>Ga0310786_10001956_pt1 | contig 32477 bp, 21 predicted proteins | sample AusTroGonzalo_MG_FD_203881 | JGI IMG/M metagenome (GOLD analysis project Ga0310786, IMG submission 203881) | Bovine rumen microbial communities from tropical cattle in Woodstock, Queensland, Australia - Gonzalo_03 (v2) (version 2) | ecosystem: Host-associated > Mammals > Digestive system >...
CCTGCACTTCCTGGCTCCAGAACCCGTTGAAACTCGGGAACTTGGCATCCTCGAAACCGGCGATATTCACCCGCTGGTAGAGCTTGAGCGTGGCGGTGACCGTCTCGCCCACCATGACGTTGCGCTTACTCAGCGTCAGGCGAAGATACATGTCGTCCGCCGACACGGTGCCGGTTTGCGCACTGCTCTGCTGCCCCTGCTGGGAGCGGCCCTGGCTGGCCTGCCCCTGGCTCTGGGCGGCCCCGTCGCTGACCACTTCCACCGTCGGGCGGGCGGAGACCAGGCGGTTGCCCTTCACCGTCGCCTCCGCGGCGGCCAGCTGGAAGCGGCCGATGCTCTTCGGAAGCAGGATGTAGGTGTAGGTCGTCTGCGAGGTGCGCGTCGTCTTGCCGTTGATCATGTTGACGGAGGTCGAGGTGCCGCGTTGCGGACCCCAGACGAGCTGGAAATCCGAACCGGGCTCCCACTTGAAGTCGCTCGGCTTGTCGTCGCCGCTGATGATGAACGTGACGTTGAACTGCTCGTTCACGCCCACGAGGTTGGGCGCCTGGACTTTGATGGTCGTCTGGGCGGAAGCGGCCAGCGCGCACAGGGCGGCCGCAAGCAAGGCTATGAGTCTTTTCATCACCAATTCTTTTCTTTCTGACGGGACTTCAGCAGGGCGGCCTTCTCCTTGTTCACCTTGTCCTGGGTCTCCTTCTCCTTGGCCTGGATGGCCCGCAGCATCTGCTGGGCCTGCTGGGGAGAAATCTGGGGCTCCTGCTGCTGTTGTTGCTGCTGTTTGTCCTGATTATTCTGATCCTGCTGATCCTGGTTCTGATTCTGATCGTCGTTGTTCTGATCTTGATTCTGGTCCTGGTTCTGCTGGTCATGGTTATCCTGATTCTGGTCCTGGTCCTGATCCTGATTCTGCTGGTTGTCGCCGCCACCGCCGCCCTGCTGGTTCTGCAGCATCTTCTTGGCGTAGATGTAGTTCTCCTTGGCGTCGAGGTCGGCCGGATCCAGCAGGAGCGCCTGCCGGAAAGCCTCCACGGCGGCCTGGTAATCCTGCTGCTGCAGCGCGGCGTCGCCGGCGTTGTAGTGGTACTGCGCCGGCAGGCCCGGCTGCTCCTTCACGCGCTCCAGCGCCTTGGCCGCACCGGCCCAGTCCTCCTGGCGGTAGAGCGCGGAGGCGAGGTCGTAGTTCGCGGTCACGGAGGTGGAATCCTTGAGCACCGCCTTGCGGTAGTCAATCTCGGACTCCTTGAAGCGGCCGCGGGAGAACTTGTGGTTGCCGGCGCGCACGTCGTGCTTGTCGGCTTGCGCGAAGGCAGGCAGACCGCAGAGAATCAGCAATATGACTAGAAACTTCCTCATTCGAACAAGCGTTTTTTGGCGCGCCGCTCGCCGATCAGCATCTCCAGTACGAAGAAGAGCAGCGCGGCGGCGAAGAAATACATATACTGCTCGTCATATTCCTCGAAGACGACGTTGTTGAAGCGCTCGTCCTCGAGCTTGCGGATCTCGTCGAGGATGGGGTTGAGGCCGAACTCCTCGCCGCCCGCGTGGACATAGGCGCCGTTGCCGACGGAGGCGATCTTCTTGAGCGTCTCCTCGTCGAGGCGGGTCACGACGATGTTGCCGTCCTTGTCCTTCATCAGGTCGCCGTCCTTGGGGATGGGCTGGCCCCGCAGGGAGCCGACGCCGACCGTATAGACGCGGATGCCCGTGGCGGCCACCTCCCGGGCGGCATCGACGGGGTCGTCCTCGTGGTTCTCACCGTCGGTGATGACGATGATGGCGCGGCTCTTCTCGCTCTGCGTGCTGAAGCTCTTGGCCGCCGTGAGGATGGCGTCGCCGATGGCCGTGCCCTGCACGGGAACCGACTGGGTATCAATGGAATTCAGGAACATCTTGGCGGACACGTAGTCCGTCGTGATGGGCAGCTGCACGAAGGAACTGCCGGCGAAGATGATCAGGCCGATGCGGTCGCCGTCCAGGCGGTCCACGATGCGGGAGATGGCCAGCTTGGCCCGCGACAGGCGGTCCGGCGTGTAGTCCTGCGCCAGCATCGAATTGGACACGTCCAGGCAGATCATGATCTCGGCGCCCTTGGTCTCGCGCTCCACCAGCTTGGCGCCCAGCATCGGGCGGGCCAGGCCGATTGCGAAGCAGGCGAAGCCCAGGCAGAAAAGCACGGTCCGCCACCAGCCCTTGGCGCCGGACCAGGAAGGCATCAGCGCGTCCACGAGCGCCTCCTCGCCGAAGCGGCGCACACGGCGCCGGCGGCCGCGCCGCAGCAGGGCGTAGCCGAGCAGGATGACCGGGACGAGCAGCAGGAGCCACAGGAAATGGGCACGGGCAAACATCAACATATTACGGCATCCTCCTCAATAAAAGTACAACCAGCAGTTCGAGCAGCAGGCAGATGAGCGCAGCCACGCCGAAGCGCCCGAACAGTTCCTTGTAGACGGGGAAGCTGTCCACGGTGGTGCGGGCCTTCTCCATCTTGTTGATTTCCGAATAAATCTCCGCGAGCTTGGTGTTGTCCGTCGCGCGGAAATAGCGGCCGCCCGTGGCGTCGGCGATGCCTTTGAGCAGCTCCTCGTCGATCTCGACCTGGACCTTCTGCATCTCCACGCCCCAGGGCGTCATGACCGGGTAGGGGGCCATGCCGTTGGCGCCCACACCGATCGTGTAGACGCGCACGCCGTAGGTCTTGGCGATTTCGGCAGCCGTCTGCGGGGCCACCTCGCCGCTGTTGTTCACACCGTCCGTGAGCAGGATCACCACGCGGCTCGGCGCGTCGGAATCCATCATGCGGGCCACGGCGGTGGCCAGGCCGTTGCCGATGGCGGTGCCGTCCTCGATGAGGTCGGTCTGCACCTCCTTCATCAGGTTGATGAGGGTGGCGCGGTCGGTCGTCAGCGGGCACTGCGTGAAGCTCTCTCCCGCGAAGACCACGATGCCCATGCGGTCGGAGGGCCGCTGGGCGATGAATTCAATGGCGATGTCCTTGGCCGCGCTGAGGCGGTCCGGCGTGAAGTCCCGCGCCAGCATACTCGTCGAGACGTCCATCGCCAGCACGATGTCGATTCCTTCCGTGTCGCGCTTCTCTACCTCGCTGGACGAGCGCGGGCGCGCCAGGGCTACGATGATCAGGCAGAGCGCGGCGGTGCGCAGCACCATCGGCAGATGCCGGATCACGCCCAGCGCCGAACGGCCGCCCTGCAGCCAGGGCGTCGCCTTGGAGACGCGCAGGTGCGGACGCCGCCCGGCCAGCTCGCGGTACACGTAGAGTGCGACGAGCAGCAGCGGCACGATCAGCAGCCAGAGGAGGGAAGGATACTCAAAGTTCATGTTCGTTCTTCTGCTCCTCCTCAAGCACGGTCTGGTAGGTCGAAGTCACGAAGCGCACGGCCGTCGGCAGCGCGCGGGCGTTGTCCTCGTCGGAAGCGGTGTGCTTCGCGAATTTGACGAAGTCGGCGCATTCGAAGACGCCCCGCAGTTCTTCGCGCAGGTCTGCGGGTAGGTCTTCCGCCAGCTTGAGCGCGTCGAACAGCTCGGCCGTCGTCATCTCCGGCGCATCCACGCCGAAGCGGTCTTCGATATAGGTCTTGAGGGCATCGGTGATGCCCGAATAATAGGCTTTCTGCTTGTCCGGCGCCCAGAACTTGTCGCCGCGCCACTTGTCCAGTTCGCGCAGCGCCACGATGTAGGCGGGATCCTTCTTCTGCGCGCCGGCCGCGGCCGTGCTCCGGCGGCGAAGCCACCAGACGAGCACCGCCACCAGGGCGGCGAGCAGCAGGACGCCGCCGATCCAGGGAAGCGTTTCCTTGAAGGTGACCGGGTAGCGCAGCTGGCCCTTGATGTCGTGGATCTGGAAAGTCGCCGTGTCCACGGGCATGGTCTTCACCTCCATGTCGAGACCCTCGAAAACGAGGGTGTCCGTCCCGCGCAGCACGGGGATGGGCGGCAGGTGATAGGTGCCCTCCTCGAAGGGAGCCAGCACGATGCTGCCGCGGATGTTGTAAAGCTGCGCGCGGCCCTTGCCGCCGGGCTGGCGGACGCGCAGGGTCGCGGTGGTGTCCAGCTGCCAGCTGCGCACGAGCGTGAGCGTGTCGTTGCTCGCGTTCGCGAAATCGGGCAGCGCGATGGGTGTACCCTCCGCGAGGCTATCCAGCTGGAAGCCGTATTCGATCTGGTCGGCGATGAGGATGGAGTCCCGGGGCTGGAGCTGCTTGAGGTAAGCCTGCCCCGCCGGGACCATGTCCAGCATGGCTGCCAGTATGAGTGTCAACACTTTCATCTTCGGTTGAACAGGGCCATCAGGCCCTTGACATAATCGTCGTCCGTGGCAATGTCCACGTGATCGACCTGGTATTTGTTCAGCAGGCTCTCCTGGCGGGTCGACAGCTCGGCGAACCAGCGCTCATAGGCGGCGCGGACCTTGCGGCTGTCCGTGTTGATCCACGCTCCGTCGCCCGTCTCGCTGTCCTTGATGTGCACGAGGCCGACGGCGGGCAGCGCCCGTTCGCGGGGATCGTGCACCTGGATGACGCTCAGGTCGTGGCGGTTCACCGCCACCTTGAGCGCTTCCTCGTAGCGGGGGTTCCCGGCGGCGTCCGTGTCGAGCATGTCGCTCAGCAGGAAGGCCGTACATTTCTTCTTGATGGCGTTCGTGAGGAACTTCAGCGCGGCGCCGATGTCCGTGCCGTCGGAGGCGGGCTGCAGCTCCAGCATCTCACGGATGATGTGCAGCAGGTGCGAGCGGCCCTTTCCCGGCGGGATGAATTTCTCGACGCGGTCGGAGAAGAAGAGGGCGCCCACCTTGTCGTTGTTGAGGATGGCGCTGAACGAGAGGACGGCCGCGATCTCCGCGATGCGCTCGCGCTTCGTCTCCGCCGCCGTGCCGAAGAGGCCCGAGCGGCTCACGTCCACGAGCAGCACCACCGTCAGCTCGCGCTCTTCCTCATAGACCTTCACGTACGGAGCGCGAAGGCGCGCCGTCACGTTCCAGTCCATGGAGCGCACGTCGTCCCCCCACTGGTACTCCCGCACCTCGCTGAAGGCCATACCGCGGCCCTTGAAGGCCGAATGGTACTCGCCGGCGAAGATCTGGTGGGAGAGCGCCTTGGTCTTGATCTCGATCTTCCTGACTTTCTTCAGGAGAGCGGTCGCACTGGTATTAAGGGACGATGACGGCATTGATGACCTGATCGATGATCTCTTCCGGGGTCACGTTCTCGGCTTCGGCCTCGTAGGTCAGGCCGATGCGGTGGCGCAGCACTTCCGGACATACGGCACGCACGTCCTCGGGGATGACATAGCCGCGGCGCTTGATGAAAGCGTAGGCCTTGGCCGCCATCGACAGGCTGATGCTCGCACGCGGCGAGCCGCCGAAGGAAATGAGGTCCTTCAGGTTCTTCAGTCCGTACTCCTCCGGGGTGCGGGTGGCATAAACGATATCCACGATGTAACGTTCGATCTTCTCGTCCATATAGACGTCGCGCACGACGTTGCGGGCGCGGACGATGTCTTCCGGACTCACGACGGCGTTGGCTTTCGGGAAGCTGCCGCTGTTGTTCATCCGGATGATGAGTTTCTCTTCATCCTTCTTGGGGTAGCCCACGACGACCTTGAGCATGAAACGGTCCACCTGGGCCTCCGGGAGGGGGTAGGTGCCTTCCTGCTCGATCGGGTTCTGGGTGGCCATCACGAGGAAGGGCTGCGGCAGTGCGTAGGTCTGGTCGCCGAGGGTCACCTGGCGCTCCTGCATGGCTTCGAGCAGGGCGGACTGGACCTTGGCCGGGGCACGGTTGATTTCATCCGCCAGCACGAAGTTGGCGAAGACGGGGCCCTTGTGCACCTCGAAGGCTTCTTTTTTCTGGGAGTAGATGAGCGTGCCCGTGACGTCGGCCGGCAGCAGGTCGGGGGTGAACTGGATGCGGCTGAACTTGGCGTTGACAGCCTGGGACAGGGTGCTGATGGCGAGGGTCTTGGCCAGACCCGGCACGCCCTCGAGGAGGATGTGGCCGTCGGCCAGCATCGCGATCATCAGGTTCTCCACCAGGTGCTTCTGCCCCACGATGACCTTGCCCATCTCCAGGGAGAGGAGATCCACGAAAGCGCTTTCCTGCTGGATGCGCTCGTTGAGCTCCTTGATGTTTACACTTTCCATATTATTCATTAATTTTGCAGTCAGCTTATGCGCTATCTTGTCAAGCTTTCGTATAGCGGCGCGGACTTCTGCGGTTGGCAGATCCAGCCCGATGCCCCGAGCGTCCAGCAGGCGCTCGAAAGCGCCCTGTCCACCCTCCTGCACACCCCCGTGGCCGTGACCGGCGCAGGCCGGACCGATACGGGCGTCAATGCAATCGGCTACGTCGCGCATTTTGACGCAGCCGGGGAGCTTGACACGCATCAATTATGCTACAAATTAAATGCCATTCTGCCCCGTTCGGTGGTGATTCATGAGATCGCTCCGGCGGCCCCGGATTTCCACGCCCGCTTCGACGCCACGCGGCGCGAATACACCTATTTCCTGCATCGGGTGAAGGATCCGTTCGTGGACGCATTTTCCTATCTCTACACCTTCCCCGGCGTGGATTTCGACCGGATGAACGAGGCCGCGCAGGCCCTGCTGGGGCAACACGATTTCCGCTGCTTCGAGAAGACCGGCGCCGACTCCAAGACCTCGCTCTGCACGGTCTCTGAAGCGGCCTGGCACCGCTACACGCCCACGCATCTGCAGCTGACCGGGCGTGAGGGGGGAGAAGACTACTGGTATTTCCGCATCGCCGCCGACCGGTTCCTCCGCAACATGGTCCGGGCCGTCGTCGGCACCCTGCTCGAGGTCGGGCGCGGAAAGCGCACCGTCGCCGACTTCCAGTCCCTCGTCCTCCCGGTTTCGTCCTCCGCCGGCTCCGATTCGTCATTCGCCGGCTTGACCGGCGAATCTCCCGCCCGCTCCCTGGCCGGCGAATCCGTTCCCGGCAAAGCGCTCTTCCTCAGCGAGGTCCGCTACTGATCTTCCTCTGTCTCCGTATCGATGACCTGCGTCTGGCCTTCCACTTCGAAGGTCAGGGTCGCTCCCGTGTCGCGGACGTCCAAGGTGACGGGGGCGCCCATCAGCAGGGGCAGGTTCACGTCGCCGTGGCCCGCCGGGAAGCCGCACAGCACCGGGATGTCGCGGTCCTTAAGATAACTGCAGATCATTTCCTCGACGCTGTCGTAACCCAGGTTGGCCTCGCAGTCGGTGAACTCGCCGAGGATGATGCCCCGGCAGCGGTCGAATACGCCGCCAAGGAGCAACGCGTTGATCATCCGGTCGATGTGGCTCATGTCTTCTTCTACTTCTTCCAGGAAAAGAATGATGCCTCCCGCCTGGGTGGCGTCGGCTTCCGTGCCGAGGATGGGCGTGATGCAGCTCAGGTTGCCGCCGACCAGCACGCCCTGCGCGAGGCCCGGCTGGTTGAGCGGGTGGGCGGGCACTTCGTACTGCGGAACGGTTCCGTAAAGGAGGTCGCGCAGCAGGGTGTTTGTCAGGCCTTCGCCATGGGAACGGGCCATCAGCGAGCACATCGTGCCGTGGACGCTCATCACCCCTGCGCGGTTTTCCATCCCGTGCAGGGTGGTGATGTCGCTGAATCCGATGAGCCATTTGGGATGCTTGGCGAAAGTATTCAGGGGCAGCATCGGGATGAGGTGGATGCTGCCGTAGCCGCCCCGGATGCTCAGGATGGCCTTGATGCTCGGGTCCTTCAGGGCCCATTTCAGGTCCGCGAGGCGCTCCTTGGGCGTGCCGGCATAGTAGCCCAGGTATTCCTTGTTCGCGTTCGGACCCACGACCGGCTTGAAGCCCCAGGCGCGGAGGATGGCGGAGGCGGTGTCGATATTCGCCTTGGGCGTGAAATAGGCGGGCGAGATGAGGGCGATCTTGTCGCCCGGCTGCAGCGCGGACGGCTGCACGCAGGACAGCACGGCCTCGGGTTCGATGACCTTCGGGGTGCAGGACAGCAGCGCCGTCGCTGCCAGGAGGAGGGGGAAGAATTTTCTCATGACGGGCAAGGAATTAAGGGGCTACGGTAACCGCCGGAGCACCGTCGGCGTTCGCGCGGTAATGGGGTGCATAGAGGGACTCGATCACGGGGACGGGGCTCTGGAAGGTACCTTCCTGCGTCACGAAGTATTCCTCGGTGATCGTGGTATGCTCTTCGGGGTAGCTGTCGAACCAGAACTCGGTCCGGTCCGCGAGCACGCTGCGGTAGCCCTGCGGGGTGAAGCTGACCCAGCCGGTGATGGAGATCGGGCGGAGCCACCAGCCGTAGCGGCCGGAGAGCTGGTCCGTCGGGCGGAAGGCCGCCGGACGCGGGGCCGTGAGCCGCACGAAGCTGCGGTTCTCCTCGTTCCAGATTATATAAGTGGCTGTAATCTTGTCGCCGACATGCAGGATGTCGCCGTCCTGGAGCGGCTTCCCGTCGCGGGTGAAGCTGCGGGAGACGGTGAACCCGTTGCCGGCTGCACGGATCTGTGCGAAGGGCAGGGTGGTGCTGGCAGACAGGACGAGGACCTTCGTCTGCAGGGTCTCTTCCGTGCCTTGCAGCACGCTGCCGATGGCCTGGATGTAGGCGGGGTCGTCCTCCCACTGCTGGGTCTCCTTCTGGACCATGATCCAGAGTCGGATGCCCTCGGCGATGTCGTTATGACCGCAGGCGGTCAGCAGGTCGCAGATCAGCGCATGGGCGTAGAGCTCGCTCTCGAGCAGGCCGCGCCAGGGCATGACGGCGTTCGGATAATAGGTGCCGCCGCTGCGGTGCGGCTCGGCGTACTGGAGCAGGGATGCGATGTCCTTGTCCAGCGACCTGGCGAGCCGGCCCTTGGCCAGGAAGGAAATGCCCCAGGCGTGGGCGAGGGCGGTGCCGCGCGGGTCCGTGAGCAGGGCGCGCAGGGTCTTCATCCGGCGGGCCTTGTCGAAGACCTGGCCGTTCAGGCCGCGCTTGGAACCCGGCACGAGATAGGCCCGGACCTCCTTCCTGAAGGCGCGGAGCACCTTGGCGTCAGCGCCCTTCGGCGCGAAATCGACGGCCGGATACAGCGCCCGGACGTGCAGGTATTCCTCCAGGCTGAGACCGCCGCACCAGATGGGCCGCGCGCGGTCGCCCAGGAAGCTCCGGTCGAGGTACTGGACGGCCGCCGGGAGGGCTTCCGCCAGCGCCTGCGGGCAGGCGTCGCCCAGGTCGGCGAGCCGCTCCAGCAGGGAGGCGGTGAGGATGGGCGACGAAGTCATGCCGGCGAACCAGCCGAAGCCGCCGTCGGCGTTCCGGCAGGCGAGGATCTTCTTCACCATCTCGGCGCGCTCCTCGGCCGTAGCCCCCGGACCCTTGGCGCCGGGCAGCCGGTCGAGCAGGAAGTTGGCGTAGAGTGCCTCGGACTGGTCGAGGAGGTTCTCGCAGGTCGGGAGAACCTTCTCGGGAATGGCCTCCTGGAGCATGCCCAGGATGGAAATCTCCCGCAGGGCTGTCTCCGCGCCGCGCACATTGACGAACTCGCTGCGCAGCGCGGCGAGGACGGTTTCCCGGTCCATGCCGGCGCGCAGCAGCGCGGAATGCGCCTCCGTGATGGTCTGGACGGCCGGATGGACCGGCATGACCACGAACACGGCGTCGGAGCCGAATTCGGCCTCGTCGGCCGTGAAGCTGACCAGCATGCCGAGGTCCTGCAGTTTCGGAGCGGACAGCTCGCAACTGAAATCGGCCGTGCCGTTGGCAGGGACGCTGATATGCGCCGCCTCCTCGGCAACGGTCGGAGCGGTCTTGTAGTCTTTTCCGTTGAGGAACTGGACGGCGACGCGTCCGGCGACGGGGGCGCCCTTGCTGTTGGACACGGTTACGCGGGCGACGTAGCGGTCGCCTTCATAGAGGTATTGCGGCTGCACGACGGCCACCTTGACCGGCAGGGTCACGACCATCTCCTGGCGGAGTGTCTCGTTGTGGAAGGCCTTGTCGTGCGCGAACAGCTGTACGTAATAGGTGGAGAGTTTGTCGGCAGTGGCGAAGCGGAAGGTCACCACGCCGTCCTCGTCGGCGCGCAGGAAAGGCTCCCAGGCGAGGGTGTTCGCGAAGTTCTCGCGCACGGAGAACTCCTCCGTGATTTCTTCTTGCTCCTCCTCTTCCTCGATGTCCAGGGCCTCTTCGCGCAGTGCGAACGCCGGAGCGGTATCGTAGAGGATCGCCTCGTCCGAGAGGGATGCGTTCTTGGCCAGGAGACGTCCGCGGCTAGACCCCATGACGATCGGAGCGCCGAAAGCATAGGCCCTGTCTTCGCCGGGCGTGGGCAGGTAGTTCACCGCCGGCAGGGAGCGGAGCGCGGGGCTGACGCTGTGCCAGACATTGTTCCGGATGGTCTCCGTGCTCTTGTCGAAGATGGTGGCGGCCACCTCGGCGCCCGCCGCCGTGCGGATGGTGAAGCTGTAGTCGTGGTGCGGCGCCGTCGTGTCCAGGAAGCGGCTGAAGCTCAGCGGCAGGCGGACGGTCTGCCTGGGACGGTAGGAGCTGACGCTATAGGAATAGTCGCGCCCGTCGCGGAACCAGAATACCTGGAGGGTCAGGTTCTCGGGGTAGTCGTCCCGGCGCTCGAAGCGGATGAGCTGCAGGGATCCTTCCCGGCCGCGCTCGCCGCGCAGGCGGACGATGCGCTTCTCCAGCAGGCGGTTGCCGTCGCCGTAGAGTTCGACCACGACCCAGGCCGGTCCCGTCGTGGCACCGACCTGCAGGGCGATGCTCCGGCCGTCGTCCGCGATTTCCTTGATGAAGCAATGGACGTCCATGTCCAGGGCCGTGTCGCTGTCGGCGGCCTTGACGATCTCGTGCGCAGCCTCGTTCCGGAAGTCCTTGCCGGCATCATTGGCGGCCGTGGCGACGGCCTTGAGCTCATACAGGCCGGAGGGGAGTCCGGACAGGTCGATGGGCGTGGCCTCTCCGTTGGTCGCGGTGCCGGACAGGACAGTCTTGCCGTCGCGCAGGACGGCATATTCGATCCGGAGATGCGGATGGGTGAGGGTATTCTTTTCGTAGCCCAGCTGGAAGCAGACACGGGCCTGGTCCTCGCCGATGATGGAGCCGCCGAATCCGCGTCCGACACTGTCGAATTGGCCGGGGGCCTTGTTCAGGACGGAGATCCGGACGGGCAGGCGGGAGAAGACGTTGACAATCCGGGTGAATTCCAGCGTCTCGCCCGTGGCGTCCGTCACGCGGACGGTAACGGCCAGGCTGTGGTTGTAGTAATCGCCGTCCGGGGCCTGGAAGCGGATGCTGAAATCGCCCGAAGCTGTGGGTGCGAGTTCGCCTTCGGCCAGGACCAGGCTCCGGTCGGTGACGGTGTAGTGCGCCGTGGCAGTACCGAGCCGGTGGCCGGAATAGCTGTGGATATTTCCTTCCACGAGCACGTTGTCCGTGGGCAGGTAGAAGCGGTCGTCGGGCTTCCAGCTGAGCTCGAAGCTGGGCAGCACGAATTCGTCCGCCCGCACCTGCGTGGAGCAGACGGTGCGCTTGCCTTCGCTGACCGAGATGCGGTACAGGCCGCCGCGCTCGCCTTGCTTGAGGACGAAGGCGCCTGCGGCCGTGCCGAATTCATTGGTGGTCAGGTCCTGTTCGCCGACGGTCTTGCCGCTCGGGTCGGTGAGGGTGGCGTGGAGCCGGATGCCCGCGGGGCGGGTGGCGTATTCGTAGGTCCCTTCGTAGAGGAGGACCTTGTAGTGCACGGTCTCGTCGGGGTTGAAGGCGCTGCGGTCGGTGATGATCATTCCGTGCTGCGTGCGCGGATTGTCGTTGCTGACGGCCTCCCGCTTCTTATAGTAAAGATCGCAGCGCCGGGTGGCGCGGAGGCGTCCGTCGAGCCGGGCGACGGCCTGGATCTCATGGCCCCAGCGCTTCTCGCCGAGGTGGCGGGTAAAGGACTCCGGAAGGTAGGTGAAGCCGTCGAGCTCCAGGCCCGCGATCTGCTCCAGCTGCTTCCCTTCGCTGTCGTAGAGGAAGAGGTCGCAGCGCTGGACCGGCTCGCCCGTGAGGTAGTCGGCCACGTAGACGCCGTAGCCGTCCAGGTCGCGTTTGGTGGCGATGGAGAGGGTATATTTGTCGTACTCGCTCTCTGTTTCCACCTTGCCGCCCGAACATTTCAGCGTGTAGGTCTTGTCGTCCAGGTCGGGCAGCCGGAGGGTGAGCGTGTCTCGGACGTAGAAGCGCTGGGCGGGGTTGTCCACGGTGGTGCTCCAGACTTCGCGCTTGCCGTCCAGGATGCGGACCTTGACGGAAGTGAGGTTGCGGGTCAGGAGGGTGGCGACGCCCTGGTCGACATTCAGCGAAAGCTGCGGGGCGGTCAGGGTCTCGAGGATCTCGTCGGCCCGGTCGGCGCAGTCGGCGATGGCCTTCTCTTCGCCCGAGAACTTCTTGCGGTCGGCGATGAGGGCCCGGCAGTCGTCGGCGAGCTGGCGGTAGTCCTCGGGACTGCCGTCGTGGCGGTTCAGGAACTCCTGGCGCGTGCGGAGCAGCCAGTCTCGCGCGAGCAGGGCGACGGCCTGGCCTTCGTGCGCCCGGGCATATTTTTTCATCTGCCCTTCGATGTCGTTCGCGTCGGCATAGCCTCTCCGGATGAAATAGAATTCGACGAAGGCGTCGAAGGGGTAGCGCCCGGCGAAGTAGTCCCGGACGGCGTATTTGACGCTCGGGGTCGCGCCCTTGTCGAGCACGCTCCAGAGGGTGTATTCGTAATCGTTGGCGATGCGGGGCAGCAGGGCCGGGGAGAAGACGTGGCCGGTGGCGTCGCTGTCGCGCTCGTAGAATTCCGGATTGTGCGCCTGCAGCAGCTGCGCCTTTTTCTCGTTGGCATATTCCAGCAGCTGCGGCGCGCTGTGCCGGCTCCGGCGCTCGAAGAAGACGGCGACGGGTTCGCCGAACTGCTCGAGATCTTTGCGCGCCTCCCGCGTGAGCTCGTCGCGCAGCTTCCAGTTGGAGGAGCAGCGCACGTCCACGTAGGTCCAGCAGGCGTCGTAGTAGTCCCAGGCGAGGTGCCGGGCGGCGGCCTCCTTCTTGATGCGCACGAGGATGTCGGCCTGGTCCTTGGGCCGGTCAGCGTCGGACGCCTTGTCGAATTCGGCCCAGAGCCTGGTCAGCGTATGTCCCCGGTCGTCCTTGGCGCCGGCGGGAAGGGAAATGGTCATAAGGGTTATCAGTGTCAGTGTAAGTAACTTAATGGCTTTCATAGCGTGTCTCTATCAAGGGTCAAACATTCCGATCGCCTCTGCTACAACAAAATTGCTGCCACCGATGTACAGCAGGCATCCCGGGATGTCGGCGGCGGCTTCCAGCGCCTGCCGGACACCCGCCTGCACATCGCCGCAGACGGTGCATCGGAAGCCCTCGAGGCGTGCGGCGAGCGCGTCGGCGGGCAGGGCCCGTTCCCCCTTGGGGGCCACGAGGAAATAGTGCGCGTCGCGGGGCATCAGCGGCCGGATCCCGTCGAGGTCCTTGTCGGCCATGATGCCGAAGACGATGAGCAGCGGCCGGCCGCATTCGCGCAGCCGGCGGAAGTTGATCTCGAGCGCGGGCGGATTGTGCCCGATGTCGCAGATGACCTCGGGCTGCTCGCGGAGGCGCTCCCAGCGGCCGCGCAGCCCGGTGCGGGCGGCCGTGGCGGCGATGGCCTGCCGGTCCGGCTCAACGCCCAGCAGTTCCAGGGCGGCGAGGGCGGTGCGCAGGTTGGCGGCCTGGCAGGGACCGGTCAGGTCGGTGTCGAACAGCTCGACATCGAAATCTTCCGCGAAGAAAAGCGGACAGGGAACCACGCTGGCGCGGGCCTCGAAGACGGGCGCCGTCTCGTCGTCCCGCTGGCCGCAGAGCGCGGGGACGCCGGGCTTGAAGATGCCGGCCTTCTCGGCGGCGATGGCGCCGCGGGTCGCACCCAGCAGGGCGCAGTGGTCCAGGCCGATGCTGGTCACGACGGCGAGCTCGGGCGTAAGGATGTTGGTGCTGTCCAGGCGGCCGCCCAGGCCGACTTCGATCACGGCGATGTCCACCTGCTGGCGGGCGAACCACCAGAAGGCGAGTCCGGTCGTGATCTCGAAGAAGGACAGGTTTTCGAAATCGTTCTGCGTGAGGAAGTTGAATACCTCCTCGCGGGGAATCATCGACCAGCCGCCGGGCTCCACGAGCTTGATCCGCTCGCGGAAATCCACCAGATGCGGCGAGGTGTAGAGCCCGACGCGCAGGCCGCTCGCGGACAGGGCGGCCGCGAGCATCGAGCTCACGGATCCCTTGCCGTTGGTCCCGGCCACGTGGATGGAACGGAATTGCTGCGAAGGATGTCCCAGGGCGGCGTCGAAACGCTGCATGCCGGCCAGTCCGGGCTTGTAGGAACCGGTGTTGAAACCGGTGTTCTGCACGCTCGGATGCCGCTTGTACAGCTCCTCCAGGAGCCGGTCGTATAGGTCTGTTGTGTAGTTCATAGTTGCAACTGATTCCAAATTTAGTTAAATTTACACGTTTTTATTACGGCATGGCAGAAAAAACGACAGCGTTGCACGCGAGCTACGTCATCGACGGAGTGCAGGAGGAATACACGCCTGCGCAGTTGCTGGATGCGGTGACGGAGCCGGAGGGGCGGCATTCCCTGACCGCTCCGGCGGAGGCGCGCGTGGTGGACGAGACCGTGGACCCGGTGTGCCGGGTGCCGGCGCTCGACCCCGACTGCATCGATGCCTACCTGGATGCCGTCTGCTCGACGCAGAAGCTGGTCCCGGCCACGGCGGCCGACGCCTACGCCCGCGTCCGCGTGGCCTCGGCGCTCATCGATACGCTGTGGCGCACCGGCCGTTTCCGCCTCGGCGACCTGCGGCTGGACGCCTCCTGGCGCTGGAACGAAGCGCCGGTCGGCGCGCGGGCGGCCTTCTACGATTCCGTGCGGGCCGCGGCGGACTATGTCGATGCCCTGGGCGTGAAATTCAGCGGCTACCGCTACGCCCGGACGACGGGCGCCTCGGAGCTGACCCTGCGCTCCCGCATCACCCGCGAAGCGGACGAAGAAGATTTCGGCTTCGTGAGCGAACCCTACCGTTCGGAACATCCCCAGCTCGGCGCGCGCCGGTCCTGTCCCGGCACGCTGGCCCCGGACCCCCAGAGCTGGGTGGTCTATATCCCCTTCGACACCTCCGACTACCGCCTGGGCGGCTCGCTTTTCGCGCAGGTCCTGGACGTGGGCGGCGGCGCCAGCCCGCAGATCACGGACGCCGACTATTTCATGGACTGCCATGAGGTCGTGCGGGAGCTGGTCGAGGACGGGATCCTGCTGTCCGGGGCCACGGTGGGCGAAGGCGGCCTGCTGCGGACCGTGAAGCAGATGACGGAGAAGGCCGGGCTGTGCCTGGACCTGTCCGACGTGATGCGTGCCTACCAGGAGCAGGACGTCCTGCGCATCCTCTTCGCGGAGGTGCCTGGCGCCGTGATCCAAATACATGATGCTGATTTTGACTATCTGGACGCGGAGCTGCTGCTCCAGGATGTCGCGTTCTTCCCGTTGGGCCATCCGGTCCCCGGGCAGCCGGGCATCCGGGTCAAGGCTTCGGCCAAGTCCGGAATACAGACGATTTTGGAATCCCTGATGCAGAACGCGGAAGGGGAGGACTGAACCACATAGTTTTTTATGGGAAAACCAAAGATTTTCGTGCTGGACACCAATGTGATCCTGCACGACCACAAAGCCATCCGCAAATTCCAGGACAACCACCTCGTGATCCCGGTCGCCGTGATCGAGGAGGTGGATAAGTTCAAGAAAGGCAACGATGCGCTCTCTTACAATGCGCGCGGTTTCATGCGCGATCTGGACCGGATCACCAACGGCAAGAGTTTCGGCGAGCATGGCCTGCCGATCGGCAAGGACCTCGGCTACATCAAGGTCGAGCCCAACCACCCCTTCGAAGGGGAGTACGCGGACTTCTTCGCCGACGACATCCCGGACCACCGGATCCTCGCCACGGCGATGTGGGTGCGGGACCATCATCCGGACACCTTCGTCGCGCTGGTGACCAAAGATATCAACCTGAGAATGAAGGCCAAGGCCATCGGTATGGCGGTCCAGGACTACTTGACCGACAAGGTGGCCGACGAACAGATCGAGGAGGCGCAGCGCGAGGTGCAGATGCTTGACGTGGACAGCATCATCCTGCAGGAGCTGGCCTACGGACCGGAGACCGCCATCGAGTGGCAGCGCATCCTCAAGGTCCAGCCCAAGCCGAACCAGATGTTCAAGTTCCGCTGGGCCGGCGGCAACGACGAGCTGGTCTGCGCCCGCTTCGACGCTTCCCGCAACCGCATCGTGCTGGTCAAGAACCGCGAGGCCTACGGCATCCGGCCGCGCAACGAGGAGCAGAAGCTCGCCCTCGACGCCCTGCTGAATCCCAAGGTGGAGCTGGTCTCCCTGACCGGCGGCGCCGGCACGGGTAAGACCCTGCTGGCCCTGGCGGCCGCCCTGGAGCAGGAGCGGGACTACGAGCAGATCTTCCTCTCCCGTCCGACCGTGATTCTGGGCAACCAGGACCTGGGCTTCCTGCCCGGCGACCAGAAGCAGAAGATGGGCCCCTTCCTGCAGCCGCTGATGGACAACCTCAATGTCATCAAGAGCCAGTTCCGCCCGACCTCCAAGGAGGCGCAGCGCATCGAGGCCATGCTCACGCAGGAGAAATTGATCATCGAGCCGCTCGCCTATATCCGCGGACGGAGCCTTGGCCGCTGCTTCTTCATCATCGACGAAGCGCAGAACCTCACCCCGCACGAGATGAAGACCATCATCACGCGGGCCGGCGAGGGGACCAAGATGGTCTTCACCGGCGACATCTTCCAGATCGACCAGCCTTACCTGGACCAGTGGTCCAACGGCCTGACGCACCTGGGCGAAAAGATGTACGGCCAGCCGCTGTTCCAGCACGTATTCCTGCGCAAGGGAGAAAGAAGCGAACTTTCCGAATTGGCGGCAAAATTGCTATAAAACGAAAAATTTTCGTAAATTCGCGCCTTGATTATAAAGAAGTAATACTAAACCATATTCTATGTTCGAGATTAAGAAACGTGTCTATCGTTTCGGTGGCAAGACCGCCGAGGGCGATGGATCCATGCGTGAGCTCCTGGGTGGTAAGGGAGCCAACCTGGCCGAGATGAGCAAGCTCGGCATGCCGGTGCCTGCCGGCTTCACCATTACGACTGAATGCTGCGCCGAGTACTATCAGCTCGGCGGCGGCTACACCGAAGACCTCAAGATGGAGGTCCGCGGTGCTCTCAATGCCACGGAAGCCCTCATGGGCAAGAAATTCGGCGATCCCAACGACCCGCTCCTCGTGAGCTGCCGCTCCGGCGCACGCAGCTCCATGCCGGGCATGATGGATACCATCCTCAACATCGGTCTGTGCTCCGCGACTATCCCGGGCATGATCAAGAAGACCGGCAACCCCCGCTTCGTGTATGACGCCTACCGCCGTCTCATCATGATGTACTCTGACGTCGTGATGGAGAAGGCCGAGGGCATCGAGCCCGCCGACGGGCAGGGCATCCGCCAGCAGCTGGACCGCATGATGGCCGAGCTGAAGGAGAAGAAGGGTTACGCATCCGATACCGACATCACCGCCGACGAGCTGAAGGACCTCTGCGAGAAATTCAAGAAGAAGGTCAAGGAAGTGCTCGGCGTCGAATTCCCCGATACCGCCCAGGATCAGCTCTGGGGTTCCATCGGTGGCGTGTTCAAGTCCTGGAACGGCAAGCGCGCCATCGCGTACCGCCGCATCGAGAAGATTCCTGATGACTGGGGCACGGCCGTGAACGTCCAGTCCATGGTCTTCGGTAACATGGGCAATACCTCCGCCACCGGCGTTGCGTTCTCCCGCAACCCGGCCAACGGCGACAACCGTTTCTACGGTGAGTGGCTGATCAACGCCCAGGGCGAGGACGTGGTCGCGGGTATCCGCACCCCGAACCCGCTCAACGAGGCCACGAAGAACGATCACAACCGCAACCTCGAGTCCCTCGAGAAGGCGATGCCGAAGGTGTACGAAGAGCTCGACGGCATCCGCAAGCGTCTGGAGACCCACTTCCACGACATGCAGGACATCGAGTTCACCATCCAGGAGGGTGTCCTCTGGATGCTGCAGTGCCGTATCGGCAAGCGTACCGGTCTGGCCGCCCTGCAGATGGCGATGGACATGCTCGACGAGGGCATGATCGACGAGAAGACCGCCGTGATGCGCGTCACCCCGTCCCAGCTGGACGAGGTGCTGCACCCGATCCTCAACCCGACCTCCGAGAAGGAGGCCAAGGTGGTGGCCAAGGGTCTGCCCGCTTCCCCGGGCGGAGCCGTGGGTACGCTCGTGTTCACGTCCGAGGCTGCCATGGAGGCTGCCGCCGCCGGCAAGAAGACCATCCTCGTCCGTGAGGAGACTTCCCCGGAGGACATCCAGGGCATGCGCGCTTCCGCCGGTATCCTCACCACCCGCGGTGGTATGACCTCCCACGCCGCCCTCGTGGCGCGCGGCTGGGGCAAGTGCTGCATCGTGGGTTGCGAATCCATGAAGATCAACCTCGAGGCGAAGACCCTGACCTTCGCCGGCGACAAGAAAGTGTATAAGGAAGGCGACTGGGTGTCCCTCAACGGTTCCAAGGGCAACGTGTATGCCAAGAAGATCGAGATGATGGACGCCAGCGAGAACCCGACCTTCCTGAAGTTCATGTCCATCGTGGACAAGTACCGCCGTCTGGGTGTGCGTACCAACGCCGACACCCCGGAGGATGCCCAGAAGGCCCTCGACTTCGGCGCCGAAGGCATCGGCCTCTTCCGTATCGAGCACATGTTCTACGGCAAGAACTCCGAGACCCCGCTCGCCAAGCTGCGCAAGATGATCCTCTGCACCACCGACCGTGAGCGCAAGGACGCCCTGGCCGAGCTCGAGCCGTTCATCAAGGCTTCCGTCAAGAGCACCCTCAAGGTGATGGACGGCAAGCCGGTGGTGTTCCGTCTGCTCGACCCGCCGCTCCACGAGTTCGTCCCGACCACCAAGGAGAAGACCGCCGAGGTGGCCAAGGAGCTGGGTATCAGCGCCGCTGAGGTGACCCGCCGTGGCGAGAGCCTGCACGAGGTCAACCCGATGATGGGTCTGCGCGGCGTGCGTCTGCACGTGGCCTACCCGCTCATCGCCGAGACGCAGTACCGCGCCATCTTCACGGCTGTGGCCGAACTGACCCGCGAGGGCTTCCACCCGCAGCCGGAGATCATGATCCCGGTCACGGTGTCCGCCCGCGAGCTGGGCTTCCAGCGCGCCATCTGCGAGCGCATCAAGGCTGAGGTCGAAGTGGCCAACGAGATGATCATCCCGTACAAGTTCGGTACGATGATCGAGATCCCGCGCGCTGCCCTGACCGGCGACCGCATGGCCCGTACCGCCGAGTTCTTCTCCTTCGGTACGAACGACCTCACCCAGATGACCTTCGGTTTCTCCCGCGACGACGTGGGTACCTTCATGGGTAACTACCTCGGCCACAAGATCCTCGATAACGACCCGTTCCAGACCATCGACACCAAGGCTGTCGGCAAGCTGGTCGAGATCGGTATCCAGGGTGGTCGCGCCCGTCGTCCGGAGCTGAAGTGCGGCGTCTGCGGCGAGCACGGCGGCGACCCTGACTCCATCGCCTTCTTCAACAAGATCGGCGTGGACTACGTCAGCTGCTCCCCGTTCCGTGTGCCTATCGCGCGCCTCGCTGCGGCTCAATCCGCCATCAAGCAGTCCGAGTAGACTCGGCCTGCTTGACGCCTTCGGCGCTTATGACGGGGGAGGTTTCCCCCGAAACCCCCTCGGTCGCTTCGCTCCGAAGCGTCCATGAAAAAAGGCCTGGAAGTAAATCGCTTCCAGGCCTTTTTCTGTCATTCGCCGACTTGATCGGCGAATCTCCGGTTATTTGACGATCACGACGACGTTGTCGATGCCGAGGCGGACGCGGAGCCACTGCTCGATCCGCTCGCGCCCCTCCTCCTGCAGGGGCTGGACGCTGTGGACGATGGCGACGACGGCGGCGGAAGCCTGGCCGTCGGAAGCCTCCACGCGCTGGCCGCGGGTGAGCGTCACCTCGGTCACGCCGTCATACTGGGCGGCGATTTCCCGGGTGATCAGCTCGGAAGGCAGCTGCTGCGCCTTGTAGAATTCGATGGCCGTCGAGAGCGAATCCACCTGACCCTTCAGGCGGCGGATCTCCTCGTTGTGGCCGTCCATCAGGCCGCGGATGAGCTCGGACTCGGACATGATTTCATTCTGGTAGGCGGCATCCTCATGGATGACGATCTGGGTCCGCGTGATGCCGACTTCCTCGGCGTTGAGGTAGAGCCGCTCCCGGGCGGAGGATTCCAGTTTCTCGCCGGCCAGGTACAGTTCGAGGGTGGAGGGCTTGCTCTCGATGTTGGCGTGATAGTCGTAGATGATGCTCTTGCCCAGGTTCTTGTTCTGCTCGACGAGCAGGCGGGCGCTGCGGGCGAAATTGTTGTCCCGGATCATCTCCATGGCCGAGAACACGCTCGGGACCAGGAGGAGGATGAGGATCAGGGTGATCCAGCGTGCGCTGCGCCGGCTCTTGAGCTCATCTTCGCCCACGGGGGTGAAGTGCAGCAGGTAGCGGACCGAGACGAAGGTGGCCAGGGTGATGAAGACGGTGTTGATGATGAAGAGGTAGAAGGCGCCGACGATGAAGTGCCAGTCCAGGTGCGAGAGGCCGTAGCCTACCGTACACAGCGGCGGCATGAGGGCGGTGGCGATGGCCACGCCCGGAATCACGGTGCCGCCCTTCTCCTTGCGGGAATTCTCCAGGATGCCGGCGAAGCCGCCGAACAGGGCGATGAACACGTCGTAGAGCGTCGGGTTGGTGCGCGCCAGCAGCTCGGTCTGGTGCTCCAGCTCGAGCGGGGAGACCAGGTAGAAGAGGGTGGAGGCGAGGATGCTGATCACCACCATGACGGCGAAATTCTTGAGCGCTTCCTTGACCAGCGCGGTGTCGTTGGTGCCCAGGCCCAGGCCGAATCCGAGGATCGGACCCATCACCGGGGAGATGAGCATGGCGCCGATGATCACCGGGATGGAATTGAGGTTGAGGCCCACCGACGCGATGATAATCGCGCACGCGAGAATATAGACGTTGGGACCGCGGAAATGGATGCCGTTGCGGATGTTGATCGCCGCTGCATCTACGTCCACGTGGTCCCGCATGTTGACCAGAATCCTGAGAAATCGAGAAAACTTGTTCATACCGCTATTCTTTGTCGTACAAATATAAGGATATAATTGTTATATTTGTAGATGCTGAATAACCAAAACACACCCACGATATGGCAAAGAAACAGACGAACGGTTATCCCTGGAAATTCTGCTCCCTGGGTGGAGTAGTCCGGGTGAACATCACGTCGGGCGAGGACATCGCCCATCTGGGCGAGCTGGACCAGAAACTCTGGACGGTCCTGAGCTGCCCGACGAAAGATCTGGAATTCGAAGAGCAGACGCTGAAACTGATCGATGCCGACGGCGACGGCCGCGTCCGGGTGGACGAAGTCGTTGCGGCCGCACAGTGGCTGACTTCCGTCGTGAAGGACAAGGATGCCATCCTGAAGGGCGACAGCGTGTTGAAGCTCGACGGCATCAACACGGACTGCGAGGCTGGGCAGAAACTCCTCGGCTCCGCGCAGCACATCCTGAAGAACCTCGGCCTGGACAAGGACGAGATCAGCGTGGCGGATGCATCCGACAGCGTGGCCATTTTCAAGGATACGAAATTCAACGGCGACGGCGTGATCACGCCGGTCTCCGCCGACGACGAGGCGCTGAAGGCGCTGATCGCCACCATCGCGGAGAAGGCCGGTTCCACCCCCGACCGCAGCGGCGAGGTCGGCATCACGGCCGAGCACGTCGAGGCGTTCTACGCCGCCCTGGCGGAGTATGCCGCCTGGCAGGACGCTGCCGAGGCCGGCAAGAAAGAGATTTTCCCGTATGGGGAGAACACTGCAGCCGCCCTGGCCGCCTGCGAAGTGCTGAAGGACAAGGTGGCCGACTACTTCATGCGCTGCAAGCTCATCCGTTTCGACGATGCCGTGACGGCCGCCGTGGACGTGTCCGTCGACCGGCTGGGCGCCATCAGCGACAAGAACCTCGCGACGCAGTCCGAGGAGATCTCGTCCTGTCCGCTGGCGCGACCGACAAAGGACGCCGTCCTCCCGTTCGACGCCATCAATCCGGCCTGGCAGGCGCAGTTCGCTGCGGTCAAGGCCCTGGTGCTGGATGTCGATTTCCCGAAGGCGAAAGGCATCACCGAGGCCCAGTGGGCGGAGGTGCTCGCGAAGTTCGGTGCCTATCAGGCCTGGATGGCCGACAAGAAGGGCGCTTCCGTGGAGGCCCTCGGCCTGGAGGAGGTCAAGGCCCTGCTGAAGGCCGACCGCAAGGCGGAGCTGCTCGCGCTGCTCGAGCAGGACAAGGCCCTCGAGGCGGAGTCCCTGTCGATCGACGACGTGAAGAAGCTCATGCTCTACTATCGCGATTTCGCGAAGCTGCTTCGCAACTATGTCCTCTTCACGGACTTCTACGGCCGCGCGGACGGTACCCGCGGCATCTTCGAGGTCGGCAAGCTCTACATCGACGAGCGCTGCTGCGACCTCTGTATCAAGATTACCGACATGGGTGCGCACGCCGACATGCCCAAGCTCAGCGGCATGTTCCTGCTCTACTGCAAGTGTACCTCCAAGACCAAGGGCGAGACGATGGACATCGTGGCCGTGATGACCGACGGCAAGACCGACGACCTCCGTCCCGGCAAGAACGGCCTGTTCTATGACCTGGACGGCGGCGACTGGGATGCCGTGATCACCAAGGTGGTCGAGAACCCGATCAATCTGAAGGAGGCCTTCTGGAGCCCCTACCGCAAGGTGGCGCGCTTCGTTTCCGAAAAGATCGACAAAGCGGCAGCCGAAAAGGATGCTGACGCGATGGCCAAGCTGACGGCCGTCGCGGACACCAAGCCGGGCGATGCGCCCAAGCAGCCGTTCGACATCGCCAAATACGCCGGCATCTTCGCGGCCGTCGGCATGGCCATCGGCGCCATCGGCGCTGCACTGGGCCTGATCGGCGAATCGCTCAGCAAGATGCCTTGGTGGAAGATCCTCGTCGTGATCGCCGCCGTGATGCTTCTCATCTCCGGCCCCGCCTGCTTCATCGCCTGGCGCAAGCTGCGCAAGCGCAACCTGGGCCCGGTGCTCAACGCCAACGGCTGGGCCATCAACTCCAAGGTCCTGGTCAACGTCCTCTTCGGCAAGAAGCTGACCAGCGTGGCCAAGTACCCGAAGCTCAAGCTCAAGGATCCGTATGCCAAGCGGACGCCCTGGTGGCGCAAGTGCCTGCGCTGGCTGCTCATCCTGGCGGTCGTCGCCTTCGGCGTCGCCTACTTTACCGACAACCTCGGGTGGATGGGCATCGAGCGCAAGGCGAAGACCGAGCAGGTCGAAGCCGCGCCGGCTGCAGAGGAAATTCCGGCCGCGGAAGAGGTAGTTCCGGAAGCAGCCGAAACCGCCGAATAGCATGGAGAAATCGAAGTTCTTCTCCCGCGAAAAGGCCAATGTCGGCCTGTTCTGTGAAGTCTTCCCGCCCGTGATGGACGGCGTGTCCGTCTGCATGGAGAATTATGCCTACTGGCTCCAGAAGAAGGTGGGCGGCGTGGCCGTGGTCACGCCCCACGTCCCGAAGGCGGACTACAGCGTGCATGAGTATAAGGTCTTCGACTACATGTCCATTCCGGTGCCCAAGCGGCGCCCGTACATGACCGGCATTGCGGCGTTCGACCCGACCTACCTGGCCAAGATCGCCACGACGCGCTTCAAGATCGTGCACGCGCATACGCCTTTTTCCGCCGGTTCGGCGGCGCTGAGCATCTCCCGCGCGCAGAAGATTCCGCTCGTTGCCACGTTCCACTCCAAGTACCGCGACGACTTCAGCAAGATCCTGCCGAAGCTGGTCGTGGATATGATGATTGACTCCGTCGTGGACTTCTTCGAGCGCGCCGACCTGGTCTGGGTGCCGCAGGAGTCGGTCATCGACGTGCTTCGCGAATATGGCTACAAGGGCCACGTGGAAGTGATGGACAACGGTTCCGACCTCGTGGCGGACTATCCCGAGAAATATTTCGTGGAGGCGCGTCAGCGCCTGGGCATCGCGCCGGAGGAGTTCGTGCTGCTCTTCGTGGGCCAGCATGTCTGGCAGAAGAATCCACAGCTGACCATCAACGCCCTTTCCCGCCTCGAAGACGTTCCGTTCCGGATGTTCTTCGTCGGCACGGGCTATGCCGCCGAGGAGATGAAAGCCCTGGTGAGCGAAAAGGGCCTGGACAGCAAGGTGACCTTCGTCGGATCGATTACCGACCGGGCGAAGATCGTCGACTATTATGCCGCATCGGACCTGTTCGTCTTCCCGTCGCTCTACGACAACGCGCCGCTCGTCGTGCGCGAAGCGGCTGCTCTGCACACGCCGTCCATCATGGCGGCGGGCTCTACGGCCGCCACCATTCTCAAGGACGGAGAAAACGGTTTCCTGGTGGAAAACGACCCGGACAAGCTGGCGCAGCTTCTGCGGGAACTGATCCACGATCCCGAGCGCGTGCACCGCGTGGGCGTACAGGCCTCCAAGACCATCGTCCGCTCGTGGGAAGACTGCGTGGAAGAGGTGATCGACCGCTACAACACGCTGCTGCGCAGCCGCGGTCTCCCGCTTATCGAACGTTCAGCGTAGCGTGTGCCGAGACGGCCTCGCCCCGCGCATTCAGGCCTTCGGCCACCACATCGAAACGTCCGCTGTAGGCGGGCGTTTTGCATTCCAGCTCCACGCTCTCGCCCGGGGCGAGGGTCAGCAGCGGATGCCAGTAGAGGGTCTGCCGGTAGTCAGGGTAGTCGGTGCCCACGCCGGCGCAGGTGTAGGCCAGCGGCAGGGCGCAGCCCTGGAAGTCGGCGACGCGGACCTGGCTGTCGAACTGCATCGAGGGGAGCGAGCCCTTGTAGGTCACGAAATTCACCACGCCCGGGAAGCTCCGGATGCCGAACAGGTAGCTGTCGGTGTAGATGTCGACGGATTTCACCAGGAGCGGATCGTAGTCGAGGATCTTCCCGTGGTCGAGGACGGGGATGCCGTCGAGCAGGACCAGGGCGCTGCCCTGCGTGAAATAATAGCTGCCCAGCCGGTCGGGCTGCCAGACCTGGAGGCCGCGCACATGGTTCATGCGCCGCACGCGCACTTCCGGGATGAATTCGATGAAGAGCTCCTCCATGACCGGGAAGCGCGTATAGTCGTCCAGGACGTAGCGCTTGCACTCGCGCTCGTCGAAGATGCGGTGCGTGCGGGCCGGCAGGGCCGCGTAGAGCGTGTCGGCGTTGAAATTCTTTTCCAGCTGCATGCCCAGGCCGCGCAGTTCGAGTTCGCGGGCCCAGCCGGCATACAGCTGCAGCGCCGGGATCTCGCCGGCCGGCAGGTTCAGGAAGGGGCTGATCAGCTCCAGGTGGGCGGTCTGGTTCTGTCCGAGGTCTTCGATTTCCAGGAACATTTCCCGGTCGCCGTAGATGTTGGAGGTGAAGAAACGGACCGTGCCGTCCGGGCGGATGGCTTCGGTATAGATGTTCTCGCCCGTGCCCGGCGAGGAGATGAAGGCGTTCTTGCCGCTGACCCGGGCGGCCGTGCCGTCCGGGCCGATGACGCGGGCGTGCAGGATCTCGCCTTCGTACTCAGGCACGACGCTGTCGTCGAATCCCTGGGCGGCCGGAAGAGTCCGGATGTCGCGGATGAAATCGGCGATATGCTTGCCCGCCGGGGCGGGAATGCCGTCGTCGTGGCGGACGCTGAGGCTGAAACTGAGCGCTTCCGCGCCCTCGTTGGTCAGGCGGATGCGCGTGGTCCCGGCGGTGCTGGCGCTGCCGGCGTCGAGCCGCAGCGAGCCGCTGGCCGGGATGCTGGCGGTGGCTTCGGGGACCTGTGCGACCACCTCCACGCCACCTTCGACGCGCTCGGTGCTGAAGGTGTTGAAGACGGACAGCGTCCGCGCGCCGGACAGCGGGTCAAATCCTTCCTCCGAGGCGCCCAGCCTGGTGTAGGCGAGGAGCCGGTAATTGCCGGTGGGCAGGGTGGTGGGCAGGGTCAGGAAACCCGCGCCGCGACCGCCGTCCAGGGCGATCTTGGCCGTGTGGACCAGTCCGGTCGGGGAATGGACTTCCACATAGGCCGTCTTGCTGAAGGCGGACAGCCGGCCGGTCGCGGCGTCCAGGCACCAGGCGGACAGCCAGACGCGGTCCCCGGCGACGTAGACGTCCCGGTCGGTGGAGAGGTAGACGCGCTCCCGCATGCGCTCCGTCCCGGACAGGGACAGCGGCAGCAGCAGGAGGAGAAGATATAGGGAAAGGATTCTTCGCATAATCAAAGCTTATTGGTGGTCATTCGGCCAGTCCGCGGGCTTGGTCTTGGTGCCGCCCAGTTCCCGGCAGTCGATGCATTGTTTCAAGCCCCACATGTAGTGCGACGGGTCGGCGCTCATCGTCTCGTAAACGGCCTGGTACGGCAGGTAGCCCTGGCGATACCAGAAAGCCATGGAGTCCAGCTGGCTGACGGATACCTGCTGCTCGAAGAGGTCCATCCGCCGCCCGGGCTTATAGTAATCGTTGAGCTCGTTGTCGTAGTACATCGTGGCCTCGGCCTGGACGGCGGCGTTGAGGTAGCCCATCACCTGGACGTCCGGGTTGGAGATGCAGTGCACGTTGCTTGCCATCTCACTGGGCGTCGGGGAGAAGATGGATCCCTGCCCCTCGGAGTTCTGCTGCATGTTGTACCAGTAGTTGTAGGCATTCTCGCTCATGCCTTCCAGCTGGACTTTGATGCGGTACAGCACCTGCAGGCGCCTGTCGTTCAGGGGGATGGTATAGAAAGCCAGCTCCTCGAAGCGGTCCTCGGTCTGGTTGGCCGTGGAGAAGATGTTGATCTGGGAGGAGTTGTCGGATTTCCAGCAGTAATACATGTTGGTCCTGTCGTAATACCCGACCGTCCTGGTTTCCGGCTTGTACTCGAACCAGGTGCTCACGTCGCTGTGGTACTCCCAGGTTTCCGAGAAGCTCCAGCGGAAGTGGTGCGATCCGTGGGTATGCATGCTCAGGCCGATCCAGAGTTCTTCGTACTCCGGATGGTAGCTGTAGCTGAGGCCGTCGATCGTCGGCGCGGGGGCCGGACTGAGCCAGTCGGACTCGAAGACATTGGCCACGCTGTGGGTCTGGGCGTTCAGCGTCTCCAGGTGCAGGCGGTAGCGCTGGTTCTGGCGCAGTTGGGAGGTGTCGAAGGTCAGCGTGTTCAGCTGGTGGCCTTCCACGCGGGTGCCGTCTTCGCCTTCGATGTAACCGGTGGCGAGGACGCTGCCTCCGGCGCTTTCTTCCGTTCCGAAGGGCTTGACATAGCTCAGCTTGACGGTCGTGATGCCTCCGATATGGATGTCTCCCTCGACCACGAGGGGCAGTTCGCTGCCCTGGTGGAAATCAACCTCGTACGGATAGATGCAGGCGGCAGCGGCGAGCAGCGCGGCGGCCAGGGCCGCGGTGCGGAAAAGGAATTTCATTGCCATCAGAATTTCAGGTTGAGGTTGATATACGGGATGGGGCAGGCGAAGACGGAAAGCATGTAGCTCTCCGTGCCGTTGAAGAAGACCGAATAGGCGTTCTTGCGTGCGGTGACGTTATAGACGCCGAGGGTCCAGGACATGTGCGAGAACTGCCGGAGGTAATGGCCGGGCTCGATGTTGATGGCGAGGTCCAGGCGGAAGTAATCCGGGATGCGGTAGGTGTTGCGCTCGGAGTAGGCGATGCGCGTGCCGCCGCCGTACTCGAAGGTGCCGATGGGCAGGGTGACGGGCCGTCCGGTGGCGTAGTCGACGTTGGCCGAGATGGAGAAGCGGTGGGTGAACTTGTAGTTGCCCGTGAACTTGAGCTCGTGCGGCTTGTCGTGCGGCGCGTTGTACCAGGCGCCGCCGTTGATGGTGGCCACGCCGCGGTCTTCCATCTCGCGCAGCTGCGTGCGCGAATAGGAATAGGACAGCCAGCCGGTGAGTTTGCCGGAGGTCTTCTTGGCCATGAACTCCACGCCGTAGGCCTTGCCGTAGGTCTCCACGAGGTCGTCGGCGAGGTGCTCGTTCATCAGGGTGGTGGCGCCGGACTTGTAGTCCAGCTGGTGCGCGGTGCGCTTGTAATAACCCTCCAGCGTCAGGTCGACGGTGCCGTTCGCGACGGTCCAGTACAGGCCCGCGGCGGCCTGCCAGCCCTGCTGCGGCCGGATGCGGTCGGAGGACAGCTGCCAGGTGTCGATCGGGGAGATGGAGGAGGTATTCGAAATCAGGTGGATGTGCTGGCTCATCGTGTTGAAGCCGGCCTTGAGCGAGAAGTTGTCGCGGAAGGAGTACTTGCCGGACAGGCGGAACTCGGGCGTCAGGTAGAACTTGGCCGGGTTCAGGGCCAGCAGGCCGGACAGGCGCAGGCCGGCCTCGAGGGTCAGCTTCTGGTTCACGGTCCAGCTGTCGCTGGCGAAGAGCGCGGGCTCCAGGGCCTGCTGCCGGTCGAGCGCCCAGTTCTTGACGAGCGACTCGCCCGCGTAGAGCGGGGCCATCATGCCCGGCTGCAGATTATAATAGGTGGTGTTGATGCCGAACGAGAGGTCGTGGGCATCCGTCACGGTGTAGCGGAAGTTGGCCTTGACGAAGCCCTGGCGGATCTGGGTGTCCACGCTGTAGCCGGATTTCTGGTTCTGGCCCAGGCTGTTCTCCAGGCGGGCGCCGTACTGGTCGTAACCCGCGACGGTCGTGAGGTTGAGGCGGCTGCCCAGGCGGCTGCGCCACTTGACCGAAGCGTTGAGGTTGGCGTAGCGGAAGGCCGGGTCGCGGGAGAAGTCGAAGCCGTCGCGCGACCAGTAGAAATAGGCCTGGAGCGTGTTGGCGTCGTTGACCTTGTGGGTGATGGAGGCGTTCAGGTCGCTGAAGGAAGCGTGCCCGCCGGCGTATTCGCTGGTCTGCGGGAGGAGCTTGAGCATCCAGTTGGAATAGGTGGTGCGCCCGCCGACCAGGAAGGTGGTCTTGCCCTTGACGAGCGGACCCTCGAGGTGGAAGTGGCTGGTCAGCAGGCCGATGCCCATCGAGCCGGCGATCTTGTTGGCGTTGCCTTCGCGGCTGCGCACGTCGAGCACCGAGGAGATGCGGCCGCCGTACTCGGCGGGGATGCTGCTCTTGTAGAGCTCCACTTCGCTGACGACATCGGGGTTGAAGGCCGAGAAGATGCCGAACAGGTGCGTGGGGTTGTAGATGGTGCCGTCGTTGAACAGGATGAGGTTCTGGTCGGAGGAGCCGCCGCGGACATTGAAGCCGCTGGACGCCTCGCCCACGGACTTGACGCCCGGCAGGGTGAGGACGGCCTTGATGATATCGCCTTCGCCGAAGGCGCTCGGAATCTTGTTGATCACCTCCATGCGGACGCGCTCGATGCCCATCATGGCGTTGCGGTGGTGGGAGACGGCGTCGGCGGAGACCACGGCGCCCGTGAGGGCGAGGACCTTCTCCTTCATCACGACGTCCAGCACGCCGTCGTCCCAGACCTTGAGGGTCAGGTGCATGTCTTCGAGCGAGTAGCCGCTCAGGTTCAGGAGGTTGTCTCCGACGGGCAGGGCCAGACGGTAGAAGCCGGCGGCGTCGGTGACGGTGTAGGCGCCCGTCCTGTCGTCGTAGACCGACACGCCCACGAGGGGCTCGCCGCTGGCGACGTCGCGGATGTGGCCGCTGAGGTACACCTTGCCGGAGCGGTTCGCGCTGCTCTCGCCGATTTCATACACCTTGTTCTGGAAGGTGACCACGGCGCTCTGCTCGGCGAGGAACTGTTGCAGGCCGCTGTCGTCGCCCAGGCGGCTGCTGCCGTCGTCGAAATAGCCGGCGGGCAGGGAGGCGAAGACGGATTTGCTGTGCAGGATGAAGCGGGCGGAGCCGTAGCTGCTGACGATGTAGCCTTTCTCGCGCAGCGCGTCGAAGGCGGCCTCCAGGAAGCGGTCGCGCGGGGCGCTCACGCTGAAGGTGGACTGCTCGGCTTCGTCCTTGACGAAATAGATGTCGGGCTGGAACTCGCGGCGCAGGAAGTGCACGAGCGAATCCAGCTCCACGCGCTTGACCTCCAGGAGGTTCTGCGCGGACAGGCTGCCGCCCAGCGTGGCGGCCAGCAGGAGGGAAATCAGGACTCTTTTCATTGCGCTGCGATGTTGAGGACGGCCTTGCAGAACGCGTCATAGTCGGAGCTGCCGATGCCGGCGGCCAGGAGGCCCCGGCGGATCTCCCGCTTGCGGTCCGGGAACTGGCGGAGCAGGGCGTTGCGACCCTTGACCGGGACGAAATGCCCGGCCGCGTCGCGGAAATAGTAGGACGCGATATAGGTGAAATGACGGACCACTTCGGGACGGTAGTTCTCGTCGTAGTAGCCGATCGTGCTGCCGTTGACGTTGTTCACGGAGCTGTCCAGTCTCTTCCTGACGTGCTTATAGACCTGTTCGGGGCCCTGGCCGAAGACTTCGTAGAAGCCTTCCGGCACGCCTTCGTCCGGACCGACGCCCACGAAGTGGCGTCCGTCCAGCACGATGTCGGATACCTGCGCGGGGGCGAGCGCCACGGAGACCGGGCTGCCCGTCAGCTGCACGAGCGCGCGCTGTGCGACGGCATCGATGTTCAGGGGAACGTTCCGGTAAAGGTTGCCTTCTATCGTGATGTCTCCGGAAGAGAAGGTGTTCTGTGCCCAATAGGGGTGGCCATTGGCCGGGAAGGTGTAGCGGGCTGCCTGCTTGCCGCGGAAGATGACGGAGTGCTCTCCGGCGGCGGTCTGGAAGCTTTCCAGCTCGGTCGGGGCCTGCGCCCGGGCGGGCCGGCCGGCGACTAGCAAGGATAATACACTACAGGCGGTTAATAGGATTGTTTTTTTCATCGGCGCAAATATAGTTACTTTTCAGAAAACCTGCTAATTAACGCGCAATGCTTTGGATTTTCGCGAAATATGCGTAAATTTGCACGCTTTTTCCCGCTGTGGGAAGAAGATTTGAATATTAACCTTTTAATTTTTTTGCTCAAGATGGCTGAATATTTGATGCCTGAGAAGAAGCAAGAGATTTTCGCGAAGTACGGGAAGTCCAATAAGGACACCGGCTCTCCTGAGAGTCAGGTTGCTTTATTTTCCTACCGTATCGCTCACCTTACCGAGCACGTGAAGAAGAACAAGAAGGACGTGGTCACCCGTCGTTCCCTTCTCCGCCTCGTCGGTAAGCGCCGCCAGATTCTGGACTACCTCCAGGAGATGGACATTGAGAGATACCGTAAGATCGTCAAGGAGCTCGGTCTCCGTCGATAAACGAAATAGGAAAAGGTAGGGATGGTTCCCGGATGGGACCATCCCTTTTTTGATGAAAGACGTATAAAGACGCAATAGAGAAACAGTAATGAACGTAATCAACAAAAAGATCGAGCTCGCGGACGGCCGCGTGATCGAGATCGAGACCGGCAAACTGGCCAAGCAGGCCGCCGGTTCCGCCGTTGTCAAGATGGGAGGCACGATGGTCCTCGCCACCGTGACCTGTGCCGAAGAAGTCAAGGAAGGCACCGATTTTATGCCTCTCACCGTGGACTACCGTGAGAAGTATTACGCCGCCGGACGTTTCCCCGGCGGTTTCCTGAAGCGCGAGAGCAAGCCCTCCGACTACGAGGTGCTCATCGCCCGCCTGGTGGACCGCCCCATCCGCCCGCTGTGGCCGGATGATTTCCACCTGGAAGTTTTCGTGAACATCAGTCTGATTTCCGCCGAGAAGGACATCCAGCCGGATGCCCTCGCCGGCCTGGCCGCTTCCTGCGCCCTCGCCACCTCCGACCTGCCGTTCGGCGGTCCGGTGTCCGAGGTCCGCGTGAGCCGCATCAACGGTGAATTCGTCATCAACCCGACCTTCTCCCAGATGAAGGACTCCGACCTCGAACTGATGGTCGCCGCCACCGAGGAGAACATCATGATGGTCGAGGGCGAGATGAACGAGGTGAGCGAGCACGATATGCTCGAGGCCATCAAGTTCGCCCACGAAGAGATCAAGAAGCACTGCCGCGTCCAGAAGGAGCTCATGCACGAGCTCGGCACGGACGTCAACAAGCGCGACTATCCCCACGACCTGGAGGATGAGGAGCTGAAGAAGGCCGTGCACGACTTCTGCTACGACAAGTGCTACGCCCTTGCCAAGGCCGCCAAGCCGAAGAAGGAGCGTGAGGAAGGCTTCAAGGCCATCAAGGAGGAGTTCCTCGCCACGATTCCGGAGGAGGAGCTCGAGGAGAAGACCCCGCTCGTGGAGCGTTACTACCACGCCGAGGAGAAGGAAGCCA
>Ga0310786_10001959_pt1 | contig 32464 bp, 29 predicted proteins | sample AusTroGonzalo_MG_FD_203881 | JGI IMG/M metagenome (GOLD analysis project Ga0310786, IMG submission 203881) | Bovine rumen microbial communities from tropical cattle in Woodstock, Queensland, Australia - Gonzalo_03 (v2) (version 2) | ecosystem: Host-associated > Mammals > Digestive system >...
CCCGCATGCGCTGGAACTGCGCAGGCTCGTGAAGTCGTATTCGCCGGACTACGACATTCTCCAGGGCGAGACGGGCTGCCCGGCGCAGCTCGAGTTCGCGCACGCGATGCATTCCATCGAGTGGACTGAATACTCGCAGGCGAAGTGGGACCTCCGCCGCGCCCTCGGCGACTACGTGCGCGGCATCCCGTCCAGCTGCTTCACCTTCATCGACCTCCAGTACACGTTCATGCTGCAGAGTTTCGGCCTCGTGCGCTCGAACACGCTCAAGCAGCCGGTGTACCGCCGCCCGAGTTTCTTTGCGATGCAGAACGTGTACTCCTACTTCGACGAGGACGTGCATCCGATCTCCGTCGAGACGCGCACCGTGAACGGCAAGGAGATGACGGTGGCGAAGTTCGAACGCCAATCGCGTCCTGTGTGGGCGGTGTGGTACTCCGGCGAACGCCCTAACGACAAGCTTGAGTACGAGTGCGCCAACCTAGAGTTCCTCGGCAAACTGAAGGACTATGTGTGGGTGGACCTCATGCGCGGGAAGATCGGTCGCCTGCCGTCCCTGCGCCACGTCCCCGTGTGGGACTCCCCCGTGCTGATCGCCCCGAACAACCAGGTGCCGCGCCGTACAGTGTGGCAGGAAATGAAGCCGGCGGAGATCGTGGACGCGCTGTACCGTCCGAACCAGGGCCTCTTCGCCGGCGCCCACGACGCGCCGCGCAAGATGGATGTCTCCGCCGAGCCTTGGACGAAGATGGCGACGAAGGACTTCCTTCCGTGCTTCGACAAGTACGGCCAGTTCAAGTACCGCGAGTGGCCGGGCAAGACGCATTCCGACGAGGAGCTCAAGACCGTCGCCGCCGAGGAGGAGAAAGACCTCGCCGCGCATCCCGGCCCCTCGGGCTGGAACAAGTACGGCGGCTGGGCGGCGGGTCCGCAGTTGAAGGCCACCGGACGCTTCCGCACCGAGAAGCGCGATGGGAAGTGGTGGCTCGTCGATCCGGAAGGGCGCCTCTTCTGGAGCTGGGGCGCGGTGCGCGTTACGCCATCCTCCGCGATGACTCCGCTCAACGGCAACCCGCGCACGCCGCGCTGCGGCGGCGATCTGCCGCCGCGCGACTGCCTCTTCGAAGGCCTGCCGAAGAAAGGCGAGCCGCTCGCCGCGTTCTACGAGACTTACGATGACCTGCTCAAGCGCTTCTACCTCATCCGCAATGAGACGCGCTGGTTCGACTTTTCGTCTGCGAATCTCTATCGCAAGTACGGCGCCGACTGGTTCGCGAAGTACTCCGATTCCTGCCACCGCCGTCTGAGGAGCTGGGGTGCCAACACGATCGCCAACTCTTCCGACCTGCGCATCTGCCTGCAGGACCGCACGCCCTACGCCGAGCGCGTGGAGGTGGACTCCCGCACGATCGCTGCGAGCTGGGGCTCCTGGTTCAAGTTCCGCGACCCGTTCGATCCGTCTTTCACCACAGCCTGCACGGCCGCACTCGCCGCGCACGGCCGCGAGGCGCACGACCCCTGGTGCATCGGTTTCTTCATCGACAACGAGATACAGTGGGGCTCCAAGGAGACAGACCTTGCGCAGTGGACGCTGTGGAGCCCGGACGACCAGCCCGCCAAGATCGAGTTCGTGAAGCGCCTCGCCGCCAAGGGCATAGACCCGAAGCGCGACACCGTGCCCGAGGAAGAGCTCAAGGCGTTCACGCGCGTGATCGTGGAGGAGTACTTCAAGCGCACGCGCGACGCCGTGAAGGCGTTCGATTCCGGTCTCCTCTACCTCGGCTGCCGCTTCGCCGGTTCGGCGCGTCCGTGGGCCGTGTCGGCCTGCGCGAAGTACTGCGACGTGGTGAGCTACAACATCTACAGCGAGGACATCTCCGCATGGCGCCTTCCGCAGAACCTCGACGCCCCGGTGATGATCGGCGAGTTCCACTTCGGCGCGCACGACCGCGGGCTCTTCGGCGCGTCGCTCATCAACAAGGGTTCGCAGGAAGGTCGCGCGGCGGCGCTCAAGCGGTACGTGGAGAGCGCGCTCGCGAACCCGCAGATAGTCGGCGTTCACTGGCACCAGTTCTCCGACCAGGCAACGTCCGGCCGCTTCGACGGCGAGTATTTCCAGGTCGGCTGGACGGACATCTGCGATCGTCCGTATCCTGAGACGATCGCCGCAGTTCGTGCGGCGGGCTACTCGATGTACGAGACTCGCTCCAAGGCCAAGTGATGCGGGATTGATTTTCGCCGCGGGAGCATGCAATGGAATTCACTTTGCGACAGGCCACACTTGCCGACGTTGAAGGATTGTTCGCCATCATAGGCGAGCATAGGGACGAGCTTGTGCCTCGCTCGCGCGGCAACATAGTGGAGAACATCGACCGTTTCCTTCTTGTCGAGACCGGGAAGGGCGAATTGGCCGGCTGCATCGCATACCAGATATGGCCGGAGATCGGTTCGCCGCAGAAGGCCACCGTGGAGCTTCAGAGCGTCGCGGTGCGCGCGGTGTTCCGCCGCAAGGGCGTCGGGCGCATGCTCGTGGAGGGAATGCTTGGGAGAGTGCGGGCTTTCGTCCCTGTCGAGGTGATGGTGCTCACGCTCACGCCGCCATTCTTCGAGTCGCTTGGCTTCCGCGAAATCCCCAAGACCCGCATAATGCACAAGCTCTATTCGGGCTGCGTGAACTGCACGAAGCACGCCGATCCTTTCACTTGTCCAGAAAAGGCCATGATGCTTGAATTGCGATGAGCAAGAAGCTGCCCGTTAGCATTGTGGTCGATCTGGACGATCCGCGCCCGAAGGACATTGCGGAATATTTCGCCGCCGTTGCTCGCAGGCTCGATGAGCATCCAGAGCCGATGCGTCTCGTCGTGGAGGCTCCGCGCGGCGTGGCGATGGACATCGACCGCGAGGGGCGGCTGGTCTTTCGCGTTCCCGGGCGCCGCCCCGCGCCGCTCGACGTCCGCCGCCGTTGGATAGCGGATCATTCCGTTCCCCTTGATCTTGGCGGGCGCACCGTGCTGATGGTCAAGCCTGTCGACGCCAACCGTTTCCGCGTTGCCGAATCGTTTTTCAGCCGTCTCAGGCGCGCAATCCTGACGATTCCCATTTTAACGCCGCTGACGCGGCAAATGTGGTAAAATATTCCACATGAAAACAACCTCAATCTCTTTTGTGGCGGCGAGTGCCTCGGCGCTTGTCGCGTTGGCGGTAAGTCATGTTGCTATCGGCGAAACGCTGCAAAACCAAATCGCGAAGTGGGATCCGGCGATGGCCGTGGCCAATGCTTCCGTCGATACCAACGGCATCAAGTGGATCGACGGGCGCTATCTGCCTCTCGAGGGCAAGGCGTTCTCGGATGTCGATGCCTTCTATGACCGTCTTCCCGCCAATGTCACGACGAACGTGAACGATGGCGTTCGAAGCATGAAGCACCATACATCAGGTCTCCAGTTCCGCTTCAAGACGACATCGCCGCATGTGAGCTTCCGGTGGGTTCCGTGGAGCAAGAACTTGGCAATGGATCACATGCCGTCCACCGGAGTGTCTGGAATAGACGTATATATCCAGAATTCGGAGGGGAAGTGGAGGTATTTGAAGACGGGGCGCATACGTTCCGGGACGCTTGGCAGCCTTGACCGTCTGCAGATCGCCCCAGGCACGCCGATATGCGTGAATCTTCCTCTCTACAACGGCGTGAGGGAGTTCAAGCTGGGCATAGACAAGGATGCCAAAGTCGAGTCGCTTGGTCCGCGCAAGAGCGGCATAGACAAGCCTGTGGTCTTTTACGGGACTTCGATCACGCACGGCGGCTGTAGTTCGCGCCCCGGTCTGGCGTTTGTGAACATTGTCGGGCGCGATCTCGACGTGCCTGTCGTCAACCTCGGCTTCTCCGGCAGCGGCGTGATGGAGTTCGAGATGAGCGAGCATCTTGCGGCGATCGACGCCAGCTGCTACGTCCTTGACTGCCTGTGGAACATGGGGATGTCAACGGCGAACGGACGCCAGGGGCGTTGCGTGGACGTGAACTACGAGCCGTTCATCCGCAACCTGCGCGCGAAGCGTCCTGACGTGCCTATCGTGATGGCCGAGCAGTGCGATGTCTTCTGCGGCCCGCCGAATGCGAAGGATAAATTCATGAAGGCTCTCTACGATAAGCTTGTCGCGGAAGGGTGGAAGAATCTTGTGTATTTGCCCAAGGACAAGATGTACACCGGCGACTGCGACGGGACTGTGGACGGCTGCCATCCAAACGATCTTGGAATGCGTTCCATGGCCGATGCCTTCGGCGAAGCGGTCCGCAAGGCGTTGGGACTGTAGAGGCGGATTAAAGGAGAAACTTATGAAACAAGCGTATGTAAACGGTGAACCGATCTCGCGCGAGGCTGTGCAGTTCGAGCTGGATCGACTGGTGAAGTTCTATGCGTCGCACGGGATGCGACAGGATGAGATAAAGAAGAATCTTGAGAAGCTCGTCGAGAAAGCGCAGGAGCAGGCCATAGGAGCCAAGCTGCTGTTCACGCGGGCAGAGCAGCTCGACCTTCCCGTTACCGAGGCGGCGATTGACGCGCAGGTGATGCGGGTAATCCAGCAGGTGGGCGGCAGGGAGAACTTCGTGAAGGCGCTGGCGGCGCAGAAGATTTCCGAGGACGATTTCCGCAAGGACATCGCGAAGGGATGCAAGGTTGACGTGCTTGTCAACCAGGCGTGCAGCGGCGTGCCCGAGCCGACGGAGGAGGAGATCGCCGATTACTACGAAGCCCACGCCTCAGACTATGATGCGCCGCCGCAGGTACTTGCGCAGCACATACTCGTGAAGACAGAGGGGCTTGATGCCGCCGACAAGGTCGAGGCGCTCGACAAGATAAACGCCATTCGCGCGCGAATACTCGCGGCCGGCGAGCCCGGAGAAATCGGCCAAGCGTTCTCCAAGGAGGCGATGGAGCATTCGGATTGCCCCAGCGGACGCGAAGGGGGTTCGTTGGGCTGGTTCGGCCCGGGAATGATGGTGCCGGAATTCGACCATGCCGCATTCGCCATGAAGTGCGGAGAGGTCTCCGAGGTGATCGAGACGCAGTTCGGATACCACATCATCCTCAAGACGGACGAGAAGCCCGGAGGGCGGCAGACGCTCGTCGATGTCCATGACCAGATACGCGATCTGCTCCGCCATGATGCGCGCGGGCGGGCGCTTGACGCATTCGTGAAGGAACTCCGCGAAAAGGCGACGGTGGAATACAAGTGACAAGCCGGTTGTCGTCATGGGGCGGCTGATTGGGTTTGAGAGAGGATGGCAATGATGAAGCATGAAGAGCTGTTCAAGAGGGCCAAGAAGGCCATACCCGGCGGGGTGAACTCTCCGGTGCGCGCCTTCAACGGCGTTGGCGGCACGCCTGTTTTCGTCGAGCGCGGACGCGGCGCCAAGATATTTTCCGCCGACGGCCGCACTTTCACCGACTACTGCTGCAGCTGGGGCGCCATGATCTTGGGCCATGCCCACCCAGCTGTCTCGCGCGCCGTGGCCGCGCGGGCAAAGCTGGGCACGACCTTCGGCATAGCGACTCCAGACGAAGTCCGCTTCGCCGAGCGCCTTGTCAAGCTTGTCCCCGGCATGGACATGGTGCGCGCCGTTTCGAGCGGCACCGAGGCCGTGATGACGGCGATTCGCCTCGCGCGCGGCGCGACCGGCCGCACAAAGATACTCAAGTTCGACGGCTGCTACCATGGCCATTCCGACGCGATGCTCGTGAAATCGGGAAGCGGCGTTCTTACGATGGGCGCATCATCGTCGGCCGGCGTCACAAAAGGAGCGGTCGCAGACACCATCGTGGTTCCGTACAACGATCTTCCGGCCGCGACGGCGGCTTTTGACCGTCATGGTTCTTCGATAGCGGCAGTCATAGTCGAGCCCATAGCCGGCAACATGGGGCTTGTCCCTCCCGTCAAGGGTTTTCTCAAGGGCTTGCGTTCTCTTGCCTCGAAACACGGCGCGCTTCTCATATGCGACGAGGTGATCGCCGGTTTCCGCTTCGGATTCTCCTCCTATTCCGCACTCTACGGCGGCGTTGCGCCCGACATCATAACGCTCGGCAAGGTGATAGGCGGCGGTCTTCCGCTTGCCGCGATCGGCGGCAGGGCGAAATGGATGAGGCTTCTTGCGCCCGACGGACCCGTCTATCAGGCAGGCACTTTGAGCGGCAATCCGCTGGCCGTGGCGGCAGGCTTGACCACGCTTGACGTCCTTGAACGCGATCTCCCGTACACGCGCATGGCCGAGCTTGGAAGCGCGCTGGCCGTGGGGCTTTCCACCATCGCCGCAGAACGCGGAGTCCCTGCGACATGCCAGAGCTTCAACGGCGTGTTCACGATATTCTGCGGCGAGGGGCCTGTGTGCAGCCTGGCCGACGCCAAACGGTGCGACACCGCGCTCTATGCGCGCATCTTCCATGCTCTTCTCTGCCGTAGCATCTACATCGCGCCTTCGCAGTTCGAGTGCAACTTCATATCCGCGGCGCATTCGCACAAGGACGTCGATATGTTCCTGTCGGCTTTCGACGCCGCACTGCGCATGATCTGAGGAGGCGAAATCATGGCTGCATACATCGACCATCGCGCACGGCGGCAGGAGATAATACTGGCGTCAATAAAGCTCTTCGCGCAGGAGGGGTATCAGTCCGTCACGTTCGCCATGATATCGGCGCACACAGGCGTTGCGCGCACCGTCCTATACCGGTATTTCCGCGACAAGCGGCAGATATTCAACGCGGCGATAGTGGAGCTTCTTTCGAGGATCGTGAAGAAGCACACGGAGATAGTGCGATCGGAATCATCCGCCAAAGGGCGCCTCGCCAAGATATGCACGGCGGTGACGGTGATGCTTTTCGACAACCGCGATTTCCTCTGCGTCATAATAGACTATGTGATGTCGATGAAGCGCGCGGGCTACGACATGTCCCGGCGCATAAAGAAATTCACGTTCGGGCTCAAGCGCGTGATGCACACTCTGCTCCTTTGGGGCGTGAGGAAGGGCGAGTTCAGGAAGGGCATCGACGCCGACGCCGTAATGGACGTCCTCTATGCGCAGTTCGAGAGTGCTGTGATGCGCCTTGCGATCACGGACGATGCGGTGCAGTCGGATGTCCTTGATCGCATCGACGCCGTTTTGAAGGGCATCAGCGCATGAGCGTGCCGGCCTGGTCGATCCTTCCCGAAGAGTGGAAGCCTATCCTCGCGGAGCGCGGACTACGTCCGTTCCGCGCAGACCAGATCCTTCATGCGCTCTACCGCGACTACATACAGGACTGGGACGCCGCCACGACGCTCCCGAAGGATTTCCGCGAAACGCTAAAGCAGGAATTCCCGCTTGTCCCGCCGAAGCTTCTGGCCCGCGACGATTCTGCTGACGGCACTGCGAAATTGCTGCTTGGCCTTGCGGACGGCAACAGCGTCGAGACGGTTGTCATTCCAGCACAGGGCCGTCTCACCCAGTGCGTCTCTTCACAGGTGGGCTGCGCAATGGGCTGCGCATTCTGCGCGAGCGGCAGCGGTGGCCTTGTTCGTTCGCTTTCCTCCGACGAGATCGTGGCGCAGGTGATGGCGGCCCAGAGCCTTTTCGCCACGCCTGAGAACAAGCGCCAGGGTTCTGGCCTGTGCCTCACGAATCTTGTGGTGATGGGAATGGGCGAGCCGTTCGCCAACTATGACGAGACGCTACGCGCCTTGAAGCTCATCAACTCCGGGAAGGGTCCCAACCTCGGCGCGCGCCACATAACGCTTTCCACATGCGGCGTAGTGCCTGGTTTCGAGCGGCTTGCCGCGGAGGGTCTGCAGTTCGAGCTGTCGGTCTCGCTCCACGCGCCGAACGACGAGCTTCGCTCGCAGCTGATGCCCGTCAATCGCCGTTGGCCGATAGGCGAGCTTTTAAGCGCCTGCCGCCGCTATACGCGCAAGACGGGAAGGGTTATAACGTTCGAGTACACTCTTGTGAAGGGCTTAAACGATTCCCGCAGATGCGCGGAGGAACTTGCGCGCCGTCTGAAGACTCTGCCTTCATGCAAAGTGAATCTAATTCCTCTTTCTCCTGTGGACCATCGTCCAGATCTTGAGACTCCTGACGATGAAACGATGCTGGTGTTCCTTGATGTGCTGATGCGTGCGGGAATCCAGACGATGTTGCGCCGCAGTCGCGGCAAGGACAAGCAGGCCGCCTGCGGCCAACTGCGTTTGCGCACGATTTCACCCCTTGCGCAAGGGGCGGGCAAATGATATAATATTGCCTGCTTTTTTCGAGGAAACAGCATTTCCTCATGGAAAAGGCGGTACTACACAAGAAAAGAGATACAAAATGGAAGCATACGCAGTACTAGAAACCGGCGGCAAGCAGCTGCTCGTCCGTGCCGGCGATACGATCGAGATTGAAAAGCTCTCGGTCAGCGAGGGCGAAGAAGTCGTTCTCGACACCGTCTGCGCCGTCTCCGACGGTACGACGCTCAAGGTGGGGACGCCCTATGTCGAGGGCGCGAAGGTGACGCTCACGATCATCGCCCCCAACAAGAAGGGCCCCAAAGTTCTGAACTTCAAGAGGAAGCGCCGGAAAGGCGCACGCCGTCTTGTCGGTCATCGTCAGCAGCATACGATTGCGACGGTCAAGGCAATCGCGTAAGGAAGAAAGGGGAAATAGAAAATGGCATCTTCAGCTTCCGCACGCAACGGCCGCGACTCGAATCCGAAGTTCCTCGGCGTAAAGGCATATGATGGCCAGGTCCTCAAGGCCGGCTCGATCATCGTTCGCCAGCGCGGCACGAAAATCCACCCCGGCGCCAATGTCGGCCAGGGGCGCGACTTCACCCTCTTCGCCCTCAAGGACGGCAAGGTGAAGTTCATCAAGGACGGCAAGGTCGTCACGATTGTTCCCGAGGCCTGAAACCTCGCGACGGACGATTTACTTGCGTAAACAGCCGAAGCGCGACCGCGCTTCGGCTGTTTTCATTTGCGGGACAGACTTTCGGAACGATTTACTTGGCCGCCTGGAGCTTTTCCATGCGGATGCGGGCGGCGTTGATCGCGCGGCACACGGCGCGCGTGGTGATGGTGGCCGAGGTTATCGCCTCGACTTCGCCGCCGTCCTTCTTGACCTTCAGCTCTTTGGAAGCGTCCATGCCCTTGAACTGCTTCGTGAAGTCCTCAAGAACGAGATTCATGCCTAGGCCGGGCGTCTCATACGCTTCGAGCTTCTTGTAGCTGATGATCTTCTTCTCGGGCGTGAGACCAACCATGAGAACGATTGCGCCGCCGTAGCCCTTGGGGTCGCTGCCGACGACGGCGTATGCCACGACCTTGCCGGCGGCATTCTTGCCGATGAAGGAGTCCGGCTCGCCGTTTTCGCCTTTGACTTTGTCGAGGGTCTTGACGGGCGGCATTACGAGCTTTGCCGCATTGAGGGCGGCCTGCTCGCGTATTGACGCTATCTGCGCCTTTGTGATTGAGTTCACCGTTGCCAACACGGCGGCGCACACCGCCGATATTATGGTTAGCGAAATTACTAGTTGAAAGATTTTCTTCATGGCTTTTGACTTTTGATTTTTTTGATTTGGGACTTCAGACTTTGGACTTCTGGCTTTTAACTTTTGGCCTGCAATTTTGCGAACGGCCTTGGCCTCGTCCAGCGATTGATCAGCGGGGTGAAGGCGTTCATCACGAGAATGGAGAACGATACGCCTTCGGGATAGCCGCCATTGGCGGGATCGGCCGTTCGAATGAGCATCGTGAACATGCCGCAGCCGGCTCCGAAGATCAGCTTGCCCAAGGGAGTGATGGGGCTTGTAACATAGTCGGTGGCCATGAAGCATGCGCCCAGTATTACGCCGCCCGAGAGGACATGGACGAGCGGCGGCGCGCCGCATCCCTTGAACGCCGCGTAAATCGCGACCGTGCCGATGAACGCCACGGGAATGTGCCATGTGATCACCTTGCGCCAGAGAAGATACGCCGCGCCGATTAGAAGGGCGAGGGCGGAGACTTCGCCGAGGCAGCCGTTCACGTTGCCGATGAATAGATCGCGCGCGAAGGCGAACACGCTCCAATCCTGGAAGGCACCCTGCTTGATCATGCCGAGCGGAGTGGCCGTCGTCACGGCCTGCACGCCCTCAGGATCGAAGTAGCCTATCCAGCTCGATTTCGTCCAGGTGGTCATGGGGCCTGTGAAGGATATCAACATGAATGCACGGCCTGCGAGCGCGGGGTTGAAGGGATTATACCCGAGGCCACCGAATATCTGCTTCGCGACGGCGATGGCGAATACGCCGCCCACCGCGGCCATCCATAGAGGAAGGTCCGGCGGAAGGTTGAAGGCGAGGAGAAGCCCGGTGAGGACCGCGGAGAAGTCGCCCAGCGAGAACTCGCGGCCCATGAGGAGCCGGCACGCGGCCTCGGTGCCGACGGTCGCGCCCACGCACACGAGCATGAGCCATACGGCCTTCAGCCCGAAGAAATAGACGGCGCAGCATGCGGCCGGCAATAGGGCTATCAGCACGTCGAGCATTATCGCGCTCGTGGAAGAGCGCGAGTGCTGGTGGGGCGAGCTTGAGAGAATGTAGCGTTCAGCAGAAATCTTTGGCAACATGGCTTATCAACCTTTCTTCGCGGCTTTTGCCTTTTCGGCGGCGAGGCGGGCGCGGATGGATATCTTCGCGCGCCTGCAGAAATGGGTAATGCTTCGGTAGGCGGGGCAACCGAACGAGCAGGCGCCGCATTCGATGCAGTTCATCACGCCGCGCGCCTCGGCGTCGGCGACGTCCCCGGCCTCCACCGCGCACGAGATGGCCGAGGGGTCGAGGCCCATCGGGCAGGCCCTCAGGCAGCGTCCGCACCCGATGCATGGGTTCGAGGAATACTGGAATACGCTGGCGTCGGTGAGGAACAGAAGTCCAGACGTCGTCTTTGTGGTGGCGATGTCGAGGCCTGGGACGGTGAAGCCCATCATGGGGCCGCCCGAGATCACCTTGCGCACGTTGCCGCGCTCGCCGCCGCAGAAGGCGGCTAGGTCGGCGTATGAGGTGCCGATGGGGGCGCGGACGTTTTTTGGCTCGGCGATGCCGTCGCCCGTGACGGTGGTCACGCGGCGGATGAGCGGGAGACCGCGATCGACGGCGTCCGCGATCGCGGCGGCGGTGCCGACGTTCTCCACGACGCACCCTACGGCTATCGGGAGCGCGCCGTCGGGGACGACGCGCCCGACGGTGGCGTATATCTGGTGTTTTTCGCTACCTTGCGGATAGAGCGTGGGGAGGACCACGATCTCAACGTCGCCGGAGACGTTCGCAAACGCCTTCTCCATCGCGGCGATGGCACCGGGCTTGTTGTTCTCGATGGCGATTCGCACGGTAGGTCCGCCGAGGATGCGGCGCATGGTCTCCACGCCGATGCGGATGCGGTCGGCGTGCTCCGTCATCATGCGGCAGTCGGCCGTGAGATACGGCTCGCACTCGGCGCCGTTGAGGATCAGGAACTCGCAATGCTTGTCCGGCGGCGGATTCAGCTTCACGGAAGTGGGGAAGCCTGCGCCGCCCATGCCGCAGATGCCGGCGGCCTCTACGCGGGCGAGAAGTTCTTCGCGCGATGCCTTCTCCCAGTCGAGGGGCGGCATTGCCGTGATGGATTCGGGCGAGGCGTCGGGATCTGTGGTGAGGATCACGGCATCCGCCATCATGCCCGTGGGGCCGGAGCGTTTCTCGATCGCCTTGACTGTGCCGGATGCGGAGGCATGCACGTTCGCGGAGATGAAGCCGTTCTTCTCGCCGATGAGCTGGCCTTTGTCGACGTGGTCGCCTACCTTGACGAGGCATTTCGCCGGCGCGCCGAGATGCTGGCTCATGGAGATCGCAAGCGTCGCGGGCGTCGGGAGTTCCGCTATCGGCTCCTCCTCGGTAAGGTCTTTGTGGTAGCGCGGATGCACGCCGCCCGGGAATTGGAATGGTGATTTGACGGTTTTCATGGCTCTTCTCCTAGCAGCCTGATTCGAAATGGGCGTCTTCGCGGATGCACTTGCGCGGACACTTCGCGACGATAGTGGCGTCCTGCGGCGGATTCTCGTAGTTCACCTTCGCGAGGAAGCCGTCGAAAGTGAAGTGCCCTGCCTCTTTGCCGCCGGAGTTTTTTTCGCACAGATGGCAACCTATGCATCCAACGCCGCAGACTTTCGTGACCTCAGGACCCTTGAGCGGATTTGCGCAGAGAACGTGTATGGTGGCGCTTGCGGGAACTAGCTCGATGAGCTTGCGCGGGCATACGCTCACGCACTTGCCGCAGCCGATGCAAAGACGCTTGTCGACGATCGCAAGCCCGTCTTCGATTCTGATCGCATGCTTGGGGCAGACGTTCGCGCAGGCGCCGTAGCCGAGGCAGCCGAAGCGGCAGCCTTTGTCGCCGCCGGCCGTTGCGGCGGCGGATGCGCAGTCGCAGATTCCGTTGTAGTCGCCCACTCTCACGGCCTCGCTTCTCGTGCCGCAGCATTTCACGAGCGCGACGCGCTTTTCGGTGGCCACGGCCTCGACGCCGAGAATCTTGGCGATCTCTGCCGATGCGGCGGCGCCGCCGGGGGCGCAAGCGCCGTTCGTGGCAGCGCCTGCGACGAGCGCGCGAGCGTAGCCGTCGCAGCCGGCGAAGCCGCATCCGCCGCAGTTTGCGCCGGGAAGGGCGGCCGTTATGAGGCCGATGCGCGGATCTTCCTTCACGCTTAGGTATTTGTCCGCAATCGCAAGCGCCAGCGCTGCTGTTGCGCCTACGGCCGCTATTACCAATGTCGCTATCAATATCGCGTTCATGTTGCTTCCGTCTGTAGGGGTGAAATTCTCAGTAGGGCGTTTTGACAAGGCCGGAGAAGCCCATGAAGGCCAACGAGAGCAACCCGGCGGTGACAAGCGCTATCGCGACGCCGCGGAAACATCGCGGAGGATCGGCATGGGCGAGCTTCTCGCGTATGCCGGAGAAAAGGACGAGCGCGAAACCGAATCCAAGCGCGGCGGCGAAGGAGAACAGCACCGCCTCGAAGAAGGGCACGCCGTTCTTCGTGTTGAGTTCGGCCACGCCCAAGACTGCGCAGTTGGTGGTGATTAGCGGCAGGAAGATTCCAAGCGCCGCGTGGAGCGGCGGCATGAAGCGCTTCATTGCGATGTCGATGAACTGCACAAGCGACGCTATCACCAGGATGAACGCGAGCGTGTGTATGTAGCCCAGATCGAGGGGTGCGAGGAGAAAACGGTCAAGACACCATGTCACTGCCGAGGCGATCGTCATCACAAAGACGACGGCGCCGGACATGCCAAGGGCCGTTTCGGTCTTTTTCGACACGCCAAGGAATGGACAACATCCCAAAAAGCGATTCAGGACGAAGTTGTTCACCAGAACCGCACCGACGACTATTACTATGTAGCGCATGGAAAGAATTATATCAATTATTCGCCCTAGGGTGAAGAGGGAAATTGCGCGGTGAAAAAAGAGGCTCGTCCAGAAGCATTTGAAATGGACGGTAGAGTGGGGATATGCTAAAATATCTCCCATGCAAGCGCACATTATAGACGGTAGGAAACTGGCGGCGGACCTGCGTGCTGAAATTGCCCGTGGCGTGGCGGATCTGAAGCAGACGACAGGGCTGACTCCTGGCCTGGCCGTGATACTGGTGGGGGATAACCCAGCCTCCATATCGTATGTCACCGCAAAGGAAAAGGCATGTAGGGAAGCGGGAATGCTCTCGCGCGAGATTCGTCTTGCGTCCGACATTCCGGAAGCGGAGCTTTTATCGCAGATTGCCGCCCTGAACGAGGATCCCGAAATTCACGGCATACTTGTCCAGCTGCCGCTGCCAAAGGGATTTTCCGAGAAGAAGGTGATAGACGCCATCGCTCCGGAGAAGGATGTCGATGGCTTCACGCCAATCAACGTAGGCAGGATGATGATAGGCGACGAGTGTTTTCTTCCGTGTACGCCGCACGGCATAATCAAGCTCGTAGAGGTCACGGGAATGGATGTGGCCGGCAAGCATGTTGTCGTGATAGGCCGTTCAAACATAGTCGGCAAGCCGGTGGCGGCGCTTTTCGCCCGCAAGGCGCGCGGGGCGAACGCTACGGTCACGCTTTGCCATACAGGCACTCCGGACATAGCGCACTACACGCGCGACGCGGATGTGGTCGTGGTGGCGGCAGGTCGCCCCAACACGCTGACCGGCGACATGCTGAAGCCCGGGGCCGTGGTGATCGATGTCGGCGTCAATCGCATTCCCGACAATTCCTCGCCCAAGGGCTATCGTCTCGCAGGCGACGCTGATTTCGAGTCTTGTTCCGCAGTCGCGTCGTCCATAACGCCCGTCCCTGGCGGTGTGGGCCCCATGACGATAACCATGCTCCTCTGGAACACCCTCGAATCCGCCAAACGCTTTTCAACCAAACGTTAAACTCCCAACTCACGACTTTACACAGTCTTCGCAAACCGAAGGAAACCCACAATGCAAATCATAGCAGAACAGGTCCGTCTCCAGATGGCTGGAGCATCATGGATACGCAAGATGTTCGAGAAGGGCATCGAGCTGAAGAAACAGATCGGCGCCGACAATGTTTTCGACTTCTCCCTCGGCAATCCCGACATCCCGCCTCCCGCAAAGCTCCGCGATGCGATGATAAGGCTTGCAGACGAGGTTGTGAAGCCAATGGGGGTGGGGTATTGCCCAAACAGCGGATATCCTCCGTTCCGTGCGGCCTTGGCCGAGCATCTTGCGGCGCAGCAGCAAGTCGCCCTCAAGCCCGAGCATGTGATCGTCACGTGCGGCGCGGCGGGGGCCATCACGAGCTTCTTCAGGGCGATCATCGAGCCTGGCGACGAGGTGCTCGTTCCCGCGCCGTACTTCGTGGAGTACGGGAGCTACTGCGGACATTTCGGCGGCATCCTGAAGGCGATCCCCTCAAAAGCCCCCGATTTCACGCCGGACTTCGAGGCGCTTGAGGCGGCGGTGACGGACAAGACGCGCGTAGTGCTGTTCAACTCCCCGAACAATCCTACGGGCGCGGTCTATTCGCGCGAGACTGTTTCGCGGCTCGCGAATTGGATCAATCGCCTGAATGAAGGCCGCGATCGCGCCGTGTTCCTCGTGGCCGACGAACCGTATCGCTTTCTTGCATACGACGGGGCGGAGGTGTCGCCGGTTCTGCCCATGTCGCCGTACGCCGTCGTCATGGGATCTTTCTCCAAGAATCTTTCCTTCGCCGGAGAGCGCATAGGTTTCGTGGCGATGAGCCCGGCCATGCCAGACGCTTCCCTGCTCTCCGCGGCCGTCACGATGACGGTCCGCACGCTAGGTTTCGTGAATGCGCCGATCATCGGGCAAAAGCTCGCGATGGCGCTTTTGGGCGAGTCCGCCGACCGCGCGATCTACGATCGGCGCAGGGAGATGATGTGCAAGGTGCTCGACGGCGCCGGCATCCGCTACTTCAGGCCGCAGGGGGCGTTCTACTTCTTCCCGGAGGCTCCGGGCGGAGACGATGTGGCGTTTGTCGATGCGCTTCTCAAGGAGAACATCTTGGCCGTTCCCGGTTCCGGATTCGGCATGAAAGGCCACTTCCGCCTCAGTTTCTCGGTGGAGGATCGTGTGATTGATGGGTCGGCTGAGGGCTTCAAGCGCGCGGCAGCAAGGTTCTAAGCGCAGAAAAGCGATGCCAGGCGCGCCGCGAAATATGGTATAATTGTCCGCACGTGAAAAACTTTCACTCTTCAGGAAGCATCATGAAAAAGATAGTGACATTTGCGCTGCTGGCGGCTTTGTGCGGGTGCGAGACCGTGTTTCGCCCGCGTACCGTGTCGCGTGCGCGCGAGGCCCAGAGCGCAATAGCGCCTGCGGCCAATGAAGCGGCCGCGCTTGCCGACGAGGTGGCGCCGCCCATGCCGCGCGTTTCGCTCATCGGATTCACTTTGCCCGATTTCGTGGCGTTTGCCTATACGAACCGCCCTGACGTGATCAAGGCTTTGCTTGCCGTGTCCAACGCATATCTCGCCGTGAATGCCGTGAAGGCCGACGGTCCTCTTGTTCCGCACGTCTCCGCCTCCGGCGGCTACAAACGCGGCACGCAGAATCGCGGAGTGCATTTCAGCGATCACATGGACGGTGATCCATGGGGGTCGCTCGATGTGGACATCCTGATATGCGACTTCGGCAGAAATGCCGCGCAGGAGCGAGCCGCCCGCGAAAATCTGCTGGCCGCAGGCCAGGCTTTCAGGGAGACGCGGCTCTCGGTGTTCAGGGAGGTCTCCCGCGCGTATTTCACGCTTCTGATGAACGACGCGCTTCTTGAGGCTGCATGCACCAATCAATACCAGTACGCCCGCCACCTGGAACAGGCGGAGGAACTTCTGCGCAACCAAGTGGCCAAGAAGCTTGACGTCCTTCGCGCCCGCCTCGATCTGTCCGAGGCCCGCCACAAGATGATAGCGGCCTCCAACGATGTGGTAACGGCGGAACTCGATTTCCTCAAGGCGCTTGGACTAACTCCCTCCCGTTCTTCACGTGCTGAGCTTCTTCCGCTTTCCTCAAACAGCCTGGCGGTCGTCCATCAAGAGCTTGAGGTTTCCTCGATTGATGTGGCGGAGGGGATTTCCCAGGCGAGGTTCGGTTCGCCGGCATTGGCCGCCGGGCGCGCGCGGATACGCGCCGCATCGGCAGATGTCGATTACAGAATCTCCGATCTTCTTCCCGAATTGACTCTCGGGACGACGGTGTCCTTCACGGAGAAGGTGTGGAATTGGAGCTGGGGTTCTACGGTGCTCCAGTCCATTTTCACGGGATTCCGCAAGACCACGGCGGTGGACGCCGCGGTGGTGGCGCTCGCCTCCGAGCAGGCTTCGTACGAAACCGACGAGCAGGCTCTGGCTCGGGACATAGGCGTTGCCCTTGCGACGCGCGACACCGCCCGCGAGCAGCTTGAGGCTGCGCGGGTTTCCGTCGTGCAGGCAAGCGAGAATCTGGAAACGGCGAGCGGTCAGCTCCTTGAAGGGGACATTTCGCGCATTGACTTCTCGGACGCCGTAAACGCCTATGCTGAAGCTCTCGGCGCGCGAGTCAAGGCCTTTTATGCAGGACAGATGGCCGAGGCCGAGATAGTGCGCCTTGTGGGGACGACGCCTGTCTATGAGCACAAGGAAGTGCTTGCCGGCGGCAAGTGATCTGCGATCTAAGAAAGGAGTTAAGATTATGGCGAAATGGACAGTGAGAATCCTGGTCTTGGGACTTTTGTCGGCCGGGGGATGGTACGGCTGGCGCTATTTTCAGCAGGCGCATGTCGAGACCGCGAGGCCTGCATACCGTACGGCGAAGATAGTCCGCATGGACGTCCTGCGGAATGTTGACGCCACAGGCACCGTGCAGCCGATAAAGGAGGTCGAAGTTGGCGCGCAGGTGAATGGACGCATCGTCAAGCTGCTGGTTGACTACAATTCGGTTGTGACCAACGGACAGGTCGTCGCCCTGATCGACCCGCAGGTGTATGAGGCCAACTACAAAAGCGCGCTTGGAGAACTCCATTCCAACGAGGCGAACGTCAAGAAATGCGAGGCGCAGCTCGCCCTTGCCGAGAAGACGCTGGTGAGGAAACGCAACCTTGCAAAGAAGGACATGGTGCCGGTGGCGGATCTTGACGCCGCCCAGGAGGCGCGGGATACTGCGGCGGCGTCGCTTGACTCCGCGCGCGCTGGCGTCGAGAGGAGCCAGGCTGCGGTGAGCCAGGCAAAGGCGAATCTTGAGTACTGCACAATCATGTCGCCGGTTGACGGCGTGGTGATAGACCGCAGGGTGGACGAGGGCCAGACGGTCGTTTCGTCCATGAATGCAGTTCCTCTTCTCAAGCTGGCCACAGACCTCAAGAGGATACAGGTCGAGGCCACCGTGCCGGAAGCCGACATCGGCGGAATAAAGGTCGGCCAGCCTGTCACGTTCAACGTGGACGCCCATCCCGGCGTCACGTTCAACGGCGAGGTCACCCAGGTGCGCATGGCGTCATCCACCACAAGTTCGGTCGTCACGTATCCCGTCATAATCCAGGCGGACAATCCTGGCGACCGTCTTTTCCCGGGCATGACCGCCAACATATCGATCCGCATCGCGGAGGCGAGGAACGTGACGGCCGTGACCGCCGCGGCGTTCAGATTCCGGCCTCCCCAGCCGCAGTTGGAGGGAGAGGCGCGTCCGCGGCGTGTTCGCGGCGAGGCGATCGTCCATCTGCTTGAGGATGGCGAACTGGTGAGGACCGTGGTGAAGACTGGATTGTCCGACGGCACTTTCATGGAGCTTAAATCCCCGGAGGGGCTGGAGGGGAAGGAGGTCGTGCTGGGCGTGATGAGCGCCTCCGCACCTTCGGCGCCGTCCGATCCTTCAAATCCGTTCATGCCAAAATTCCCGGCGCGAAAGAAGGCGAACGGACCGCCGCCAAAGCCGTGACGATTTATGAAAGTTGACATCAAGACAAAAGCCCAGATCGAAAAGATGCGCGTCGCCTGCAGGATGAGCGCGGAGGTCAGGGATCTGGCGGCCGCCGCCGTGGCGCCCGGCGTGACGACTGCGGAAATAGACGCGGTGGTGCGCGACTACTGCCGCAAAAACAAAGTGGCCGCGAGTTTCCTTGGATATGAGGGATTCCCGGGGGCGATATGCGTGAGCGTGAACGACGAGGTGATCCACGGCATACCCGGCAACAGGATGATCATGCCGGGAGATCTGGTGAAGTGCGATGTGGGCGTGAATACGCTTGGCTATAACGGCGACACCAGCAGAACCGTGATGGTGGGCGTGTTCGATCCGAATGTGATACGGCTTGTCGAGACTACGAAGAAGTGTCTTGCCGCCGGCATCGCCGCCGCCGGTCCCGGCGTTCATCTTGGCGACGTTGGATACGCAATACAGAAAGTCGCGGAGGATGCAGGGTTCGGCGTGGTCAAGGACTGGATCGGGCATGGCGTGGGACGCACCGTCCACGAGGCCCCCGAAGTTCCAAACTACGGCAAGCCTGGCACGAAGCTTGTCCTGAAGCCCGGCATGACCATAGCGATAGAGCCGATGATCGCGCTCACCCCGGCGGGCGCCGATACGTATGTGGCCGACAACAAATGGACGGTGGTCACCCGCGACCATTCCATGGCCGCGCATTTCGAGCATACGATTGCCATCACGGACGACGGCGCGGAAATACTTACTTTGCCGGCGGACTATCCATGATTTTCCGGCGGGCGGACCCGAAGGCGCCACGGTCGAACGGTGACTGATTGTCCGTCCGCCGGATTCATTTCATTCGAGGGGAACCACATGAATCACGCCCGCAAATTCTTTCTTTTCGTATGTTTGCCCGCGGCGTTTCTCACGGCGGCCGGCATCATGCTCCTCGTAGTGGTGCGCGGGCACTTCATTGCGGCGCAGCAGGTGGTGTACGGCAGAGATGTCGTCCGTTTCGCGCATTCTGTTGCGCCGCGGAATTTCGCGAACGAGAAGCGTGCGGTGTTTCATTGGTCGCCACGGAAGGGTCTGCTTGATTCGAGGAACCTCGATCCGTTGCTCGTCTCGGCGTTGGCGGGCACCAACATGTCGTGGAAGGCGGAATGGCGAAAGACAAAGTCCCCTAAAATCGGATGGATGCAGCTGGCCGGCGAGACGGTTGCATGGCGGCGGCTTGAGGATGGCTCCGTCGCCGGGATCGTGATCGATCCTTTTGAGGATTCCGTCGCCGGGCAGAAGCTGCCGCTTTTCGCCGTCGGATTCGTGCTTGTGGCTTTGCTGGCAGTCGCCATTTTCGCGGGCGGCTATGGGCTTTGGAAAAACCTCGAGCGAGAGCGCCGCGAGAACGCCGAGAAGACCTCGTTTCTCTCCAACGCCACCCACGAGCTCAAGACGCCGCTTGCCGCCATACGCCTCTGGAGCGAAATGCTTTCCGGCGGAAGACTGCAGCCGGATCGTGCGCAACATGCCGCCGAGGTAATAGTCGAGGAAAATGCGAGGATGATACGCCTTGTCGAAAATCTGCTCGACTTCTCCCGCCTTGAGCAGAATCGCCGCCGCTACCGCGAAGAGGAATTGGACGTGCGCAAGCTTGTCGATGACGTGGTTGACCTTCTGCGCTCCGATTTCTCGGCGCATGGGGTGGCTGTGAGCGGCGACGATTCTTTGCCTGCGCGTGTTGACGGCGACGCCGTGCGTCAGATACTTTTGAACATCCTCGGCAATGCCGCCAAGTATGCGGCATCAGGCGGCCTCGTCGAGGTTGATGTGGCGCGGAAGGGAGGAAGGGCCAGAATCTCCGTCTCGGATCGCGGGCCGGGCATGGCTTCGAACGAGCTTGCAAGGACCTTTGAGCGTTTCTTTCGCGGCGCGGCGGCGGCGGACACTCCAGGTGGCGGCCTGGGACTGGGTTTGGCCATATCCCGCGGTTTGGCGTTGGGGATGGGCGGAGACATCACGGTCTCGCCTCGGGATGGCGGCGGACTCGTGTTCACGCTCACATTCCCCACTCGCATTTTACCGTCCTAAGCGTGGCCTGTCCCCATTTCGGGGCTTCGTCGCTTTCCGAAATCAGGTTCGCCGACTATCCTCCAAGCGCTACGGCACTCGACAGGATTCTGGCGGGCGTTCCAGCTCCGTCCTCCGGCGAGCCGAAGCAGACGGTAATCTTCGGTTCGCGGCTATTGGGATGGACTGCGCTGGCGAAGACGCCCACGGCCGAGGAACTTGAGACGGCTCCGGTCGTCGAGGCGCATGATTTGCTTGGCGTATATGAGACCGAGGGCGGAGAGAGGAAGGCGTGGATCGTCAACTGCAAGTCGCTTCTCGACCCGCGCGGCACCATCATATCGTTCCGCTAGATGCCGCGATTCGATCGGCGGGAACCGGCAGTGGCGCCGCGTTGTCGACAAGGCTGTGGATATTGTGTTCATAGCGTCCGATATCGTTGCACAACGAGTTTGGGCGCGAGAGGCGGCAATGTGCTATAATCGCTGCCATGGAAAACGACTCGAAAACACCTCCGCACAGTGCGGAATGCGAACGCGGCATTCTAGGCTCGATCCTCCTTGACACCCAGACGGGGGACGAAGCGCGCGTTCTTGATCTTTGCCTGGCCCGCGGCATAACGGCCGACTCTTTCTACGAGCCGCGAAACAGTCTGCTGTTCAAGACGTTCGAGGAGATGAGCCGCGCGACCATGCCCATCGACGTGATGACGCTCGACGACCGCCTGCGCGCGACGGGCCGCCTTGATTCCGTTGGCGGCGTTACGGCGATCCAGGATCTCGTGGAGAACACTCCAACCGCGGCCCACGCCGAATACTACATAGACGTCGTGCGGCAGAAGCACCTTCTTCGCACGATCATCTCCCGCGCGAGGGAAACGGAGCGCAAATGCTTCGACGAAGCGTCTTCTGCGAACGCGGACGTTCTTCTTGGCGAAGTGGAGAAGAACTTCCTCGAGATCGGCGGCGCCGCGAACGTGCAGACGGACTGGAAGACGGCCGTCAACAACACGCTCAAGGCGATGGACCGCCTTTTCGACGGCAACGGCAACCAGTTCGAAGGGCTTGCCACTGGCTTCAAGCATCTTGACGAGAAGCTGTGCGGCTTGAAGGCCGGCGACATGATAGTGGTGGCGGCGCGTCCGTCGGTGGGCAAGACGTCGCTTGCGATGAACATTGCGGAATGCGTCGCGATGGGGCAGGACATCAACGGGATGCCGTGCAAGTCGGATGGCGGCAAGAAGCATCCTGTTCTCATATTCTCGCTGGAAATGAGTACCGACGCGCTTGCGAAGAGAATGCTCTGCGGCAGGGCGCAGGTGAACTCGTGGCGGCTGGTGCGCGGGATGATGGCGCGCCAGGAGCGCGTGGAGGCGAGCCAGCGCCTATTCAGGGCGGCTGGCGACCTCAAGACCGCCCCCATCTACATAGACGACACGAGCGCGATAGACGTGATGGACATGCGCGCGCGTGCGCGGCGCATGAAGCGCACGCTCGGCATAGAGCTGATAGTGATCGACTATCTGCAGCTCGCGAACTGCCGCGAATTCGCGAAGCAGGGGCGCCAGCTCGAGACTTCGCGCATATCCGGCCAGATAAAGGCGATGGCGAAGGAGCTGAAGGTCCCCGTGATCGTCCTGTCGCAGCTGGCGCGCGGAAACGAACAGCGCGGCGACAAGGACGAGATACCGCGGCTTTCGGACCTTCGCGATTCCGGGGCGATCGAGCAGGATGCGGACGTAGTTCTTCTTCTGCGCCGTCCGTGCAGATCGAAGACGGCCAAATGGCGCGAGAACGAGCTGCTTGCTATAGTCGATGTGGCCAAGCACCGCAACGGCGAGACGGGCGAAGTGGACCTCAACTTCTACAAGGAGGGCACGCGCTTCGGAGACAGGCCGCAGAACCAGCGCGATGTCGCGCAGACTGATGCGGAAACGGCGGAGGCCGACATCGCCACCGCTCAGGAGATTCCGGAGATGCCGGAACTCGTGCCGCAGGCCGACATGCTCGGCGACCCGATGGATCAGCCGTCCTTCTTGTGATAATGGAGGTTGCAGCAGATGCTTCACGTAATAGCCACGCCGATCGGCAATCTCGGGGACCTTGCTCCGCGCGGACTTGACGCCCTGCGTTCCGCGTCGCTCATCGCATGCGAGGACACGCGCCGCACATGGCAACTGCTTTCGCATTTCGGGATACCGCGTCCGGAGATGATCAGCTATCGCCAGGGGAACGAGGAGCGCGTGGCCGACGCCATAATCGCAGCCGTCAACGCCGGAAGGGAGGTGGCCCTTGCGTCCGACGGAGGATATCCGGGCATTTCCGACCCGGGGTATCGGCTGATCAGACGCTGCGCGCAGGAAAATGTCCCTTATGACGTGATTCCGGGGGCGAGCGCCGTGAATGTGGCGCTTCTCATGAGCGGGCTTTCCACGAGCTCGTTCACATTCAAGGGATTTCCGCCTCGCGGCCCGGGTGCGATCCGCAACTGGTTCGCGGCGGAGAAGGACCACGACCACACTTTGATCTGCTTTGAATCTCCTTTCCGGGCGGGGGCGACGCTTGCGGCGGCCTACGACGTGCTGGGAGATCGCGAGGCGGCGGTGTGCATCGAGCTTACGAAGCTGCATGAGCGCGTGGCGCGCGGCTATCTTTCGGACTTGGCCGAGCAGTTCAAGTCGGCAAAGATCAAAGGAGAAGTCGCGATCGTCATAGCGGGGAACAATCCTAAATTCGCCAGAGTCGGCGACGATCAAAAACAACAGAGAGGTTAAAATCAACATGAAACATTCCAAATGCCTTCTGGCGGCTTGCCTTGCGATGGCCTGTGCCGATGCCGCCGTTTTCCACGTGAAGCCGGGAGAGTCGGTCTCGGACGCCGTAGCCCAAGCGCGCAAGGCGGGCGGCGGGACGAACGAGATAGTCGTCGCGCCGGGCCACTATTATTTCAAGCAGACCCTTGAGCTGGACGATCGCGACAGCGGCCTTGTGATCCGCGCCGAGAAGCCAGGCAAGAGCGTCTTCTGCGGCGGCACGCGCCTCACGGGCTGGCGTCCGGACGGAGATGGCCTTTGGGCGGTGGACTTGCCCGAGGTGAAGGAAGGAAAGCTCGATTTTCGCGTGCTTGTCGTGAACGGACGACTTGCCGAGCGAGCATCATGGCCAGGCGGCACGAACACATTGGAAAATCTTGGAGAATGGAAAGTTCGCCTGCTTCCTGCGTTGGCCGGGCAGTGGGAGCGTCCGCCTACGAACGAGGAACTTACCACGATGCCGTACCGGCGGGAGGATCTGCCGCCGGGATTCGATGCTGCGAACGCCGAGGTGCGCTGCTATCACATGTGGTCCGATTCGCTTCTGCGCGTGGCCTCGAACGATGTCGAGCGCGCCGTGCTTCATTTCGCCTACCCTGCGGCTTGGCCTGCCGGCGGGTGCGGCAAGCGGAAATACGTGGTGTACAACATCCGCGAGGGAATGAAGGAGCCGGGGCAGTGGTATCTCGACCGCACCGCCGGAAAGGTCGTCTATTGGCCGCTTGAGGGGGAGGATGTCAAGAAGCTGGACGTCGTCGTCCCGCGCCTTGCGACGATTCTCAAGGCGGCGCCGCGCAAGAGGGGAGCGTGGGTCGAAAGGATCTCGATCAAGGGCATATCCTTCCAGGCGACGACTCCGCCGTACGGCCGTTCCGGCTTTGGCGCCCGCGAAGTGCCTGCGGCGGTGGATCTCAGGAGGACGAAAAACTGCGCCTTCTCCGAACTTGAGATCAAGAACGTTGGAGGCATCGGCGTGTCCTTGCGGGATTTCGACTCGTCGCGGTTCACGGATTCGCTCTGCGAAGACACTGGCGCATGCGCCGCCACTTTCAGCGGCAAGGACGGAGAGATCTCGGGCTGCAGGTTTCTGCGCACGGGGCACCTGTTCAAATCGGCATGCGGAATCACGATTGGCGGATCGCGCATTCTGCTGCGCAGGAACGAGATAGCGGATGTTCCGTACTCCGGCGTGATAATGGGCGGCAGCGACCATCTTCTCGAGGAGAATCTCGTTCGGCGCGTCATGCGCGTCCTTCACGACGGCGCCGCATTGTACGGGAACATCTTCAGGTGCACGCTCAGGGGGAATGTGGTGCGCGACGTTGTCGAACGAGGCAAGGGATTCGGGGCGTCGGCGTATTACATCGATGAAGGGGGCACGGACAACATCGTCGAGCGGAATGTGGCGGAAGGCGTGCCGATGCCGGTCCACAACCACATAACGCGCAACACGCGGGTGGTCGACAACGTCTTCATCACGGACGGGGACATGACCATCTCCTTCGCCAGCTCCATTGCCGGCGTCTTTGAGCGCAATACGCTCGTCGTTGGCGGCGCTTTGCGAACGCGCTCTCCAAATTCCGTCCATTGGAAGGACAATCGCGTCTTCAAGCCGCGCAAGCCTTCCGATCCGGCGGCTGGATACTACATCGGGGACGGTACGCCCGACAATCCCCGCGAGAAGCCGCAGGGTGCGCTTGTTTCCGTGGCGATCACCAATGGCGTAGCTCCGGTCTTCGACGGCGAATTGAAGGGCGGCGAGTGGCCCGGCTTGTGGCGGGCGCTCAACCGCGACGCGGATCGGCGAGTCATGGGCGGCGCCCCCGCGTATGTGCGCGTTGCCCACGACGGGGAAAATCTCTACATCGTGGTGCAAGTGACTTCGTTTAGAATAGCAAGCCTTTCGAACGGGCATGAATGGGGCAGGGACGACGGCGTGCAGATAGACCTGGGCCCCGTGGTTCTGCGTGGCTTCATCGACGGAACGACAACGTGCTCCGACGCCGATCTCGGCGCAAAGATCTCCTCATGGGCCGGTTTGGCCAAGAAGAATCGCGGCATGGGCAAACTCCAGCTATATGCGTTCCGCATTCCGCGCGCGGCTGTTGCCGCCTGGGCGGACGACAAGGGCCACATTCCTTTCAATGCGCGGGCCTTCGCTTCGGAGCACAAGGAGACGCGTTATTTCGAGGCGCCAGAAGGATGTTCCACGGCGGGCTCATTATATGGTATAATTGAGTCTCCCTCGCGCAATGGGCGCGCGGAGAAAACAAACAAGGAGAAAACAAAATGAAGAAAATGATTTTCGCGGCAGCGGCGCTGACGGCCGGCGCGGCCATTGCGGCAGTGGACTGCCGCTATGTTCCGGAGCGCATGGACGACTTCGTGTGGGAGAACGAATTCTTCGGGGCGCGCGCCTACGGTCCCAAGCTGGCAGAGCCTGCGCCCGCCGGGCAGGGGCTTGTCTCAAGCGGGTTCGACGTTTTCAACAAGGCCGTGCCAGACATAATCATGGTCGACACTCTTCTCAGGGGCATTCGCGAGAAGATCAGCTACCACAAGTTCGACGGTCGCGGCTTTGACAACTACAAGGTGGCCACTGGATGCGGTTGCGGCGGCGTGGGCATGCTCGGCAAGGACGGCTGGCGCCACGAGGGCAACTGGAAGGCGCAGCGCGTCATTGAAAAGACTCCCGAAAAGGCTGTGTTCGAGCTTGACTACGAGGCCTATACGCTTCGCGGCACGATAGCTTCCGGCGAACCGTTCTGCCGGTTCGACCTGATCCCCAAGGGAGACGCGGCAAAGGGCTTTCTCATCGGCCCCGGCATTGACGTTTCCGAGGGACGCGAGCACGACGGAGTCCTGAAGCTCTCCGTGGAGAAGGGCTTCATCGCCAATTTCGAGCCGGAGACGGAAGGTCATGTGGTCACGGCCATCGTGGTGCCGCATGAAGCACTTCTGGCATCCGACGACAGGGGCGGCATCTATCTTCTCGCCTCGGCCGAGAAGGGCCTTACGTACTATGCGGGCGCGGCGTGGTCAGGCGCGGGCCGATTCAAGACCGCCGAGGAATGGCACAAGTACGTGGCGGAGTTCGCCGCCCGCATCAGGAAGTGATCATAGATGGCGCTTGACCGCAACAATCCGCTTGAGGTGGCACGTGCCATCGCGGCCTTGGACGTGTGGAGCAAGGCGGCAACCCACAATTGGGCGCTCGTCTCGCAACTCGCCGAAGAGCCGTTTCTTGCCACTGTGAATCCGGGAGGAGAAGGCCCGCTCAGGGGGCGTCTCCTTCTTTTCCCGGGCTTCAAGCCATTTCGCGAATACATGCTGGTCAGGCGCGTCCCCGATTTCGGCGTGGCCACCACGCCGATGGATTTCCCGCATTTTGAGGCAGTGGGCCTGGAAGGCGGCAAGGCGGAGCTGTTCTGCTACAGACCCGGAATGGTGCCCATGCCGCCCACGCCCGATGAGAATGCGATTCTCGGGCCGCTCCTCTATGCGTCATACGGGCTTATGATGCGCATCGAGGAGGATCCCGAGCTGCTTGTGCGCTACTCCTCGGAAAACGCAATGTTCTCCCTGCGCGAAGGCCTTGACGGAAAATGGCGCGACGCCCCGCTCAAGATTCCGCCGGAGCCGAATCCGATCTGGCAGGAGAACGTGTCGCTCGACAAGAAAAAATGCGAGGCCGCCGCGCGGCTTCCGTTCGCGCGAGATGAGAAGTGGGAGGCGGACTTCGTGCTTGCGCCCATGTTCCGCACGAACGAGCCGCGTCCGCGGTTCCTGTATCTTCTTGCGGCTGTCGATGCCGACTCGCATCGCCGCATGGTTTGGCTGAAGATGAGCGTGGGCACTGGCCCCGATGCCCTCAAGACGATGTGGGAAGGCCATGCGCAGCGTTTTCTCGACGCCATTCTCAAGCAGGGGCGCATCCCCGGCGAGATACACATACGCTCGTCAAGATTCGCGCGCTTTCTGCGTCCGCTCGGGCTTCAGCTTCCCTTCAAATTGGTTCAGCATGCCAAATTACCCGCTCTGGAATCTGTGCTGGACGCGGCATTCGGCTCACCGGAAACACTGTAGAAAATGTATCTCGACATTCCTCTTTATCTTGCCATCGTCTTCGTCGTCTTTGGACTTCTGCTCCTTGCATGGAGCGCGAACGTGTTCATTGACGGTGCGGCCGCGCTCGCCAAGGCGCTGGGAATTAGCCCCTTCATCGTGGGAATGGTGATAATTGGGTTCGGGACGTCGGCGCCTGAACTTTGCGTCTCGGCGTTGTCGGGCATTGCCGGACATTCCGACATTTCGCTTGGAAACGCATATGGAAGCGACGTCTTCAACATCGCGGCCATCCTCGGCGTCGCGGCGCTCATACACCCCGTGCGCGTGAAGCGGGGGATTGTCTTCTTCGCCGTGCCGGCGCTTCTGTTCGCCACGATCCTTTCGTGCGGATTGGTCGGGGCGGGCGGCGGATTCTCGCGGATCGACGGCGTGATCCAGCTTGCCGTGTTCGCCGTTCTTCTGCCTGGGTATTGCTGGTTCGACCAGAAGAACGCATCGCCAGCTTCCCAGCCGGGCGATTCCGCCCAGGAACGTCCGTCGATACCGAAGGCGTCGTTCAAGCTGATCGTGGGGCTCCTTGTCCTGGCCGGTTCGTCGCATATTCTGGTTTGGGGATCCGTCGATCTCGCAAGGGCGTTTGGAGTCTCCGAGCTGATGATAGGGCTGACGGTTGTCGGCATCGGCACTTCGCTTCCGGAACTTGCCTCTGCGATCGCCTCCGCGCGCAAGGGGAAGAACGAATTCGTGCTGGGCAACATCGTGGGCTCAAATTTCTTCAACACGCTTGCTGTAGTCGGGCTTGCGGGGACGATATCGCCGTTCAAGAACATTAGCCCGTGGATCATGCGGCGCGATTTGCCGGTGATATTGCTTCTCACGGTCATGATCGCCGTGTTCGGCGTGAATTGGGGCAACATGAAAAAACCCGGGCGCATAAACAAGCTGGAGGGTGCCGTCTGGGTCGTCATGTATCTTGTCTATCTTGCAGCAACCATAAAACTGGAGACTTGAGAGAGGAAATGGTATGATCGTGGACATGAAAACGAAGAGATTGTTTCTTGTAGCAGCCTTTCTTCCGGCGTGCGCGATTTTCGCGCGCATGGAGACGGTGGCGTCGCCTGACGGCCGCATCGTCGTGTCCGTAGGCGACGACGGCGGCCGGCTCGTGTGGTCCGCCGAACGCAAGGGCGAGAAGATTGTGCAGCCGTCCGCGCTGGGGCTTGATTTCATAGAGCCTGGCCCCAAGGGCCCGTTCCGCATGGCCGGCGCCAAGCGGCGCGAGATAGATTCTGTATGGAAGACGCGCCTCTACAAAAAAGAGGTCGTGCGCGACCGCGCGAATGAGTTGATGGTCGATTTCGATGGCGCGGACGGCTCCGCCTTGGGGCTGGTGGTGCGGGTGTACGACGCCGGCTTCGCCTTCCGCTACGTGTTGCCGGAGCAGAAGGGCCTCAACGGCTTCCAGTTGAAGGAGGAACTTACGGAATGGCGTTTCCCCGACGGCGCATGCGGCTGGTTTACGACATACGGGAGCGTGATCACGTCGCAGGAGAACGAATTCACCAGACGGAAGATCGGAGAGATTTCACCGAAGGGATTTGTCGGCATGCCCGCCATCGTGGAGACTGCCGGCCAGTGCGTGGCGCTATGCGAGGCCGACCTCACCGATTGGGCCGGGCTTTTCTACAAGAACGCATCATCTGACAAGTGTGCGGCATTCAAGTCCGTTCTGGCACCGTTGCCGCCTTCGACCGCCTGTGCGGCCGGGGTTGCGGTGATCGGCCGCTATCCGGCACGCAGTCCCTGGCGCGTGGCGATCTGCGGCGACACTCCGCTTGACCTTCTCTCCTGCGGCAGCGACGTGATCATGAATCTCAATCCGCCGCCAGAGGAGGGGCTTGACTTCTCCTGGGTGCAGCCGGGCGCATCGTCGTGGGACTGGTGGACAGATTCGAACAATTCCCTTTCCACGGAGCTCACGATCAAGCTCATCGATTTCGCGGCTGAAATGGGCTGGGAATACCACACGATCGACGGCGGATGGTACGGCTGGGCTCGTCGCCCGAATCACGGCCCGAACGTTCCGATAGAGCCGCGGCGCGAATTCGACCTGAAGAAGGTCGTGGCTCATGCCAACGAAAAAGGGGTGAAGTTGTTCGTTTGGCTCCACTGGGAGGCTTTGGACGACGAGGGCGTTGAGCCTACGCTGGCCAAGTTGGCGTCTTGGGGCATCAAGGGCGTGAAGATCGATTTCCTCGACCGCAGCGACCAGAAGATGGTCCGCTGGTGCGAGAGGGTTACGCGCGCAGCCGCAAAGAACAAGATGCTCGTAAACTTCCACGGCATGTACAAGCCCACGGGCATGAACCGCACATGGCCGAACCAGATCACCCGGGAGGGGGTGATGGGGAACGAGATGTCGAAGTTCAATGCCCGCATAACCCCAGTCCATACGGCGACGCTTCCTTTCACGCGTTTTCTTCTTGGCCCCGGGGACTTCACGCCCGGATCGTTCGGAAATGTGCATCTGAAGGATTTCGTCCCGCAGTGCAAGCGCGGGCACATCTACGGCGACGAGGCGGATCGCCGTCCGATATGGGCGGAGGAGATCGGCACGCGCGCCCATGCGATCGCACTTGCGCTCGTGTACGACTCGCCGCTTCTCACCATGTGCGACTGGCCGGAGCGCTATAGGGACGAGCCTGGCGTCGATGCTCTCAGAAAGATACCGACGGTGTGGAAGGCCACCTTGCCCATCGCCGGCGAGATCGGTTCCCATTACGCCGTTGTTCGCGAGGCTTTCGACGGGCGCATCTATCTTGCCGCCATCACCGCCGAGGCCAAGCGCCTGGAGTTTCCGCTGTTCTTCCTGGACGATGCGTCCTATGACGCGGAGTTCTACCTTGACGATCCTGCGCGCACACCGTCCGACGCCAAGGCCATCTCCGTGTCGAAGCGCGTAGTGGGCCAGAAGGACAAGCTCACGCTCGACCTTTGCGAAGAGGGCGGGGCTATTGCAATTTTCACCAGGAAACATTAAACTATACAGCATGAAAACAACCACCAAGAAGCAAGTCAGAATCACCGACACGACTCTTCGCGACGCCCATCAGTCGCTTTGGGCCACGAGGATGCGCACGGACGACATTCTCAAGATCGCCGAGGCCATCGACGCTGCGGGGTACTATTCCCTCGAATGCTGGGGCGGCGCCACGTTCGACGTGTGCATGCGCTTCCTGCGCGAGAATCCATGGGAACGTCTGAGGCAGATCAAGGCCGTCTGCAAAAAGACCCCCCTGCAGATGCTTCTCCGTGGACAGAACCTCCTGGGCTACAAGCATTATCCCGACGACATAGTGGAGAGGTTCGTGGCCCTCGCCTGCGAGAACGGCATGGACATCTTCCGCGTGTTCGACGCGCTGAACGATCCGCGCAACCTTGAGACTGCCGTCAAGGCCGTCAAGAAGTACGGCGGCCATGCGCAGGGCACGATAAGCTACACGACATCGCCCGTCCACACCGTGGCAAACTATGTGAAGCTCGCAAAGGCGCAGCGCGACATGGGCGTAGATTCGCTCTGCATCAAGGACATGGCCGGCATCCTCACGCCGGGCGCCGCACGCGAGCTCGTCGGCGCGCTCGTCAAGGAGGTGCCGGAGCTTCCCGTTCAAGTGCATAGCCACATGACTTCCGGCATGGCCGCGGCAATGTACATGGCGGCAGTCGAATCTGGCGCTGGGTGCGTTGACACCGCGATTTCCACAATGAGCTCGTTTTCGTCCCAGCCGCCGTGCGAGTCGATGGTCACGATCCTTGAATCCGAGGGGTGGGACACCGGGCTCGACAAGGCGAAGCTAGGCGAGATCAACGCCTACTTCCAGAAGCTCAAGGCCGAGCGCCAGCCGGAGTCCAGCCGCAAGGTTGAGCCTGTCGACGCCGGGGTGCTCGTACATGCGATACCGGGCGGGATGATATCAAACCTCCGCAGCCAGCTTGCGGCGCAGGACGCGCTTGACCGTCTGCCGGAGGTCCTTGCGGAGCTTCCGAAGACTCGTGCGGACATGGGGTATCCGCCGCTCGTCACGCCTACGAGCCAGATCGTGGGCGTGCAGAGCGTTCTGAACGTCTTGTCCGGCAAGCGCTATTCAATGGTGACTGACGAGACGAAGCATTATGCCGCCGGCTATTACGGGCGCACCCCTGCGCCCATAGACGCTAAACTCCGCAAGAAGCTCGTAGGCGATCTCAAGCCCATTGACTGCCGCCCTGCGGATCTGCTCAAGCCCGGCCTTGCCGCCGCCGCGCGCGAGGTGCCGCCGAAGCTGATCGCCGCAGAGGAGGACATCCTGAGCTACTGCCTCTTCCCGGAAGTGGCGCTTGGCTATTTCAAGTGGCGTGCGCAGCCCGCCGATGCAAGGGATCCGATTCCGGCCGATGTCGAGATGCAGAAGCCATCTGCGGCCGCTCCGGCGGAGACGGCCGTTGACACTGACACCGCCAAGTTCGCCGAGATCGGTCGCGCATTCGCGGGTTTGATCGCGGCTTGCGGCGGTGCGCCCGCCATGTCGGTCGACGGCCTGGGGACAGTCCTCCCTGCCAGTGTCTCCGCGAGCGAGAAGAATTCTCCTCAAAGCCCGGAGGCAGGCGGCGAAGAGTCAGCTCCGAAGGGCACGCCCGTTCCCGCTCCGCTGAACGGCACGTTCTACCGCAGCGCTGGTCCCGGCAAACCGGAGATGGCCAAGGACGGCGACGCCGTGAAGTCCGGCGATGCCGTGTGCATAGTCGAGGCGATGAAGCTCTTCAATCCGATCAAGGCCACGGCCTCCGGCAAGATCACGTTCCTCGTGAAGCACGGTGAATCCGTCACGAAGGGTCAGACCCTGGCCGTGATAGAATGACGCTCCGCCCCGAGGTAATGCGTCACTGCTGAAACCGAATGGTAATCGGTCAGTGAGCGGGGCTGACGCCCGCGCTCGCTGACAGTTTGGCTGCCAGGCAGTGCGACACGTCGTCATGCGGCATTGACGACCGCATGGCATACACAGCTTGATGCACGTGTCGGGAAC
>Ga0310786_10001960_pt1 | contig 32459 bp, 22 predicted proteins | sample AusTroGonzalo_MG_FD_203881 | JGI IMG/M metagenome (GOLD analysis project Ga0310786, IMG submission 203881) | Bovine rumen microbial communities from tropical cattle in Woodstock, Queensland, Australia - Gonzalo_03 (v2) (version 2) | ecosystem: Host-associated > Mammals > Digestive system >...
ATATCATAATCGGAATAACAAATGTTGACTCCCAGATGAAGGACAGAATTTCCGCCGAAAGCATAAAGGAGGAAAGAAAGGCATATCTTCGCCTTAACGCTTTCAGCAAAAACCTTATTGCTGTTTATGTTGTTGACCCCGAAACCGATGAATACACGGAGTTCAACGCTTCCGAAAACTTCCAGAGACTTGGCATTGCCAAAAAAGGAAAGAATTTCTTTAAAGAAGCCAATCGAAACAGTAAAGTAATGATTTATCAGGAAGACCGCAGCGCCTTCTTTGAGAGATTTACAAAAAAGAATATCCGCCATGCTCTGGATATGGACGGCATATTCATTATGGAATACCGCCTTGTTATCGACGGCAAGCCGACCTATGTTCGTCTTAAAGCCTCCGAAATTGAAGAGGACGGAAAAAGGCTTATTGTTTTCGGTATTGAGGATGTTGATATATACATCAGACGCGAACAGCAGCAGGCAAGCGAGCTTTCCGTTGCAAGAGAGCTTGCAACAAAGGACGCGCTGACAAGCGTCAGAAACAACTACGCTTTCTCGCAGGAAAAGAAAAAGCTCAACGACCAAATCGAAAAACACGAGTCAGGCGAATTTGCAATTGTTATCTGCGACATTAACGACCTAAAATATGTTAATGACACCAAAGGTCATCAGGCAGGCGATACTCTTATACGCAAAGCCTGCAGCAGAATCTGCAATGTTTTCAAGCACAGCAGCGTTTTCCGTATCGGTGGCGATGAATTTGCCGTTATCTGCCAGGGGCAGGATTACGATAATATCGGCAAGCTGCTTGATGAAATGAACGCTGAAAATATGGAAAACAGCGATGTTCAGATTGCCTTCGGAATGACGCGCTACTGCCTTGGCGAAAGCGTTGACGATATTATCAAGAGCGCCGACGAGCTTATGTATAAGCACAAAGCAATTCTTAAAGCGCATATTAATAACCGTTCCGATGAAACGGATAAGTCTGCAAAATACCGCTTCCCCGAAAATCTGAAAGAAGCATATGAAAGCTCTCCGCTTTCGTTTGTTTACTACCAGAATATAAACGACCGCGCCGTTCCCGTTCTTGCTTCGGAGGGCTTTGTCCGCAACACGGGAATGCCTCGCGAAAAGGTTCTCAGCTGGCTGAGCACGGGAATGTTTGAAAGAATGCACCCCGACGATGTCGGAATTGTTTCGCAGATAAGCGACGATTTTCTTCACCAGAGAGGCGAATACGATACTATTTTCCGCTGCCGTCTTGAAAACGGGAAAGCCAAGGAGGAATACGTTTATATCCACGGAGTCGGCAAATGGCAGACAATGCCCGACGGAACGCCCCTTGCGGTTATCACCTATTCAAACCTCACTAATACACAGCAATCCAACACCGAGGTTGTTGAAAAATATCTGCAGCAGCGCAGCGACAGTTTTTATACCGACGCTCTTACGGCTATTCCGAATTACAACTATCTTCGCGATTTCGGAAACGAAAAGCTTGATACCATCCGCTCCGAGGAAGGAACGCCCAATGTTGTTTATGTTGATATTTATTCAATGCAGTCATATAACAACCAATACGGCTTTGCGCAGGGCGATAAGCTTATCAGCCTTACGGCAAAAACGCTGGTAAAATACTTCTCCAAGGCGCTTGTTGCCCGTGAAATGGACGACCATTTCATAATGATAACCGACACAGACAGCGAAAAGCTTGTAAAGCAGCTTGCAAGAGTTAACCGCCTTATCCGCAGAAGAGCTCAGGGAAATACCTCGGGTGTTCGCTGCGGAATATGCACCCTTGAAGATGTTGGTTCGCTTATCGAGGCTATCGACCACGCTAAAATGGCACTCAAGCGAATTGAAAACGATATGAACAAAGAGGTTGAATTCTTCTCCGAAGCCTCCAATATGCTTTATCTTCAGGACAGATATATTATCGAAAACCTTGATAAGGCAATGAAAAACGGCTGGATAAAGGGCTATTATCACGCAATCCACCGCGTTCTCAGCGAGAAGGTTGCCGCCTTTGAATGTCTTGCACGCTGGATTGACCCCGAGCGAGGCTTCATCGGTCCCGGTGAATTCATCCCCGTTCTCATCAAATACCATCAGCTCTATAAGCTCGATTTATATATGTTCGAGCAGGTCTGCAAGGAGGTTATCATCCGTCACGATAACGGCTTACCCCTTGTTCCCGTTTCGGTTAACTTCTCGCGCCAGGATTTCGACCACGTTGACGTTCTTGCGGAGCTCAACCGTATTTACGATAAATACAATATGGCTGATTACGCCGATAAAAGCTATTTCATTATTGAAATAACCGAACAGGATATTGAGGCAGGAAAGGAAACCTTCAAGGAACAGCTTACTAAAATCAAGGAAAATAACTACAGACTGTGGCTGGACGATTTCGGAAGCGGCTATAGCGCAATCAGCTCCTTTGCTCAATATGAATTTAATTTGATTAAATTTGATATGGATTTGGTTAAGCACCTTGAGGATAAGGACGGCGTTAACCGAATTCTGCTTGAAGGAATGATTGATATAGCTAAAAAGCTCGGAATTCACACTCTTATTGAGGGTGCGGAAACCGAGGAACAGCTCGGCTTTGTACGTGATATCGGCTGCGAACTTGTTCAGGGCTATTACTATGATAAGCCCACACCGCTTGACGATATTCTCAAGCGCGTTGAAACAACGGGCGTTATAAAAGCCTGCGAAACCACCGAAGAACGCGATGATTTCAACCGTAGGTGGTTTGAAAAATAAGCAAAAACACTTCCCCACAGCAAAAAGGACTTGGCACTATGAAACTCGGCAAAGCAGGCAGTTCAAGTAAACTGCAATCAAGCTTTACCCCCTTTGGCATTTGGGCGTTTTCAATAGGAACAAGTATCGGCTGGGGTTCGTTCATCGTAACCTGCAGCGCATATCTTCAGAAAGCAGGCATCCTCGGAACCGTTTTCGGTCTTTTAATCGGAATGGCAGAATATGAAGACGACGATTGCGTTGCGCGTGTTTTTGAACGTGCTGATTTAAATATGTATGAAAACAAAAACTCGCTTAAAAACGGCTGAGAGTTACAGGAGATTTAGCTTATGAAAAAAGAAAGAAACCGCCAGGGGCTTCAGAAACGCCTTATAATCGTCTGGATTGCCCTTGCAGTAATAATGGCTACGGCTATAACGGTAACCAGCGTCAGCGTTTTAAGCTCACAAATTCGCAGGGAGCGTGAAGAATCGGTTATCGGCGCCGCAAAGCTTGCCGCCAATGCCGTTGACGGCAACTGCATAGACGGCTGGCTTGAAAACGGAAAGGACGGAAAATACACCGAAACCTTTGAATCGCTTAAAGATATTCTTAACAACACCCCTAACCTGAAATATCTTTATATCTATCAGATAAGAGAGGACGGCTGCCACGTTGTTTTCGACACCGATCCCGAAGAACCCGGAGCTCTTGCGGATATTCAGGAATTTGATGAATCGTTTAAGCCAATGCTGCCCGACCTTATGGCAGGCAAGGAAATTGATTTGATTGAAAGCGATGATTCCTTCGGCTGGCTTATTACAAAATATGTTCCGATTTTCAACTATGAAGGAAAATGCGTTGCCTATGCTGGCGCGGATATTTCAATGGATGAAATCAAGGATTACACGCGAAGCTACGTTCTTCTGATTGTTGCAATCGCAGCGGTATTCCTTACTGCCTGCGTTATTATCGGACTAAGAATGCATATCAACACAAACAGAGCCGGCGAGCTTGAACTGCTCAAGGAGCAGCAGCAGCGTGATAAGCAGCTCATAAGAGAGATTATCGAGTCCTTTGCAAAGGTTATCGATATGAAGGACTCGTACACCCAAGGTCATTCAATGCGTGTTGCAAAATACACGAAAATGCTCGCGCAGGAGCTTGGCTACGACGAGGAAACCTGCGAGCAGTATTACAACATTGCGCTTATGCACGATATCGGAAAGGTTAGTATTCCCGACAGCGTGCTCAACAAGCCCGGAAAGCTGACTGATGAAGAATTTAACACAATTAAATCCCATACTGTCAGAGGCTCGGACGTATTAAACAACATAAGCCTTATGCCCGATATCATCGTAGGTGCGGAATCTCACCATGAGCGCCCCGACGGCAAGGGCTATCCAAAAGGTCTTAAAGAGGGCGAAATCCCGCGCGTTGCCCAGATTATCGCAGTTGCCGATACCTTTGACGCAATGTATTCAGACCGTCCTTACAGAAGCCGTATGAATTACGATAAGGCTATCAACATAATTCAGGAGGCTTCGGGAACACAGCTGACCAAAGACGTTGTTGACGCATTTATGCGTATTGCCGAAAGAGGCGAATTCCGCGCACCCGACGACGTTGGCGGCGGCTCAACGGAGGATATTTCAAACATTCACAAGAATCAGGAATAGCCCTCCCCGTTTGCAAAAGAAAAAGAGATTAAGGAATTTCCTTAATCTCTTTTGTTTTGTCTGAACTATTTATACGTTGATTTCAACTTCAAGTCCGATGAGGTCTTTGTTTTCTTCAAGTATCGGCTTGATTACCTCGTTTAAGAAATCAGCAGTCTGCTGCGGAGCTCTGCCGACGAAATTCTCGGGCTTAAGAATTGCAAGAATTTCTTCCTTGCTTATCATAAACGCCTCGTCTGCGGCAATTCTGTCAACCAAATCGTTTGGCTTGCCCTCAACCTTAACAACTGCGCCTGCAGCCATTGAATGCTGACGGATTCTTTCATGGAGCTCCTGGCGGTCGCCGCCGCGCTTAACGGCATCCATCATAATATTTTCGGTTGCCATAAAGGGAAGCTCGCTCATAAGTCTTGCTTCAATAACCTTGGGATAAACAACAAGTCCGCTTGTAACATTGATATATAAATCGAGTATGCCGTCGATTGCAAGAAACGCCTCGGCAACGCTGACGCGCTTATTGGCGCTGTCGTCAAGAGTTCTTTCAAACCACTGTGCGGAAGCCGTCCATGCGGGATTGAGCGCGTCTATCATAACGTATCTTGAAAGCGATGCAATTCTTTCGCTTCTCATCGGATTGCGCTTATATGCCATTGCGGAGGAACCGATCTGATTCTTTTCAAACGGCTCTTCAATCTCCTTGAGATTCTGCAGAAGTCTTAAATCGTTAGAGAATTTGCAGCAGCTCTGCGCAATAAGAGCAAGGCAGTTGCAAACTATGGTATCAAGCTTTCTTGCATAGGTCTGACCGCTTACGGGGAAGCAAGCCTTAAAGCCCATTTTTTCTGCAATCTTTTTATCAAGCTCCTTGCATTTTTCGTGGTCGCCGTCAAAAAGCTCGAGGAAGGATGCCTGGGTTCCCGTTGTTCCCTTTGAGCCGAGAAGCATAAGGGTATCAAGAACATGGTCAACCTCGTTTAAGTCCATAACCAGATCCATAAGCCAGAGCGTTGCGCGCTTGCCTACGGTTGTTGGCTGTGCGGGCTGGAAATGGGTAAAGCCGAGACAGGGCATATCCTTGTATTCCTCTGCAAATTTTGAAACGCTTGCAATTGCGTTTACAAGCTTTTTCTTAATCAGAAGGAGCGCCTCACGCATTGTTATAACATCGGTGTTATCCCCAACATAGCAGGAGGTTGCACCGAGATGAATTATTCCCTTTGCCTTCGGGCACTGCTCGCCGTACGCGTGAACATGGCTCATAACATCGTGGCGGAATTTCTTTTCATATTCCTGCGCCACCTCGTAGTTGATATCCTCGGCGTGCGCTTTGAGCTCTTCAATCTGCTCCTCGGTTACATTTAAACCGAGCTCGTTTTCAGCCTCGGCAAGCGCAATCCAGAGCTTTCTCCAGGTTCTGAACTTGAAATCGGGAGAATAGATATACTGCATCTCCTTGCTCGCATAACGCGCGTTGAACGGTGAATTATAGGTATTATTTGGCATAGTTAGTTCCTCTGTCGGATATAGATTCTCACACCTTCCCCTTGAGGGGAAGGAGGACCGCTTGCGGTGGATGAGGTGTGTAGCCTCTTAAATCAGTTGCCGAAAGCAATCATTTCATATAGTCACCTCATCAGTCACCTACGGTGACAGCTTCCCCTCGAGGGGAAGCTATGAGGTTTAAATTAAAGCAGTTTCTTTCTTAATTCTTCTGCACTCATAGCACTGAGATAAGCTGCGGGAATATCAAAAATTGTCTTGCAGCCCGAAACGCCCTCTTTATTGAGTCTGTATGCTGCTCTTGCATATGCAGCAATAACGGAGCCCGTAAATTCGGGGTTAGAATCAAGCTTGAGGTTAAATTCAACAATATGGCTGTTTTCCTTATCAAAGCCTGTTTTGCCGCTTCTGATAACAAATCCGCCGTGGGGAAGAGCAGCGTGGTCGCGGTCAAGCTCTTCTTTTGAAATAAAGTGAACGGTTGTATCGTATGCGTCAAAGTAGTTGGGCATCTCAACAATTTCTTTTTCAATTCTTGCTAAATCTGCGCCCTCCTCAGCAACAACAAAACACTCTCTTGTGTGCTGCTGTCTTGCGGTGAAGGTCGGGTTTTCAGCATTTCTTACGCTTTCAACTGCCGATTCAACGGGAATTGTATACTGTCTTGCGTCAACAACGCCCTCAATTCTTCTGATAGCATCCGAATGTCCCTGGGATACGCCCCTACCCCAGAAGGTATAGTTGTTACCCTCGGGAAGAACTGCGGTAGAAACCATTCTTAAAAGGCTGAACAAACCCGGGTCCCAGCCGATTGAAATAACGCCGATTTTTCCTGCTTCCTTTGCTGCCTTGTCAACATTTTCAAAATGCTTGGGAATTCTTGCGTGGGTATCAAAGCTGTCAATAACATTGAAGAGCTTTGCATATTTCGGCGTCTGCTCGGGAAGGTCGGTTGCGCTTCCGCCGCCGAGAACAAGAACATCAATCTTATCCTTGAAGCTCTCAATTTCATCAACACTGTAAACGCCGACTCCCTCGGTCTTAACTTTAACGCTCTCGGGATTTCTTCTTGTAAATACCGCAACAAGCTCAAGGTCGTCGTTCTGTCTGATAGCGCTTTCAACGCCCCTTGATAAATTTCCGTAGCCTAAAATTCCAATTCTTATCATAATGTTTGCCTCCTATATAATTGGTGTTAAAAAATGTTTGTCATACCTTCCCATCGAGGGGAAGGGGGACCGCTTGCGGTGGATGAGGTGTGTAGCCTCTTAAATCAGTTGCCGAAAGCAATCGTTTTATATAGTCACCTCATCTGTCACTGCGTGACATCTTCCCCTCAAGGGGAAGATATGAGGCTTTATATTTCAATTTCGCCCTCAAACACCGTCGTCGCAGGACCGGTCATAAACACGCTTTCATTTTCATCCCCGCTCCAGCTGATTTTTAAATCGCCGCCGAGAAGGTGAACCGTTACGTCGTTATCGCAAAGTCCGTTGATAATCGCTGCAACAGCCGTTGCGCAGGCGCCCGTTCCGCAGGCAAGGGTTTCACCCGAGCCGCGCTCCCAGACGCGCATTTCAAGATTTTTTCTGTCAAGAACCTTAACAAATTCGGTATTTGTTCTGTCGGGAAAAACGGGGTTGTTTTCAAACTTCGGACCGATTTTTTCAAGCTCGATTTCCTTCGGTGAAATATCGGTAAATATAACCGCATGGGGATTACCCATTGAAACGCAGGTCATTTTATATTCCTTACCGTCAACGGTTATCGGCTCGTTTATTGCTCTTTCGTTTTCGGTAACAACGGGAATATCCGAAGCATTTAAATTCGGCTTGCCCATATCAACCTTTGCGCCGATTGCCTTGCCGTTTTCAACCTCTAAATCAATATACTTAATTGCGCCCATTGATTCAATTGCAATCGAGGTTTTATCGGTCAGCTTATGGTCAAAAACGAATTTTGCAACACATCTGATACCGTTGCCGCACATTGCGCCCCTTGAACCGTCGGCGTTGTACATTACCATCTCAAAATCGGCAATATCGCTTTTTTTGATTAAAATCATTCCGTCGCCGCCGATACCGAAATGTCTGTCAGACAAGCTGATAGCCGCCTGCTCTTCGTTTTCTATACTGTTTTCGGTGCAGTCGATATAAACGTAATCGTTGCCGCAGCCGTGCATTTTTGTGAATTTCATATATTTACCCGCTTTGTTTATTTATACGCCTGTATTATAGCATATTTAATAAATATACGGCAATAGAAATCAAAAATATATTTTAAATAAATTTTTTGCACAATAGCACTAAATTTTGCAACACATTTTCCAACAAAGTGCACAATTTTAAAAAAAAATTAACATTTTCTTGTAACAAAATAACCAAATAACCCCTTGTTTTTTCACGAAAACCGTGATATGATAGAAAAAAATAGTATAATTTTATATATAAGGAGTGATGTTATGACCGAAGTTAAAGAAGAATATCAGCTTCCGATATATTTGTTCCACGACGGCACGAATTACAAGGCATACGAATTCTTTGGCGTTCATAAGATTAGTAAGAACGGCTACGCTTTCAGGGTGTGGGCGCCGAACGCTGAGAGCGTCAGCGTTGTCGGCGACTTTAACAACTGGGATGAAAACGCACACAGATGTTTTCCGATTTCGCCCGGTATATGGGAAGCGATAATTGAAGACATTAACATTTTCGACTGTTATAAATATTCAATTAAAGCCAAGGACGGCAGAACACTTCTTAAAGCCGACCCATATGCTGTTCACCAGGAAACAAGACCTGCAACGGGCTCAAAGGTTTACGAGCTTAAGGACTACAAATGGGGCGATAAAAAGTGGTATGAAGAAAAATGGAAAAGCTCCGTTCTTGAAAAGCCCGTTAATATCTATGAAATTCATTTCGGCTCCTGGAAGCAGCATGAGGACGGCAATTTCTTAACCTACAGAGAAATGGCAGACGAGCTTGTTCCCTATGTTAAGGAAATGGGCTACACCCATATTGAAATGCTTCCGATTATGGAGTATCCGTTCGACGGTTCCTGGGGCTATCAGGTTACGGGATATTTTGCCGCAACCTCGCGCTACGGGCTCCCCGAGGATTTGATGTATTTCATTGATAAATGCCATAAAAACAATATCGGCGTTATTCTCGACTGGGTTCCCGCCCACTTCCCCAAGGACGCACACGGACTTTATGAGTTCGACGGCTCCTGCTGCTACGAATATGCCGACCTCAAAAAGGGCGAGCACAAGGAATGGGGCACAAGAGTTTTTGACTACTCCAAAAAAGAGGTTTGCTCCTTCTTAATCTCATCGGCAATGTTCTGGGTTGATAAATTCCATTTCGACGGACTCCGTGTTGACGCGGTTGCTTCAATGCTCTATCTCGACTACGGCAGAAAGAACGGCGAATGGACGCCCAACAAAAACGGCGGACGCGAAAATCTTGAGGCGGTTGAATTCTTCCGTAAGCTCAACACCGCAATGTTCAAAGAGCATCAGGATGTTATGATGATTGCAGAGGAATCAACGGCGTGGCCGATGATAACAATGCCGCCCGATATCGGCGGTCTGGGCTTCAACTTCAAGTGGAATATGGGCTGGATGAACGATATGCTGCGTTACACCTCGATGGACCCGCTGTTCAGAAAGGGTAACCACAACTGCATAACCTTCAGCTTCTTCTATGCATTCTCGGAGAATTTCATTCTTCCGATAAGCCACGATGAGGTTGTTCACGGCAAGGCAAGCCTGCTCAATAAAATGCCCGGCGACTACGATATGAAGTTCGAGGGTATGAGGCTCTTCCTTGCATATATGATGGCTCACCCGGGCAAGAAGCTTCTGTTTATGGGAAGCGAGTTCGGTCAGTTCATTGAATGGAACTACAAGCAGGGACTTGACTGGCTGCTTCTCGATTACGAAAAGCACGGTAAGCTTCAGGCGTTCACCAAAGAGCTCAACAAGTTCTATAAGGAACACAGCGAGCTCTGGGAAATTGATTATTCCTGGGAGGGCTTCCAGTGGATTTCAAGCGAGGATAACTGCAACAGCGTAATTGCTTTCAGAAGAATCAACAAAGAAGGCGAAGAGATTATTGCAGTTTTCAACTGGACGCCCAACGGCTTTGACAGCTACAAAATCGGCGTTCCCGAAAAAGGCACCTACAAGGTTGTTCTTGATACCTCGCTGCAGAAATACGGCGGAGACAAGCCAAGACTTGTCGGTACCTACAAATCAAAGGCAGAGCCTATTCACGGCTTTGACAATCACATTGACATTAAGCTGCACGGTCTTTCCGCAGTTTATTTAAAAAAGCAAAAAGATAAGAAATAAGTCAAGGAGGAATTAAGCATATGACACACAAATCCGATGTTGTTGCAATGCTGCTTGCAGGAGGCCAGGGCTCCCGCCTTGGAGTTTTAACAAAAAGCATTGCAAAGCCAGCTGTTCCGTACGGAGGAAACTACAGAATTATTGATTTCCCCCTCTCAAACTGCGTTAACAGCGGCATTTACACCGTTGGCGTTTTAACCCAGTATCAGCCACTTGTTCTCAACGATTACCTCGGCAACGGACAGCCCTGGGACCTCGACAGAATCAACGGCGGCGTTCACGTTCTTTCGCCCTACGAGGCAATCGGCGGCGCTGAATGGTACAAGGGCACTGCAAACGCTATTTATCAGAACATAACCTTCATTGAGAAATATGATCCCAAATATGTTGTTATCCTTTCGGGCGACCATATTTACAAGATGAATTATGCAAAGATGATCGACTTCCACAAGAAGAACAATGCGGACTGCACAATTGCCGTTCTTGAGGTTCCGTGGGAAGAGGCAAGCCGTTTCGGCATTCTTGCAACAGATGAAAACGATAAGATTTACGAATTTGCAGAGAAACCGAAGGAGCCCAAATCAAACAAGGCTTCAATGGGCGTTTATGTTTTCTCCTGGGACAAGCTCAGAAAGTATCTCACCGAGGATGAGGCTAACCCCGATTCATCAAACGACTTCGGTAAGAATATTATCCCGACAATGCTTGCTGACAATCAGAGAATGTTTGCATTCCCGTTCAAGGGCTATTGGAAGGACGTTGGAACAATTGATTCTCTCTGGGAAGCAAACCTTGATATTATCAATCCCAATGTTGACCTTGATTTAAGCGACAAGACCTGGAAGATTTACAGCCGCAATCCTATGTCGCCTCCTCACTATATCGGTGAAAACGCAAAGATTGAAAATTCATCAATCGGCGAGGGCTGCGAGATTGACGGACTTGTTGACTACTCGGTTGTATCCCCCGACGTAACAATCGGAACGGGCGCAGAGGTTAAGTACTCTGTAATTATGCCGGGCGCAACAATTAAGGACGGCGCAAAGGTTTACTATTCAATTATCGCAGAGGACGCAGTTATTGAAGAGGGCGCACAGATAGGTGAAATTCCCGAGCAGCTTGAAAACAGCGCTGAATGGGGAATCGCAGTTATCGGCTCAAAAGCAAGAATTACAAAGGGCAAGAAGATTGCTCCTAAAGATATGATAGCATCGGGAGAGGAGGTATAACAATGAACGGAAATAAAGTTCTCGGAATGATTTTTGCAAATATTCACGAAGAAGCGCTTGACGCACTTACAGATATGAGAACAATGGGCTCTGTTCCGTTTTGCTCAAGATACAGACTTATCGATTTTCCGCTCTCAAATATGGTTGAAAGCGGCATAACAAAAATCGGCGTTGTTACAAATGCAAACTTCAATTCACTTATGGACCATGTTGGTACAGGTAAACCCTGGGATTTAAGCAGAAAGAACGACGGCTTATTCCTTCTTCCTCCCTATTCTCTCAATTCCACAACTATGTGGGGCAACAGAATAGACGCTATTTACGGCAATATGGGCTTCCTCGACCAGTCCAATCAGGAATATGTTTTAATGAGCGACTGCTACAATGTTATGAACCTCGATTTTGAAAAGCTCTTTGAGGCTCACGAAAACAGCGGTGCAGCAGTTACAATCGTAGGCGTTAAGGGCAAGAAGCCCGCTGATTTCACCTCAGTTCTTGTTTTTGACAAGGTTGATGAAAACGGCAAGATTATTGAAGCATCTCTTGACCCGAGCACGGATGAAGACGTTTTCTATTCCTGCAATATTATTCTTATCAAGAAATATCTTCTTCAGACTCTTATCACAACAGCTCATTCAAAGAATGAGGTTTCCTTCCAGAGAAGCATTCTTATGAACTGCATCAAGAGCGAGAAGGCATATGCTTTCGACGCAACAGATTGCTTTGTAGGTACTATTGACAGCGTTCAGAGCTACTATGATATTTCAATGAGCCTTCTTAATAAGGATACAAAGAACAAGCTCTTTGATAAGGACAGACCGATTTACACTAAAGAGCGCGACGATATGCCCACTCTTTACGGCCCCGACGCAGAGATTACGAACTCCCTTGTAGCAGACGGCTGCGAAATCAAGGGTACTGTTGAAAACTCAATTCTCTTCAAGGGCGTTAAGGTTGAGGCAGGCGCAGTTGTTAAAAACTCAATTCTTATGCAGGATACCGTTATCGGCGAAGCAACAAAGATTAACTACATCATTGCAGATAAGAATGTTAACATTAAATCAGGCGTTGAGCTTTCGGGCGCAGAAAACTTCCCCGTAAGCTTATCCAAGGATACAAGAATCTAAGGAGATTAAACTATGAAGGTATTATATGTTGCTTCCGAGGCGCTTCCGTTTATGGCTTCGGGCGGACTCGGCGATGTTGCAGGTTCGCTCCCCGTAGCACTCAGAAAACGCCTCATCGGCTGCAGAGTTGTTATGCCCCTCTATGATTCAATCAAGCAGGAATACAAGGATAAGATGAAATTCATCACCTCGATTTCCGTTCCCGTTTCATGGAGAAGACAGTACTGCGGTATTTTTGAAGCAAAGCATAACGGAGTTATTTATTACTTCCTTGATAACCAGTATTATTTCAAGAGAGACGGTATTTACGGTCATTACGACGATGCCGAGAGATTTGCCTTCTTTGCAAGAGCAGTTCTTGAAATCATCCCCCACCTTGACTGGAAACCCGATATCATCCACTGCAACGACTGGCAGAGCGCATTAACTCCGCTCTACTATTCCTGCTACTATGCAAATCAGATTGGCTATGAAAACATTAAAACCGTTTTCACCATTCATAACATTCAGTATCAGGGCAAATACGGCGATGAGCTCTTAAACGATGTTCTGGGCATTGCTCCCGAGCATAATAACCTCATCCTTTATGACGGACTTGTTAACTTTATGAAGGCAGGTATTGAATGCGCTAATATGGTAACAACCGTTTCACCCACCTACGCAAAGGAAATCCTTGACCCCTGGTTCAGCCACGGACTTGATCCGATTCTCAACCAGCGTTCCTGGAAGCTCTGCGGAATTCTCAACGGTATTGATACAGAGAACTACAATCCCAAGACCGACCCGAATATTGTTGCTAATTACAGCGCTTCCTCGAATTTCGAGAAGGCAAAGGCTGAAAACAAGAAGGCTTTGCAGCAGGAAATGGGTATGGCAGTACGCGAGGATGTTCCGCTTATCGGTATCGTCAGCCGTCTTGCAGGTCATAAGGGCTTTGACCTTATGAAAGAGGTTCTTGAAAAGAGCCTTTGGGAAAGAGATGTTCAGTACGTTGTTCTCGGCAGCGGCGAATGGCAGTATGAGAGCTTCTTCAGAGAGCTCCATGACAAGTATCCGGATAAGGTCGGCGTTTGCATCGGCTTTGTTCCCGAGCTTGCAAGAAAGATTTATGCAGGCTGCGACCTCTTCTTAATGCCGAGTAAGAGCGAACCCTGCGGACTTTCGCAGATGGTATCACTCCGCTACGGAACAATTCCGATTGTCCGCGAAACAGGCGGTCTTAAGGACTCTATTACCGACAGCGGCGACGGCGAAGGCAACGGCTTCACCTTCAAGAGCTACGACGCATACGATATGCTCGGCGCTATTTACAGAGGCGTTGACGCATACAATAACAAGGACGGATGGAAGATTCTTGTTAAGCGCGCACTTGAATGCGATATGAGCTGGGGCAAGAGCGCTAACGAATACATTAAGATGTATAAAGCTCTTTTGAAAGACTAAGGCTGGCTAAAAAGCGCAGAACAAGCGGTACCTTTGTACAGCAATGTTCGCAAGAAAACGGAATTCTGCATCTTTTTTCTCAGCCTTAACAAAACAAAAAGCATCGCTTCGGCGATGCTTTTTTAGTGCATAAGGCATAGTGCATAGTTGGTCGAACCTCGGACCACGAGCCACGAACCACGGACCACTAAAAAAAGAGCCCGACGGGCTCTTTTTTAAAACAGCGGTTTATGTTTGAAATAGAATACTTTCTGTTCATCATCGGGGATAGAAATATCGCCGATTTTTTTATAGCCTTTTTGCTCAAAGAAATCGATGGCGGTTTTATCGTCGGGGCTGAGAGCTACCATAAATTTATCGTACATTCTCTCCATCATCTGACGCTCCCAGATTAAAAGCGAGAGCGTTCCCGTTCCGATACCGCGGAATTCTTCAAAGAGGCAGAATTCATTTATAAAAGGAATTCTTTCAAGGAAGAAGCTGTACTGCAGCCAGCCTGCAAATTCCTCGTTTTCAAATATCAGATAAACCTGCTTATTATCTATCCACTTTTTATATTCGGGAAAAACAACCGAGTCGTTGATTTTCTGAACGAGCTCAAAATCATTCTCCCCTGCAAATCTTACCTTCATCATAATAAAACAACCTAACTGTGCACTTAAATATGTCCGTTAGCAATATCCTCTTCCGCCTTGCCGCTCATAATATAGCCGAGCAAATCGGCAACGCAGCCCTGGTTGCAGTGGCAGGCGTGGTACTTGCAGAGCCTTTTGATTGACGAGGGCGCCTGACCTGCGCAGGCAGGAAGCCCTACGGTGCTGAGCATTTCCCAGTCGTTATAATAATCGCCTATGGCGGCAACATGGCTCTTTTCAATGCCGAGCATTTCGGCAAGCTTCATAATGCCGACACCCTTATGCGTATCCTTTTGCAGCATTTCAAGCGTTACCGCTGTTGAGGGCATAAAGTTTGCATCGGGATTATCCATTGTTAAAATTCTGCTCTGCAGGCGCATCATTGTTGCGGGAAGCGCCCAGAAGATGACCTTCATCCAGCCCTCCTGCGGAACATCGTCAACCGATTTTACATATTCAAAATGCGCCTTGTCAAAATGCATTGTGCTTTTTGATAGGAAGCCGCTATGCACGATATAAACATAATCGTCAAAATAAATACCGACGTCAACGCTCTTGAAAAGGTCGTCAAACTCGTTTGAAATATATTTAACGAATTCCCTGCCCTTTTCGCCGATGGTGTTGCGCCAAATCATCTTTTGCTGATTATAGTCGTACAAGCCCGCTCCGTTTAAAACAACGGCAGGCTGATTGGGAGTTATTCTGTTGTAGTTTCTTCCGAGGCTTGACTGGGTTCTGCCCGAGGCGAGAGTAAAGTTTCCGCCAAGGTCGGTGAACCTTTTTATTGCTTCGATATTGGCTTTCGGAATCTTTCTGTATTTACTCTGAAGGGTTCCGTCAATATCCGAAACAACAAGCCAGTTTTCAAAGGTATTTGCCATTTTTTCTCCCAAGGGGTTTTGTTTTAATGCATTTTATTCATAAGTGCATTCATTGTCAAGTTTTTTTAAAAACTTTTTGAAATATTCGGGGAGCTCGCTTTCAAACTCCATATATTCGCCCGTTTTCGGGTGAACAAAGCCGATTTGCTTTGCGTGCAGGCACTGACCGCCTAAAGCGGTAATAACCTTTTTAGGACCGTATACCGCATCCCCCGCAACGGGATGACCGATATACGCCGAGTGCACTCTTATCTGGTGGGTGCGCCCCGTTTCAAGAACACAGCGAACATGGGTAAACTCGCCGTATCTTTTTATAACCTTAAAATGCGTAACAGCATTTTTTGAATTCTTAAAGGTAACCGCCATTTTCTTGCGGTCCTTTTCGCTTCTGCCTATCGGCTGATTAACGGTTATCTCATCCTCTTTGAGATTGCCGTATAAAACCGCCTCATACGCTCTTGTAAAGGAATGCTCCTTAATCTGCGCTGCAAGGCTCTGATGCGCTGCGTCATTTTTTGCAACTATCAGCAGTCCCGAGGTATCCTTATCAATACGGTGAACAATTCCCGGGCGGATAACGCCGTTAATGCCCGAAAGGGTATCCCCGCAGTGATACATAAGCGCGTTAACGAGCGTTCCCTCGTAGTTGCCGTTTGCGGGATGAACAACCATTCCCTTCGGCTTATTAACTACAAGGAGGTCTTCGTCCTCATAAACAATATCAAGCGGTATGTTTTCTGCTTTTATATCAAGGGGCTGCGCATCGGGGATTAAAACCTCAATCTCATCCCCCGCTTTGCACTTATAGTTTTTTGAAACGGATAAACCGCCAACCTTGACATTGCCCTCTTCTATAAGCTTCTGAACGGCGGAGCGGGTTAAATCCTCAAGCTCATCGCATATGAATTTATCAATTCTGCCGCCCGAAAGCTCACAGCTAAAATTAATCTTTTCCATGTTCATCTTTCCTGAAAAGGTCGATAACCATTGCTCCGATAAGCACCGCCGCACCGCAGGTTACGGCGCAGTCGGCAATATTGAAAATTGCAAAATTCACAAAAAGAGGCTCGATGAAATCGATAACATATCCGTTTAAAGCTCTGTCAATAAGATTGCCGATACCGCCGGCAATAACAACGCCGATGCTCCAGTAGTACCAGAGGCTTTTGCACCTGTTTGAGAACAGATACCAGAGCCCGAGCGCGCAGATGGCAACCGTTAAAACAACGAAGAACCACCTTGCGCCGCCGAACATCGAAAACGCCATTCCCGTATTTTCGGCATAGCGAAACTGAACAAAGTTCTTAATAAAAGGAACTGCGCCGTCTTGCAGATACGTTTTTGAAAGATATTTAGTTATCTGGTCAAACGCCACGATTAAAACAATCATAACGGCGCAGGAGATATGTTTCTTTTTGTGCATATTTCTTCCTTAAATCAGAGGTTTAAAAGCTCCATTGTTTTTGCACATTCAGCGCAAAGAGTCGGATGAGCGGAATTACTTCCGATATTTCTTGTAAACTTCCAGCAGCGCTCGCACTTTTCGCCGTCTGCCTTTGCAACCGAAAGGGTAAGACCTGCAACGTCGCCCTTAACCTCGCCCTCACCGTCTGCAATTTCAACAGCGGAGGTGATGAAGATTTCGGGAAGTGCGTCCTTTACGCCCTCAAGGAAGTCCTTAAGCTCGCCCTCGGCAAAGAGGATAACCTTAGCCTCAAGGGGCTTACCGATAATCTTCTCGGCTCTTGCAAGCTCGAGCGCCTTTTGTGCGTCGGTTCTGATTTCGTGGATTCTGTCCCACTTTTCAATGAACGCTTCGTCTGTTTCAATATATTTTCCGCTCGGGATTTCGTTGAAGAGCGGTGAGCGCGCGTCCCTTGAACTATCGTGCTTCATTTCCTTCCAGATTTCATCGCAGGTGAATGCGAGAATCGGGGTTAAAATTAAGGTGAGCGCGTCAAGAACCTTGTAAAGAACTGTCTGAGCTGCTCTTCTTGAAACAGAGTCGGGAGCGCTTGTATAAAGTCTGTCCTTGAGAACGTCAAAATAGAAGTTACTCATATCAACAACGCAGAAATTATGAAGCGCGTGAGCAGTTGTATGGTATTCGTAATTATCGTAACCCTGCTTTGCAACCTCCATAACCTCTGAAAGCTTCATAAGCGCATACTTATCAAGCTCAAGGAGCTCGTCATTTGAAACCATATCTTTATCGGGATCAAAATCATAGAGATTGCCGAGGCAGTATCTTGCGGTATTTCTGATTTTTCTGTAGTTATCGGAAATCTGCTTAAGAATTTCGGGTGAAATACGGATATCTGCGTGATAGTCTGCGGAAGCAACCCATAAACGGAGAATATCTGCGCCGTACTTGCTGATAACCTCCTGCGGTGCAATACCGTTGCCGAGGGACTTACTCATCTTTCTTCCCTCGCCGTCAACAGTCCAGCCGTGGGTGATAATCTCTTTGTACGGAGCGCCCTTGCCTGCTGCAACGGAGGTTAAGAGTGAGGACTGGAACCAGCCTCTGTACTGGTCTGCACCCTCAAGATAAACATCTGCGGGCCACTTGAGATACGGGCGGTTTTTGCATACTGCAAAGTGTGATGAGCCCGAATCAAACCATACGTCCATTATATCCTTTTCTTTTTCAAAGCCGTTTGCCTTGCCGCAGTGGGGGCAGGTGAAGCCTTCGGGTACAAAGTATTCAGCCTCGTGAGCATACCATGCATCCGAGCCCTCTTCGCCGAAGATATCCGAAATCTTATTCATTACATCGGCATCAATGATTTCCTTGCCGCAGTCCTTACAGTAGATAACGGGAATCGGAACACCCCATTTTCTCTGACGGGAAATACACCAGTCGGCTCTTTCCTGAACCATTGACTGAAGTCTGTCCTTACCCCACTCGGGGAACCATTTAACCTCTTCGGCAGCCTTGACTGCGTCCTCTTTGAAATCGTCAACAGAGCAGAACCACTGGCTTGTTGCTCTGAAAATAATCGGGTTATGGCATCTCCAGCAGTGAGGATACTGGTGCTTAATCTTCTTAAGCGCAAAGAGATTGCCTGTTTTATCAAGATGCTCTGCAATCGGCTTGTTTGCCTCTTCGGTTGACAGACCTGCAAACTGACCTGCTTCCTCGGTTAAATAGCCCTTATCGTCAACAGGAACAACTATCGGGATTTCGGGATAGTTTTTGCAGACAATAAAGTCGTCAACACCGTGACCGGGAGCGGTATGAACGCAGCCCGTACCGCTTTCAAGAGTTACGTGGTCGCCCACGATAACAAGCGAGGTTCGGTCAAGGAAGGGGTGAGCAGTTTTCATATATTCAAGCTCATTACCTCTGATAATTCCGACAGTTTCATAATCGGTTATACCTGCATCGTCCATAGCAACGCCTGCAAGGTCGGTTGCCATAACATAGTATTCGCCGTTTGCTTTAAGGAGTGAATACTCATAGTTCGGACCTACGCAGATTGCAAGGTTTGCGGGAAGAGTCCAGGTTGTTGTTGTCCAGATAACAAAATAGGTTTTGTCAAGCTCTGCGCCGAGTGCTTCAAGCTTGCCCATATCATCGGTTACCTTGAACTTAACATAGATTGAATGGCAGGGATCGTCGCCGTATTCAATTTCTGCTTCAGCAAGTGCGGTATTACAGTCGGGGCACCAGTAAACAGGCTTTAAGCCCTTATAGATATAGCCCTTGTTTGCCATTGAAGCAAATACCTTAATCTGCTCCTGCTCAAATTCCTTTTGGAGAGTGATATACGGGTTATCCCACTCGCCGATTGCGCCGAGACGCTTAAAGCTTTCGCGCTGAATATCAACATAGCCGAGCGCTGTGTCACGGCAGATTTTACGAAGCTCCAAATCGCTGATATTTGTTGAAGCGCTGATGCCTGCCTTCTTTCTTGCCGCAAGCTCCGTAGGCAGACCGTGGGTATCCCAGCCAGGTACATAGGGGGACTGGAAGCCCGTCATATTCTTATATCTTACGATGAAATCCTTGAGGGTTTTGTTGAGCGCGTGGCCGATATGAATATCGCCGTTTGCATACGGAGGTCCGTCGTGAAGGAGGAACATCGGCTTATCGGCATTATGCTTCATAAGCTCTTCATACTGCTTGCTTTCCTCCCACGCCTTTAAAAACTCCGGCTCCCTCTGCGGAAGCGAAGCCCTCATAGGGAATTCGGTTTTTGGTAAATTAAGTGTCTGATTATAGTCCATTAATCTGTGCTCCTTGGTCTGTATAATTACGAATTACGAATGACGAATTACGAATTGATGGCGGGACACCCGCACCCGATTAGTAACCGCAAACAATTTCGTATTGATAATTCAGTTTTTTATTTCTTTTTCTTGAAAAAGCCCTTGAACTTCGGCTCGTCATCCTCGTCGTCCTCGGGAGGAACAAGAGAAATGGTCTGGCTTCTGTCGTAATGAGCGTCATTTGAGCTTATGTTGAAATATGACTCAAAGGGCTGTGAGCCTTCGTCATCAAAAAGGGATTTATCCTCTTCGCCCTCAAGCTCTGCTTCCTCTTCGATTTCGGGAATGCCCGAGGAAATATCAATCGGAGTAATCTCTTTTGCGGAAAAAGCTTCAACGGCTTTCATAGGGTCCTGGGGCTCTTCGTCCTCCTCTTCCTCTTCCTCGAAATCCTCTTCTTCGTCTTCTTCCTCTTCGTCTTCTTCTATCTCTTCAAAGGGTTCTTCTTCAGCCTCTTCCTCTTCTTCATCCTCGATAACAACTTCCTCGGGGATTGAGCTCTGGATTTCCTCCATCTCGTTTACAAGAGAATTAACCTCGTTGTGAAGGTCTGCAACCTCCTGCTCCTGCTCGTTTTCCTCAGATGAGTCAAGATTTGCGCCGTTAAGTGCTTCAAGCTGCTCGCTGTAAAGCGCAACAAGCTTTGCAATTAATTCCTTTGCATCGCTCTTAACGGTTCGTGAAAGGATTTTATAAGCCTCTGCTTCTGCCTTTGATTTTTCGATTAAATCATCTGAAATCTCTTTTGCCTGGTCAAGAATATTCTGGGCAACAATCTTTGAAGAATTGATTGCGTCGTTTGCCTTCTTCTCTGCGGCAACAATGATTGAATCTGCTTCCTGGGTTTTCTCGTTGATGAGATTTGATGAATATGCTCTTGCCTCTCCGATAATCTTTTCAGCCTTTTCGTTAGCATCTGCAAGCGTCTGGTTTGCAGTTTCCTGACTCTCGGCAATAAGATTTGTTGCAGCCTCCTTGCTATCTTTTTCAAGCTTGTCAGCCATCTTCTGTGCGGTAATAAGAGCGGATTTGATTGAGTCCTCCTCATCCCTGTATTCTTCAATCTTCTTAGCAAGAAGCTCCATCTTGCGGTAAAGCTCGTTATTTTCGTTGATATAGCCTTCAATTGTTTCGGCTGCGTTGTTGAGAGCTGCGTTTACCTCGTCAACATTGTATCCGTTTTGCTCGGGTGAAAATTTGGTGTTTCTTAAATCGTTTGCGCTGATCATAATCTATTCTCCTCCAAAAAGCATATTGCTTTATTTACATAAACATTCCGTTGTTTTCAAGCTCGTCTATCAAATCGCCCATAACGTCAACATTATACGGGGTAATTATGTAGGTTGAGTTTGCAACGCGCTTAATCTGACCGTTATTTGCATAGGCAACTCCCGAAAGGAAATCAAGAAGTCTTCTTGCAATATCTCTGTTTGTGCTTTCAAGGTTGAGCACAACCGATCTTTTTGTATTTAAATGGTCTGCTATTGCGGCAGCCTCTTCGTATCTTTCGGGCTTAACAAGAACAACCTGGAACTGTGCGGTTGTGTTGATGTTAACAACCTTATCGCTCTTCTGACGGCGTGCGGGGCGTTCTGCCTGGCGCTCCTCTTTTTCGTAAACAGGGGGTTCAAGAGTTCTGCTGCTTCTTGAAGCTCTGTTGAAGGATGACGCGCTGTCATCATAGAAATCTTCAAAATCGTTATCGTCGTCTTCGTTTAAAATGTCCTTTACCTTATCAAAAAATCCCATCTTTTTTCTCCTCGCAAAATTAAAAATATTTTCTTGCTCCGAAGATTGCGGAGCCAACTCTTACTATATTTGAACCCTCAAGGACTGCGCTTTGATAATCGCCGCTCATTCCCATCGAGAGAATTTCCATATCAATATTATCTATTTTTTTATTCTTTATGTCAACAAAGGATTTGAACATTGAAGCAAAATAGTTTCTTGCCTCTTTTTCATCGCAAATCGGCGGAATTGTCATCAATCCTTTGACCTTGATATTAGGCAGCTCGGAAATCTGATACAGCAGCTCCTCAAGCCCCTCAATAAATATTCCGCTTTTTGAATCCTCTTTGCCGACATTAACCTCAACAAGCACCTTTGATTTTACGTTTTTAATAACCGACTGCCTGCTGATTTCCTTTGCGAGCTTGATTGAATCAACCGACTCAATCATATCAACCTCGCCCACAATCTGCTTTGCCTTATTGCTCTGCAGATGACCTATCAGGTGTTTTTCAACATTGTCAAGATGCAGCGCATCCTTTTTGCCGAGAAATTCCTGAACTCTGTTTTCGCCGATTAAATCCGCCCCTAAATCAAGAACGGGATTTATGTACTCGGGCTCTACGGTTTTTGTAACGCACATTAAGCGGACATCCTCGGGGTTTCTGTTTGCCTTTATCGCCGCCTCTTCAACCTGCGCCTTAACTCTTTTGTAGTTATCAACGGTTGATTTTATGCGTTTTTCATCAGGTATAAACCTTTCCATCCTCAAGCTCCTTTCCCTGCGTAATTATCTGGTCATAAAGCCTTATTCCGCTCTGTGCATCGGGATCGTATGCAAGAAGCACCCAATCGTCCTCGGAGTATAAAACCTCAACCTCTCTGAACTTAACCTGGCTTGAAACAAGAACATATACTCCCTTTTTGCCCTCGGATATATGGAGCGCGGAAGCGGGAGCCTTTATTCCCTCAAGCGATTTTGTTCTAATTTCAATTTCCTCTTTTCGCATTGAGGCAATGCTTGAATCAAGAACGCTTGATTTCATAATCAGCGCGGTCTTTTTTTCGCCTGCCTGAGGCTCGGCGCCGCTGACAATCCTTGCGGTGATAACCGAGTTATCGTTGTTCTTAAGAGCAACCTCAACCTTCTGACCGTTTTCAAGATTCATAACGGCACTTGAATCAACAACGCATTCAAAATACCATGCGTAGCTTGTTATGAGCTTTCCGAAGTATTCGGAATCGCCCGTCTTTGTTTCATCAACTCTCTTGAGCGCTGCGTTTATATCGTCTATGCTCATATCTTCGGCTTTTTCATAATCGACAAGTCTTTCAAAGCCGTCCGTATAGCCTGAGAAAACACCCGAAACTTCGGTTTTTATGAAGCTGTCAGGCTTTGAGCCCGAAAAGCTCTGGAGCTGTTTTCTCAAATCCTGGATAATTGAAAGCAGATTAACATTTTTGCCGATTATCATCTGACGGCGAAGAATTGTATCGTCAAGCTTTGACGCGTTTTCGTTAACGCTTTCGGTGTTCTTTGCCGCTGCGCTGCGCACAAAGGCGTCAACATTATCGTCTATCTCCGCGTTAATGGATTCAACGCTTGCCGCCTGACCTACAGTCTGCGACTCAAGGTTTTCGTAGTAATTGAGGCTTTTCTGTATCTCAAGGTACTTTGAATAGTTCTGCGCCGCCTCGGGATTTGAAAAGGTCATTGCAAGATTTCCGCCGACACCCACTTTATCGCCGTCCGATAAGCAGGGCACGGTTACCTTGCCCGAGGGAGCGTTTATTGTCTGCTCATCGCGGACAACCAGCGCCGTTGCGTCTATTTTTTCATATACCGTTGAAAGAAGCGCGGTTTCGGTTTCAAAGGATATATGCATAACCGAATAGCACTGATAGAAAATGTATGCAAAAACAAGAACAACCGCAATAATTATTGCAATACTGTCTTTTTTAATTTTCACTCTGAAACCTCACTTCCTTTTATTTTTCTAAAAATTCCTTAATAAGCTTGCTTGCTGAATCTATCAGCTCGCCGCTTTGCATTTCATCCGCAAACAGCCAGTTGATATTTTCGTTTCTGCGAAACCAGGTAAGCTGGCGCTTTGCGTATCTTCTTGTTTCCTGCTTTATTTTTTCAATCGCTTCATCAAGGGTTACAGCCCCGTCAAAATACGGTTTTAATTCCTTGTGACCGATTGCCTGCGCCGAGGTTGCGCCCTGCTTTGAAAGCATTTCCTTTGCCTCCTCAAGCAGACCGTTTTCAGCCATCAAATCAACGCGCTTATTAATTCGCTGATAAAGCAGTTCTCTGTCTTTATAATTTATTCCGATATAGAGCGCTTCAAAGGGGCTCTCTATTTTTTTCGATTCCTCGTTTTGCTTAGTTTTTGAGGTACCTCCAAAATAAAGCTCCAGTGCCCTAATAACTCTTTTCCTATTGTTTTTGTGAATATTTTCAGCAGAGCTTTTATCAGCTTCAAGAAGCATTGAGTAAAGCTCTTCGTTTGATTTTTCTTCAAGTTTTCTCCTAAGCTCCTCATCTATTCCGACATCACTGAATGTTATATTGTTAACAAGGCTGTCTATAAATAACCCCGTTCCGCCCGCAATAATCGGCAGCTTGCCCCTGCTCGCAATATCAAGCGCTTTTTCTTTTGCAAGGGTAACAAACTCCGCAACCGAAAAGGGCTGACTTGCATCAAGGAATTCAACAAGATGATGGGGCACGCCCTGTTTTTCCTCTTCTCTTACCGCCGCCGTTGCAATAGGCATTCCTTTATAGACCTGCATTGAATCGGCGGAAATTATCTCACCGTTAAAGCGTTTTGCAAGCTCGAGGGAAAGCGCCGTTTTGCCCGAAGCGGTTGCACCCACAATACAGATAATCTTTATCTTTTCCATACTATGACCTGCCGAAGAGCTTTTCAATTTCATACTTGCTCATTTTTATCATAACCGGTCTGCCGTGGGGGCAGTATCTTATATCTGGCATTGAAAGAAGCTTTTTAACAAAGAGCTCTCTTTCATACGGGGAGGTGTAATCCCCCGCCTTAACCGCCGCTCTGCATGAGGTTGAATGAAAAATCCAATCCATCTGCTCGGGGGTTATATCCGTTTTGCCCTCCAGGAGCTTGCCCGCGGTTTCGATAATCAGCTCCTCAATATCCTCGCCCGAGAGCATTGAGGGACATTCGCGCACGATAACGCTTGAATCGCCGAAATCCTCAACAAGAAAACCGCATTTTTTGTATAGCTCGGTGTTTGAGCATACCGCGTTATACTCCTCTTTTGAAAGACGGACTGCAACGGGTGAAAGAAGCACCTGTGAGGCAATTTCGGTACTGCTCTTTAGCTTTTCGTAATTCATTCGCTCGTGCGCCGCGTGCTTGTCAATGAGATAGAGTGCATTTTCAATCTCAACAATTATGTAGGTTTTAAATGCCTCGCCGATAACGCGGAAATCGGGAATATCAATTTCGGGCGCCTTTGCTTTCGGTTCCTCTTTTTCGGGCTCAAACGACTTTGCCTCTTCAAGAGTGTTTTCATAAACCTTTTGCTCTTTTTCAAAGCTTGCGGAGGTTTTGTATTCCTGCCTGGGTGAAGCAACCTCCCAGAACTTTTCGGGGTTTGTTTTTTGTCTGAACTCCATCTGCTGGGGCTTGTCTTCATTTTTCTTGAAAATATCAAGCCTTCCGCTTGCGGTTGAAAATGATGGTTTATTCTCAAAAATAATTTCTTTAGGAGTATCGCCCTGCTCAATTGCGGACTTAACCCCATAGTAAACAAGCTCGAAAACGGGGCGCTCGTTTGCAAAGCGAACCTCGATTTTTGCAGGATGAACATTAACGTCAACAAATGAGGTATCGCACTCAATATTGAGCACACAGCCCGGAAACTTGCCGACCATAATTGAATTTTTATATGCCTGCTCAAGCGCAGCCATAGCGGTCTGGCATTTTACAAGGCGCGAGTTTATGAAGAAAAACTGCATTGCCCTGCTTTTTCTTGCAGCGCTCGGTTTTGTTACAACGCCGCTTATGCGCATATTGTTGACCGAATAATCAACCTCAATCAGCGAGGAGGAAAACTCCTTGCCCAAAACGGAGTAAACAGCGCTTTTAAGGTCGCCGCCCCCTGAGGTAATAAGCGTCTGCTTTCCGTCGCGGATAAATCTGAAAGAGATTTCAGGGTGGCTAATTGCCATTCTGTCCACAACGCCTGCAACGGAATTACCCTCGGTAACATCCTTTTTTAAGAATTTCATTCTTGCAGGGGTATTGAAGAATATATCGCGCACAACAATTGTTGTTCCCTCGGGACAGCCAGCGTCGGAAAAATCGATTTCCTCGCCGCCCGCAATCTCGTATCTTGAGCCGAGGGAAGCGCCACGCTCCCTGCTTAAAAGCTCAACCCTTGCAACTGCGGCAATAGACGCCATTGCCTCGCCCCTGAAGCCAAGAGTTGATATGGCGTTCAGATCCTCGCCGTTTTTGATTTTGCTTGTTGCGTGGGATATGAAAACCTTTTTTATTTCGCTTTTTGCAATTCCGCAGCCGTCATCGGTTACGCGGATATAGGTTATTCCTCCGTTTTTGATTTCAACGGTTATGTTTTTTGCACCCGCGTCAACGGAGTTTTCTATCATTTCCTTAACAATCGACGAGGGGCGCTCAACAACCTCGCCTGCTGCAATAAGCTGATAGACTTCCTTTGGCAGAATATTTATCTGCGGCACACCCTCACCTCCTGTAATAATTACGAATGACGAATTACGAATTACGAATTGAGGGCGGGACACCCGCACCCGATTATAATTCTTCTACTTTCTTCTTCAAATCGTAAAGTGTTTGCATTGCCTCAATGGGCGTTAGGGTATTAATATCAACCGTTTTGATAAGTTCAAGAATATCGTCGGTTGAATTTGTTTTGAAATTATACTGAATATCCGTATCATCCTCTTCAATAAGAGCCTCATCGGATTTGAATTCAATTTCAATCTTGTTTGATTCAAGCTCTTTGAGAATTACCTTTGCGCGCTTGATAACGCTCTGGGGTATTCCCGCAAGCTTTGCAACCTCGATACCGAAGCTTTGGTCGGCGCCTCCACGGACAATTCTGCGAAGGAAGGTTATATCGTCGCCCCTCTTTTTAACGGCAATTGAATAGTTGTTTACGCCGTCAAGCATACCCTCCATAGCGGTAAGCTCGTGATAGTGGGTTGCAAAGAGAGTTTTTGCGCCGAGAGTCTTTTTCTTGACGACATATTCAAGCACCGCCCTTGCAATACTCATACCGTCGAAGGTTGAGGTGCCTCTTCCGATTTCGTCAAGAATAATCAGCGAATTTTCGGTTGCGTTTTTGATGATTGAGGAAACCTCGTTCATCTCAACCATAAAGGTTGACTGACCTGTTGCAAGGTCGTCGGATGCGCCTACTCTTGTGAAGATTGCATCAACAACGCAGATTCTTGCGCTCTTTGCAGGAACAAAGGAGCCAATCTGCGCAAGAAGTGTAATAAGAGCAATCTGGCGCATATATGTTGACTTACCTGCCATATTCGGTCCCGTAATAATTGAACAGCGGTTCTTGTTATTATCAAGAAGCGTATCGTTCGGAACAAAGACCGCGTTTTCAAGCAGGGTTTCAACAACGGGATGGCGCCCGTCTTTTATTTCAATAACGCCGTCGTTAGTAATTGTCGGACAGCAGTAGTTATTGACATATGCCGTCTGCGCAAGGGACGCAAGCGTATCAAGCGTTGCAAGCGCCTTTGCGGTTTTCTGAATTCGGGTTGCCTCGCCCGATATCTGATTGCGAACCGTTGAGAAGGTTTCATATTCAAGGGCAACAAGGCGTTCCTTTGCGCCGAGCACCTTGCCCTCAAGCTCCTTGAGCTCCTGGGTGATGAAACGCTCGCAGTTCGTTAAGGTCTGTTTTCTTATGTAGTCCTCGGGAACCATATCAAGATAGGAATTTGTTACCTCGATAAAGTAGCCGAAAACCTTGTTATAGGAAACACGGAGCTTCGGGATGCCCGTTTTTTCCTTTTCTCTTGCTTCAATATCGGCAAGCAGGCTTGTACCGCCGCCGACTATTTCATTCAGCTCATCAATTTCGGCATTGAAGCCCTTTCTGATGAGCCCGCCCTCTCTTAAGCTGAACGGTGGCTCGTCAACAATCGCGCTGTCGATAAGCGACTTGACATCCTCGAGCAAATCAATATTCTCATAAATTGACTTCAGCATTGATGAGGAGGTGTTTTCAAGCTTGCCCTTGATAATCGGGAAATGCTCAATTGCCGCCGAAAGCGATTTGAGTTCCTTTGCGTTTGCGGTTGAATATGCAATACGCGAAAGAAGTCTTTCAATATCGTTTATGCCCGTCAGCGCTTCCCTGATTTCATCGCGGAGATACTCGTTATCGTAAAGCTCGGCAACCGCATTCTGGCGCTTTGTTATTTTAAGCACATTTACAAGCGGCCTTTCAAGCCAGGAACGCAGCATTCTCTTGCCCATTGCGGTTTTTGTTTTATCAATAACCCAGAGCAGCGAATGCTTCTTATCCCCGCTCATCATTGATTTTGTGAGTTCAAGATTTCTTCTTGCGCTGATATCAAGCGCCATAAAATCGTCTTTATCGTAAAAATCAAGCTCGCAGGGTGTTTCAAGCTTATCGGTTTTCTGCGTTTGGCGCAGGTAGTAGATAACCGCGCCGAGCGCGCTTACCGCAGCCTTGCTGTGACCAATGCCGAGTGAGGATATTTCCTCACGGCTGATAGTCTGGAGAATAAGCTCTGTTGCATTATTGAAATCAAAGCATTCATCCTCGAGCTTTTCAAATGAGGAGGAAAGCCTTACCGCTGCAAAGCGCTCAACCTTATCAAGCGCGTGCGCCGCAGAATTTACGATAATTTCTTTTGGCGAATAGGTTGAAAGCTGATTGATAATCTTTTCTTCCTCATTTTCGCCGTTAATAACGGTTATATGGAACTCGCCCGTTGAAACATCGGCAAAGCACATACCCGTTTCGTTATCACCCTTGCATACTGCGCAAAGATAGTTATTAACCCCATCCTCAAGAATATTGCTTTCAATAACCGTTCCGGGAGTTATAACCCTTATAACGTCTCTTTTAACAATGCCCTTTGCAGCCTTCGGGTCCTCGGTCTGTTCGCAGATTGCAACCTTGTAGCCCCTTGAAACGAGCTTTGCAATATAGCTGTCCGCACTGTGGAACGGAACTCCGCACATAGGTGCGCGCTCATCCTGACCGCAGTCCCTGCCCGTAAGAACCAAATCGAGCTCCTTTGAGGCGGTTTTTGCATCGTCAAAGAACATTTCGTAAAAGTCACCGAGGCGGAAGAATAAAATCACGCCGGGGTAATCTTTTTTAATATCAAAATACTGTTTCATCATCGGGGAAAGCTCGCCCTTACCAGCCATTATTCTTCCTCCTTCTTTAATATGCGCAGCATATTTCATATCGCAGATATTTCACAGCGAAGCTATTTCATAACGAAGTTATTTCATTTGATGACTTCTTATTTTCCGGTATGCTTTCAAATGAAATATTGCATTGCAATATGAAATATTTTGCTTTGGCGAAATATTAATTTTGGCTCGCCAAAATTAGTGGCAGCCTCCGCAAGTTGAGCAGTCATGTGTGCAATCCTGAGGCGGAATCTCGCAGGTTTCGGGATCCTGACCGTCGAAGAATAAACCGATCATACCGCTGATGTACTGAGCCATCTGCTCCATCTCTGCAGCAGCCTGGGAATACTTCTGCATGCTCTCGGTTTCCATAATGTCGTTATAAACGCTCTGGTATTCGCCCTGGAGCTCTGTGATTCTTTCTGTGCTTGCTTCCTCGCCCTTCTGCATTTCCTGCTGATACTTTAATGAGATGAGCTGAAGCTCCTGCATCTGCTTCTGAAGGTTTTCGTCAGCATCGTTTACTGCTGCTGCAGCCTTAAGAGCTGCAAAACGCTCGTCCTTCTGAATTTCCTTGCCAAGTTCTCTGAGTACTGATTCTAAACTCATAATTATTTCTCCTTAATTTGTTATAGTTTGTTATTTTTCAAGTTTGCCTAATAAAACATAGGTCAGCGGCTCTGTTACCGTTATATTTTGGAAGGAGCCGATGAGCCCTTCGTCCCCCTCAAATTCTATAATCAAATTGCCGTCCGTTCTTGCGGCAAGATAATTATCACAGGTTTTGCCCTTCCCGTAGACAAAGCATTTAAAGGTTTTGCCTGCGTGAAGCGCCATTTGCTTTGCCGAGACTGTTTCCTGCAGCGCAAGAAGCTCGCGCAGCCATTTTGATTTTTCATCATAGCTAATCGGATCTTCAAGCTTTGCGGCAGGTGTTCCGACTCTGGGCGAATAAATAAATGTGAAAAGGCTTGTAGCGCCAAGCTCTTCAACAAGGGAATATGTATCTTTGAATTCCTCATAGGTTTCACCCGGGAAGCCGACGATGATATCGCTCGTTATTGAAAGCTCGTCACCCATTAGCTCTTTTGCGTAGTTGATAAGCTCAAGATAGCTTTCTCTTGTGTATCCGCGGTTCATCGCTTTAAGTACTCTGTTATTTCCGCTCTGGAACGGAAGGTGCAGATGCTTTGCAACCTTTTCGCAGGAAGCCATTGTTTCAAGCAGCTCCCTTGTGCAGTCCTTCGGGTGGCTCGTCATAAAGCGAATACGGAAATCGCCGTCAAGCTCCGAAAGCATTTTAAGCAGCTGTGAGAAGCTGACCTTCGGTTCCAGATCTTTTCCGTAGGAATTAACATTCTGACCGAGCAGGGTAATTTCCTTATACCCCTCGCTGACAAGCTCCTTGAACTCGTTAACAACATCCTGCGCCTGCCTGCTGCGCTCTCTGCCTCTTACATAAGGAACAATACAGTAGGAGCAGAAGTTATTGCAGCCGTACATAATCGGCAGCCACGCCTTTTTATCGTTATCGCGCTTTACGGGAAGCCCCTCGGCAATAACGCCGTCAATATCGGGGAGCTCGAAAACTCTTTTTCTGCGGGTTAAGGCTTTGAAAAGAAGCTCTGGCAGCTTATGAACAACGTGGGTTCCGAAAACAAGGTCAACAAACTGAAACGATTCCTTGATTTTATCGGCTATATGCTTTTGCTGCATCATACAGCCGCAAAGGGCGATGATAACATCGGGATTTGCAAGCTTGTACTTTTTCAGCGCGCCGACGTTTCCGAAAACTCTGTCCTCAGCGTGTTCGCGAACGGCGCAGGTGTTGAAGATAATAAGCTTTGCCTTCGTTCGCTCGTCGGTGAAACCGTAGCCCATTATTTCAAGCATACCCTTTATTCTCTCGCTGTCCGCAACATTCTGCTGACAGCCGTAGGTTACAACGCAGGCAAGCGGCTTTTCGGTATAGCGGCTTTCAAGAATGGCGGTGATTTTTGAAGAATAATCGCGCTGCTTTTCAAGCTCGGCAGCATCCACCGTTTTTGTTTTTTCAGCCACTAAAATCACCTGCCTTTGATATGGCAAAATTCCGCCATATATAGAATAACCCATTCTGCATTATTATATCAAATAGCAATATTACATTCAATATATAAAATATTAAATATTAGAAACTTTTTAGTAATATATTATATATAAATTGACTAATGCTTATTGATTTTTAAATGATTAAATGGTATCATATTTTAGTGATTTAAACTAATAATGAGGTGAATAATTTGCTTAAGCAAAGAGGTTCAGGCGTTCTTTTACATATCAGCTCAATGCCCTCACCCTACGGCGTCGGTGTTTTTGATGAAAATATAACGCATTTTATCGACCGAATAAAGGATATGGGCTTTTCCTACTGGCAGGTTCTGCCCTTCAATCCGATAGACGGCGCAAATTCCCCCTACTGCTCGCCGAGTGCGTTTGCGGGAAATTATCTCTATATCAACCCGCAGGGGCTCAGGGATATGGGGCTCATTGATGAAAACGATGTCCGCGAAAATATTTATGACGGCTCGCCCTACACCGCGCAGTACGAATTTGCTGCAGAGAAAAGGCTCAAAACCTTAAAGAAGGCTTTTCTCAATATCAACAGCGAAATTGCAGCCGAAATCAAGCAGTTTGAGCTTGAAAACGACTGGCTGACGGACTACGCAGTTTATATGGCTGTTAAAGAAAAAGAGGGCTTTAAGCCCTGGTGGGAATGGAGCGAAAACCACGCAAGATATTTTGAATGCATAAAGGACGTTTTTTCATATGAAAAGGACGCTGCATTCTGGAAATTTGTTCAGTATGTTTTCTTTAAGCAGTGGAATAAAATCAAGGCATATGCAAACAAAAAGGGTGTTGCCGTTATCGGCGATATGCCTATATACGTTGCTATGGACAGCGTTGACGTCTGGAGCAATCTTCCGATGTTTTTAATTGATGAAAAAACACTTAAAGTTGAAAAGGTTGCAGGCGTTCCGCCCGATTATTTCAGTGAGAACGGTCAGCTCTGGGGCAACCCGATTTACGACTGGAAAAAGATGAAAAAAGACGGCTATTCCTGGTGGATTTCCCGTCTTTCGCAGGCGCTCAAAACCTACGATATTGTCCGCATTGACCACTTCCGCGCCTTCGCTTCGTACTGGGCGATTCCCGCCGAGAGCAAGACGGCTAAGGTCGGCGAATGGATAGACGGCCCGAGGATGAATTTCTTTAACAAAATCTTTGATGTTTTCGGCAAGGATGCGCCGATTATTGCCGAGGATTTAGGCGTTTTCGGCGAGGATGTTATTCAGCTTCTTGATGACACGGATTTGCCGGGTATGAAGGTTGTTCAGTTCGCCTTTGACCCGAATTCCGACTCCTCCCACCTCCCCCACAACGCA
>Ga0310786_10001961_pt1 | contig 32456 bp, 29 predicted proteins | sample AusTroGonzalo_MG_FD_203881 | JGI IMG/M metagenome (GOLD analysis project Ga0310786, IMG submission 203881) | Bovine rumen microbial communities from tropical cattle in Woodstock, Queensland, Australia - Gonzalo_03 (v2) (version 2) | ecosystem: Host-associated > Mammals > Digestive system >...
GAGCCATTTGACTTCGCGGGTCGTCTTGCCCTCTACATAGAGTTTGCCGATGGTCGGGAAATCGATATTACCCTCCTCGTCAATCAGGTAGGTATAGAGGTCATACGAACTGTTCATGCCGCCTTGCCCCATGGACTGACGCATCTGACTGCCGTTACCGCCGGCGTTATACATCTGCTGAATGCGCTCGTCCAAAGAATAGACGTACACATAGAGACGGTCGTTGATGCGCAGTTTGTACTCCTCATAACTGAGGGTGTCCGCATAGGACGGGATGTATTTGTCCGGCTTCTGCATGTAGTTGACCTTACGCGCCGTCACACAGGAACTGAGCGCCATGCCGACTACTGCCAGAATAAAAAGATATTTGAGTTTATTCACCATAAATCAGAAATCTATAATCAGAAATCATAAATCATCACTCCCGTCATCGTCTCTCGTCCCATCCGAAGGGGTGCTTGGCCAATGGTAATTTAGCCAGGGGGTGGTAGTCGCCCACCAGTCCGATCGGCTCGCTGTGACGGATCTGCGCCACGGTCTCGATGCAGGGACGTGCCTCGCTGATACGGAATCCGTTACCGGCCAGAATCTGCTTGTAACTCTCCGTGTGCAACTCGGTAAAGCCGGCGGAGAACTCAAACTCCTCGCCGTCGATACTCAAGGTACGGTAGGTACGTTTCTCGCCCTGTACGGCGTTAGCCGGCAGACACTCGGCATTGATGCTGAGGAAATAACGCACGCGCGCTTTCTCCAACTCCAGGTAACCCGCCACGCGGTCAAACGACATCACATGAACGATGTTCCGTTGAACAGGGCCGAATACCCATTGCAACATGTCGTAGAAATGCACGCCGATGTTGGTAGCAATGCCACCACTCTTGTGCACATCGCCCTTCCAACTGCTATAATACCATTTGCCGCGGCTCGTGATGTATGTCAGATCGACGTCGTAGATCTTATCCTTGGGGCCGTTCTGCACTTTCTCTTTGAGTGCACGGATCTTGTCGTGCAGACGCAGTTGCAGGATGGTATAGGCTTTATGACCGGTCTCGGCCTCCAACTCGACGAGGTTGTCGATGTTATAGGGGTTGAGCACCAGGGGTTTCTCGCAGATGACGTCACAGCCCAGACGCAGGCCGTAACGGATAAAGGCGTCGTGGGTATAGTTCGGCGTGCAGATAGACACCCAGTTCAGGGGTTTGTCCGTGCGCATCTGCTTGGAGCAGAAACGGTCGAACTGCTCGTTCTCCGTGAAGAAAGAGCAATCAGGGAAACTGCTGTCCAGACGGCCCACCGAGTCAAACTTGTCATATGCCACCAACAGGTTGTTGCCTGTGTCCGCAATCGCCTTAATGTGCCGCGGCGCTATATATCCCGCCGCACCTATCAACGCAAAATTCAAAGGTTTATTCATTTTATTATCCATCGTTTTATTATATTCTTTCCATTCTGTAACAACAGTTCTTTCCACCACTCGGCGCGATTGTTCGTCCATCGCTGCGGATGGCTCGTGATCATCACACGGTTCGGCAGTTTGCCTTCTGTTATCGCCCGAATCAGGTCCGGCGTCGTGTGCCAGGTCAGCCCCGCTGCCGTCCACTCGTCCTGGTGCTGCGGAATCCTGTCGCGCACACTCATCCGATAGCCGTCCCAACAGCGTCCGGTATCCGTCAGATAGAACACATCGCTGAAGTCCGTATCGAGGTAAGGCTCGCCGATGAGGCCGAGTGCCTTGTAGTCGTAGTGCTTCCACAGGTCCTTGCCGTCCCATTTGCTGGTCGGCGCGCCGTGCATGCAAATCGTCTCAACGGCGTAGTACTGCCGAAAATAACCGAGCCAGGTCTGAAAGTGGTCATACGCCTTCTCCACATTACCGCCGCAGAGGCTCATGTCCTCATAGTGGTAGCCTATCTCGTGGCCCAAGCGGGCGATAGCGCGAATGATCTCCGGCCGGTTACTCTCGTTTCCCACGCGGAAATAATATGTAGCCTTGGCGCCCAATGCGTGCTCGATCTGCGCCGTGCGGAGACTGTTCTGCGGTTTGGCATCTACGTCATGACGGAGAATGACAAACCGATCTTTGAGACGAGCCGCCATAGCGTCATGACGATAATCCGCATAACTGATCAGTCTGTAGCCCTGCGCCTGCAAGGTCTCCAAGAGCGTCCGATATATGTCCAGAGAGAAGTCTCTCATCTCTCTGCACGCATAGGATTGTTCAAAAAGTCCTCGTAGGCAAGACGAATGCCGTCTTCCAGTTCGGTCTTATAGGTCCATCCGAGGGCCGTCGCCTTGCTCACGTCGAGCAGTTTGCGCGGGGTGCCGTCCGGACGCGTGGTGTCCCATAGTATCTCGCCTTCGTAGCCTACCACCTTCGCCACCAATTCCGTCAGGGCCTTGATGGTGAGTTCCTTGCCGGTACCGGCATTGACGGTCTCGTTACCCGAGTAGTTGTTCATGAGGAAGACGCAGAGGTTAGCGAGGTCGTCCACATAGAGGAACTCGCGCAGAGGCGAGCCCGTGCCCCAACAGGTCACCGACTTGGTGCCGCTCACTTTGGCTTCGTGGAAACGGCGTATGAGCGCCGGCAGCACATGGCTGTGCTCGGGGTGGTAGTTGTCATTAGGACCGTAGAGGTTGGTCGGCATGACGGAGATATAATCGGTGCCGTACTGGCGGTTGAGGAACTCGCAGTATTTGAGTCCGCTGATCTTGGCCAGGGCGTACGCCTCGTTGGTCTTCTCCAACTCGCCTGTCAGCAGGCAACTCTCCGTCATCGGTTGCGGGGCCATGCGCGGGTAGATACACGACGAGCCGAGGAACTCCAGTTTCTTGCAGCCGTTCTTCCACGCCGCATGAATGACGTTCATCTCGAGGATCATGTTATCGTACATGAAGTCCGCCAACGCACTTTGGTTGGCGACGATGCCACCCACTTTAGCGGCCGCGAGGAAGACGTACTCCGGTTTCTCGGCAGCGAAGAACGCCTCCACCTCCGCCTGCCGGCAGAGGTCCAATTCTTTATGGGTGCGCGTGATGATGTTCGTGTAGCCCTGGCGTTGCAGCTCCCTTACGATCGCGCTTCCCACCATTCCCCGGTGGCCTGCCACATATATTTTAGAATTGAATTCCATTCAATTATTTATGATTTCAAATTTAAGATTTATGATTTATTTGACAATACCCTTCTCGAGGTACTCGGCCAAATTAAAATGCTGCTTGCGCACCTTCATCATATCGTGCTTCACCATCAACTCAACGAGTTGCTCAAAACTGGTGCTCTGCGGGTTCCATCCGAGTTCGCGCTTGGCCTTGCTCGGGTCGCCGAGCAGATTGACTACGTCCGTCGGGCGGTAGAAATCCTTGCTGACGGCGACTACCACCTGTCCGACCGCAACCGGTACGTTGCCTGTAACGGCCGTCACGATGCCTTTCTCGTCAATGCCCTTGCCTTCCCACCGCAGTTCGATGCCTGCGTGGTGGAACGCGAGGGTGGCGAACTCACGCACCGTATGCTGCACACCGGTAGCGATGACGAAGTCTTCCGGCGTGTCGTGCTGCAGAATGAGCCACATGCACTCGACATAGTCTTTCGCATAGCCCCAGTCGCGGAGGCTGTCGAGGTTGCCCAAGTATAGACAATCCTGCAAGCCCTGTGCGATGCGGGAGGCAGCGAGCGTGATCTTACGCGTGACGAAGGTCTCGCCGCGGCGCTCGGACTCATGGTTGAACAGGATACCCGAGCAGCAGAACATGTTATACGCCTCGCGGTACTCCTTGATGATCCAATAGCCGTATAACTTGGCCACGGCGTAGGGGCTGTAGGGGTGGAAGGGCGTGGTCTCGCTCTGCGGCACTTCTTCGACCTTGCCGTACAGTTCGCTGGTCGAGGCCTGATAGATCTTGCAGGTCTTCTCCAGGTGATTGGTACGGACCGCCTCCAACACGCGCAGCACGCCGACGGCATCGACGTCCGCCGTGAACTCCGGCGCATCAAACGACACCTGCACGTGGCTCTGCGCCGCCAGGTTGTATATCTCATCCGGTTGCACCTTACCCACCAGTTTCACCAACGACATCGAGTCGCTCATGTCCGCATAATGCAGATGAAAATGCGGCGTGCCCTCCAGGTGCGCGATGCGCTCGCGGTAGTCCACCGAACTGCGACGGATGATTCCGTGCACCTCATATCCTTTCTCCAACAGAAACTCCGACAGGTAACTGCCGTCCTGCCCCGTCACTCCGGTTATTAACGCTGTTTTTGCCATGTATTGAGTATTAATTTTTACCAATATTCACAAAATCGGGCGCAAAATTACTAAAAAAAAATGACATATGCAAGCATATGCCATTGATTTGTGATTTTTTTTGCCTCCAAGCGTCTTATTTATGCTGATTGCATCCTTGGTGCTTCGGGCCGAAGTGCTCTTTTCCGTCAGGGCGTCCCACTTTCTTCCCGTCATGCTGACCGTGGCAGCAGGGCTTGGGTCCGAAGGGTTCGTTGAGACGCAGCACTTTCTCTACCTGGCGTGCGCTGAGGTCTTTGCGGAACTTGTTGTAGTATTTCTCTTGCAGGTCCGCGAAGTCTTTGAGACCTTTGAAGCGCTGCTTGGCCAGTTGGTCCAACTCGCTGTCGGTCAGTTCTTTGCCGGGTTCCTGTTTGGGAGCGGGCAGGTTCTTTTGGAATAACTCGTCTCGTTTGGCGGCATACTCGCGATAGGTAACGGCGAAGTTGGCAGCCTGTTTATCACTGAGGTACAGTTCGTGTGTCAGTCGCTTGATGTCGAACTCCACGCGTTCCTCGTTGGTGAGTTGTTTGCCTTTACTGCACTCATGTTGTTTGACTTCCTGTGCGCTCACGTTGGCAGCCAGGATGGCTCCGATGGCCAGAATGAATAGTTTTTTCATTTTTTGTCCTCCTTAAATTAATAGGTTTCTACCTTAAAAAAAACAGGTTTCACCATAGCCTGCACAAATACCGTGCCAAAACAAAAAAAAGAGCGAAATCCGGTCTTATGAGAGGCCGATCGGTAACCCGTTTATCTCACGTAGTTGGAAGGTAATTGGAACGTAATTGGAAGCACATTGGCACGTAAATGGACCGTGCACAAAAAAGCGCCCCGAAGGACGCTTAATGGAGTAAATTCGAAATGAATTTAGAGAGTGTAGCGGACGCCGATGTTGAAGGAGTAGTCGAACATGTGACCGCCGGCACCGCCACCGTTGAAGAGGAAGGCGTATCCGGGACGGAAGTCAAAGGAGAACGCGATAGGCGCGTTGATCATGTTAGCCTCCAGACCTGCGGCAGCGCCGAAGCCGAAGATACCGATGTTACCACCAGTCATGACACCTAACTTAACCTGACCACCGGTGTACCAGTCGAGTTTAATACCCTGGCCCTCGGTGATCTTGCCCTGATAAGCGAACACGGCATTGCCCAGACCGCCGGCATAGCCTGCACCCGCACCACCGTCGAGGTTCATGAAATAACCCGTCTCAGCGATGATGGTGAAGTTGTCCGTTACCATCGTCTTGTACTGTGCTCCGAGACCCAAGCCTGCAACAACACCAATACTGTGCTTGTAATCCTTGGCGCTTACGCCAACTGCCAGCATTGCAGCCAGCAAAAGTGAGAAAATTTTCTTCATACGCATTTATTTAATTAGTTGTTTGTTATGAATTTCGGGTGCAAAGGTACTGCTTTTTCTCGACATACACAAATAAAAGTGCATTTTTAGTGCAAAAAAACAGGTAGGTCGTTCGGAATATATAGGGTGGAGACGATTTCGATCGACTACATTCCTCACCAACAAAAAAAACAAAAAATACGTGATTTTTTTGCGTATATGAAAAAAAAGCAGTAAATTTGCAGCCAATATGGCGAAACAAGCTGCGATCATAGTACCGGAAGGGTGCCGGCGTGTGTTACTGCACGCGTGTTGTGCGCCGTGCTCGAGTGCGATCGTCGAATGGCTGTTAGCGCATGAGATACAGCCCGTCATCTATTATTATAATCCTAATATATACCCGCGCGAGGAATACGAGATCCGCAAGAACGAAAGCAAACGTCATGCGGAGAGTTTGGGGATCGAGTGGATAGAAGGCATCCCGGGGGCGGGTTACGAACAGGCCCATGCGTCATGGCGTGAGGCCGTATGCGGATTAGAGAACGAGCCTGAACGCGGCAAGCGCTGCGAGGCATGCTTCTACCACCGTCTGAACGCCACCGCCCGCAAAGCACAGGAGTTAGGCATCAACCTGATTGCTACCACTCTCGCATCGTCGCGGTGGAAAAATCTGGAGCAAATTAACGCAGCCGGCGAAGCGGCAGCGAATGATGCGAATGATGCGAATGATGCGAATGATGTGCGTTTCTGGGCGCAGAACTGGCGGAAGGACGGATTACAGGAGCGGAGAAACGAACTGCTGAACGAATATCAATTTTACAACCAGACTTATTGCGGTTGCGAATACAGCGTAAGAAATAAAACGTAATGATAACAAGCCCGTTAGCAATTATTGCCTTGGTGCTCGGCACCATTCTGTTAGTGCCGATGATCTGCCACAAGATCCGCATCCCGAGTATCGTCGGGTTTATTCTCGTGGGCATGGTCGCGGGTCAGCATGGTCTGAACCTGATCAGCGGCGGTGAAGTGATACAGACCTTAGGCAAGATCGGTATGCTGTATATCATGCTGCAAGCAGGTATCGAAGTGGACGTGAACGATTTTCGTCAGCAACGCGCCCGCGCCATGATTTTCGGATTCTACTCGTTCCTATGGCCGTTCCTGTTGGGTTTGGCGACCAGTCGTCTGATGGGTTTCAGTTGGGTAACGAGTACGCTGTTAGGCGCGATGTACGGCAGCCACACGCTGATGACCTACCCCATCGTGAGCCGCTACGGCGTGCAGAAGAACGGCGCGGTCAATATCGCCATCGGCGGTACCATGCTGACGATCACACTGTCGTTGTTAGTGCTCGCTATCCTGCGCAGTAACTTCGTCTATACGGACCAACTGAGTGCATGGGGCCTGATCGGCCGCATCGTGCTGACGTTCGTCACCATCACGATCGTGTTCCCGTGGTTGGCACAGCGTTTCTTCAAGCGTTGGCAAGACCCGACGAGCGGTTTCCTCATTGTGATGACGATGATGGTGGTGTCGGCGCTGATGGCCGACTGGGCGGAGTTGGAAGGTATTCTCGGCGCGTTCGTCTGCGGCGTGGCGCTGAACCGGTTAGTGCCTAACCTGAGCCCCGTCATGCAGCGCATCAACTTCGTGGGAAACAACCTGTTCGTGCCCCTCTTCCTCTTGGGCGTGGGTATGATGATTGACGTGTCGCTGCTATGGGAAGGCTGGGCAACTATCACCATCGCGGTAGTGATGATCGCGACCAAACTGTCCGGCAAATGGCTCGCGTCGTGGCTGGCCCAACGCAGTTTCAAACTGCAAGCGGAGGAACGGCAGTTGATGTTCGGTCTGACGCACGCCACCGCCGCCGGAACGCTGGCCATCGTGACCATCGGTTACGAGACGGGCATATTCAATGCCGAGGTGCTGAACGCCGCCGTGCTGATGATTCTCGTGCTGTGTACATCGGCTTCGTTCATCACCGAGTATGCGGCCAAGCGCCTGGCGCTACAGGAAGAGGCGCGGCTCGAAGCCGACAAGACGGATAACAGTTGGCAACTGATGACTGTAGGCGAGAACAGGCACTACGAGTTATGCGAGTTGAGCGAGTTGGCGGAGTTGCACGAATCGGACTACGCGAGCGAAGCGGAATGGCCCGACGCGACCGCGCTGATCAACAACCAACGCAAAGCGGCCATCATCTACCACCCTGCCCAACCGATCAACACGATTAACCGTATATTAGTAGCGGTGCCGCGCTATGCGGAGAAAGAGCACGACTTCATCTCGTGCTTCGGTCTGGTGCGTCGTCTGAGCAGTCAGATAGGCGCCAAGGTGGTATTCTTCACCAACGAAGACACCCAAAAAGCGCTGCAAGCCTTCTGCCGCCGTAAGGGCAAGTACCTGCGCGCATCGTACCGCGAGATGGAAGACTGGGAAGACGTCCTGATGATGGCCAAGCAGATGAGCCGCGACGACCTGATTGTCATGATCAACGCCCGTCCGTCCACACCTTCCTACAACCCGCTGTTCGAGTACGTGCCGGACCTGCTGAGCAAGTTCTTCAGCGACCACAGTTACATGGTCGTATATCCCGAGCAGGAGACAGGCGCAGCCATCCCCGACATATTGAGCGGAGACACCCCGCAAGCAAGCAGAACGTGGAAGATAGTCAGCCGACTGAAGCAGAGGGTCTTATCTTTTCAACAAAGATAACCCACAGGCCGAATAACATCGCGTAGAACGCGTATTTGAAGATATAATCGTGCAGGAGAGGAAACCAATCCGGGTGAAACTCGACGAAAAGGGCAATCAGAAAAATACGCAGTATATTGAACGCATAGCAGCATAGCCATCCTACCGGTATATACCATAGTTTGTGCCATCCTCCCCCTCTTACCGTCAGAATGAGGCAGAGCCATATGAAACTCTGCTTGAGGCCCGTACAGCCCCAGATGATGGCTGTACCCGAGCCCGAGTCGAAGCGGATAATCTTGTCCCCCACCATATAGACTGTGTCGCGGAAGAGCGCGAGCAGTTCATAGACCACGCGGGCAATATGGCAGGCCATGAACTCAAACGGCGCGGTGACGTCGAGGCCCAACCAGGTCACCACGTCTCCGTTCTCGTCGCCGGTCATCGTCCATTTCCAGGCATAGTTAGCCACAAGCAGCGTCACCATGAAGATGATGACGTCCGCGTAGGGTTCAAATCGTTGTTTTAGCGAATGGCACTTCATCTATCGCACAGAAATCATGATCCAAATACTTGAAATAACCGGCCTGGCAGACCATCGCTGCGTTATCGGTGGTGAAGGAGAAAGGCGGGATGAACACCTCCCAGTGGTAGCGTTTGCCGTAGTCCACGAAAGCCTGACGCAAGGCACTATTGGCACTCACGCCACCGGCCACCGCCACCTGGCGGATACCCAAATCCTGCGCCGCCTTCTTGAGTTTACGCATCAATATATCCACTACTGTCGCCTGCAGGGACGCGCACATGTCTTCGCGTAAATTAGGAATCTTCTGAGCCAATTCATCGATCGTCTCCACACCATATTCCTTGAGCAGATCGCGCAGGGTATAGAGGAAAGAAGTCTTCAAGCCGGAGAAGGAATAATCGTAGCCGGAAATGTTCGGTTTGGCGAACGGGTACTTGGTGGGGTCGCCGAGTTTGGCGAGTTTGTCTATCCACGGTCCTCCCGGGTATGGCAGACCGAGCACCTTGGCGCACTTATCGAAAGCCTCGCCCGCCGCATCATCGATCGTCTGGCCGAGTATCTGCATGTCGCTGTAGGCCTTGACCAAGACGATCTGGCTGTTTCCTCCGGAAACAAGGAGACATAAGAAGGGGAAAGAAGGGTGCTTGAGGCCCGTGCCGTCCTCCACAAAATGCGCCAACACATGGCCCTGCAGATGGTTCACCTCGATGAGCGGCACGTTGAGCGAAAGGGCTAATCCCTTGGCAAACGAAGTACCGACGAGCAAGGAGCCCAACAAGCCCGGACCTCGCGTAAAAGCGATGGCAGAAATGTCGCATTTCGTCACTCCGGCGCGCTTGAGGGCCGTGTCCACCACCGGCAGAATATTCTGCTGATGCGCACGGCTCGCCAACTCCGGCACCACTCCGCCGAACTCCTCGTGCACCTTCTGACCGGCAATCACATTACTGCGCAAAATACCATCTACAATGACTGCCGACGACGTGTCGTCGCAACTCGACTCAATCGCTATTATTACGACCGGTTTTTGACCGGGTGAGGTTCCTTTTTTCATCTTTTCTTACCAATTCGACTGCAAAATTACAACATTTTTCGCAATTGTGCAAATAAATTTGCATATATCAATTATTTTTTGTACCTTTGTGCGCTTTTTGGAATACTAATTCGTGCAAATCGTGATTTTTTATTTTTTACTGATACGAATAGCGGCATTGTTCGGGCACCGGAAAGCCCGCCTGCTGATACAGGGCCAGAAAGAGGCGAAAGAAGCATTGGTCCATCGGTTGCCGTCTCTGAGATCCGCCGTGTGGATTCATGCCGCGTCTGTGGGTGAGTTCGAGCAGGCTCGTCCGCTGATCGAGCGTCTTCGCCGCGAGCAGCCGAGCCGCCGCATCGTGCTGACGTTCTTCAGTCCGTCGGGCTATGAGATGCGCAAGCATTACGACCGTGTAGACGCGGTGCTGTACCTGCCGTTTGCGACCCGTCGCAACGCCAAGCGGTTTTTGGAGGCATTGCAGCCGCAGATGGCCATCTTCGTCAAGTACGAGTTCTGGCCGGCTTATCTCAAGGAGTTGCGCAAGCGCAATATCCCGACGTATAGCATCTCGGCCATCTTCCGCCCCACCCAACGGTTCTTCCACTGGTACGGCCATGCGTCGCTGCGCCTGCTGCGCTGCTTCACACACATCTACGTGCAGGACGAGGCTTCGCGCAGTCTGCTTGCGGAGCACGGCATCAAGGACTGCTCCGTAGCCGGCGACACCCGCTTTGACCGCGTGACGGAGGTGCAGGCGAACAGCGACCGTTTAGCGGACCGACTGCAAGTGGTCGCACAGTTCACAGAAGGCTGCGAGCGCGTGCTGGTAGCGGGTAGCACATGGCCGGAGGACGAAGCACTACTGGAGGCCTACCTCCGACTCCTCCCTGAAGGGAAGAGAACCAAGTTAATATTAGTGCCTCATGAGTTGAACGAAGCGCATCTGCACTATATATTCAACCTGTTCCAGGGCCGGATGGTACGGTACAGCCGTGCAACACAGACCGCGTTGCTACATGCCAATGTGTTAGTGATCGACACCATGGGCTTGCTCTCCTCCATCTACCGCTTCGGCCAAGCGGCATACATCGGCGGAGGTTTCGGCGAAGGAATCCACAACACAATCGAGGCGGCAGTGTACGGTATGCCGGTGATCTTCGGCCCCAACTACCACCATTTCCGCGAAGCGCAAGGGCTCATCGACGCCGGCGCGGGCCGGAGCATCAAGAACTACGGGGAGTTGGAGGCCGCGATAGAAGAGGCACTCGACCAACACGAAGAGACAGGCGCCAAAGCCGCAGCCTACGTGCAAAGCGAATTAGGCGCTACGGAGAAAATATACAAGGAGATTTTTGAAAACAACTAGTTATGGCACAAAAACCAAGCATACCCAAGGGCACGCGTGATTTCGGACAAATCGAAATGGCGCGACGCAATTATATCTTTGACACCATCAAAGGCGTGTTTGCCTTGTACGGCTTCCAACAGATCGAGACGCCGGCCATGGAGAATATCGGCACGCTGATGGGCAAGTACGGCGAGGAAGGCGACAAATTGCTATTCCGTATCCAGAACAGCGGCGAGAAAGCCGCCTTGGCACCGGAGAAAGGTCTGCGATACGACCTGACCGTTCCTTTCGCCCGCTACGTGGTACAACACCGCGAGGAACTGAGTTTTCCGTTCAAGCGATTCCAGATCCAACCGGTGTGGCGCGCTGACCGTCCGCAAAAAGGGCGTTACCGCGAGTTCTACCAGTGCGATGTAGACGTGATCGGTTCGGACAGTCTGATCGGTGAATTGGAGTTGGTGCAGATCGTGGAGGAAGTGTACCGCCGTTTAGGCATCCGCGTGTGCCTGCACATCAACAACCGCAAGATTCTGGCCGGTATCGCCGAAGTCATCGGTGCGCCGGAGAAGATCATCGACATCACGGTGGCAATCGACAAACTGGACAAGATAGGCGTTGATGCGGTGAATGCGGAGTTACTGGAACGGGGACTGAGCCAAGAGGCCGTCGCCAAACTGCAGCCTATTATGAGGCCTACCCCAACCATGCCTGAAGGGAAGGAGAAGAACCCGCAACAACAACTCGCGGACTTGCGCGAATACCTCGCGAGCAGCGAAATCGGTTTAAAGGGCGTGGAAGAGTTGGAGACGCTGTTCGGGCTAATTGAGGCGACCGGCGTACAAGTGAATATCGAATTGGACCTGTGCTTGGCACGCGGTCTGAACTACTACACCGGCGCGATCTTCGAGGTGAAGGCGCTCGACGCACAGATCGGCTCCATCACCGGCGGCGGCCGTTACGACAACCTGACGGGCATTTTCGGTCTGCCGGGTGTGTCGGGCGTAGGCATTTCGTTCGGTGCCGACCGTATATACGACGTGCTGACGGAACTCAACCTGTTCCCGCAGGCACTGCAATCGACGACCCGTGTGCTGTTCGCCACCTTCGGCAAGGAGGAACTGCGCTACGCCCTCACATGGGCCAAGGCGCTGCGTGCGGAAGGCTTCGCCGTAGAGGTATATCCCGAGCCGACGAAGATGAAGAAGCAAATGGGCTACGCCGATGACAAACAAATACCGTTCGTGGCCATCGTGGGCAGCGACGAGATGGCGCAGAACAAGGTCATGCTAAAGAATATGGCGACAGGAGAGCAGGAACTCGTATCGCTGGAAGAGATGACGGCTAAATTGTAAACTATGGCAGATACAAACAAACAATTTGACCAAGTGACGGCCGAGTGCCGGGCAATCTTCATCAACAAGATGCAGGACTACGGTCCGTCGTGGCGCATATTCCGCCTGCACGGAATCACCGACCAGTTATATATCAAGGTATGCAACATTCGCCAAGTACAGACGACGGGGGTGAGTCTGGTAGGCGATGACATAGAGGGCAACCTACGTGCCATCATCAACTACGGCATCACCGCCATCATACAAGCCCGCCACGGGTACGCGGACAGCATAGATATGACGCGCGAGCGCGCCATCGAACTGTACGACTCCGTGCTGCAAGAGAGCAAGGAACTGATGATGCGCAAGAACCATGACTACGGAGAAGCGTGGCGCGAGATGAGCAAGGAAGGCATCGTAGATATGATACTCGCCAAGATCATCCGCATCAAGACCATCCTGGAGAACGGCGGCAAGACCATTGCCTCCGAAGGAGTAGAAGGTAACTATTTCGATATCATCAATTACGCGATTTTCGATTTAATCCATTATGAAGGATAGGTCGCAGGCGGCCTGACCGCTGCGCTGTAAGAAAAAAAAGAAAAGACAAAAAACAAAAGACAACAATGAGTAATACAGGTAAACATATTCTCGGAAGTGTGGCCCGCACACTGTTGGCAGTGACGTTTATCTTCTCCGGCTTCGTGAAGGCCGTCGATCCGTTAGGCACGGTGTATAAGATCGAGGACTACCTCAAGGCGTTCGGTGGCTGGTTCACGGACCTGCTGCCTCTGGCAGGCATTGCCGCCGTGTGTCTGATCCTCGTCGAGTGGCTGCTCGGATGGGCGATGCTATGCAATGTGCGCACCCGCTGGACCAGTTGGCTCGCCCTGGCTTTCTACCTCGTCATGACTCCGCTCACGCTTTGGATTGCGCTGACGAACCCGGTGACCGACTGCGGCTGCTTCGGCGACGCACTCGTGCTGACCAACTGGCAGACCTATTGGAAGAATATCGTGCTGCTCGCTCTGTGCGTAGTGCTGCTGTGTACGCACCGCGCTATCCCGCCCCTCTTCTCGTGGTGGGCAGAGTTAGGCATTGCGCTGTTCGCATTGATCACCGGCGGTCTGATCATGGGCTATAGTTACACCCACTTGCCGCCGTTGGATTTCCGGCCGTACAAGATAGGCAACAACATCCCCGAACTGATGGAAATACCCGAGGACGCGGAGCCGGATGTCTATGAGACGACGCTCATCTACGCCAAGGACGGTGTGGAACAGGAGTTCACGCTGGAGAACTACCCGAAGGGAAATCCCGAGTGGACGTTTGTGGACCAACGTTCGGTGCTGATCAGGAAAGGCTACGAAGCGCCTATCCATGATTTCGAGATACTGACCATGGACTTTGAGGACATCACCTACGACATCCTCGAATCGGAAACGCCGGTCACGTTGGTCACCATGTATGACTTGAAGAAGACCGACCGCAAGCAGGCCGCCAAGTTGCGTGCCTTATGGAACGCGTGTTGGGACAAAGGCGAGCAGTGCTATTTCCTCACCGGCTCCGGCGAAGAAGAAATCTACGCGTTCGCTGAAGAGTTCGGATGGAGCATGGAAGAGGCGGAGTCCGTCTTCTGCACCATCGATCCGGTCACACTCAAAACGATCGTACGCGCCAATCCGGGTGTGTTCGTCGTACAAAACGGAATCATCATTGACAAATACAATATTAACCAAAAAACAAACTTTTAAAGGGTAGATCTATGAGAAGGATTACAGCAGGGCTTGTGGCCCTATTGGTGTCGTCGATGACACTATTTGCAGAGCGCGTCAGTCCGGATGACGCAGCATTAGTGGCGAACAACTTCATGAATAACGGTTCGTCCACTTCCGCCGTGCAGCAAGCGGCACCCAAACGTATGGTAAGAAGGATGGCCGCAGCCACCGAGGAAAATCAAAATCAATTCTATGTGTACCAGAACGAGGATGGCGAAGGATGGGTCATCATCGCCGCCAATGACGTAGTACGTCCGGTACTGGCTTATTCGGAGACAGGCGAGTTCCGTCTGGATAACATGCCGAGCAACCTCCGTAACTGGGTAGGCAAGTACAACCGCTACATCACTCGTCTGGAGGCCGACAGCGTGCAAGCCGGCGAAGAGACCGTGAAGCAGTGGAAAGCACTGCGTAGCGGCGTACGCAAGGCGCAAGCCAAAGTGATTGTCGGTCCGCTGATCCAAACCAAGTGGGATCAGGACAGTCCGTACTATAACCTCTGCCCTGGTACCGGCAAAAACAAAGCTTATACCGGCTGTGTGGCTACCGCCATGGCGCAGGTCATGAAATACTGGGAGTGGCCGATCCACGGCAAAGGCAGCCATTCCTACCGCCCGCTTGACCCGAATACAGGGCGTTCCTCGACCCGCTACAAGAATACCCTCTCGGCTAATTTCGACAGCACGTATTACGACTGGGAGAACATGCTGAACAACTACACATTCACCGCCACCTCGGTGCAGAAGACAGCGGTTGCCACCCTCATGTACCACTGCGGCGTGGCTACCGAGATGATGTACGGCAATGATGCCGACGGCGGCTCGGGAACGTACACCGTCAACTACGGCGACTGGTCGGACAACAGCTGCGCACAGAACGCATTTTACAATTTCTTCCGTTACAAGAAGGAAGGGTTGAAAGGCTACATGCGCGACGGTTATAAATACGGCGGATGGACCTACTACGAGAAGTGGACGGATGAGGATTGGACCGCGATGGTGAAGAATGAGTTGGACAATCTGCGTCCGCTGCTCTACGGCGGTGCCAGCGAAGAAGGCGGCCACAGTTTCGTCTGTGACGGCTACGACTCGGACGACTATTTCCACTTCAACTGGGGCTGGTCCGGCGATGCCGACGGCTATTTCCTGCTCTCTGACCTCAACCCCGGACAGGGCGGTGCCGGAGGCGGCAACTATGACTTCTCCGAGGACCAAGACGTCGTCATCGGCATTGAGCCGGACAGAACGCAGGCCATCGAGAACACCACCGTGGCGAAAGAAGTGACAAAGATGATCTACAACGGCCAAGTGGTCATCCTGCGAGACAAAACAATGTATAACGTAATGGGACAAATCGTACGATAAACATGAAGAAATATCTGACAGGCATCATTGCCCTCTTTATATCACTGACAGTCTTCGCGGCACCGCGAACGGCCGAACAAGCCGCCGCTCTCGCTGCGCAATTCACGAACAACCAGCCGCAGGCACGTCATCTGCACCGTACTCCCCGCACAGCCGGAGAGATGCGCCTGGTACACCAGACGAACAAGCCCAGCTCGGCCGAGCCGGCGCTCTACGTCTTTAACCGCGACAACAACGGCGGCTTCGTCATTGTGTCCGCAGACGACAACGCCGTCACGATCCTCGGCTATGCAGACGAAGGGAGTTTCGACGCAGCGAACATGCCGTCTAACGTCCGATTCTGGCTGGACTACTATGCAGAGCGCATCGCTGTGGCACAGCCGGCAGTGAACAAGGGCAAACCAATACGTAAGGCTAAAACCACAACAGCCATTTCTCCGTTGTTAGATATAGAAGGGATCAAATGGAATCAAACAGCCCCGTATTATAACATGTGTCCTTCAGACGTAGGCGGCCGATGCGTGACCGGCTGCGTGGCGACGGCTGCCGCACAGATCATGCGCTTCTGGAAATGGCCGGTACAAGGCCAAGGCTCGCACAGCTACACATGGGAAAAATGCACGAACTATAACAACAAACACGCATGTACATCTTCGGAAGATGTGGTGCTGTCAGTGGATTTCAGCCAAACGACCTACGACTGGGATAACATGCTGCCCCAATACGGTAGCGGCGCTACCCAAGTGGAGAAAGATGCGGTAGCCCTGCTGATGTATCACGTCGGTGTGTCCTGTAACATGGCCTATGCCAGCACCGCCAGCGGCGCTTGGACAGATATAATGGGAGATGCGCTGGTAAGTAATTTCGGGTATAAAAACACCGCGCAGTATTATACACAATTTAACAACCCATCGCTCACCATCGATAAGATTACCAACTACTTCCTGGCAGACCTGCAAGCCGGCCGGCCGATATTGATGGGCGGTGAGACGGCCGACCATCAAGCCGGACATGAGTTCGTATGCGATGGTGTCGATGCGAACGGTCTGTTCCACATCAACTGGGGTTGGGGCGGAATGAGCAACGGCTATTTCGCATTATCCGCCTTGGATCCCGATAACCAGGGCACAGGCGGCGCTTCCTCCAATGAAGGCTATGCTACCAACATTGACTTTATACTGGGCGTTGAGCCGGACCGTGAGCCTGTTCATGTGACGGGTATCAGCATTGAGCCGACGGAAGTGACCATAGGCATCAAGGGGCATGCGGATCTGACAGTAACCGTCTTGCCGGCAGAAGCGTCCAACAAAGCCATCGTATGGTCCTCTGCCGATGAGCACATCGCCACAGTGAACGCCGGCAGGGTTATCGGCGTTTCTGCTGGAACGACTACCGTCACTGCGACGACCAACGACGGCGGCTTCACCGCCACCTGCGCCGTGACGGTGACTGACGAAGTGGTTCTGCCGACAGCACTGGTAGTTGATCAAGCATACGTCAGATATCTGTCGAGCGAACAATTCTGGGTATTGGTTATGTATGAGAATGCCACTAACGTACCATGGGTACAGTTCTACATGGACTACGACGGTGCCAACAAGATTGCAGGCACGTACGACCTTGCAGGTGGCTATGCAGATCTGTGGAATGATCCCGATGATGATGATGCAGTGGTCACATCTACTTCCGGTCAATTATCCATCGCATGCGTCAGTGCCGACCCAAGCGGATGCAACACATATCACGTACTGGCACTTTTCACGTGTGGTGATGGCATAGAGTACAAATTAGATGAGACTATTGAACTTTGTGCAGAAGACCAAGATGATAACCCGATTACACTGGTCGATGAAGCCGGAGACGGATTGGCATACGAGGTAACCTGGCTGGCAGACGGACAGCAGTTCAATCAGAATATCGCCGCGAGCGGCATCATCACGCTGCCGAATGAGCAGCCTGTTGCATGCGGAAACGGCAGAGTGTTCGTAGGCTGGTGCGCAGACGAGAACTACAGCAGTGACGATGCGCCGACTTTTGCAAAGAACGGCGACGTTATTACCGGAAACACCACCTACTACGCCGTCTATGCCACCCCGGGGGAAGGCGGTAGCGCAGCCGTAAAAGACAGCGTAACATTCAGCGCCCTCGGTTATGATAATGCCGACGACGTCAATGGAGAAACGATTGAAATAGGTAGCAACAGTTCGATTGTATTCAACAAAGGTACGAATACGAACACACCAAAGTACTACAATGATGGCTCAGCTATTCGCTTGTATGGCGGAGGAAACTGCGTTGTTGCTGCCAAATCTGGAACCATCAACCGAATTAAGTTCACCTTTGGCACGGGAGACAAATCCAATGCCATCACGGCGAATAAAGGTACATATAGTAATGGTCTATGGACCGGAACCGAGGCGTCTGTCACCTTTACGGTAGGGGGGACGTCCAGTCACCGTCGTTTTGCCACAGTCGCCGTGACTACTACTGGTAGCACCACTTATAGTGCGTATAGCACAACGTGTGAACAGGAGGCGACAGCTATCGATAACACCATCGTCGCAACGCCGGCAGAGATACGTATTGAGAACGGACAGATCGTCATCGTACTCGGCAATGAGAGATATACGATTTTAGGACAAAAAATTCAATAATAACGATTATGAGAACAAGAATGGTCGCAGGTAACTGGAAAATGAACAAGAACCTGCAGGAAGGTGTAGCACTGGCTACCGAGTTAAAACAAGCAGTAAAAGACCCTAAGTGCGCCGTAGTCATCGGCACGCCGTTTATCCATCTGGCTACTGTGGCAGAGTTGCTCAAAGGCTCGCCGATCAAGGTGGCAGCAGAGAACTGCGCAGACCACGAGAAGGGTGCTTACACCGGCGAAGTGAGCGCAGAGATGGTAAAGTCCACCGGCGCCGAATATGTGATCCTCGGTCACTCGGAGCGTCGTCAGTACTACGCAGAGAGCTATGAGATGCTCGCTGAGAAAGTACGCCTTGCGCTGGCTAACGGTCTAAAGGTCATCTTCTGTATCGGTGAGGTGAAGGAAGAGCGTGAAGCGGGCCGTCAGAACGAAGTGGTAAAAGCACAACTCGAAGGCTCTGTCTTTGGTCTGAGCGCAGAGGAGTGGAAGAACATCGTACTGGCATACGAACCCGTTTGGGCTATCGGTACGGGTCTAACCGCCACGCCGGAACAGGCACAGGAGATCCACGCATATATTCGTGGTCTGGTAGCGGACAAGTTCGGCAAAGAGGCCGCAGACGACACAACTATCCTCTACGGCGGCAGCTGCAACGAGAAGAACGCAGCAGAACTCTTCGCATGCCCGGACATCGACGGCGGCCTGATCGGTGGTGCAGCACTCGTAGCAGAGAAATTCCTCGCTATCATCGCAGCAAGATAACCGGTTGCTAAAAGACATAAAACTAAATGGCTTTAATCAAGACCGTCAATAGAAACGGAGAGATCCTTACCCCGCACATCGCTGACGACGTGTTCATGGCGGAGAACGCCACCGTGGTCGGTGATGTGACGGTGGGCGAGGGCTCCAGCCTGTGGTTCAATGCCGTGCTGCGTGGCGATGTGAACACCATCACCATCGGACGCCATTGTAATATCCAGGACGGCGCCGTGCTGCATACGCTTTATCAGAAATCGACCATCACCTTGGGCGACTACGTGTCCGTCGGGCACAACGTCACCGTCCACGGCGCAGACGTCGATGACTATGCCCTGATCGGCATGGGCGCTACCCTACTCGACGGCGTCCATGTAGGCGAAGGGGCCATCGTGGCGGCAGGGGCACTCGTGCTGTCCAACACGCAGATCGGCCCGCATGAGATCTGGGGAGGCGTGCCGGCTAAATTCATCAAGAAAGCCGACCCGGCCCAGACCGCAGAGATCAACAAAAAGATTGCCAACAACTACGCAATGTACGCGTCGTGGTACAAGTAGACCGTTACGCTGACAAAGCACAGAATACAGACTATTTATGTATAAGCGAATACTTCTTAAACTCTCCGGTGAGAGTCTTGCCGGAGCCACCAAACAAGGCATTGACACCGAGCGTCTGGCACAATATGCCGAGCAGGTAAAAGCGATCGCGCAGAAAGGTGTGCAGATAGGTATTGTCATCGGCGGCGGAAACATCTTCCGCGGGCTGAGCGGCGCACAGAAAGGTTTCGACCGCGTCAAAGGAGACCAGATGGGCATGTTAGCCACCGTCATTAACGCCTTGGCTCTGCAATCGGCATTGGAAGCCATCGGTCAGCCGGTACGCGTACTGACCTCCATCCGCATGGAGCCTGTCGGCGATTTCTACAGTCCGGCCAAAGCACAACGGCTGTTAGACAAAGGCATCGTCGTTATTCTGGCCGGCGGCACAGGCGCGCCCTACTTCACGACCGACACCGGATCCAGCCTGCGTGCATTGGAGATCAAAGCAGACGTCATGCTCAAGGGCACCCGCGTTGATGGCATCTACACCGCTGACCCGGAGAAAGACCCGACGGCAACCAAGTTCAACGAGATCACTTATGACGAAGTCATACGCCGCGGTCTCAAGGTCATGGACCTCACCGCCACCGTCATGTGCAAGGAGAACGGACTGCCTATCTACGTCTTTAACATGGACGTACCGGGTAACCTCGCCAAGGTCATCGGAGGCGAACAAATAGGCACATTAGTAAAACCCTAAAATAATACAAATATGAACGACGAACTCGAACTCTACCAGTCTGCTGCCGAAGAGCAAATGCAGTCTGCTGTCGCTCACTTAGACGACACACTTCAGCACATCCGTGCCGGAAAAGCCAACCCGCGTATCCTGGACCCCATCAAAATTGATTACTACGGCGCAATGTCGCCGCTGGCTAACTGCGCAACCGTAACCACACCGGATGCGCGTACCATCGCCATTACCCCGTGGGAGAAGAAACTGATTAGCGACATCGAGCGCGCAATCATCAACTCGAATATCGGTTTGGCTCCGTCCAATAACGGCGAGACCATCCGTCTCGTGCTGCCGCCGCTTACCGAAGAGCGTCGCCGCGAACTGTGCAAGCAGTGCAAGGCCGAAAGCGAAAGCGCGAAGATGTCTATCCGCAACGCACGCCGGGACGCTATCGAGGAATTCAAGAAACTGGTCAAGAACGGTCTGAGCGAAGATGTCGAGAAGGACGCAGAAGAGGATATCCAGAAAGTGCACGATAAATATATCGCCAAAGTGGAAGCCCTCTACGCCGCCAAAGAGAAAGAGATCATGACCGTCTGATGAGAGGTCTCGTCATCAAATCAACGGGTAGCAGTTACATCGTCCGCCTGGACGATGGTTCGGATGCGGAGTGCCGGATAAAGGGCAACTTCCGCATCCGTGGCATCCGTAGTACCAACCCTGTCGCCGTAGGTGACTATGTAAAGTTGGACAAGGGACAAGGGACAAAGGACAATGGACAAGAAACCTTGTGGATCACGGACATTGAGGAGCGGAAAAATTACATCATCCGCCGTTCTACCAACCTCAGCAAAGAGAGCCATATACTGGCAGCGAACATAGACCAGGTGGCACTCATCGTTACCGTCAACCACCCCGTCACCTCCACCACTTTCATTGACCGCTTCCTCGCTACCTGCGAGGCGTATCGCGTGCGCGCAATCCTTATTTTCAATAAGACAGACCTGCTCACCGAAGACGAGTTGGCGCAGTTGGACGAACTACGCACCCTCTATGAGTCCATCGGCTATCCCACAATGGCCATTTCGGCTATGAAGCTTACTGCTTCCGACTTCGAGCAAAGCGGTCTTTCTACTATGCTGCAAAGCAAGACTACCCTCCTCTCCGGCAACTCCGGCGTCGGTAAATCGACCTTGCTCAATGCCCTCTTTGGGCGCGAGATGACCCGCACAGGCAAAATCTCCGACGCACATGACAAAGGCATGCACACCACCACATTCAGCGAGATGTATTTCCTGCCGGACGGCGGTGCCGTCATTGACACCCCGGGCATCAAGGGATTCGGGTCCATTGATTTTGAGCGGGAGGAAGTGAGCCACTATTTCCGGGACATCTTTGCTGTCAGCCACGACTGTCGGTTCGGCAACTGTACGCACACCAACGAACCAGGATGTGCGGTGCAGGAGGCATTAATAAAAGGATCCATAGCCATCTCCCGCTATGAATCCTATCTATCCCTTCTCGGCGATTGCACCGAGTCTAAATACCGCTAAACGCTACATTTCCCAACTATCCAGTGTGGCTGTCAGTTCGTCGAAAGTGTGTGCTTTCGACCGTTGGCGTACGTCCGCGATCTGCTTGTTGACCGCCTCGTCATAACTCTCCGCCTCGACATTTCGGATGACGCCGAGTGCCACCGGCAGTTCGTTCTCCTGCCCCATAAGGGCCAACAGACGATGCAGGGTCGGGTCTGGCTGATGCGCGTCGTGGGTCAGCACACGCGGGTCATCGGCAGGCACAACCACCATCTTCGGCACAAACGTCACCGGGTCGATTTCTACTGCCAGACCTTTGTCATTGTCCTTGCCGAAAATCATCTTCTCGCCGTGACGCAGAATGATCGAGTGCTCTGCCCGTTGTTCGCGGTCCGCTATCCACGCATGCGTGCCGTTATTGAAGATGACGCAGTTGACGAGGCACTCCACAATAGAGCAACCCTTATGTTGCTGCGCCGCCACCAGACAATCGACCGTCGTCGGCATATCGACGTCCAGTGTGCGAGCGAAGAACGTGCCACCTGCCCCTAACACCAGTTGTGCCGGTACGAACGGACGCTCCACCGTGCCGAACGGACTTGACTTGGACACAAACCCCTTGGGGCTCGTCGGCGAGTACTGACCTTTGGTCAGACCATAGATGCGGTTATTGTACACGCATACATTGAGGTCCACGTTACGACGAATCTCATGAATAAAATGGTTACCGCCGATAGCGAAGCAGTCGCCGTCGCCGCTCATCTGCCACACCGTCAGTTCGGGATGACTGGTCTTCACACCTGTTGCCACAGCACCGCCGCGACCATGAATGGTGTTAAAACCGTACGTATTCAGGTAATGCGGCATACGACTCGAGCAGCCTATACCCGAGATGACAGCCACCTCGTGCGTCGGAATACCTATCTGCGCCATGGCTTTCTGCAGGGCCATGCAGATCGCGTGATCGCCGCAACCCGGGCAGAAACGTACGTATTGATCGGATTTGAAATCACTTGCTTGCATAATGAACTATCCTTTCTACAGCAAACGGCTGTCCTTGAATTTCATTGTATTGTTCCATTACGATGCCCGGTACTTGTGCGCGCAGGTATGCAGCGAACTGGCCTGTATTCAGTTCGCATACGATGATCCGTTTGTATCGGCTCAGCACCTCGCGCGTGTTACGCGGTAGCGGGCATATATAATTGAATTGTGCGAGGTCGCACCCCAACTCGTTGGCCGCAGCCCGCAGGTGGCCCTCCGTACTACCCCATCCGACTAATAGCATATCGGACTCGCCGGCGGAACGAATTACCTTCAAATCGGGTATCCCCTCCGCTATCTGTTCTATCTTGTGCTGACGGGCACGTACCATGCGCTCGTGGTTCTCGGGGTTGGTGGAAATAGTGCCGCGTTCGGCGTCACGCTCCAGACCAATGTTACGGTGCTCGAAGCCTTCCTTGCCCGGGTACGCCCAATAACGCACACCGCGCTCGTCGCGCAAAGCGGGGTTATAATGTCCTTTCAACTCGTCGGGAACACCCTGCGGATGAATAGCCGGCAATTCCGCAAGCGAAGGAATGCGCCATAGCCCCGTGCCGTTAGCCAGATAGGTGTCCGTCATGAGGATGACCGGCGTCATGTTCTCCAACGCCAACCGGCAGGCTTCGTACGCGTAGTCAAAGCAGTTGGACGGAGTCGATGCCGCCAAGACAACAGCCGGACACTCACCGTTACGACCATATAATGCCTGCAGCAGATCCGTCTGCTCGGTCTTCGTCGGAAGACCTGTTGAAGGGCCGCCACGCTGTACATCAACCACCACCAACGGCAACTCAGCCATTACCGCCAGACCGATGGCCTCGGACTTGAGACTCAAGCCGGGACCGCTCGTCGTCGTGCAGGCCAGATCACCCGCAAAAGCCGCACCAATAGCCGTACATACACCCGCAATCTCGTCCTCCGCCTGGATAGCCATCACATTCATGTCCTTGCGCGAGGCCAACTCATGGAGTATATCCGTCGCGGGCGTGATGGGGTACGAACCGAGGAAGAGGTGCTTGCCCGCTTTCTCTGCCGCCGCAATCAGGCCCCATGCTGTCGCCTTATTGCCTGCAATCGACGTGTAACGGCCTTTCGCCTCTACGCCTGCGCCATTCGCCTCCAACCGGATCTGGTTCACACTCAGCGCCAGATTATTGCCGTAGTTATAGCCGTCCACCATCACTTTAGTATTCGGCGCGATGAGGGCGGGCTTCTTCTTGAATTTGTCTTCCAACAGCCGAATTGCTTTCTCCATCGGCTCGTCGAACAACCAACATATCAAACCCAACGCGAACATGTTACGGCACTTGAGCACCGCCTTGTTATCCATGCCTGCGTCCTTCAACGACTCCTTGGTCAGCGTTGTCAACGCCACAGGAACAATCTGGACAGTCTCAGGGATACCGAGTTCTGTAAAGGGATTGTCGGTATGGTACTGCGCTTTCTCGAGGTCTTTATCGGTCAAACTATCCGTGTCCACAATCACGACAGCATGGTGATGATAGAGCGAAAACTCCTCATCATAATGCGCCTGCGGATGGTTGAAATGACTGCCGAGCGTGCAGACCTTGAGCGCCGCAGCATTCATCGCTACGATCACATCCGCTTTGTCACCCGGCGTGTACACACCGCTACCTAAAGCCACCTGAAAACCACTCACGCCGCCCAAAGTACCTTGCGGCGCACGAATCTCCGCCGGAAAGTCCGGCAAGGTGGAGATCTCATGACCTAACTCGGCTCCCAACTGGGCAAACAAATTGCCCGTCAGCTGCATACCGTCACCCGAGTCCCCACAAAATCGTACTACGATATTTTTCACAACAATAGATAAATAGTTAAATTTTGTGCAAAGTTACAAAATAATTTTGATATATGCAAAAAAAGTTGTAACTTTGTGCCCGATTTATGGATAAGATACGAAATTTCTGTATAATTGCGCATATCGACCACGGAAAGAGTACGTTGGCGGATCGAATGTTGGAGTTGACGGGCACGGTAGATGTCCGACAGATGGAGAACCAAGTGCTCGATGACATGGAGTTGGAGAAGGAGCGCGGCATCACCATCAAAAGCCATGCTATTCAGATGGATTACAAGGGGTACACCCTCAACCTCATCGACACTCCGGGGCATGTGGACTTTTCCTATGAGGTGAGCCGCTCAATTGCTGCGTGTGAAGGCGCCGTGCTTGTCGTAGATGCGACGCAGGGCGTGCAGGCGCAGACTATTTCCAACCTATACATGGCCATCGAGCATGATTTGGAAATCATCCCGGTGCTTAATAAGTGCGACATGGATAACGCCATGCCTGAACGCGTTGAGGACGAGATTATCGACCTCTTAGGCTGCAAGCGCGAAGAGATCTTGCGCTGCTCTGCCAAGACAGGCGAAGGCGTAATGGAGATATTAGACGCCATCGTCGAGCGTATCCCTGCGCCCAAAGGCGACCCGAACGCGCCGTTACAGTGCCTCGTCTTTGACTCCGTGTTCAATTCGTTCCGCGGCATCATCGCCTACTTCAAGGTGGTGAACGGTACGCTGCACAGCGGCGACCTTGTACGGTTTGTCAACACCGGCAAGGAGTACGACGCTGACGAGATAGGTATTCTCAAACTCGACATGAGCCCGCGCAAGAGCATCAGCGCTGGTAATGTGGGGTATATCATTTCCGGTATCAAGACCAGTACCGAAGTCAAAGTGGGTGACACAATCACTCACGTAGCGCGCCCGTGCGACAAAGCAATCGACGGCTTTGAGGAAGCCAAGCCGATGGTGTTCGCCGGTGTGTACCCGATTGAGAGCGAGGACTACGAAGACCTGCGGGCATCCTTGGAGAAACTACAACTCAACGACGCTTCGCTTACTTTCCAACCGGAGAGTTCGATGGCTTTAGGCTTCGGCTTCCGCTGTGGATTCCTCGGATTGCTGCACATGGAGATTGTGCAGGAGCGTCTGGACCGCGAGTTCGACATGGACGTCATCACCACGGTGCCGAACGTAAGTTACAACGTCTATACCAAAGACGGAGGCATGGTGGAGGTGCACAACCCCGCCGGCATGCCCGACCTGACTGAGATAGACCGCATCGAAGAGCCCTATATCCGCGCGTCGGTCATTACCACGGCGGATTTCATCGGACCCATTATGACGTTATGCCTCGGCAAACGCGGCGAACTGGTCAAACAGGAGTACATCAGCGGCAACCGCATGGAACTACTGTTCGACATGCCGTTGGGCGAGATCGTCATTGACTTCTACGACAAACTCAAGTCCATCTCCAAGGGGTACGCATCCTTCGACTGGCACATGAACGGTTTCAGACCGTCCAACCTCGTCAAACTGGATATCCTCCTCAACGGCGAACAGGTGGACGCACTCTCTACCCTCACCCACCGCGACAACGCCGTCGATTTCGGCCGTCGCATGTGTGAGAAACTCAAGGAACTGCTGCCGCGCCAACAGTTCGACATCGCCATTCAGGCCGCAATAGGCGCAAAGATCATCGCCCGCGAGACTGTCAAACAGGTCCGCAAGGATGTGTTGGCCAAGTGCTATGGCGGTGACGTAAGCCGTAAGCGCAAACTGCTCGAGAAGCAGAAACGAGGCAAGAAGCGAATGAAACAGATTGGCAATGTGGAAGTGCCGCAGAAAGCCTTCCTCGCCGTGCTCAAATTAGACTAACAACAAAATCTATATTCTATGTTAGAGCATTTAATTCCTGCGTGGATGTTAATCCCGTTTGTGGTGATGCTATTGTGCATTGCCGTGCTGCCACTCATACCGCATGTAGGTGAGTGGTGGGAAGAGAACTTACACAAACTGTATGTCTCCTTGATTTTAGGTGTTCCTGTGGGTCTGTGGCTGTGTTTCAACGGCATGAGCCACGAGTTGGAGCACCAAATGATCTACGACTACGTGCCGTTCATTCTGTTGTTGATGGCGCTGTTCGTAACCACCGGAGGTATTTGTATTCGCGGAGACTTGAAAGCCACGCCGACAACTAACACCATCATCATGGCCATTGGTTGGGTACTGGCATCATTCATGGGAACGACGGGTGCGGCAATGCTGCTTATCCGTCTGCTGTTGAGCACTATTCAGCAACGCAAGTACAGAGTACACACGGTACTGTTCTTCATTGCGATTGTGGCTAACTGCGGCGGTCTGCTCTCTCCGTTGGGTGATCCTCCTTTGTTCCTGTTGTTCCAGAAGGGCACGCCGTTCATGTGGTGGATGCAGAACATGTTACCCGAATGGCTTGTGACCGGTGTCTTGCTGCTCGGCATCTACTTCTTCGTGGATCTCTATTTCTACAAGAAAGAGCCGATTGAGCACTTAATGGCGGACGTTCGCGAAGCAAAGAAACTGACGATGGACGGTCTGATTAATATCGTATGGCTGCTCTGCGTCATCTGCTCTACCATGTTTATCAACTCGACGTACATCCCGGCTATGGGTGAGCATGACGCTCCGTGGTACTTGAAACTGCTGCGTGAGTGGGCATTCATCGCCATCATCGCCCTTTCCTGGTTTACGACTCCGAAAGAGACACGCGTAAAGAACAACTATTCCTGGACACCGATCTTAGAGGTGGCTTGCGTGTTCCTCGGCATCTTCGCTACGATGACACCTGCGTTGATGTTCCTGCAGCAGAACCCGCTGCCTGTGACCGCTCCCTGGCAGTTCGTTTATTGCACGGGTGCTCTCTCCGCGTTCCTCGATAACGCACCGACCGCAATGGTATTCCACGCTACCGCCACCACCCTGCCCGCAGGCATGGACGCAGTAGCAGGCATTGCGCCGGAGTTCATGAAGGCCATCTCAATGGGTGCCGTCTTCTTTGGTGCCCTGACATATATCGGTAACGGACCTAACTTCATGGTAAAATCCATTGCAGAGCAAGAGGGCATCAATATGCCGTCGTTCTTCGGCTACATGATTAAGTTCAGTTTGATCATCCTCCTGCCTGTTTACATCATCGTTCAATTACTGTTCATCTAATGAGTTTAGTTGATAATATTATCACGTGGTATTCGGCGCATATGAACTATGCGTCGATTACTGCGTTGATGGCGGTTGAGTCATCATTTATTCCTTTTCCGAGTGAAGTGGTTATCCCTCCTGCTGCGTTCGTCGCGGGTCAGCCGGAGAGCGTGCTTTGCGCAACCGGCAACTACCCTGTTGACGTGCTGCTTATTATACTGTTCGGCACCTTGGGTGCCATGATAGGCGCCATCATCAATTACGGCTTGTCTGTATGGTTGGGACGCCTGATCATCTACAAGTTCGCAGACAGCCGTTTAGGCCATATGTGCCTGCTGTCGAGCGAGAAGATACAACGTGCAGAGGAGTATTTCCGCGAGAAAGGTAACGTCTCCACCTTCATCGGACGTTTCATTCCGGGTATTCGCCAACTCATCTCCATCCCAGCGGGACTGAGCCGCATGCATTTCGGAGCGTTCCTATGGTGGACGTTCTTGGGCGCATTCATATGGAACTGTATCTTAGCCGCCTTAGGCTATGTGGCTGCCGGTCAGATGGACCGCATCAAAGAATATAGCCACGAACTGAGCGTGGCTATACTGGTGCTGCTCGGAGCAGCTATTCTCTATTTCGTTGCGAAGAAACTTATTGCTGTAGCCAAGCGTAAATAACTTTGCGCTTGTCTATCAGTTCAGCGAGCACGCATCCTCCGATCCAACTAAGCAGGAAGAAGAGGAGCGTGCATTTCATTCTACCCGTCACCGGCTTGTGATCGAGCGTGAAATGGTTCTCCAGGCATACCGGCGCAGTAGCCAACTGCAGACGATAATCCGTTTGTTGCAACTGCGTCTGGTGCTTGTGGATCTCATTAAGGAATAGACGGATACGACGGTCTCCGTAGAACTGGAGGCCGTTACCATTGGCCGTCATCGGGGCCGTTGAGCCTGCATTATAGTAGTAAACACTGGTCAAACTGTCCAGTTTCTGCATCTGGCGATGGTTGAACGCCGCCTCCTCACGCAGGTTAGCGAGGTAGGTCTCGTACGACACCTGCATAGCCGCGTCGCTGTTGAGGTAGTCCATCAGCGCCTTCTCCATCTCCGGCACCATATGCATGTAGCACGCACGCGTCGTGAAACGGATGCATACGCGGTCCTTCATCTGTGCCATTACTGTATCCTTGGGGTTGGATTTACGGGCAAAATCGATGCGATCGGCCGTGCCGTCCCGCAATGCGTCAATCACAGGGAAGAGTTCGATGTTCTCCATCTGATGATGACGAATGTAATGAGCGACGCTCGTCTCCGCAGGCGTCAGTTTGTCCGAATGAAGGGTATTCACAGTCTGCTCGAACTGCTGCATGGAAGCGCCGTTGATCATGGCCACCGAATACACGTGGTAACGGAGATTGTCCGGTCTCGTGTGATATACCGCCGCTGCGACACCCAACACCACGAGCGTCAGCACTATATACCAGTAACGGTATGTCAGGCGCAACATATGTGCCACTATGCACCACAGAGCGGCGCAACCACGACCTATGGCGTGCGCGAGCGCCACACACAGGTCCCAAAAATTCATTTCTCTTTCCATATATTCAATTTTTCAAATCTTCCTGTTATTTCCTTCTGATCCACCCGAACGGACGGTGCTCCGCAGGTTTCTCTTCCTCCTGCTTGGTCTCGTCCTCTACGGTGATGACGATCTCCTCAGCCGGCGCGGAGTCTGCATGCTCACGCGGCTGCCTGGGTGCCTCGGCACCTTGGGCGAACAAGGTCTCGCTCAGGTCTATGAGCGTCGCTTTCTCGTCCTCCATCGGCTTGGGGTTCTGCGGGTAGTTGTCCTCGATAGCCTCCGAAATGGTCTTCTTGCCTTCTTCCTCTTCTTCGGAAGGCAGTCCGTCCACTTTGTAGCCCGTCGCGATGACCGTCACACGTACCTCTTCTCCCAAGCTCTCATCAATAGATGCACCCCATTGTACCTCTATGTCGTCGCCTACCTCCTGTACGAAGTCGTTGATCTGGTCAATTTCCTCCATCACGATAGCGTGCTCGGTGGAACAGTAGAACTGCAGCAGGATACGCTCGGCGCCATGTACGTCGTTGGTATTGACCAAGGGCGAGTTGAGGGCGTCGTTGATGGCGTTCGTGATACGCTTGTCGCCGGACGCACGGCCGATGTTCATGATCGCCACACCACCCTTCTTGAGCGTGTTGCGCACGTCGGCAAAATCGGTGTTGATATAACCCGGCACGGTGATGATCTCCGCGATAGCGCGCGCGGCGTTAGCCACTACGTCATCAGACTTGCTGAAGGCGTTGAGGAGGTTGAGTTCCGGATAAATCTGTTTGAGTTTCTCGTTATTGATGATGAGCAGCGCATCGACGTGCTTGGCAAGACGCGCCACTCCCGTCATCGCTTTCTCTATCTTCTTCTTGCCTTCAAACGCAAACGGAATAGTTACGATACCTACGGTCAGAATACCCATCTCTTGGGCCACCTCTGCCACTACGGATGAAGCGCCGGTACCGGTACCGCCACCCATGCCCGCGGTGATGAAGAGCATCTGTGTGCCATCGTTCAGGGCCTCGCGGATGTGCTCACGGCTCTCCTCGGCGTACTGACGCGCCGTCTCGGGATCACCACCTGCACCCAGACCCGGGCCCAACTGCAGTTTGCTCGGAACCGAGGACTTGATGAGTACCTGACGGTCGGTGTTGCACACAAGGAAAGAGACGTCTTTCAGTCCCTGACGATGCATATAATTGACGGCATTGCAGCCACCGCCACCGACACCGATCACCTTGATAATACTATCTTCTGTGAGGCCTTCCAAAGGCAAAGTAATCAAATCTTCCATTGATATACAAGATTAATATTTACGATTTAATTTTGGTCGATAAACATGTCGAGTGTTCCTTCTTTGAAGCGGTCAAAGAAGCCCGGCTGTCGCACGAGTTGGTTCTTGTGATTGTCGCGGTAATCCTGTCCGAGCAGGATCGTACCTACCAATGACGTGTACTGCGGCGAGAGATATTTCTCATCCGTATCGCGGTGCAGAAGCAGGTTATGGGCGCCATACTGCACACGCAGGCCCGTCTGCGACTGTATATACTCCTCCATACCTGTCAGCATGGACGCACCTCCGGTGATGTATAGCGTCTGCACGCGGCCTTCCACCTTACGCAGTTCCTCCATGAGCGGCGCCAATATCTCTTGCAGTTTGAGTTCGATGGCTTCTGCCAGTTCATGCGAGGCGATGATCATGTCGCCACCTATCTCCGGCGCTGCCGGCACACGCAGCCGCACATGCTGTTGCACCACCTCGGGCGACGCACAGCCGTACTGTTTCTTGAGTACCTCCGCCGTCGTAAAACTCATTCCCTGCTGCTCGAGCATGCGGGTAATATGATAGCCGCCTTTCGGTACCACTTTGTTGAGCAGGTACTGCCCGCCCTTATAGACGGTCAGCGTCGTGGTCTGCGCGCCGAAATCCAATACGGCGCAGCCGTTCATCAGCACTTGGTTGCCGTCGCAGGTGGCGAAGGCGGACAACAGGCACTCGGGCCGCACGAACGCGTGCTCAATGCTGCGTGCTGCCTGAGAGAACGATTTCTGGAGTTGCGTATCAATAGCCTTGCGGCCGTAGAAAGCGATGTAATGAGCTTCCACTAACGCGGCTCGCTGTTCGGGCGTCGGCATCTCGTCCTGCTCCACGCCATCGAGTTTGAAGAAACTCGGCACAAGCCCCAATACTGCCACGTCCGGATTGCGCAGTTCGATCTTCTCCTTGCATTCCTGCTCCATCCCGTCCAATAACTCCTGACTGATCTCTTTGCGCCGCGCCTGGTCGCGTTTGGAGTGCACGGCCACGATCTGCATCGACTGGCCTCCGACGGACAAGAAAGCCGTAGGCAGTTCGTCCACGCCGATACGGTTCGCCAATAACTTGAGCACCTCTGCGATCACGTAGCCGGCATTACTGGACTGCGTGATGATCCCCTGCTCGACACATACGTTACCCAGTTTCTGCGGACGTTCCTCCACGCCTAATATCTGGAACAGATCAGGCGCTATACGCCGCGCAGCCATGGCACGCACGCTGTCGCTGCCCAAATCAAGGGCAACGAGGGGTAGTGAGTCTGCTGTCTTGGTTTGTCTTCTTGCCATTACCTATGCACTATTTCCTTCCGATAACTTGTCCGCGGAAACGGACGTCCAGTTCGGTATAATGTTTGTCTTGTGTCGCCTCTGCGCCACGTTCTAAGAACGTCCGCAGTTTGGCTAATTTGCGCGGGTAGCCGTTAAGTGCCCCCATTACGATGCGCGGCTGTCCGCCGCGCAGATAGAGATAGACCATCTGGGGGGACTGCACCGTCACATGATCCACACGGCTACGCCAGTAACTGTTGTCCTGCAGCCATTCGGCGAAATCCGCCAGTTGGGTCGATGCGATCTGCACGCCTACGGCCCCGGTGGCTATCAGTACGCTGTCCCGCACGGAGG
>Ga0310786_10001962_pt1 | contig 32449 bp, 30 predicted proteins | sample AusTroGonzalo_MG_FD_203881 | JGI IMG/M metagenome (GOLD analysis project Ga0310786, IMG submission 203881) | Bovine rumen microbial communities from tropical cattle in Woodstock, Queensland, Australia - Gonzalo_03 (v2) (version 2) | ecosystem: Host-associated > Mammals > Digestive system >...
GAAAGGTAAAGCATCAACTACCGCCTTCACAAAATCATACTTGTATTCCACATACTTATTCTCGGAATAAAGCTCATCCATAGCATACGAAGTTTTGGTAATATCGCGAAACCAAATAGTATCCGAAAGCGTAAGTCCGTGAGCATTTTGCGCCCGACAACCTATAGCGATAATTCTTTGTTCACTATCCGTTAAATGCACCTCGGTAGCAAAGTTTTCCCCAGTCGTAAGTAACTTGTCCACATACTGCAAAAAAGGCTTTTTATCTTTATCATCAAGCCGCTCCACCATATCATCAAAGGTTGCCTCTGCCCCTTTTTTAAGTCCGAACAACACCGCCAGCCGCCGAGAACAAACTTGCCTGGGAGGCTTACCGTCATAATCATAAAACCAAGTAAAATAAGCGTCCGGAGCCATAAACAGCATTTCATAAAATTGCTCTAAATGAAATCTGGCCTTGAATTCGGACAAGGTCTTTATCTTAAGCAAACGAAAAAGCAAAACAAAGGCAACCAAAAACGCCAAGATTGCCGCCAAAACTATACCTAGCACAAAGAACGGAATCTGAATTTCCCCACCGTTTAATAATTCATAAAACAGAGCCAAATCCGTGAACTCCCACTTTATTTACCGCCAATTTCACGGTGCCGAACAACCACTTCCTTGCCCTCTTTCATAAGCCACTTTGCCACTTCTTCCGCCACGAACACCGACCTATGCCGCCCGCCGGTACAACCGATTGCGATTGTAAGGTAGCTTTTTCCCTCTTGTTCATACTTCGGAACTAAAATGTCCAAAAGGTTTTTAAGCGCCTTCATAAGAGCTCCGAAATCCGCATCTTTGCGGATATAATTTCCGACTTTTTTATCCAATCCCGTAAGGGACCTGAGCTTAGCGTCATAATGAGGATTAACAAGGCACCTTACATCAAAAACCAAATCAGCATCCAAAGGAATACCACCGCGATAAGCGAAGCTCATCACCGTAATAAGCATGCCCTTATCTGCCATAAGGCAAAAAATCTTTTGTGCCATACGCTTAAGCTCAGCCGCCGAAAGCTCGCTTGTATCAATAAAATTAGTTGCCGCCTCATCAAAACCGACAAGTCTTTCTCTTTCCTTGGCAATCCCTTCCAAAAGTCCCACTTTACCTTTGGCAAAAGGATGCGTCCACCGCGTTTCCTTATACCTGCGCACAACGGTTTTATCATCGCAATCAAGGTATAAAATCTTAGCTTTTATATTCGGGTTTTTATTAAGCTTTAAAAACACATCTGCAATTTTCTTTATCGAAAAATCTTCGGTAAAAGTATCAACACCGATAGCAATAGAACGCTTGCTGTCATCCACCGCAACAAAAGACTCAATCATAGATAAAGGCAGTCCGTCAACGACCCGAAATCCACAATCTTCAAGGGTATGTAAAACGGTGGTTTTCCCCGCTCCGGAAACCCCGACAATCAACAGCACTTTTGTTTTGGTTTTAATCGTCATACACTCACCCTCTACGGCAAGTTTATAAATTTCCCGCGCCTAAAGCAACGAAGATTTTTTAAATCTAAGACCGTTTAACAAATAAAAATGCGCCCTAAGAAGCAGTTTTTGATTTCAGTTGACCGCAAGCCGCCATAATATCCCGCCCCCGCGATGCCCTGATAGGAGCGGTGTAACCTGCCTTTAAAAGGATTTTTTGGAATCTTTCCACACGAGGCAGAGGTGAGGATTTAAAAGGACATCCCGTCCATTCGTTAAAGGGTATCAGATTAAACTTCGCTCCCACGCCTTTAACCAAGCGAACAAGCTCGTGAGCGCATTCTTCGCTGTCGTTAAGCCCGTCAATCATAATGTATTCAAAGGTGATTCTTTGCCTCGGCTCATTGGCAATTTTGCGGTATTCGCGACACGCTGCCATAAGCTCTGCCACCGGATACTTTTTGTTTATAGGCATAATTTTATTCCTGATTTCATCATTAGGGGCATGCAGACTTACCGCCAGCCGCACCCGCATGTCAGTCGCTACTTTTGGAATCATCGGCACAATACCCGAAGTCGAAACGGTAATGCGCCGCCTTGAAATACAAATCCCTTCATCGTCCATAAGAATCTTCAGTGCCTTTGCCGTGTTGTCAAAGTTGTTCAGCGGTTCACCCATACCCATAACCACAATGTTGGAAAGATAGCGCGTTTCGTCGGCAGGCGTAGGCCACTCGCCATAGCTGTCCCTTGCAAGCATAAACTGCCCGACAATCTCACCTGCGGAAAGGTTGCGCGTAAATCCTTGCGAACCAGTATTGCAAAAGGCACATTTCATAGCGCATCCGATTTGCGTGGATATACACACCGCCCCTCTGTCTTCCTCGGGGATATAGACACTTTCGACTGCTCCGCCGTCCGCAAAGCTCATTAACCACTTTCTGGTTCTGTCGTCGGAAGTTTGCTCTTTAATAATCTTGGGTCGTGCGACTTCATACTCAGCAGCGAGCCTTGTCCGAAAATCCTTAGCCAGCGAGGTCATTTTAGCAAAATCGGTTTCGCCTTTGTTATAAATCCATTGCCACAACTGCTTTGCCCGAAAAGGCTTTTCGCCCATTTCGTCCACAATCGCAAACAACTCGTCTTTGGAAAGCCCTATCAGATTCACTTTCACTGTTTTGCCCTTTATCCTTTAGTTTATAGAACCATAAGTCTGCCACAAGGCGCAAAAAAAAGCTATACATTTCCCCGACTAAGTTCTAGAATAGGGCATAATTTTTACTTTAACCTCAATGACTTTAATTAGGAGATTTTGTTATGAAAGCTTTAAAAACCGTGCTTCTCGCCACTTCCGCCGTTGCATTTTCCATCAGTGCCGCCCAAGCCGAAGGATTTTATATCGGTGTTGACGGTGGTCTTTCGGTCCCCGAATTTTCCAAAATAAAACAGGATAGTAACAAGTTCTCTTTTAAACTGAAAAACGGTTTCGTAGGTGATTTTGTCGCCGGCTATGCTTTCAAGAATAACTTAAGAACCGAATTAGACTTCGGCTATCGCAAATACGACGTTAAACGCATAAGCAACATTAACATTGACGGAGATGTTCAATCTTATGCCTTGACCGCCAATGTTTTATATGACTTTGTCAACAGCACCGACTTCACTCCCTTCATCGGTATTGGCGCAGGTGTTGCTCACAACAAAATGAAAGATAAAACCCTTGATGCGAAGAAATCTTCAACTCGCTTTGCCGCACTTGGAACTGCGGGCGTTTCGTATAACCTGACCAAAGCTTTAAGCGCATCGCTCTCTTATCGTTTCTTTGCATCGTGGGATCAAAAGACCGCATTAAAAGCAGACTATGATATGTATGCTCACGAAATTCTTTTGGGCTTAAAGTATAGCTTTGGCGCGCCGAAGAAAGTAGCCGCCGCCGCGGCTCCCACAGCCTACGATGTTGCCGCCGATTTGCCCTCATACATGGTTTTCTTCGCCCTTAACTCAGCAGTTATCACTCCCGAAGCGGAACAAACTTTAAAAAAGGTCGTCGAAGAATATAAAGCCGGCAGTGATGTAAAATTGAAGCTCACCGGACATACCGATTTAACCGGACCTGCCGCCTTCAATATGACACTTTCAAAGCAACGCGCCGAATCCGCAAAGAAAGCCTTGGTAAAGATGGGCATCCCCGCGGATCAAATCACCACCAGGGGCGTAGGTATGGCTGATCCGCTCATCCCCACGGCTCTCGGCGTTCTTGAACCTCAAAACCGCCGCGTTGTTTTTGAATTTACGGAATAATTCGCTCTTTTAAACCAAACTTAAAGCGGGGCGTCATCGCCCCGTTTTTATTTTATTAAATTACTTGTTAAAGCGACTATTTTTTAATATGGTAGCACAACTTTTTAAAATACATATTAAACGAACCGAAGGGAAAGCTTGTTATGGATAGTTTAATCGCTTTGTTCAGCCACCAATTTATGGCGCAGCCTTTGTGGATATGGACGCTTTTCCTAGGTATAGTAGTCACGATTTTGGTACTGGACTTAGGCGTATTCAACCGCAACACCCACGAGATAAAAGCATCGGAAAGTATGAAGATGTGTTCGGCTTATGTCTTTATCGCCTGCCTTTTCGGGCTATGGATATGGTATTCCATGGGCGTGGAGAACGGACTTGATTTCTTCACCGGCTATTTGGTCGAATTCAGCTTATCCATAGATAACATTTTCGTCATAAGCCTTATTTTCACTTATTTTGCCATACCGGCAAAGTTTCAACACCGTGTTTTATTCTTTGGCATTCTAGGCGCAATTATCCTAAGGGGCATAATGATTATCATCGGTGCCGAGCTGGTAAAAGAGTTCGCGTGGATACTTTACATATTCGGCGCATTCCTACTTTTCAGCGGCATAAAGATGCTTTTGGGTCGCCATAATGAACAAGATGAAGGCATAAAGAAGGACAGTCCTTTAATAAGATTCATCAGCTCGCGCCTAAGAGTTACGGACGAATTTGCCGGACAGAAGTTCTTTGTAAAGCGTCCTTCTCGCAAAGGCTCAAAGCATCTTGTTTGGTTCGCCACACCTTTGTTTCTCACTCTTGTCGTGATAGAAGTAAGCGATGTCATCTTCGCCGTTGACAGCATACCCGCCATTTTTGTCATAACTCAAGAAGCCTTTATCGTCTTTACCAGCAACATTTTCGCCGTTTTAGGGCTTCGTTCGCTTTACTTCCTTTTGGCAGCCGCCGTCCACAGATTCAAGTATTTAAAAGACGCTTTATCGCTGATTTTAATCTTTATCGGCTCAAAGATTTTCCTGACTTTAATGGGCGTGCATATTCCTTCGCTTTTATCGCTGAGCGTAACGCTGGGCTTGATTTCCGGCGGCGTAGTGGTATCCCTTTACAAAACCAAACAACTTAAGAAGGTAAAAGGAGCATAGGCAAATATGGCAAAACCTCTGGAAGGCATAGTAATACTTGACTTGACCAGGGTCCTTGCCGGCCCTTACGCTACCATGCTTCTTTATGACCTTGGCGCCACCGTAATCAAGGTTGAAAATCCCAAAGGCGGCGATGACGCCCGCGCCTTTCCTCCCGTTCACGGCGGAGAAAGCTTGTACTTCGCCAGCTTTAACCGCGGGAAGAAAAGCATATCGCTGAACCTCAAAACCGAAGAAGGCAAACAGATTGTAAAGGACCTTATCGCCAAGGGTAAAGTCGATGTCATCGCCGAAAACTTCCGCCCCGGCACTATGGAAAGGTTGGGACTCGGCTATGACGAGCTAAAAGCCCTTAACCCAAAAATCATTTACGCCTCTACATCGGGCTTTGGCCACACCGGACCGGATTCCGCCCTTCCCGCCTATGATATCTTAGCACAGGCTCGCGGCGGTATTATGAGCATGACGGGAACTCCGAACTCTGCTCCCACTCGCATCGGCGCATCTTACGGAGATATGACTGCGGGCGTATTCACCGCGCTTGGCATTGTATCCGCCCTTTACCAAAGGCAAATTGAAGGTATAGGGCAAAAGGTGGACATTGCCATGCTTGATTGCCAAGTATCAATGCTGGAAAACGCACTTGTCCGTTATCAAGCAAGCGGCGAAATCCCTTCCCCACTCGGCAGTGCGCACCCTTCGCTCATTCCTTTCCAAGCCTTTAAAGCCAGCGACAAGTACTTTGTCATCGGCATAGCCAATGACTCTTTGTGGCAAAAAATGGAAGCGGCTTTAGGGCTTACCCCAGACTCTCGCTTTGCCGAAATTGAAGGCAGAAAAAAATACAAAGACGAGCTTATCAAAATCTTATCGAACTTGTTCATAACAAACACCGCCGCTTACTGGCTGGATATTATAACAAAGGCAGGCGTCCCATGTTCACTTATATCCGACATTAAAGACGTGATGAACGATAAGCAGCTTATCGCCCGCAATATGTTTATTCCTATGGCTGGCAGCGGAATAAAGCTCGCCGGCAATCCCATAAAATCAACCACCCTTCCCGAGTCGGAAACCTTCCCCGAAGCTCCGACAATCGGACAGGATAATGAACAGATTTTAAGTGACCTTTTGGGAAAATCTCAAAAGGAAATATTAACCCTAAAAGACAAAGGAGTATTATAAAAATGGCAGAAATAATAGGACAGGCGCTAACTTTTGATGATTTGCTTTTGGTGCCGGCGTTCTCTGAAGTTACCCCCGACATGGTGGATATAAGCTCCTATATCACGCCCTCCATAAAAATAAATGTCCCGTTCATCGCCTCGGCAATGGATACGGTAACGGAATCCGCAATGGCAATCGCCATGGCAAGATGCGGCGGAGTAGGCGTTATTCATAAAAATATGAGCATAAAGGCGCAAGCCCACGAAGTAAACAAAGTGAAAAAGTCCGAAAACGGGATGATAAGCGATCCCGTAACGGTAAACCCCGATGATACGGTTGCCACAGCAATCAAGCTGATGAGCGAATACCATATCTCCGGACTTCCCGTTGTGAATAACGACGAGCTGGTCGGCATAGTAACCAACCGCGATATCCGCTTCGTGAACAACGCCGATTCCACTTTAATTCATGAGATAATGACAAAGGATAATCTCATCACCGTGGAAGAGAATTTTAATATGGAAGAGGCGAAAGCCCTGCTTCACAAAAACCGCATTGAAAAGTTGCTTGTCGTGGACAAAGACCACCACTTAAAAGGACTTATCACCATAAAGGATATAAATATGGTGAAGAAGTATCCCGACTCTTGTAAAGACTCATCGGGCAGATTGGTCGTAGGCGCCGCTGTTGGCGTAGGTGCCGCGGGCGAAGAACGCGCCGCAGCATTATTGGAAGCCGGCGCAGACTTTATCGTAGTCGACTCGGCACACGGTCACTCTGTAAACATATTAAAAACCGTCACCAGCATTAAATCCGACTTCCCCAATTGCCAGCTGGTGGCTGGTAATGTCGCCACTGAAGAAGGCGCAGAAGCTCTTATCAAAGCGGGAGCGGACACCGTAAAGGTCGGCATCGGTCCCGGTTCAATTTGTACCACCAGAATCGTCGCCGGTGTAGGTATTCCGCAAATCACCGCCATTATGAACGCCTCTAAAGCCACCAAGAAAAAAGGTAAATGCCTCATCGCAGACGGCGGCATAAAGTTCTCGGGTGATATCGTAAAAGCACTTGCCGTAGGCGGCAACACCGTAATGCTCGGTTCTATCCTTGCCGGCACAGACGAAAGCCCGGGAGAAAAGCTTTTATACCAAGGCAGAACATACAAAACCTACCGCGGCATGGGCTCAATTGATGCTATGAAAGCAGGTTCATCCGACCGTTATTTCCAAGAAGCCTCAAAGAAGCTTGTCCCCGAAGGAATTGTCGGGCGCGTTCCTTATAAAGGCTCCGCCGCCGATACTATATATCAATTAACAGGCGGACTTCGTTCCGGCATGGGCTACCTTGGCGCAAAGGATATAACGACTCTGCAAAATACGGCCAAACTTGTCCAGATATCCGCCGCCGGCTTGAAAGAAAGCCATGTCCATGATGTTTACATCACCAAAGAAGCGCCGAACTATCAAATGAGCTAATGGAGGAGATATAATATGAGCGAAGAAAAATTAGAGTTTAAAGCCGAAGTCGGCAAAGTTCTGGACATCGTAGTAAACTCACTTTACTCCAACGCTGATATTTTCCTGCGCGAACTGATATCCAACGCTTCGGACGCTTGCGACAAGCTCCGCTATATGGGCGTAATGCACCCCGAAATGTTAAAGGAAGGCGGCGAATTTCAGATAAAAGTTGCTATAGACAAGCCCGCCAAGACCATTACCGTCTCGGACAATGGCATCGGCATGAGCAAGGAAGACTTGATAAACAACCTTGGCACGATAGCCAAATCCGGCTCGCTGGACTTTTTAAACAATCTTACGGGTGATAAGAAAAAGGACTCTAAACTCATCGGGCAATTCGGCGTCGGCTTTTATTCCGCCTTTATGGTCGCGGACAAGGTCGAAGTAAAATCCAAAAAAGCCGGCGAAGAGCAAGGCTGGCTTTGGACTTCAAATGGCAAAGGCGCTTTCACCGTAGCCGAAGAAAAAGACTTGCCCCGCGGCACTTCAATCACCCTTTTCTTAAAGAAGGAAAATCAGGACTACGCCGACCCGATAAAACTTCGCCAAATTATCCGCCAGTATTCCGACCACATTTCCTTCCCGATTATGATGGATAAGGACGGCAAGCCCGAGGCCGTAAACACCGCATCGGCTTTGTGGACAAGGAACAAAAGCGAAGTTACCAAGGACCAATACAAAGAGTTCTATAGGCATATCTCGCACGCTTTCGATGAACCTTGGCTCACGCTTCATTACAAAGCCGAAGGTGCAATCGAATACACCGGACTTTTGTTCATCCCCGAAAAAGCTCCTTTTGACCTGTTCCAGCTTGACCGCAAACCGCTGGTAAAACTCTATACCAACCGTGTTTTTATCTCGGACGAAATCCCCGATTTGATGCCCCCTTACCTTCGCTTTGTCAAAGGCATAATTGACACCAAAGACCTGCCTTTAAACGTGAGCCGTGAAATGCTACAAAAGACTCCTGTCCTTGCCAAGGTAAAGAAAGGGCTTGTCCGCAGGCTTATTGCCGAAATCAAAGCTCGCACAAAAGACGAAGAAGACTATGCCAAATTCTGGACGGAAATGGGCAAAGCCTTCAAAGAGGGCATATACGAGGACATCGACAACCGCGGTGAAATCGCCGAAATCTCGCGCTTCTACAGCACAAACGGTGACAAACTCACCGGACTTGACGATTATATAAAACGCATGAAGGACGGACAAAAATCCATCTTTTATATGACCGGTGAGGATTTGGGCGTTATGCGCAACTCACCCCAACTTGAAGGCTTTGCAGCAAGAGGTATTGAAGTCCTACTTTTCACCGATCCGATTGACGAGTTCTGGCCGCAAGCTATGCCTACATATAAGGATAAGTCCATAAAATCCATAACCGCCGCGGATAAAGAATTGGAAGACATAAAACTGCTTGTGAACAAGGACGCCGCACCCGTTGCTAAAAAGGATTTGGAAGCACTTATTACCTTTATGCAAATGGTACTGAAAGACAAAGTGAAAAGCGTCCGCTCCACCGACCGTCTGGCGAAAAGCCCAGCTTGTTTGGTTGCTGCCGAAGGCGACATCAGCCTTAATCTTGAAAGGCTTATGCGCTCGCACCAACAGCCTTTAATGTATGGCAGCGCCCGCGTGTTGGAAATAAATCCGACACACCCACTTATTCATAAATTAAGTGATACTTTGAAAGCCGAAGGCGATAAGAAAAAGGACCTTTTGACCGACGCCACAATGCTTCTATTTGAGCAAGCCGGCGTTGCCGAAGGCGAAACTGTCAAAGATCCGCAAGCCTTTATGGAACGCATAACAAAGTTCATGCTGGGCAGCTTCTAAGCACATCCCTTTCTTTTCAAAACAAAATGCCCCCGCTTTTCGCGAGGGCATATTGTTAAACTTAAAAACTCTGGATCTTACGCTACGTTGTTAACAGGAGCGTCAATCGTCTTTTTCACATCAAACAAAGACAGCATAGGCAGTGCGACATAGATTGATGAGAAGGTACCGATAGAAAGCCCCCACAACATCGCTATTGAAAATCCGCGTAAGGCCTCACCGCCTAAAACAAGCAAAATGACAATAGCAAGGAATGTCGTCGTGCTGGTCAAAATTGTCCGCGACAAAGTATCGTTGGTTGACTTATTGACAAGGGGCAAAAGCTCCATTTTGCGATATTTGCGAAGATTTTCACGCACACGGTCATAGGACACGATAGTATCGTTAACCGCATAACCGGCAACTGCCAAAATCGCCGCCACAACATTAAGTGAAAAATCAATTCTGAAAATCGAAAAGATACCCAAAGTCGTAATCATCACAAACGCCAACGAAGCAGTGCAACCGATAGCGAACTGCCATTCGAACCGCACCCAGATATATATGAAAATTGCAAGCAAAGCCAAAACCGAAGCTATAATACTTTTCGTAATAAGCTCGCTGCCGATTTTCGGACCGACCATTTCAACTTTTCTGAATTCAACATCACCCAAAGACGCCTTGATTTTCTCAACCATAACCAGCTGAGCCTTCTCATCATCACCACGTCCCAAGGTATGAATTAAAAAGTCATGCCCACCTTCGCCTATTTCCTGCAAAGTAACCTGACCTATGTTTAGCGCATCCAAATCGCTGCGCATTTGCCCGATATCCAAGGCTTTTTCCGAGCGCACTTCCATCAGGATGCCGCCTTTAAAATCAATGCCGTAATTCATTCCCTGATAGAACATCGACACGATACTTGCTAGTATCAAAAGGATTGAAAAGATGTAAGCATATTTACGCTTACCAACAAAATCAAAGTTCGTTTCTTTAGTAACAAATCCAATAAATCTCGTCATTTTTTCATTCCTTTTTATATCTTTATCTCTTTAGGTTTACGATACTTGAGCCAAATCATCATCATGAGCTTTGTCATCAAAATTGCCGTAAACAAGGTTGTCACGATACCGATTGCGAAGGTAACACCGAAGCCCTTGACCGGTCCCGTTCCAAGGAAGAACAGAACAAAAGCGCAGAACAGTGATGTCAGGTTGGAATCGATAATTGCGCTGAAGGCATTTCTAAATCCGGCTTCGACCACATTAAGCGGCATTCGTCCCGCCCTAAGCTCCTCGCGCATACGCTCATAAACCAAGATGTTTGCATCGACCGACATACCGATGGTAAGCACAATACCTGCGATACCGGGCAAAGTAAGTGTCGCCTGCAACATTGAAAGCGCACCAACTTGCATAACCACATTGAACAGCAACGCAACATTAGCGAACAAACCGAACAGACCATAAGCCACAATCATAAATACCAGCACGACAAGCATACTAAGCATACAAGCAACTTTGCCCGCTTCAATCGAATCTGCACCTAAATCGGGACCGACCGTTCTTTCCTCAATTACTTCCAAAGGAGCGGGAAGTGCACCCGCGCGAAGCATCAAAGCCAAATCTCTGGCACTTTCGCTGGTAAAGTTTCCGGTAATAATACCCGACCCGCCGACAATGGGCGAGTTAATAACGGGGGCCGAAATCACCCTACCGTCCAAATGAATGGCGAGTCTTTTGCCGACATTTTCTCTGGTAGCATTTGCAAATTTCTTTGCGCCGAAACTGTCAAACTTAAACGCCACGACCGGGGCCCCACCTTCATATGCGACTTGCGCATCGGTAAGGTGTTCTCCGCCAACCACCACATTACGCTGCAACACGTATTGGTTAGCATACCCGTCCTCACCCGCTGCCAAGAAAGAGGAAGCCGGAAGCTTACCCTTTTGCGCATCCAAAGGAGTGGTAGTTTCATCAACCATATAGAAAGCCATCTTTGCCGTCTTACCCAAAAGCTGCTTTATGCGCTCGGGGCTTGTCACACCGGGAAGCTGAACCTGTATCCTGTTGCTTCCCTGACGATAAATTGAAGGCTCACGCGTGCCAAGCTCATCAATACGCTTTCTTACAATCTCAACCGATTGCTCGACCGCCGAGTTTTCCATTCTGACAAGCGCTTGCGAGGTAAAAGATACCACGACTTCCGAGCCCTTAACTTCGGCAAGCAAACTTTCCCTGTCAATCTTGAACATCAAATCCCGCGCCCTAGACAAGTCTGCCGAGTTAAGGATTTTCACCTTTACGAAATCACCATCCACGCGCAAATCCACATAACGAATTTTGTTTTCGCGAAGCACACTTCTGGTTGCTTCCAGCACGGAAGTAAGCTGCTCATGCACCAAGTCCGAAGTCTTAACTTCCAGCAAAAGATACGACCCTCCCTGCAAGTCAAGCCCAAGATTAACGGGCTGCCACCACTCGGGAAAATGTTCTTTCACATAATCACGATTAAGCACGTTTGGCAGAGCATAGAAAATACTGAGAGCCACCACCAAAGTAACTACGATAAGACGCCATTTTGATATTTTTACCATTATTACTAAGCCTTTTCTCTAAATTATTTTTTCGCAAAAGCAGCCTTTAGCTTTTCCGCTTTGGAATTAGGATTTACCTTTTCCTTTTTGTCCGTATTGGCAGGAGCCATAGGAATAACATAGGGATTAACCTCGGATATTAAATCCTTAAGCATTTTGATTTTAACACCCTCGGAAACTTCCAGTTCAATCTCAAACTCATTGATAATTTTCGTTATTTTGCCGAAGATGCCGCCGCAAATAACTTTATCACCTATAACCACCGCATTGATGCGCTTTTTATGCTCCTTTGCCCGTTTGGTTTGAGGACGAATAAGCACTAAATAGAATATACCGAAAATAAGTGCAAATTGCACCAACAGGCGCATTCCCGATCCTTCGGGCAAGGCTTCCGCAGCGGCTTCGGTTTGGGCTAATGCTTCACTAATAAACATACTTTTACTCTCCCTTTCAAAAAATCTGCAGGCAATATAGTAGCTTTCTTATTTCTTTTCAAGATAAAGAAGTGGATCTTTTGCTTTAGCGCCCTTACGCACTTCAAAATGCACTTCGGGCGAAGATATATTGCCGGTATTTCCGGCCTCACCGATTTTCTGTTTTCTATTTACCTTTTGATTTTTCTTCACGACAATTTTATCCAAGTGAGCATAAGCCGTCATCCACCCGTCGGAATGCTTTATCAGCACCAAATTGCCAAAACCTTTAAGCTCATTTCCGGCATAGGCAACCACGCCGTTATCCGCCGCAACTACCGTATCGCCTTTTTTGGCTTTGATGTTAATACCGTCATTATGCCGCCCACCGCCTAAATCACCGAACGGCAAAACCACTTTACCCTTATGAGGCCACGCGAATTGATTGCTTGAACGCTTGGGCGGAGTAGCAATTTTCCCTTCGGCTTTAACAACTTTCCGAGGAGCTAAAGAAGATACGGAGCCGGATTTTGCCACACTATCGGCGCTTTTTATCCCCGTCCTTGCAGCGGTCACACTTGCGGGAAGCGACAATTTTTGCCCCACATAAATGGCATAAGGAGAGTTAAGCCCGTTAGTGCGCGCCAAAGTCCGCATATCCACGCCATACTTTCGCGACACACTGTAAATAGTATCACCCTTTTGCACAATGTGATAAGCCGAGCTCGGCAAACGCAAAGTCTGCCCCACTGCCAAAGTATAAGGCTGACGAAGATTGTTAGCTTCTATCAAAGAACGAAGCGGAACACCATAGGTTCGTGCGATACTGTAAAGAGTATCACCTTTAGCCACCACCACTTCGCCCGAAGCAGGAGCTTCTTTTGCAGGAGAGGAAGAACTTGAAAACCACTTAGAAAAAGAACTCGTTTCCAAAGGAAACTTATAAGACGAGCAGGAACAAAGCGCCACCATGCCACAAACACATAGGAAAATGTAACAAAATCGCTTGCTCATCATCTGCCCTTAAATCTTAAATAAACCTCTGTTTAATTTCTAAGCCAGAACGAAACAAAAGACAAATGCTAATTGCCTCTTGCTTTTTTGTAGCTGTAAGCCACGGCGCGCAGAGTCTTTATAAATAAAGCATCCGTAAGAAAAGTCCCGTCATCTTCGGGATGAATCCTAGGCACATTTTTAAGCGCTGCCGCTCGCTGTTCTTTAGGAAGGCTTGAAGCCTTAAGTCTTGCATTAAAAATAGCTTCTCCTCGCATCGCCATATTGGGTTCATACGCCACTTGCTCAGGTAAAAAACGCCGCCGAAAAGCATAGGCAGACGAAATTAAATCATCGCCTTTCGTGTTGTAACCGATGATATCAAGGAGCTCCTTCACGGAATAATTTTCCATTTTATCCGCATCGTTTATGTCATACCAAAGCCCTATGCCGCCTTGCGCAAGCTCCTGCCAAGGGAAAGCCTTACCGGGATCGGGCTTTGCATCGGGAGCAATATCGCTGTGCCCTACAATGTTCTCGGGACGAATGTTATAGCGTTCTATTATGCTTTTAAGTAAAGGTTTAAGTGCGGCAATCTGCTTTCTAGGAAAAGGCGTCTGCCCGAAGTCATCGTGCTGTAATTCTATTCCTATGGAAACACGGTTCAAAGACTCCTCTCCGTGCCAAAAACTGACCCCCGCATGCCACGCGATTTTATCCTCGGGAACGATAACCGTAACCTTGCCTTCCGTATCAATAATATAATGAGTGCTAAATCCGAACTTGTTAAAGTTTGATATGGCTTCTTCAGGCGACGAAGAAAAATGATGAAGGACAACAAAGCTCACCTGCTCACTTCTATCGGGAGGAACAAAACATAGCGGATTGCACTCTTTCTTCTGCTCCGCCATAAAAAACCAGCCCGCTAAGGTCGCAAGCAAAAGAAAAAATACGGTGCAAAGAACAACAACTTTTTTCTTCATCATATTTGATTTTCCTTAAAAATACACCCTTCACCATAAGGCTTATACCTAATTTTAGCAACCGAGAAAAACATTTGTAACTTTTTGTGTCTTGCTTTTGAAAAGGAATAAAGGCAAGTTCTCCTTTGATTAAAACCAACTAAACTAAAGGCTTAAAAATGACACAAAATAATCCTAGCATTCCTTTTATTGACCTTGCGGCTCAACAAAAACTTCTTCGTCCCCAAATTGACGCGGCGATTGCAAAAGTCTTGGACAGCGGACACTACATTATGGGGCAGGAAGTCACCGACTTGGAAACCAAGCTTGCAGAGTTTACGGGAGCCAAGCACGCTTTGGTTTGCTCGTCCGGAACTTCGGCGCTGGTGCTGGCAATGATGGTCTTGGGCGTCAAAAAAGGTGATGCCGTATTCGTCCCGACTTTCACTTTTATCGCCACTGCCGAAGCAGTTATACTTGCGGGCGGCACTCCCGTAATGGTTGATGTGCGCAAAGACACTTTCCTTATGGACGACGAGGATTTGAAAAAGGCAATCTTGTGGGCAAAAGAGCAAGGTCTTACTCCAAAACTTGTAATGCCAGTAGATTTGTTCGGTCTTACCGCCGACTATGATAAAATCGGCGCTATCGCTGAGGAAAACGGTATGCAGATTGTTTGCGACGGCTGCCAAAGCTTCGGAGCCGCACTCGGCAACAAACGCGTAGGAACACTGGGAGCTATTTCAGCAACCAGCTTCTTCCCTGCTAAGCCCTTAGGCTGCTACGGCGACGGCGGAGCACTTTTCACCGATAGTGACGAAAGCCTGGAACTTATGAAGTCGTTCAGAGTCCACGGCATGGGTGCGGACAGATACGAAAACGTGCGCATCGGCATCAACGGCCGCTTAGACACCATACAAGCGGCAATTTTGCTTGTTAAAATGACAGTGCTTGAAGACGAGCTTAAAAAACGTGATGAAATCGCAACCAAGTATCGCGAAGGCATTAAAAATGCATCTCATCAATACATACCGACAGGTTACAAATCCGCGTGGGCTCAGTATTCCATGCTGGTGGAAAACCGCGATAAAGTCCAAGCTGCGTTAAAGGAAAAGGGCATACCCACAATGATTTACTACCCGATTCCCATACATCGGCAAAAAGCTTATGAAGCACTTGCAAGCGGACGCGAGTTCCCCGTTTCCGATATGCTTTCGCAAAAGATTTTAAGCGTACCCATGCACCCCTATTTGGATAGCGAAACGCAAGGCTACATTATCGACGCGATGAACTCGGCCTTAGCGTAATAAAGGCAACTTCAGACACAGATGAAGTGCGAACCGGAGGTCCCCACATCCCAAGTCCGCTGCTTACGAACAGCATTGTGTCCCCGACTTTTTTGAGCCCCCAAGGCGTGGCGAACATAAGCTTTAAAACAAAGTTTATAGGGAAAAGCTGGCCGTTGTGAGTGTGACCGGATATTTGTATATCTGCCCCGTTTGCCACACTTTCATCTATGGTATCGGGATTGTGAGCGGCAACAATCTTAAGCCCTTTACCCGCGGGCATAACAGCTTCAAGCGGCAAAATCTTCTCGCCCGCTTTAAAAGCCTTCGCCGCATCATCGCGACCTATTAAATAGGCATCCATAGGCTTTATAAAAACACTTTCATCACGCAAGATTTTCACTCCCGCTTTGCGAATTAAGTCCAACTCCTCCTCAAGACCGGTCATATAAAACTCGTGATTTCCTGTTATTGCATAGACACCGTTTTTGGACTTTATCCCACTTAAAATATCGCCATATCCCCCTTTAATAAAAGCAGGTCCAGGCGTGCGACCGTCGAATATATCACCTGCGATAATGACCAAATCCGGATGCCTTTCGTTTATCATTTGCACTGCTTTGCTGAGCTTCTCTGGACTCATATTTTCGCTGCCGATATGAATATCGGAAATAACCGCAATTAAAGTTTCGTTTTTTACTTTGGGACTGACTATTTCATAATTCATCTCCGTCGGGCGCATATTGTTAAAATACCCACCGATGCAAATAAGAGCGGCAAGCCCTGCAAGAATAAATCCGTCAACCGCTTCATGCGCTTTCCACGCGCCGGGATAAAGGTGCACAAGCTTTAAAACATCTGCAAACATATAGAAAAAAGCTAGCGTCATAAAAAACGCAATCGCAAAATTAAGCGCGAATTTTACGCTTTCGGGCAAGCGAATCCCAAACATCCACTCGGCAGGATGCATTGCAAAAGAGAGTAATACGATAACGACGAGCGCCCCCATGACCGCCACTTTTGCCCACAAATCAAGGTGCTGACAAAAGGAATAGTAAAGATGGATAAGCAAATAACCGATTAAAAACAGCATAAGTAAAATAAAATAACGCATGACTTTCTCCCTAGAAAACCACGAATATGATAATCGGTAATTCAAGTTTTAGTCAAACCACCAAATCAAAAGAGAAACATTTTTTCACTTTTTTAACATATACAAAAGTATAGGTTGAAGAACAAAAATTATAGAATAAAATGAAAACAAAATAAGAAATAAAACTTATTATGTATTATATTATTATTGATTGGCAGCACACTATGAAGAAAAAAGTTTGGTTATTTTTATTTGCGATGCTAATGGCTTTACCCTTTGAAGGAGAAGCAAAAGAAACATTGGCAGGCCCTATTCCTGCAAAAGTGCTTAGGGTTATTGACGGAGATACAATAGTTTTGCGCGCTCATGTTTGGCTTGGTCAAACAATCGAAACCATGGTAAGAATTCGCGGCATTGATACGCCCGAGATAAAGGGGAAGTGTGAATTTGAGCGCCAAAAAGCCGAAGAAGCCAAAAATTTTTTGGAAAAGATGACTGATGGTAAAAACATTTTTTTGGAACAAATAAGCTATGATAAATACGGCGGACGCGTCGTTGCCACCATCAAAACCAAAGACGATAAAGACTTGGCCGCGGAAATGATAAACAAAGGTCTGGCAAGAGAATACCACGGCAAAACCAAGCAAGGTTGGTGCAAGAATCAAACCGACAAAACCGACAAACCCAAGAAACCCGCGAAATAATTTTACTTTTTATTTTGCCTGGCTATGATTACCTTCATGAAGAAGAAAATACTTTTTGTGTTGGTATTGATTTTAGCTCTGTATGCCATGGCGATAGGGCTGTTGTGCCTTGGGAATCCCGAACTTACATACTATATCGACAAGTATGCGGATAAGACTCCCACTTATTGGGGCGAAGACGCTCCGAATGTAAAAAAGCGCATTAACACGAATGAAAAAATTGTCGCTCTCACGCTTGACGCTTGCGGATCAAAAAATGACAGTTTGGACGAAGATTTAATCGCCTTTTTAATCAAAGAAAAAGTGCCGGTAACAATGTTTATAAACTCGCGCTGGATTGATAAATATCCGGACAAGTTCAAAATGCTCGCTTCAGTGGATTTATTCGATATCCAAAACCACGGAACGCGACACGTGCCTGCTTCCTTAACTGGAAACGAAATATACAATATCAAGGGAACAAGCAATGTCACCGAATTGTTTACAGAGGTAAAAGGCAACGCGGACAAGCTGCAAAAGCTCCTTGGCAAACGACCTGTATTTTTCCGCTCGGGAACCGCGTTTTATGACGAGTTCGCAATGCAAATGATAAATGAAATGGGCTTTGACGCCATCGGCTTTAATATCCTTGGGGACAAAGGCGCAACCTATAACGCCGATGAAGTTTATGCCGCCGTGACAAGCGCAAAAGAGGGAGATATAATCATTTGCCACATGAACCACCCCGAGAAGCAAACCGGCGCAGGCTTGATGCGAGCTATACCGGAGCTGAAAAGACAAGGCTTTAAGTTCGTAAAGCTAATCGACTACAAAGACAAATTGGAATGATATTTTAGATTTTCCTTACAAAAAACCCACCCTGACAGGTGGTTTTTGTTTTATGGTCGGGGCGAAAGGATTTGAACCTTCGACCCTTTGCACCCCATGCAAATGCGCTACCAGGCTGCGCCACGCCCCGACTAGAGAGGGGGAATATATAATCAGCCGCACCAAAATGCAACCCCTTTTTTACAAAACCACATTGATGTTCAGCTATTTTGCGGGAGCTTAACTTAAATCAAGTCCAGCTGCCTGTCGCCTTTATTGATATCGATCCAATCAATTCTCCCGTTCCACTCCGGCAGATTTCCGATAAGCCACATGCTGGAAAACCAGTTATTCGCCTTTCCGCTGGGCACAATAAAGCTGACGCGATTTTCAATAATCAGAACCCCAGCGCCATACTTCTTGTAAAGTTTCCCTCGCGAAAGCGAAGCCAGCGCATCAACGGGCAACAATAAAAAGAAAGGCTTACCCAGTTCATAACTGTGCGCCAACCAAGAATCCTTGATGTTATAGGGGGGATTAGTAATCTGCACATCCCACTTTTCCGGCTGATAAGAAAAGAAATCCTGCCCGTCCTTAATATGAGATCCCACCACCTCGCGCCCCGCTTCGCGCAAAACGGAAGTAATCGCCGACCCGCCGAAATCAGAACTTTCCCACACCACGCCTTTAGGAATAAAGGGAAGTAAAGGGTAAACCGCTTCAGGCGGAGTAAACACCTCGACCGACTCTTTTACTTGTAAAAGATTCTTTTTCGGCTTCATCGGCATCGCATTTCCCCTTTTTATTATATTAAGCTTTATTGCAAGCTTGTTAGAATGTATCTAAAATTATCTAAAAAGCAAGGAATAAGACTATGATAGTATTTTTTGATGTTGACGATATAACTTACGATTATTTGAAAGACAAAAATATATGCGAGGGAGGCGTCTGCGCTTTTGAAAAGGGCATAGAAACTCTAAGCTCCGCCGACTATGAAAAGATAAAAGATGCCGAGATTTTCTCTGTTTTCATACATTCAAAAATGACCCCCGAGGTGCTTAAAAAGTTTCCCAAACTAAAACTTATCACCACTCGCTCAACCGGCTTTAACCACATTGATTTGGATTATTGCAAAAAGCACGACATAGTTGTTGAAAATGTCCCCAAATACGGCGAAGCAACCGTTGCCGAATTCGCGCTGGGTTTATGCCTTAACCTCACCCGCAAAATAGGCGTTGCCTTCAGCGACTTAAAAAGAGGGATTTGCAACATTGATAGATATATGGGCAAAGACCTTTTTGAAAGCACTTTAGGCGTTATCGGCACCGGAGCCATAGGTCGCCACGCCGTCCAAATTGCCAAGGGCCTCGGCATGGAAGTTATCGCTTACGACCTTTTCCCGAATAAAGAATTGATAGCAAACGGCTTAGAATATGTCCCCCTTGACGAACTTTACGCTCGCTCGGATTTCATAACGCTTCATTGTCCCCTCACCCCCGAAAATCATCACATGATTAACGCCAAGTCCTTTGCCAAGATGAAAGACGGCGTAATAATCATTAACACTGCCCGAGGCGAACTTATTGATAATGAAGCTCTGTATAAAGCATTAAAGTCCGGCAAAGTAGGAGGCGCGGGGCTGGACGCTCTGGAACAGGAAAGCGCGATTATGAGCAACGATATTTACATCTCACACGTAAAAACCATTCCTCAGGAAGAAGTAATTACCTCGTTCATAAATATGAAGCTTTTGCAACTACCCAACGTTATAATCACACCTCACATCGGCTTCAATTCCATTGACGCTATCCGCCGTATTCTTGCCCAAACGGTCAAAAATATCGAAGAGTTCAAAAAGGGTAATATTATTAACGAGGTTCGCGCCCGCGATTAAGCATACAAAGGTTAATAGGCATACCGTAACGATGCCCGGATACGGAAGGAACCGCATACCCTATCCTTGGCGCATCTCTGCGAGAGAAAGTCGACACATAAACCGTTTGCATACCCATATTCCTACCGAAAGCAATATCCGTTTTCGGATTATCCCCGACCATCAAAGCCTCTTTGGGATTAAATCCCGGCAACTTCTCTTTAAACAGATTTAAAAACCACTTCGTCTCGGGCTTTCCGTAAACGGTTACAGGAGCATAGGAGCCGAAGAACTCTTGCGCATTGCGTATCTCCATCAAAATATCGCCTTGAATAATATAGGGATTGCCGTCTTTATCAGCTCCGCCGACATCGGCAAAACCTGCATAAATTGGCTTTTTAGCAAGCGCGATAAAATCACATAAGCAGGTAAAATCCTCTACTTTTGGAAAATACTTGCCGTTTACTTGAGGAAAACCAATAAAAAAGTAATCTATATTTTCTTTTTTAAAAGTATTTACGAAATCACCGTCATTTTTTGCAGTAATAAATTGCTCTTTACTTGCAAAAATACTTTCATCTCTTATATTACCCAAGACCAAAAACCTTTTGTCTGCGAACCTAGGCTTTGCAAATTCCTCTTTAAGAATATCACCCGAAGACAAAACTTCATGATAGTGCACCCCACGCTTAAGCCCTGCTTCATTAAACAAAAAAGCGATATTCGCTTTTTCGGTATTGCCGCTATTGGTAAGAATAACAACCTTTTTCCCCATTTTTACCAACTCAACCAGCGCCTTATTCGCGTTGTTTATGGGCTTGCCGTGATTAAGCAGCGTTGCGTCGCGATCAAAAATAACTGTCTTTATATCGGGATTTTCCTCAACTATCTCAATGATGTTATCTCTAAATAAAGTCATATTAAACCTCTTCGTTTTTGTGTCCAGTTTTAACACAAAAGCCAAAAACGGTCAACAATCAAAGAAACCTTATTTTTTCCCAAGCCCTATTTGCTTGGCAAGCCCCGACCTTTTCTCAGCATAATTAGGGGCTACCATGGGATAATCGGCAGGAAGTCCCCATCGCTCGCGATATTCTTCCGGTGTAAGCCCATAGACATTTTGCAAGTGGCGACGAAGCATCTTGAACTTTTTCCCGTCCTCTAAACAAATAATGTAATCGGGAGTAACCGACTTTTTGATTGGCACGGCAGGCTCAATCATCTCCGCTCCGTCCTCACTGGCTATGCTTGATAAAGAAGCATAGACATTACCTATGATTTCGGGAAGCTTTTCAACTTCCACTTTGTTATTGCTGACATATGCGGAAACAATTTCCGAAGTTAAATCAAGTAAATCTACAGTATTAAGACTGGCTTGTTCTTCCATTTTTCTTCCCCCTTATAAGTAATTCTTGTGCTATGACTCTATAATGCCAAAGAATTATTAGCAATAACAAAGTTACAGCAGCTTTAGTCTTCATCAAGAATACCCGTCCTACCGATTGCCACATCTTTATTGACCCACGCGCATTCTATAAGCCCAAAGGCAAGCATATGCGTCATGAGCGCCGTTCCGCCATAGGAAACAAGAGGGAGAGGAATACCGACCACCGGCACCAGCCCCGTAACCATGGCAATATTGATGAATATATAGAAAAACAAGTTAGAGGTAAGGCCGATGGCAATCAATTTACCAAAATAACTTGTGCATCTTAACGCTATCAAAAACCCGATAAATACCAAGGCAATATATAGCAAAAGCAAGACCAGCTCGCCCATCAGACCAAACTCCTCGGCAAGCACCGTAAAAATAAAATCCGTATGCTTTTCGGGCAAGAAATTAAGCTGACTTTGCGTACCTTGTAAAAAGCCTTTACCAGTAAGACTTCCCGACCCAAGCGTAATATAGGATTGCAAAATATGGTAACCGGCGCCCAAAGGATCTTTCTCGGGATTAAGGAAAGTCAGCACTCTTTGCTTTTGATAGTCATGCAAGAAAAAGTTCCACAAAATCGGCAATGCCGCGAGTCCGATTCCGATAACGGTAAAGAACTTCCACCGCTGCACTCCGACCACAAAGAAAATCACGCCTGCGCTAATAGTAAGCATAACCGCCGTTCCCAAATCGGGCTGCTTAATAACTAACAAGACCGGCAAGCCGACAATCAGCAAAGGAGCAAACAAAGTTTTTATTTCTTCCACATCTTTCAAAGTCTTGCCGTGGAAATATCGCGCCAGCGCAAGCACTACTGCTATTTTCATAAGCTCGGACGGTTGAATCTGAATAAATCCCAAGTTTATCCAACGCTGCGCCCCCATACCGACAAAACCGAACAAATCCACAACCATAAGCAAAACAAGTATGGCAGCATATATGATATAGGCGTACTTCATCCAAAACTTTAAGTTAGTCATCGCCACCATAACCAGAATGGCAACGCCGACAACAAAGCGCAGCATCTGCTTAATCGCCCAAGGCTCAAAATTGCCCCCTGCGACCGAATACAAGCCCACAAAGCCAACACTCGCAATCAAGGAAATAATCAAAAGATAAATCCAGTTTATCCGTAAAAATCTTTCCGTAAGCGAAAGCGCTCTTTCGTGAAACTTCAAAGGTTTTGTGACACTAAACTCACTCATTCGCCTCGCCCTCCTTAGTCGCGGCATCCTCATCTTCCTCGCTCTTAGGCATATCCATAGTCAAAGCATACTCCAAAATGTTTTTAGCAATAGGCGCCGCAACCGCAGCCCCGCCGCCTCCGTGTTCGACCAACACGGCAATCGCATACTTAGGATGCTTAATCGGAGCATAGCCGACGAAAAGAGCGTGATTTCGCTCATGCCAAGGCACTTCTCGTTGCGTAAACTCGGGACTTTCGCGCTCCTCTCTGGTAATTCTTTTTACTTGGGTTGTTCCTGTCTTTCCGCTCATACCGCCCAGTCCGTCCCATAGCTTGGACGCATAGGCCGTCCCGTAATACTCGTTCACGGTCGCCCGCATTCCCTCTTTGACCAAATCAAGGTAATGCTTGTTTATATCAATATCCTTAGGCAAAGAACGATAAGGATTTTTAACCAGATGAGGCTCAACGAACTTACCGCCGTTAGCAATTCGCGCTGTCATCATCGCCAGCTGCAAAGGCGTAACCAGCACATAGCTTTGCCCTATTCCCGCAAGCAAAGTTTCCCCTTGCTGCCAAGGCTCATTAAACAACCTTTCCTTCCATGTTTGCGTAGGCATAAGTCCGCTTTTTTCCGAGGGTAAATCAATCCCTTCCTTCATACCAAGACCAAACTTCCTTGCCATTTCCGTAATTTTATCAATACCGACTCTGCGCGCGATTTCATAAAAATACACATCACAAGACTCTGCCAAAGCTCTCTTCAAATTGATACGGCCGTGCCCGCTGTGTTTCCAACAATGGAAACGGTGATTACCTATATCCATATAGCCTTCACAATCTATTTCCGTATCAGCATCAATAATGCCCGCTTCCAAAGCCGCCAAAGCCACAATCATCTTAAAAGTTGACCCCGGAGAATATTCGCCGGCAATAGCCTTGTTCACCATAGGCTTATACCTGTTCTCCGACAAGGATTTCCACTCCTTAGACAAGATACCGCGGTTAAAAATATTAGCGTCAAACGAAGGCGCAGACACCAAAGCCATAATTTCGCCCGTATCCACATCAACCACAACCACCGCTCCGCTTTGCTTCGCCAGCGCCTTACGCACGAACTCTTGCAGCCTTATATCAATAGTAAGATCAAGCTCTCTGCCGGGTACACCTTTGTTAAGCGAAAGCTCACGCACCTCACGCCCGACGACATTAACTTCCACCTGCCGCGAACCGGCCACCCCGCGTAAGTCATAGTCGTAGAACTCCTCTAACCCCGTCTTACCTTTCTTAAAGCCCGACAGCTCCAGCAAAGGATCACCCGTCCGCTCTTTTTCATCGACCAAAGCCAAATAACCCAGAATGTGCGCCGTATCAAAAGGATGAGTGTAACTGCGGGTAAGCCCCTTATCAATCATCACCCCAGGCAAATCGGGCGCATTGACTTGGATATTAGCCATTTTCTCCCACGAAAGATTCTCTGCCACATTAACCGGCACAAAAGACTTCCTGCGCTTTACCTCTTTTTGAATATAGGCATAATCATCTTCGGAAAGGGAAATAATCTTGCCTAAATCCTGTAAAGTTTCCTTTAGCTTTCCCTCGGTTTGCTCCGACACCAGCATCACGCGGTAATTAGGATTATTGACCGCTAGCGGCACCTTATTCCTATCAAATATAGTCCCCCTTGGCGGCGCGATAATCCGCATACTGATACGATTAGACTCCGCCAGCATTATATATTTATCCGCCAAGAACACTTGCAGATAGTAAAGCCGCGCAAGCAGCACCACCACCAGCACCAACTCTATTACCGCCAGCCACAGCATCCGGTTCAAGAATACTTTCCCTTTGTCGCCGTCTCTATTCATATCTATTCACCCTCAGCAAAAGCTTCAAAAGTAAAAAGCACAGGAACGATACAAAAGGATAAATTGCCACCAAAATTGAATAGCTGACAACCATCGGCAAAAAGGCGGTAAAACGCCCCGCCACAAACGCCACGGCAAACCACATAAGCAGATTCGCCACCAGAGCAAAGACACCGAATCCTATCCACACAATATAAAAAGGCTTATCCACCAAAAATCTTCTTAAAGCCTCTGCCACTTTGAAAAGCAACACGAAGACCAAAGCATAAGTCCCGAACGGCACCATAAACAAAGAATCTGCCAATAGGCCTGCTGCAAATGCCATTATCATACCGAACCGCCATGGTGCATAAACCGCAAAGTAATAAATCGCGACCAATGCAAAGCAAGGCCTTATGACCGCCATATTAGGAATGTGAAAAGGGTAAAAGGAGAAAAGCTCCAAAAACATCACCAACAAAAAAGGTGACACGAACCAAAAGCCTTTAGCAATCTTTGTCCATATCCCTTCCATTATTTAGTCCACTTATCCGTGCTTTGTAAAATCCCTCTTTGCCCGAAGTTAAGGATTTTGACATAATCAACTTTGTTCCTGTCAACTACCAGCGAGACCTTCGCCTCATCATCGTCTATTTCATCAACCGTACCGATTACAAGGCCGGAAGGGAACACTCCGGCATCTCCTGAAGTAGTAATTTCGTCCCCGACGGCGATTTTATCTTTTTGCAAAAACAAAATCAAAACCGGAGCGTTAGTATTATCCCCGACCAAAATAGCTCTTTGCCTGTCCTTACCGACAAAGACGGGAATCCGCGAATTGACATCGTTTAGCAAAAGTACCTGAGCCGCGTCGCTCGCCACATTTATCACGCGCCCCATCAAAGCACCGTTTGCCATCACGACATCACCCTTTTCCACTCCGCTACCGCTTCCCGCCAAGACAATAAGCGATTGCGCAAAGGCACTTTCCGAATCCGCCACAATCTTCGCCGTCACCGACTTAACGGCGGGTGGATATTTATAATTAAGCATCTTTGCCAATTGCTGATTTTCTTGAACAAGGAAAATAATATTCTCACGCTCTTGCTTAAGTTTTTGATTTTCAAGAAGCAGCTTTTCATTTTCATCAATAAGCGAAAAATACTCGCTCACGATATCCACGCGCTTGGCAATCCACCTTACCGGCACCGCCAAAGTATTTGTAACGGGCAGCATTACTTCTAAAAACGCCACTCGCATACCGCTTATTATGGGGCTATCCATTTTCTCAAGCACAATAAGTACTACAGCAAACAGGACAAAAAGGATAATACCGAAGCGTTCAAGCCAGCTGCGGAACTTTCTTGAAATATGCTTTATTCCGCCGGCTTGTTTCACGATTTCTGCCCTTTTAAATCAACAGCCCTCTAAACAGGCTAGTACATAGAAGTGAGGATATGCTTAAGTTTTTTAACCTCTTCCAAGGCGCGCCCCGTCCCCATACCCACACAGGTAAGCGGATCATCGGCAATTGAAATGGGAAGTCCCGTCGCCTGCCTTAACACTTGGTCAAGGTTAGATAGAAGCGCCCCGCCACCGGTAAGCACAATGCCCTTATCCACAATATCCGCAGCAAGTTCGGGGGCAGTATGCTCCAAAGCGACTTTTACCGCATCAACAATCTGACTGACCGGCTCAGACAAGCTTTCCGCAATCTGTCGCTCATTTATAATAATCTCCTTTGGCACGCCGTTCATCAGGTCGCGTCCCTTAATAGCGATAGTCCGCCCATCTCCTTCTTCCGGAGGGCACGCCGAACCGATAGCCTTTTTAATCCGCTCTGCCGAGCTTTCACCAACCAGCAAGTTATGCGTCTTGCGAATATAGTTAATGATAGCTTCATCCATCTTATCACCGCCGCAACGCACCGAACGAGCAAAAACGATACCGCCCAAAGAAAGCACCGCCACTTCGGTAGTTCCGCCACCGATATCAACCACCATTGAACCGGTAGCCTCGGTTACGGGGAGCCCAGCACCGATAGCCGCCGCCATAGGCTCCTCAATAAGGAATACTTTTCTGGCACCGGCAGCCTCGGCAGATTCTTGAATAGAACGCCTTTCCACCGCCGTAGAACCCGAAGGCACGCAAATCACAATCATAGGCGCGATAAACGACCGCCTGTTGTTAGCACGGTGAATAAAGTGCTTTATCATCTCCTCGGCAACTTCGAAGTCGGCGATCACGCCATCACGAAGCGGACGAATGGCTTGTATAGGCCCCGGCGTACGTCCCAGCATTTGCTTTGCTTCATCACCCACGGCAAGAACCTGCTTTTTGCCCTTAACATCGGCGATTGCAACCACCGAAGGCTCATTAAGCACAATCCCGCGATCGCGCACAAATACAATGGTATTCGCAGTTCCTAAATCAATAGCCATATCCGCGGCATACAAGAAGCTTGTTATTTTTGAAGACATCTAAAGCGTCCTTTCTTTTCACATCTATACTGGTTAACAAAATGTTAAGTTTGGGATAAGTAATACACTACAAGCTCTCTAAAAGCAACAAGTTCATTTACGAAACCTAAAAAAAAATAAACAGTCTTGAGCAAATGCAAAAAAAGCTTTAATGTCTGCGCATAGACTTTTAGACGCAACGGGGGACACCATGACAAAACAACATAAAATCAAACAGATATACAAAGACATAGAATCAAAAGCTAAAGATATCACATCTGGTGCTGTCAATTTTGCCAAAGATGCTTTTGAGAGCATTCCCGACGAGCATAAGGATAAGATAAAACAATTTGGCGATAACCTTTCGCATAATTTTGAAACTCACATAAAGTACGACCTTTCCAAACTGAACAAGAACAGCTTGAACTTCTGGAAAGCGAAGTTTTTTGGTGCTCTTATAGGCGTGATTTTGTTTGGTATCCCCGGATTGTTTGTAGGCTTAATCGTAGGACACTTTTTGGATTTAAGCCAAAAGTCCACAGACTTTAAAAACTTCGCCGCCAAATGCTCTTCTTCCCGTAACAGCGACAAAGACGCCGAGCCTGTACAAAAGGCCAAAAAAGCCTCCTCTGCCAAAGCGAAGAAGCCGACCGTAAAAAAAAACTAAATGACTTTGAAATGCTGGGCGTTTCGCGCCACGCCACCAAGGCGGAAGTGCACGCGGCTTGGCTTAAGAAAGTAAAGGAAAACCACCCCGACCACCTGATAGCAAAGCGCGCAAGCAAAGAGGAAATTGCCGAAGCAAACGCCACGATTGCCGCCCTTAACGCCTCGTATCAAAGAATCATAGAGGATATGGAAAAGCCATAGGTAACTACTTACTCGGACTTTATTTTGCCCCAAATATCAACACCGGACACGATATGCGTATGGAAGTGAAAGACCGCCTGCCCTGCCTTTTCGCCGATATTTGCGATTAGGTTGAAGCCGTCCTTTTCCTTAAAACCGAACTGCTTTGCCACCTCACCGACTGCGCGCACATAGCCCACAATCTCGGCATCCGTCGCATTTAGGGAAAAGTCTTGAAAGTCCGTATATTTCCCTTTGGGAATAACCAAAATGTGATAAGGCGCCTTAGGAAAAGCATCATAAAACGCAAGCGCAAATTCGTTTTCAAAAACCTTTTTCGCCGGCACTTCACCTTTTAGGATTTTTGCGAATACATTTTCATCATCATACATTTTTTTACACCTAGACTTGTTTTCATATATTAAAGACCTTATTTAAGCTATATTGTATCAAAATGTAAAACAAAAAAGGAAAGAACAATGACGGACAACAGCACCTTTTCCCTTCCCACATGGCGAGGCACGACCATCATATCCGTAAGGAAAGACGGTCACGTAGTTATTGCCGGCGACGGCCAAGTCACCCTTGGCACCACGGTATTGAAATCCAACGCCGTAAAGGTTCGCAGACTTAGCGACGGCAAAGTAATAGCCGGCTTTGCGGGAGCAACTGCCGACGCCTTCACCCTTTTTGAGCGCATGGAAGGAAAGCTCGAAAAGCACTCGGGCAACCTCACCCGCGCTTGCGTAGAACTGGCAAAGGACTGGCGCACTGACAAATATCTGCGCAAATTGGAAGCGATAATGATAGTCGCCGACAAGGACGCCACCTTTTTAATCTCGGGCAACGGCGACGTTATGGAGCCAGACGGTGGCATCGTAGGCATAGGCTCGGGCGGTGCGTTCGCTCTTGCCGCAGCGAAAGCTCTTGCCGACGGCCCGCAAAGTGCCAAAGATATCGCCGTCAAAGCGCTTAAAATCGCAGGCGAAATATGCATTTACACCAACAACAACATAGTCGTAGAGGAATTATAATAACAATGACAACCCCCTTATCGCCGAAAGAAATCGTAGCCGAACTGGATCGTTTTATCGTAGGGCAAAAGGCCGCTAAACGCGCCGTTGCCATAGCTCTTCGCAACCGCTGGCGCCGCCAGCAGCTTCCCGACCACTTGAAGGACGAGGTAATCCCGAAGAACATTTTGATGATAGGCCCCACGGGCGTAGGCAAAACCGAAATCGCCCGCCGCCTGGCGAAACTTGCCGACGCACCTTTCATCAAGACGGAAGCAACTAAGTTCACCGAAATCGGCTATGTCGGGCGCGATGTTGAAAGCATAATCCGCGACCTGGTTGACATTTCCATCAACATGACCCGCGCGAACATGCGCAAGACGGTAAGAAAGGCAGCAGAGAAAGCCGCTGAAGACCGCGTCATAAATGCCTTCATCGGCTCTGCCGCATCCGTGCAAACGCAAATGCAGTTCCGAGAAAAGCTAAAGGCAGGAGAGCTTGACGACAAGGAAATAGAAATCGAGCTTGCCGACAATACCCAAAACACCATTCCCACCTTCGACATTCCGGGCGTCCCCGGCGCTTCCGTAGGAATGATGAGCCTTGGCGACCTGTTCGGCGGCAAAACCACCCCCCGCAAGAAGCGCAAGATAAAGGTAAGGGACTCCTACGACCTTTTGCTCGCTGAGGAAAGCGACAAGCTCTTGGACGAGGAAGTCATTAGGAAAGAAGCAATAAAGGCGGTAGAAACGGGCGGCATAGTCTTTTTGGACGAGATTGACAAGGTGACCGCGACGGAAGAAGGCACCTTCCGCGGCAATGTCTCCCGCGAGGGCGTGCAACGAGATCTTTTACCGCTTATTGAAGGCACCACCGTCCCGACAAAGTACGGCAACGTGAACACTCACCACATTTTGTTCATCACCTCGGGCGCGTTCCACCTTTCCAAGCCCTCGGACTTGTTGCCGGAATTACAAGGCCGCCTTCCCATAAGGGTAGAGTTAAACCCTCTTTCAGAGCAGGACTTTGTGAAGATTTTGACCGAACCCGAAGCGAACCTGATTTTGCAGTATAAGGCACTTCTAAAGACCGAGGGCGTAACTTTGGACGTCACCAAAGACGCTATTGCCGAAATAGCGAAATTTGCCGCCGACATGAATCAAACGGTTGAGAACATTGGCGCCCGCCGCCTGCACACTATTTTAGAGACGGTTTTAGAGGACATCAGCTTCACAGCTTCGGAAAAATCCGGTACGACGGAAAAAATTACCGGTAAGGACGTAAAGGACAAGATAGAGAAACTTTCCCCCTCGCAAAACCTCTCCAAGTTCATATTGTAGGCACTTTTCCCTTCCGCCTTCCTAATTCGCAGGACCGCAGAGGGTGTAAAAATTGTAACCTGCACCAGAGCGCATATTCCAACCAACACTACCATTACTCAGGGAACTAACCCATACGTGGCATACATCAGATCCCCATCCTCGCTGAGTCCAAACACTATGAGGAGAACTAGTAACATTACCTGTAGAACTATCCCATGCATAAGAACTGTTAATACCGCTTACCTCCGTCAATGTTTGATTTGTCCCAACTGCCGTAGCATTTGCTATTAAGCTCCACCTTGCCCCTTCGGTGCAACCGCCGGTTAAAACATCGGTATTAGCGGGCAAAACCTTGCCTAATTTACCACATATCTCCACTGCTTCCCACCAATCAGGAAATGGACCAATCAAATCCCATTCCTCGTTTTTGCCGTTGCAAGTTATGTTCACCTGCCTGTGCCACATATTAGCGTTACTTACTGTCACATACGAGTTTTTCATCCAATACTTATCAGTCGGCATAATTGTATAACTATTAACAGCTGGTATGTTTACGCACCCGCTGGCGGAAGCAACAGGATAAGCGCACCAGGAGGTATTATTACCTGCAGTTGAATCTTTCTTAAACTGTCCTGCCGAGCAAGTGGTACAGTTTGCCCAACCTGCTACCCAAGTTGCCGATGCCATTGTAGAAGTTGAACCGCATGTAATAATTGAAGTAGCGCTACATGCCCCACTGTTGCAATAAGGCTTGTTGCTTGGGCAATCCGAAGCGATAAGACACGGCTGCTCCGAGCTGCACGATCCCGCAAAGCAATACGGTTGAGCGGCAAGGGTGCAATCGGCAGAACTCGTGCAGGATTTTGTTGCCGCACATGAGCCGCTGTCGCAATAAGGAATTGCGCTTGGGCAGTCGGAGTCGGTGGAGCAGGATTTGGTTTCCCCGCAGAAGCCGTTGTTGCAATAGGGGGTGGCGGAGGGGCAGTCGGAGTCGGTGGAGCAGGTGTCGGGACAGCTGGAAGCCGACCCGCTCGGCCCACACCAACGAATAGAAGCATACCCCTTCCCACCCGTCAGCGTATTCATCCCCCAATTGCCGTAGGTAGAGGCGGGGTAACTGTAAGGAGTTACTGTAGCATTTCCCCCTGTAATTGTTGTGCAGGTATATCCACTTCCACAATATCCTGTCCCTCCATAACCACCCCAACCTCTAGAATCCCACCACATACCTCCGGTTGCTCCAATATTACAAGTGGCTGAATTACAATAAGTTGTATTAGTTCCTAAACTTCCATCCCAACTATAACCAGTCCAATTACCAGTCCAAGTACTTTTTCCGCCAATATATCCGCCACCACTGGTGCTACCACAAGCTCCACCACCAGCTGCAAGTATCGGTGTCTCTGTGGCATTTATCGTATCCCACAAGGCAACACCTGCTCCACCAAAGTCTGTAGAGCTGTATACATATCCTTTTATTCCTTTAAGGGTTATTATGGTATCTGCGTCATAATAAGTATTTGCTATTAATATGCCACCAGCAGCGTTATATACGCTTGTATAACCAGTCCAATACCCCGCTTCCCCCATCAGCGTAATCTGATACCAGCCGGGGGTCGTGATGCCAAACGCTGTATCTCCAACTTGTTCCACCGGATTCGTGAGAGTCGCGGTGCTGATATTATCCACCACGAAGCTCGTGCCTTCGCACTTGACGCGGATGCTGCCATCATAAGTCCCGCCGGTACCGTAAGTAATGCTGTAAACCTTGGGCGTGGGGTATGCTTGTCCGAACTGGTTGTAAACTGCATCAATCTTGGAACAGCTCGTATTTAAATCCTTAGTAAATGCTAGGGCGCATGATTCGGTCATGCCTGCGTTACATAATTGAACTAACATCAAATCGCTGGTATCCTCTCCACCTCCGCCCAAACCTTCCCAAGATTCGATACAGTTCTCGGCCTCCTCTCCCCCGACGCAAAGTTTAGTTCCCGCAACCACTTTATTGCTCGCGCGAACATCCGTAGCGGTAATTTGGTCTATCGTCCCGCTTTGCGCCGCAAGGTTAATTGCGTTTATCTGCTCGGCCGTAAGCTCAAACTCTCCCATGTCAAGGTCGCTATCAACTACAATGTCGCTCATGCTAACGCGGTACTTTTCTTTATTATACTCGGTCGTGACGGCAACCGCTCCCGTC
>Ga0310786_10001965_pt1 | contig 32428 bp, 30 predicted proteins | sample AusTroGonzalo_MG_FD_203881 | JGI IMG/M metagenome (GOLD analysis project Ga0310786, IMG submission 203881) | Bovine rumen microbial communities from tropical cattle in Woodstock, Queensland, Australia - Gonzalo_03 (v2) (version 2) | ecosystem: Host-associated > Mammals > Digestive system >...
AGTACGGAAGTATTGTGCCAGCGTCTGTTCTTCGGCCACGTTGGTTTCGCCAACCATGAACTTGCTGAGCAACTGTTCTATTTCCTGTTTTTCAATCTGTCTTTTCATTGTTGATTCCTCCTTTTTAGTTTGTTAAGTAACTCGTTACGGGCTCTCGAAAGCAGTGTTGATACTGATGTTTGCTGGATGCCAAGGATTTCGGCTATCTCGGAAAGTTCGCGCCGTTCAAGCTGGCGCATCCTCAACACGATGCCCGATGTCGATGGCAATGCATCAATCTGTTTGTAGAGCCAACGTTCTAATTCTGCATATTCCAGTTGGTCGTGCAACGTATCTTCATCGACAAGCGGTAGCGTGTTGCCAATCTCAGCGTGATGTCGTGCTGTGCGCCATTTGTCGATGCATACGCACTTAGTGGTGATGACAACTGAAGCTTTCAGGTGTGCAGCGTCACTAATCTGTTCGCATAGGTTCCATAAACGGAGCATCACATCTTGTGCGATATCTTCTGCATCGTCCTGTGAAAATCCGAAGCGCTCAGCTATTGATACGGCTTTTGTCCGTATCTCGTTTGCCATATTTATGAACTCGTTTTGTTTCATTTCAATTATATAACGTAGAAGAATTCATATATTAAACAAGAAATCTATTATTTTTGTTTTTTTTATATTTTCCTTACCATTAATCATTTATATTATAGAAGATTAGAATCGGTATTATGATAAATAAGAATATATTAAAGAAATAAATCTATAAAATAAAAAGGAATCGCATCACTGCGACCCCTTCCCTTTGAATATCCCTCTTTTAGATATTCTAAACGTAAATAATTATCGTAAATTACCAAATGCAATTCAACGTTACAAATCGTTTATTATCAATTATCTATTTTATCAATTATCTATTTTAAAAAGTATATCCAACAGTAAACAACAACTGGTGACGATTAAAGTTCACATCGCTTGGTGTACAGATATTGGTTTCGTCAATAATGTTACCATCAACATTTGGAACGATGTCTTTAAATGTCATGTCTGGCTGGAACGGATAAAACGTTCCCTTAGTTGCGCTGTACTGATAAGCCACGTCGAAATTCCATCCTTCGTATTTATAGCCAAGACCACAAGTGATGCGATGTGTGGCATCCCAGTTTGTATAATCAGCTGTTGATGAATACCAGTTTCCCATACTGTTAAGACGTGTGTCGCGGACGCCGTTTTTCTCATACATTGGCGAAAGGTAATTATAACCCAAACGTACAGCAAGACTGGGATCGGGTTTGAACTCAGCACCAAGACGGAATGTAGAAACACCTTTTAGCGTATGCTCTGTGTGGTTGTTCATCACATTATCACTATAGCTATCAGGATTGCCATAAGAATCGTAACCATCATTGACGCGATTATCAGCAGTGCTATAGTCGGTGTATTCAAAGCCTGCACCCAATGCTAGATAATCATCAATGGTATGACCTAAGCTTAAACCAAACTTCCAAGGTGTATAATATTTAAATTCATAAGTCTCTCCACTGTAATACTCGTCGTAGCCCCAATTTATAAAAGTGGGATGAGATGCAGCATAGTCAGTGGCGTTTATCATCACTGAAGTATTTTCTGACTTCAGATCATACCATGTAGGTGTCTGAATTGATACACCAAAACGGAAGGGAGAATCTTCGAAAGGACGGACAATGGCACCTACCTTGATATCGGCACCAGTACCTGTAATTTTGCGCTCGTCAGCTAAGACTACATTACCTATACCCTGCCCCATACGGTCAACGAGGAACTCCTGATACTCGCTATAGCCCTTATAGTTGACGCTGTGAACACCAACGGTAATACCCAGGAACACACGATTGTTGATGTTTCCACTTAGCGTAAAATCATAGTCAGCAATCCATCCACTATGTGCACGATCGAAATTATAATCAGAAGCCTCGAAGAAGGTGTTCCAGAAATAGATGTCATTTGGGTCATAATAAGGCGAATTGACATCGTCAGGAGCCGGATCATTCACAGCATCCCACAATACACCATTCGTATAGAGATAATCCCATTGTGTGAAGGTATTAGCGCGAATTTTTCCAGAACCATTCTGGTAACCATCCGCTTGTTTGCCATCATCTTTAATATAATAACCGCCTTTATTCACATTACCAAGCGTGCTTTTGCCATAGGCTAACTTACCTAGTGAAGCACCTTGTCCATTATGACGGACCATGTTTTGATTGGCTATTGAGAGTATCTGATTAAAATTACGACTCTTATGATAGTTGAACGCAAAATTAAGGAAAGAATTGCGGGCCGTCTGTGACGAATAGACAAAACCAATTTGATCAAAGCTCATGTTTGTCTTACCCACTTTGTCAAACTTGTGGACACCATCCTGGTTAACAATACCAAAAGATGCACTAACCGTATTGCGGCGAAAAAGTCCGATACCAGCAGGATTGGTACCTGTGAGCGAGATGTCGGCTCCCAAAGCATCGAGTGCGCCACCCATACCTACATAGCGGGCAGTCCCATTCAAGTCGCTACCCAGTAGACGGGCATTCTCGTAAGTATCTTGTGCAGCAGCTGGCAGCATAGCCAGTGAGAGGGCTGCAAGGAACATATATTTCTTCATAACTCTCAGATAATTTTTTGTATTCAAAAATTCATAACTCAAACTCCTAAATAGTAGTTGGCTTATCTGCGTCCACCTCCAGAGCGACCGCCACCACCGGCACTACCACCTCCGCGGCTTCCACCACCGCCTCCACCGAAGCTACCGCCTCCGCTACTACGGCTGCCACCGCCTCCTCCGAAGCTACCTCCACCTGAGCTATTATAGCTACCACCAGTATTACCATTATAGACAGGTGTGGTGTTAGTGTTTGATCTAACGGTAGAGCGATTAGTATTGCGGTTGACGCTGGTGCGAGTTGTTGATGCAGATGACGAACGAGAGTTCACACCACCACCAGAAGATAAGCGTCCGCTATTGCCGTTGGCAGCACGTTGACGTGCACTGTCAAAACGACTACTGCTACCATAAGCTGTAGCGCGATTACGGTTATAATTGGAAGTGCGAGCCATATCGGAATAACGACGCAATGTACCAGTATTTCCATTGGCATAATAACGACCACCACCACCATAACCATATACGGGATAATAGCTGTAGTAATATGGATGATAGTACCACGAACGCCAACCATAGTAGCCGTAATAGCCCCAGCCATAATAGTCATAGTACCAGGGATCGTACCAGCCTGTCTGCCAATACCAATGGTCGTACCAGGGGTCGTACCAAGGATAGAGCCAAGAGTGATAGAAAGGTGAATGCCAGGCAGCATCGCGGCGACCGTCGGCATAACCCTCCCAATAGTTGTCGCTGGGTACGTAGTCATCATACTGTACCATTTGCTGTGTCAACTGGAAGTCGCTAATAGAGTCGGGATAAACACCTTGAATAGGATCGAACGAAATAATATCGCCTGTATCAGCAGGCAAAGTTTCATAACTACTACCCATGCGGTTGTACTCATCAACAGAGCGCTTGGAACCGGCATAGTATGTCGGAATCTCGGACTCACGTACCTGACGGAACCGTTCTCTGGCCTGAGCCCTTGCCTGCTCTTCGGCCTTAGCCTTAGCCTTTACCTTTTTGCTGGAAGCAAAGTACATGTCATCATCGTCCTGAGCCATCAGCGAGAGCGGTATCAGAGCGAAAACCAATGAGAAAAACATCCACTTCTTCATATGCTAATTACGTTTAGTTATTCTTTCACGATGCAAAAATAGTACATATTTTCATGCAAAGTTACGGAAAAACCCTAAAACGTGGTAGGATTTTCCCTATTTTTAGTAATTTTGCAGATAAAATTAACAATGACATGAAGTACTACGAAGTGATTTTTACAATAGAGGCGCCCCAAGAGCTGATGCAGGACACTCGTGATGTGCTCTCAGCACTGGCTGGAGAGGCAGGTTTTGAAACTTTTGAAGATACTCCTGATGGTGTAAAAGGCTATGTACAGCAATCATTGTTTGAAGAGTCCCTACTCCACCAGTTGATAGGGGAGTTCCCCCTACCCTCGTGCAAAGTCACTTTTAGTGTGGAAGAGGCTGAAGACAAGGACTGGAACGAGCAATGGGAGCAGGAGGGTTTTGAACCTATTGTGGTCAACGACAAACTCGTCATTCATGATGGTCGACATCTACCATCAGACATCTGCCCTCAGACATCCATAGAAATCGACGCCCGTCTGGCTTTTGGTACTGGCACCCATGAAACAACTCGTATGATGGTGAGTCAGCTGTTGAATCTCCAATTAATAGGCTGTCGTGTATTGGATTGTGGCACAGGTACAGGAATATTGGCAATTTCTGCTCTAAAACTGGGTGCTAGTGAGGCTGTGGGTTACGATATTGACGAATGGAGCGTAGACAATGCACGCCATAATGCTGTCATCAACATGGTGGACAGCCAGTTTACATCGCTGCTGGGCGATGCCTCAATATTAAAAGATGTGGAGGGTACGTTCAATGTTGTGCTGGCAAATATCAACAGAAATATTCTGCTCAACGATATGGAAGCCTTTGTAGAAAAGATGGCCCCCCACTCCACTTTGTTGCTCAGCGGTTTTTATCAGCAGGATATCCCGCTGCTGGAAGAGAAAGCCCTTACGTTAGGACTCATAAAGAAAGCCCAGCAGCACGATGGCGACTGGGCTTGCTTAAGATTCGAAAAGAGTTAAACGTCAGTTGTTCACCGAACCACCAACAATATCAAGAAGCTCGCTGGTGATAGCTTGCTGACGACTCTTATTATATTGCAGGTTCAATTGGCGTAGCAACTCATCGGCATTGTCGGTAGCAGTCTGCATAGCCACCATTCGAGCGGCATGTTCTGAAGCAACGCTATCGAGCAATGCGGTGTAGAGCATCAGATGACCCATCTTTGGAATGAGCTGCGACAGCACAGTGTGCATATCGGGCTCTACGATGAAATTATCGTTAAGTGGGGCAACCTCGTTCTCCTTCACCTGTTTCGTCTTGCGACCTTTCTTCTTCAGATAATCCTGCACCTGCTTCGTCACTACATTCGATGTCAGGTCACGCTCATGGTCGGCATTCAACTCTGACTCAATGTCGATTGGCAGGAAGGTCTTATGCGTGAGAATCTGTGAGCCGGCACTCTTGAAGTGGTGATAAATCAGCTCCACCTTGTCAATCTCATTGTTGGCAAAGCGCTCGCCTAACTCCATAGCCAAGTCGATACATTGCTTCACGTTGGGATGGTCCACCAAATCAGCTAGGTCGCATTTCACATTATAGCCTAGTTTGCCGGCCTTCTCAGCCACCTTGCGACCTATGGGATAAACCTCCACATTATCCTTGCCCAATTCGTTGGAGAGCGCATCAACGGCCTTGGTCATCGTCTTAATGATATTTGCATTAAAACCACCACAGAGTGACGAGTTGCTACTGAAGACCACAAGGGCAACACGCTTCACAGGACGCTCCTGGTCGTAAATGGTCTGAGAACCCACCTCAGCTGCAAGAAACGACTTAAGGATATGCTCCAACATGGACTCGTAGGGCAGCATGTTCTGGATGGCCACCTGCGCATGGTGTAGCTTTGATGAAGCCACCATTTTCATGGCAGAGGTAATCTTTCTCGTGCTGTTAACCGAGGCTATGCGGCCTTTAATTTCTTTCAAACTTGGCATAAGCTATCAGGCATTATACGTTCCTGCAATATCGGCCATTACCTGTTCTATCTTTTCCGTGGTCTCATTGTCAATCTTTCCGCTGGCAAGCGTCTCGATAACCTCGGGATGAGCTGAGCGCAACTTGTCGAGGAACTGATCCTGACATTGACGAACTTTGTCGATAGGTACCTGGCGCATCAGACCATTCACACCACAATAAAGTATGGCAACCTGCTCCCCTACGGGCATCGGGCTGTACTGTGGCTGTATCAGCAACTGATTGTTTTTACGCCCCCTGTCGAGGGTCATCGCAGTCACGGCATCCATATCACTCGAGAACTTAGAGAAGGCTTCCAACTCACGGTACTGTGCCTGGTCAATCTTCAGCGTACCAGCTACCTTCTTCATACTCTTGATCTGAGCCGAGCCACCCACACGAGATACCGAGATACCTACGTTAATAGCGGGACGGAAGCCCTGGTTGAAGAGGTCGCTCTCAAGGAATATCTGACCATCGGTAATAGAAATCACGTTAGTGGGAATATAGGCCGATACGTCGCCTGCCTGTGTCTCAATGATTGGCAGGGCGGTCAACGAACCACCACCACGTACGTGGCCCTTCATACACTCGGGAAGGTCGTTCATCTTTTCAGCCACCTCCTGTTGTTCGTTCATCTTAGCGGCACGCTCCAACAGACGAGAGTGCAGATAGAACACATCACCAGGATATGCCTCACGTCCAGAAGGACGACGCAGAATCAGCGACACCTCACGATAAGCTACGGCCTGCTTCGACAGGTCATCGTAGACTACCAATGCTGGCAGACCACGGTCGCGGAAATATTCACCGATGGCAGCACCTGCAAAAGGTGCGTAGTACTGCATAGCGGCAGGATCAGCAGCGGTAGCAGCCACAACAATCGTATAAGGCATTGCCCCATGTTCCTTCAGAGTCTGCACCAGGGCAGCTACAGTAGAGGCCTTCTGACCAATGGCAACATAGATGCAATAGACAGGCTTACCAGCCTCAAAGAAACTCTTCTGATTAATAATAGTATCGACTGCGATGGCGGTCTTACCCGTCTGACGGTCACCGATAATCAACTCACGCTGTCCACGACCAATGGGAATCATCGAGTCAACAGCTTTCAAGCCAGTCTGCAGAGGCTCTTTCACTGGCTGTCGATAGATCACACCAGGTGCCTTGCGGTCAAGGGGCATCTCGAATGAGTCTTTCAGGTCAATATCACCTTTGCCATCGATGGCCTGACCCAGAGGGTTGATGACACGTCCCAGCATATTGTCGTTCACACGGATTGAGGCAATTCGTTTGGTACGCTTCACCACCATGCCCTCCTTGATGCCCGACGTAGTGCCAAGAAGCACACAACCCACGTTGTCTTCCTCCAGGTTCATCACGATAGCCATTGTGCCGTTCTCAAACTCCAGCAACTCGTTGGCCTCGGCATTACGCAGACCGTAGATACGAGCCACACCGTCGGAAACCTGAAGCACTGTGCCAATCTCGTCGAACTGGGCGCTATCAGAAATGCCCTTCAACTGATCGAGCAGTACCTGTGAGACTTCGCTTGGTTTAATTTTATCTGACATAAATTCAATGCTTAATTCTTAATGCTTGATGCATAAATTATTTCTGTAATTGAGTAAGTATTGTGTTGAGCTTTGACTTGACACTTGCATCCATACGGAAAGTGTCGTACTCAAGGATGAAACCACCGATGATGTCGGGGTCCACCTCAGTCTCAAACTCTACAATACCTTGAGTTTTACTTTCTACCAGCGAGCGCATCTTCTGAACAGTGTCAGCCGACACCTGAGCGGCAGTAGTAAGTTTTCCTCGGATGACGTTCTTCTGCTTACGATAGAGCGTGACGTACGAATTGGCCATGAACTGAATCATGTTCTCGCGATCTTCCTTCAACACCAGGGCGATGAAGGCTTTAGTCAAAGAAGAGGCACTATCATCACCTGCGGCGGTTTCAAGTAACATCTGCTTCTTATCTTTGGCGAGCATCGGATTGTCTATCGTATGGCGAAGAACTGGCACCTCTATGTAGCTCTTAGCCAAGAGCTGCATGTCAGCATACACAGTATCCTCGATGTTCGCATCAGTAGCACTCTTTAGTAGAGCGCGTGCGTATCGAACCGATATGACTCCTATATCCATACGCAAAAACGGTTAGTTTTTAGCAGAGACATCATCCAGCATACGGTTGATGAGATCCATCTGTGAGGCATCATCTTTCAAATTGGCACGAAGCACCTTCTCGGCAATCTCCACACTCAAGGCAGCTACCTGACTACGAATGTCGGCGATGGCAGTTTTCTTCTCCTGTTCGATGGCCATACGGGCATCTTCCAGTAGACGTGCTCCCTCCTGACGGGCTTTCTCCTGTGCTTGTTCTACGATAGCTTCACGAGTCTCGGCAGCCTCTTTCAGTATCTGAGCCTGCTTCTCACGAGCCTCCTGTAAGATGGATTCACCTTCTTTCTGTATATTGGCCAGACGTTCATTTGCATCATGAGCCTTGCGCAGTGATTCATCAATGAAAGCTTTGCGTTCGCTCACCATCGAGGTGATGACGGGGAACCCGAACTTCCACAGGATGAACAGCACCACGAAAAACGTCAGTGACATCCAAAACAGCAGACCAGTACTCGGAATTAATAAATCCATACGCTGAATTTTGCTATATTATGGTTTTGCTTTTCACTATTGTTTAGAGGCACATGAATGCAATCACGGCAGCGAACAGGGCAACACCTTCAATAAGAGCGGCTGCGATAATCATGTTGGTCATCAACTTACCGATAACCTCTGGCTGACGGGCCATAGCGTCCATGGCAGAACCACCAATCTTACCAATACCAATACCTGCGCCAATAGCTGCGAGACCTGCGCCAACAGCAGCGCCAAACTTTGCAACACCTTCGATTGCTAATAATGTTGTAATCATAATTGTAATGTTTTTTAGTTATTTTTATGTTTATTGTTTAATGTCGAAACGATTAGTGCTCATGTCCCTCAGGAACGGCTCTGGCCATACCGATGAACACGGATGAGAGAAGGGTAAACACCATGGCCTGAATGAAGCAAACCAGGCATTCCAGACACATCATGAAGATAGCCATGATAACACTCACGGCACTCATGCTATAGAACACGCCTACTGACATTGATGCCACCAGGAAGATGATACATGGCATTGCTACTGCAATAGCATGACCAGCCATCATGTTGGCAAAAAGTCGGATCATCAGCGCAAAGGGTTTCGTGAAGATACCCACGAACTCTATCAAAGGCATCAAGGGTACGGGACACTTCAGCAGGAAGGGCACATCGGGCCAGAAAATATCTTTCCAATAGTGCTTGCTGCCCGAGAACTGTACAATGACAAAGGTACACAAAGCCAGAATAAACGTCACTGCTATATTACCCGTCACATTGCCAGAGCCTGGTGGGAACGGAATGAGACCCATCACGTTGCAGGTGAAGATAAAGAAGAAGCATGTAAGCAGATAGGGTGTATATTTCTCATAACCCTTACCAACTCCAGGCTTGATGATATCATCAACCACATACATGACCAGCATCTCGATAAATCCCACGAAACCTCCAGGAGCCTCGTCGGATACCTTATGACGCTTATACCAGCGGGCACTGAACAGAATACAGAACAGCAGTAAAGCCACATTGATAAACATCACGGCAACTGTCTTCGTGATAGAGAGGTCGAGCACTGGCTCTCCATTCTCAATAATCTGTCCCTCATGATCACCCTCAGCAGCAATCTCCAGTCCGTAAGGCTTGGGGGCATGACCCTCTGCAGCCTCTTCAAAACGAGCAGAACTGAAGACATGCCATCCTGTGGAGCTTTTCACGATAACAGGCAGCGGGATGACAATGCTGTTCTCGCCTTCACCATACACATGCCATTCGTGCGAATCCTTGATATGCTCAAGCACAACCTCCTTGGCGCTAAAGTCTGCTGCTGTAGCAACAGGCGTCAGCGCTAACATCAGCAATGCTGAGATAATCAGTCGTTTGATGTGATACATTGATAAATGTTTGTCTTTAATATTAATGTCTTAGCCAGAGAGAAACAACCACCGTAATCGCGTACATTATTAAATATATAATAGCGAACATCATGGCGTCTTCCCTGTTCTCCTTGAGTAGGATCACTATTCCCGCCAATGTGCCTACAAGCACCAGTCTGATGACTGTCATTGCCAAACAGAACTGAGGCAGAGATGTAGGCGAATGCTTCTTGACAAAGTCAAATACCATCACATGGGCCGTACCCAACAGGGATAGAAGCAGCACAGCGAGGATATACTCCATGAGCGGTTAAACAGCCTTCTCAATACAGATAGACACTTCGTTCTTCTGTACTTCTACGAAGCCGCCAAGCACCTCAAGCTGATGACCATCATACTCCACAATACCTTTCTGTAATGTAGAGATAATGGGGGCATGATCATTGAGAATCTCAAACTGTCCGATTGTACCAGGCACTTTGACCCGCTCCACTTCGCCAGTGAATTCTACTCTCTCAGGAGATACTATCTTTAGTTTCAGCATAATTATCAATTATCAATTATCCCTTAGCTGCCTCCAGAAGCTTCTTAGCCTTGGCCTTGGCATCTTCGATAGTACCAACACTCATGAATGCCTGTTCTGGCAGATCGTCAACCTCACCATCCAGAATGGCGTTGAAGCCCTTGATAGTGTCTTCGATGCTGACCATCACACCTGGCAGACCAGTAAACTGCTCGGCTACGGAGAATGGCTGAGAGAGGAAGCGCTGAACGCGGCGAGCTCGGTTCACGGTGAGCTTGTCCTCGTCAGAGAGCTCATCCATACCCAGGATGGCAATGATATCCTGCAACTCTTTATAGCGCTGCAGAATCTCCTTCACACGCTGAGCACATTCATAGTGAGCCTTACCCACAATCAACGGATCAAGGATACGTGATGTAGAACCCAGGGGGTCAACAGCAGGATAGATACCCAACTCAGCAATCTTACGGTCAAGCACTGTGGTAGCGTCGAGGTGGGTAAACGTCGTGGCAGGTGCCGGGTCAGTCAAGTCATCGGCAGGCACATACACTGCCTGAACAGAAGTGATTGAACCTGACTTTGTAGAGGTGATGCGTTCCTGCATGGTACCCATCTCAGAAGCCAGCGTCGGCTGATAACCTACGGCTGAAGGCATACGACCCAGAAGTGCTGACACCTCAGAACCGGCCTGTGTGAAACGGAAGATGTTGTCGATGAAAAACAGGATATCGGCAGCGCCGCCATCCTTACCGCCTGCATCACGGAACTCCTCAGCTACAGTCAGTCCACTCAGTGCTACTGATGCACGGGCACCAGGGGGTTCGTTCATCTGACCATAGACCAGTGTGGCCTGACTTTTCTTCAGTTCCTCGGGGTCAACGAGACTCAAGTCCCACTTACCCTCTTCCATAGCCTCACGGAACTTCTCGCCATAGCGGATAACACCACTCTCAATCATTTCTCGAATCAAGTCGTTACCCTCACGAGTACGCTCTCCTACTCCGGCAAATACTGAGAAACCGTTATGACCCTTGGCGATGTTATTGATAAGCTCCATGATAAGCACTGTCTTTCCCACGCCGGCACCACCGAAAAGTCCAATTTTACCACCTTTCATGTAAGGCTCCAACAGGTCAATAACTTTGATACCCGTTGACAAGATTTCTTTTTTCGTAGAGAGCTCCTCGAAGGTAGGTGCCTGACGATGAATGGGATATGCGCCCGACATGTCGAGATCCTTCATGCCATCGATAGGTTTGCCTATCACATTGAGCATACGCCCTTTGATTTGTTCGCCTGCAGGCATCAGTATTGGTGAGCCCACAGGGATTGCCTCCAATCCACGCTGCAGTCCGTCGGTATTGTCCATGGCCACACAACGAACAGTATCCTCGCCAATGTGCTGTTGCACCTCAACAATCAGTTCCTGTCCGTTGCCACGCTGAATACGAAGGGCTTCATGAATTTTAGGCAGCACTTTCTCTGCATCCAGACCTTTAGTGTCGAAGAACACATCGATAACGGGGCCGATGATTTGGGAAATGCGTCCTGTAATCTGTGACATAATAATTATTTAAAGTTTGTTTTTAATTTTAAATTGGTAGGCGCAAAGGTACAAAAAAAATACCAACCACGAAAAGGTTTCGTGATTTTTTTTGAGAAAAGACGTACTTTTAATACTTGTTTTGACTAAACGAAGTCCAGTCCAATGCTATTGACGGCAGAATGTGCCAAACGCTCATGCATCAAGCCCAATTCTGAAAAGCGGATGACAGTCTGCATTGCGGCTTTTCGAAGCGATACGTTAGAGCTCTGCAATGCAACCAAGGCTTGGTCAATAAACTCGTTGATACCCCGTTCATTGGGCTCATGCTTGTTCATAAAAAGACGTGATAGAATATGATAGCCACAAATCTGAGGTAATTCTTCTGGAGATGCCAACCATTGATAGGCTTTCTCTGCAGCATAAGGCAGGTGCTGATAGAGGTTAAAGGCAGCCTGTTCGGCAATCTCAATAGAATCTGTTTGCTCCATCCAGATATCCACGACCTCCGGTAATATTTGGTCAGCAGGCATAATCATCGTAGCCAGAATCTTACATTCGCGTACATTTTCTTTCCAAAGAGCAATGGCTAAATCGTAGTTCTGTCCAATCTCATCGGCCTTTTGACGTAAGCGAGGCAGAGTGGCACCCCAATTCAAATGATAGTTGACTCCCTTGTCACGCATAGATTGCGCAATTGAACCATCCATCATCTGGCGGAACGACAATTTGATTTCCTTTATTTGTTCAGCGATATTCATATCAATGTGGCATATTCTGTGCTATAGCGCAGCATCTGGTGTTCGTAGCTTTCTGAATAGTTGACCTGAATGTCAGTAATTTCTCCCGTTTCATCGTAAACCGGCAACAGCCATGGGTTAATAAATCCCTTATAGGGAGCTAGGTTCAGTTTGGCATAACGTTCCAAAACCTCTGCATGAAGATCTGGATCAATGTTTACGGCATAGGTCTCAACCAATTGACGGGCTGCTTCATAGTCGCCTTCACTCTTGATGCGCTGTATTTCTGCCAGCAATTCAGCCACAAGCGTTCTCAGTTCCTCAAAGGATTTGATTTCCAACTCATATATGCCATTCTTGTGAGTCAAGACCATCTGTTTTGCATGAGCCAAACACCATCTGGCTATCAAGGCGCGGTTACGCATATGGGCTTCTTCTATCTGATGACCGACCTGGATACGCACAAGTTGTGTCATTAGTCCGTTCAACATATACGTGTAGTAATTCGCCTTATATGCTTCATTATCAGGAAGTAATCCAAGTTCGATGAGTTTCTCGTCTGCCATGTAATAGAGACCAAACAAGTCCGCCCTTGCCTCCTCGATAGTACTGCCGTAGGCTTTCAGTGCATCAGGATCTACACCAGGCAACAGCTGCCCACTGCCATGACCCAGACATTCGTGAAGGTCTGTATGCAAGTTATCACATACATCGGCATATTTTTCGGTTAATCCGAGCATTTCTTTATCCCTCACAAACTCCTCTCGGAAGCCATTGCCATGGGCTGCTTTGTTGTAGGCATCGGTAATATTACTGATGGTAATGCTCTTTGAGCCATATTGTGCACGAATCCAGTCGGCATTGGGTAAATTGATACCGATGGCTGTTGACGGATATTCTTCACCTCCCAACATAGCCGCACAGATGACATTAGCCGAAACACCCTTGACCTCTTTCTTCTTAAATCGGGGGTCGACGGGAGAATGATCCTCAAACCACTGGGCATGACTACTTATCAACTGGGTGCGATGCGTAGCTTCTTCGTCAATATATTCCACGAGACCTTCCCACGAGCCTTTCAGTCCTAACGGGTCGCCATAAACCTCAATGAAACCATTGATAAAGTCAATCTTGGTATTCAGACATTCTAGCCATTGAATTGAATATTCATCAAACAGCTTTAAATCTCCTGTTTTATAATAACTTATCAGTTTCTCAATAACCGTTTTCTGCTCATCGTTCTCGGCTACCGATTTTGCTTTCTCCAACCAATATACAATATGTCGGATGGCATTAGAATACAACCCGTCTGATGACCAGACACGCTCATTGATAATACCGCCTTCCTTAACCAAAGTAGAGTTAAGGCCATAGGATGGTGGTTGAGAATCGTGAGGCTTCTTCTTCTTCGCATAGAAGTCCTCAGCCTCCTGCTGTGTTACTCCCTGATAGAAATTGCAGGCCGATGTCTTCACGAGGTCAACCCCATCGGCCTTGTTTACCCTTTTAGAAAGGACCTCTGGGTTGAATATAACTGGAACCAGTTCGTCAATGAAGTCATCTACGGTCTGTCCCTCTCGGAGTGGCAACTTCTGGGCATCAACCACATGAAGCGACTGTCTTAGATAGTCTTCACTAAATCCCGGTACAAACTTCTCACAACCATAGTGATGATGGATGCCATTGGAGAACCAAACACGCTTCAAATAAACTTCTAAGGCATGGAAATCCTCACATTGGCAGTCAATATTCATATCACAATAAATAACCTCCAGCATCTTTCGAATGCGAAGGTTATAATGTCCAAACTGGTCGAAAGTGATGTCGCGGCCGAAAAGTGTGGCCTGTGACAGATAATATACGAGCCGTTTTTGCTGAGTTGTCAGGCTATCGAAACCATTCAGGCGATAGCGTAGTATTTGAATATCCGCAAAACGCTCATCTTTATAACAGAAAGCGTCGTGTGTCATTATTTTGTTTTCTTCTTGGCCTTGGCCTTATCCTTATCCGTCTTGACGGTAGAGTGCTTCAGTCTATATGCTCTTGGCGTGATGCCAATCAACTTATAGAACGAAGCATAGAACGACTGTCGGTTAGAAAAACCAACCATATCGCTCACTTCCTCAATACGCAAGTCCTGGTATCTCTTGTCAATGAGGATAGACATGGCCTCTTCTATACGATATTTGTTTACAAAAGAGGTGTAATTCATGTGAAACTTGACGTTAACGACGGCTGATACGTATCGGGTGTTAGTACCAAGCTCCATAGCGAGTTTTTTAGCAGAATAGTCCTTGTCTTTGTATTTTTTCTGCATGACAATGACATTCAAAATCTTCTCTTTCAGCTCGTCCATTAGCATAGGACTCACAAGGTTGCGATATGTCGCCTCCTTGTCTTTTTTGTCGGTAATATTATACTTTGCCATGACCTTATTTTTCGTTAAAGTGGTCGTACGTCCGAATATTTTCTGCAAATATAGTACTTTTTTTCCAAATTACGAACAACTTCGGGCAAAAATTATCAAAAAAGTTGGAAAATGACACTAATAACAATATTTTTTTGTATCTTTGCACGTCAATTGAAGAGAATTTGTATGGAAATGAAACCAACAGCAATTTTACTTCTGCACTGTCCCGATCAACAGGGAATCATCTCAGAAGTAACAAAATTTATTACGGACAACAAGGGTAATATTGTTGACCTGGACCAATATGTAGATCATCAGGACGGTATGTTTTTTATGCGTGTTCAGTGGGAGCTTGATTCCTTCCTCATACCACGTGAAAAAATTAAAGAATATATCCAAACATTATACACTCAGCGTTACCAGATTGAGTTCAGTTTGTATTTCAGCGACCAGCGTCCCCGTATGGCAATCTTCGTGTCAAAGATGAGTCATTGTCTCTATGACCTGCTGGCACGTTGGAAGGCAGGTGAGTTTGCTTGCGACATTCCTTGTATTGTCAGCAATCACGAAGACCTGCGTTATGTGGCCGAGCAGTTCAACATTCCTTATTATGTATGGTCAATTAAGAAAGACCACAGCAACAAGGCCGAAGTTGAGGAAGCCGAGATGAAGTTGTTGAAGGAAAACGGCATCACTTTCATCGTCCTGGCCCGTTACATGCAGATTATCAGCGATGATATGATTGCGGCTTATCCTCACCATATTATTAACATCCACCATTCGTTCCTGCCGGCATTCATTGGTGCCAAACCTTATCATCAAGCTTGGGAGCGTGGCGTGAAGATTATCGGTGCCACCAGCCATTATGTGACTGCAGAGCTGGATGCCGGTCCTATCATCGAACAGGATGTGGCCCGCATCACACATAAGGACACACCTGAGAGTCTGGTGCTGAAAGGTAAGGATCTTGAGAAGATTGTCCTGTCACGTGCTGTCAGCAAGCACATCCAGCGTAAGATTCTGACTTATAAGAACAAAACCATCATCTTCAGTTAGGATTTGAGATTTGAGAATTGAGGTTTATTTATGCGTGTAGCAGTAGTCAAATATAATGCCGGCAACATCTATTCGGTGATGAACGCACTGAAGCGTTTAGGTGTTGAGCCGCTCTTGACAGACGATGCCGAGCAATTGCGACAGGCTGATCGTGTGCTGTTTCCTGGACAAGGTGAAGCCCTGGGGGCTATGACCTATCTGCGTGAACATGGTCTCGACGAGGTTATCCGTTCCCTGAAACAGCCTGTCTTGGGCATCTGCATCGGCCAGCAATTGCTTTGCAAACATTCAGAAGAAGGCGACGTGGATTGTCTGGGCATCTTCGATGTGCCCGTCAAGCGCTTCCTCCCTACCCTTCACGAGGACAAGGTGCCTTGCATGGGATGGAACAAGCTGTACGACACGAAGTCGGCTTTGATGGAAGGTGTGGAATCACAATATGTCTATTTCGTCCATAGCTATTATGTACCCCTTTGTCAGGAGACCATCGCTGTGGCCGACTATATCCAGCCTTATAGTGCCGCCCTCCATAAGGAAAATTTCTATGCCACCCAGTTCCATCCGGAAAAGAGCGGTAGCGTAGGCGAACGAATCATCAAGAACTTTTTGGAACTATGATAGAACTGATTCCCGCTATTGATATTATCGACGGACACTGCGTCAGACTGACGAAAGGCGACTACGACCAGAAGACCGTTTATGGCGATCCGCTGGAGATGGCCCGTCAGTTTGAGGCCATAGGCTACAAGCGTCTGCATGTTGTAGACCTCGACGGTGCCAAATCAAAGCATATCGTCAATGATGAGGTACTGAAACGTATTACTAGTCAGACATCACTCGTCGTTGACTTCGGTGGCGGCATCAAGACCGATGATGACTTGAAGAAAGCCTTCGATGCTGGTGCCAGCATGGTAACCATCGGCTCTATAGCTGTTTCTAATCCCGAGCTCTTCGAGAAATGGCTCAACCAGTATGGTCCTGAGCGAATCATCTTGGGAGCCGACGTGAGGAATGGCTATATCAGCATCAATGGTTGGAAGGAAGATTCTAAAGAGGAGCTCCTACCCTTCCTGAAGCGCTATGTGGCAATGGGCGTAAAGAACGTGCTCTGCACAGAGATATCGAAGGATGGCACCCTGTCTGGACCTGCCACCTTATTATATAAAGAGGTGATGGCTGTCTACCCCAACCTGTATCTCATCGCCAGTGGTGGTGTGAGCAGTATGGACGACATCAAGGCCCTGAATGCTGCAGGCATCCCGTCTGTAGTCTTTGGCAAGGCCATCTATGAAGGAAAAATCAATCTGAAAGAACTATGGGACTGGCAAAACGAATCATCCCCTGCTTAGATGTCAAGGACGGTGAGACCGTGAAGGGCGTCAACTTCGTAGATCTTCGGAGTGCTGGCGACCCCGTGGAACTCGGCAAGGCCTATAGTGAGGCTGGTGCCGACGAATTGGTGTTTCTTGATATCACCGCCAGCTTTGAGGGTCGTAAGACCTTTACCGATATGGTTACCAAGGTAGCCCAGCAGCTCAGTATCCCCTTCACCGTTGGAGGCGGTATCAATGAGCTGGCCGACGTAGAACGTATGCTCTATGCCGGTGCCGACAAGGTGAGCATCAATAGTGCAGCCATCCGTCGTCCTGAGCTTATCGAAGAGGTGACAACCCGATTCGGTAGTCAGGTCTGTGTGGTAGCCATCGATGCCCGCTTGGATGCCGATGGCTGGCATTGCTACCTGAAAGGAGGTCGCGAACGCACAGAACGAGGCCTCTTTGAGTGGGCCCATGAGGTACAGGAACGTGGTGCTGGCGAGATTCTCTTCACCAGCATGAACCACGATGGTGTGAAAGCCGGATATGCCAATGAGGCTCTGGCGCAGCTGGCTGACAACCTGCAGATTCCTATCATCGCCAGTGGCGGTGCCGGCTGCAAAGAACATTTCCGCGATGTCTTTACCAAAGGACATGCTGATGCGGCACTTGCAGCAAGTGTCTTCCATTTTGGCGAGATACCCATCGTAGAACTCAAAGAATATCTCAGAGACGAAGGCATCAATGTGCGCTTGTAAATTGTCAAATAGTGAATAGTCAAATAGTAAAATATAACAATGAAGATAGATTTCGAGAAAATGGGAGGCTTGGTACCTGCCATCATACAAGATGCAGACACACGTAATGTGCTGATGCTGGGCTTCATGAACGAAGAAGCCTATCAGAAGACGTTGGAAACGGGAAAGGTGACTTTCTGGAGCAGGACACGTCAGACCCTTTGGACCAAAGGCGAGACCAGCGGTAATTTCCTGAACCTGGTCAGCATGGACATCGACTGCGACAACGACACCCTGCTGGTCAAGGTGCACCCCATTGGTCCCACCTGTCATAAGGGTACCGACACCTGCTGGGGCGAGACCAACGAGAAACCCGCCATCTCTTTCCTTTCGGAATTGCAGGATTTCATTGAGAAGCGTCATCAGGAGATGCCTGAAGGCAGTTACACCACCAAGCTCTTCCGTGATGGTATGAACAAGATGGCCCAGAAGGTAGGAGAAGAAGCACTCGAAACCGTTATCGAAGCCACCAATGGCACTACAGAGCATCTGGTTTACGAAGCCTCCGACATGCTCTATCACCTCATCGTACTACTCACCAGTAAGGGTCTGCGTATCGAGGACCTGGCAGAGGAGCTTCACCGCCGTCATGATCCCAATTGGGATGCACAGCGCAGAAAGGCCAAGGCTGCCGGAACCATGGATTAAGCTCAATTGTCAAATAGTAAGATAGTCCAATTGTCAAATAGTAAGATAGTCAAATATAAGATGCTGATAGAATACAAGAAGGCAAAGATCTGCCAGAAAGATGGTATTACCGTATTAAACGATGTTGACTTCCATGCCGACAACGGTGAGTTCATCTATATCATCGGAAAGGTGGGCTCAGGTAAGAGCACGCTGTTGAAGACGATTTATAACGAGCTCGACATCGACGATGCAGAGATGGCGCAAGTGCTTGACTATGACATGCTGACGCTGAGGCGCAAGCACGTACCTGCCCTTCGCCGTCAGATGGGTATCGTGTTTCAGGATTTCCAGCTCCTGAGCGACCGCACTGTTTACAAGAACCTGCGTTTTGTCCTGAAGGCTACCGGCTGGAAGAACAGCCAGGAGATTGACGAGCGCATCGACCAGGTGCTGACCGATGTCAATCTGCTCGACAAGAAAGACAAGATGCCCCACGAGCTTTCCGGTGGTGAGCAGCAGCGCATCGCCATAGCCCGTGCTATTCTCAACTCTCCCAAGCTGATCCTGGCCGATGAGCCTACTGGCAACCTCGACCCTCAGACAGCCGATGGTATCATCCAGCTGTTGCGCCAGATATCCCAAACGGGTACTGCCGTCATCATGACAACCCACAACATCGCCTTGCTCGACAAGTACCCCGGCATTGTATATCACTGTCACGACGAGCAGTTGCAGGAGGTTACCAGTGATTACAACAAGGTGATTATTACAGAAGAATCAGAAACTAAAAACGAAATAGAATCATGAAAGTAATGAAATTCGGCGGAACCTCTGTAGGCACGCCACAGCGAATGAAAGAAGTGACTGCTCTAGTCACCAAGTCAGGAGAACCCGTATTTGTTGTTCTGTCGGCAATGTCTGGCACAACAAACTCACTCGTTGAGATTTCAGATTATCTTTACAAGAAGAATCCTGATGGTGCCAACGAGGTCATCAACGGCTTGGAGCGTAAGTACATGAAGCATCTCGACGAGCTCTTTGCCCAGGAAGACTATCGCACACAAACGGCAGAGTTCCTTCGCGAGGAGTTCAACTACCTTCGTTCGTTCACAAAGGAGCTCTTCACTTCGTTCGAAGAGAAAGCCATCGTAGCCCAGGGCGAGATGATGTCTACCAACATGGTAGTCAACTACATGAAAGAGCAAGGCATCAACGCCGTTCTTCTCAATGCCCTCGACTTCATGCGTACTGACAAGAATGCTGAGCCCGACCCTGTATATATCAAGGAGAAGCTCGCTGCTCAGATGGAGAAGAATCCTGATGCCCAGGTTTATATCACCCAGGGTTTCATCTGCCGAAATGCCTATGGCGAGATCGACAACCTGCAGCGCGGTGGCTCTGACTATACCGCATCGCTGATTGGTGCTGCCCTGAATGCTGAGGAGATTCAGATTTGGACCGACATCGACGGCATGCATAACAACGATCCCCGTGTGGTGGACCACACCCAACCCGTACACCAGTTGCAGTTCGAAGAGGCTGCCGAGCTGGCTTACTTCGGTGCTAAGATCCTCCACCCCACCTGTGTGCAGCCTGCCAAGTATGCTGGCATCCCCGTTCGCCTGCTGAACACCATGGATCCTGATGCTGAAGGCACCACGATTTCCAATGCTACCGAGTATGGTAAGATCAAGGCCGTTGCTGCTAAGGATAATATTACCGCTATCAAGATCAAGTCATCTCGCATGCTGCTGGCTACTGGTTTCCTGCGTAAGGTGTTCGAGATCTTTGAGAGCTATCAGACACCTATCGATATGGTGTGCACCTCAGAGGTCGGTGTATCCATGAGTATTGATAACTCTTCGCACCTGGGCGAGATTATGGACGAGCTAAAGAAATACGGTACTGTCACCGTCGACACCAACATGTGTATCATCTGCGTCGTTGGCGACCTGGACTGGCAGAACGTAGGCTTCGAGACCAAGGTGATGGATGCTATGAAGGATATCCCTGTTCGCATGATTTCCTATGGCGGCTCCAACTATAACATCTCGTTCCTGATTCGCGAGGAAGACAAGAAACGTGCACTCCAGAACCTGAGTGACCAGCTGTTCAAATAACCCAACACACAAACACAAATTATGAAAGGTATTTTCCCGGTAGATAAGTTTGCAGACATGCGGACTCCTTTCTACTATTATGATATAGATCTGTTGCGTAAGACGTTGGAGGCTATCAACGATGAAGCCCGCCGTCACGAAGGCTTTTGTGTGCACTATGCCATCAAGGCCAATGCCAATCCCAAGGTGCTGCGTGTCATCCGACAGGCTGGTCTGGGTGCCGACTGCGTGAGCGGTGGCGAGATTGAGGCTTCCATCAAGGCAGGCTTTCCCGCCTCGAAGATTGTTTATGCAGGTGTTGGTAAAAGCGACTGGGAAATAAACCTCGGACTTGATAACGACATTTTCTGTTTCAATGTAGAGAGCATCCCCGAGTTGGAGGTCATCAACGAGCTGGCTGCCAAGAAGGGAAAGGTGGCAAATGTGGCATTTCGTCTTAATCCTAACGTCGGCGCCCACACCCATGCCAACATCACCACGGGTCTTGCTGAGAATAAGTTCGGCATTGCCATGCGTGATATGTTCGACGTCATCGAGAAGGCTGACAGTTTGAGTAATGTCAGCTTTGTGGGACTGCACTTCCACATCGGCTCACAGATTCTCGATATGGGCGACTTCCAGGCTCTCTGCAATAGGGTTAACGAGTTGCAGCAGCAGTTGGAGAGTCGTCGTATCATTGTCAAGCATATCAACGTCGGTGGCGGACTGGGTGTCGATTATGAACATCCCAACCGCGTGCCCATCCCCGACTTCAAGGCCTACTTTGACACCTTCGCCAAACGACTCAAGCTGCGTCCAGGACAGACACTCCACTTTGAGTTGGGTCGTGCTGTCGTAGCACAATGTGGTAGTCTTCTCACGCGTACCTTATATATAAAAGAAGGAGCCACCAAGAAGTTTGCCATTGTCGATGCCGGCTTCACTGACTTGATTCGCCCTGCGCTCTACCAGGCCTACCATAAGATTGAGAATATCTCCAGCGACGAAGCACCCGAGACCTACGATGTGGTAGGTCCCATCTGCGAGTCCACGGATGTGTTTGCTAAGCAGATCGACCTGAATGCCACCAAGCGTGGCGACCTGCTGGCTATCCGTTCTGCTGGTGCCTATGGCGAGATTATGGCGTCGCAATACAACTGCCGCCCCTTGCCTGTAGGTTATATTAGTGATGAGTTATGATTAAAGTTCTGCACATCTTTCCCAAGGACGACCACACCAATGCACGGTATGTGGCCCTTCTGGCAAAAGCCTTACCAGAAAGTATAGAATCGCTGTTGGCTGACGACCCCGTCATAGCCAAGAAGATGTGCAAGGAACATCAACCCGACATTGTTCATATCTATGGCAATGGACGTTATGAGGTAACGGGCCGTAGGGTCATCTCGCCCTGCGGCAGCACCTTCGACCCTCAGCAGTCCTACTATGCCGTCATCGCCCGCAGTCCGTTGGAAGCCGAATCGCTGTTCGAACAAGAGGTGAAACGTGTAGAGATTATCCGTAATCCTCTCGTCACTAAGACTGCAAGCTTTGAGGAGACAGCACAGAAGATGGCTTATGTCTATCAGAAAGTGATGGACTCCAACCCCTGGCCACTCATCGACGATGCCACCCGTTCGCTGCTGTTCCTGCTGCTGAAGGTGGCTGTCTGTGGCGATAAGCGTTGGGTGGCAGGCACTACCGTCTCACCGCAGGATGTCAATTTCCGTCTGCTGTACCACTATGCTGAAAAGGAAAACATTCTTTCCATAGTGCAAAAGGGACTTGCCATCATGGGCATCGACGAACCCCAGCATCAGAAGATAGCCTGTTATATGCCCGACAGCTACACCGTGCCTGTAACGATGGCGGGACAGGATATTGTTTCTATGCTCCACGATGTTCAGAAGCATGGGCTCTCCCTGCTCAGGATAGTCAATGTGTTCGAGGCGCTTCATGATTCTCGTCTCAACGAAGACCAACTGCTGAATATGCTCGAAACGGAAGAACTACTCATGCTGTTCCGCAGCATCCTGTCCATAGCCCAAGAGCTGCTGTCGCTGGAAGAAGGGTTCATGCCCTGCGAGCCATTAGATAATAACGAGACCCGCAAACTGAAAGACAACATCATCAATCACTTACGACTATGAAAACCGACTTGCGTTACCTTCATCTACTATCAAACACCTACCCCACCGTTGCCGATGCGGCCAGCGAGATTATCAATCTCGAAGCTATACAGAATCTGCCCAAAGGTACTGAACATTTTCTGGCCGACCTTCATGGCGAGCATGAGGCCTTTATCCATGTGCTGAAGAATGCCTCTGGCAACATCAAGCGTAAGGTCTCCGAAATCTTCGGCAACACCATTCGCGAAAGCGAGAAGAAAGAGCTCTGCACGCTGATCTACTATCCCGAGCAGAAGTTGGAGCTGATCAAAGCCGGTGAGGAGGAGTTGGACGACTGGTATCGCATCACCATTCATCAGTTGGTGCGGGTGTGCCGTGATGTGTCTAGCAAATACACACGTTCCAAGGTTCGTAAGAACCTACCTGAGGAGTTCTCCTATATCATCGAGGAGCTGCTGCACGAACGTACTGACGATCAGGACAAGGCAGCTTATGTAGCTGTTATCGTCGATACGATTATCTCTACGGGTCGTGCTGATGATTTCATCATTGCCATCTGTAATGTCATCCAGCGCCTGGCCATCGACCAGCTGCATATCCTGGGTGATATCTTCGACCGTGGCCCTGGTGCCCATATCATCCTCGACACCCTGCGCCAGTATCACTCGTGGGATATCCAGTGGGGCAATCACGACATCCTATGGATGGGTGCCGCCGCTGGCAACGATGCCTGCATCTGCAATGTGCTACGTCTGTCGTTACGCTATGCCAACCTCGCCACCCTCGAAGAGGGCTATGGTATCAACCTCGTGCCGCTGGCCACCTTTGCACTCGAGACCTACGGCGACGATCCCTGCGATGAGTTCGAACCCTTACTGCTCAAGGACGACGGCAAGCTCGACGAGAAGACCCGCCACCTCATAGCCAAGATGCACAAGGCCGTCTCTGTGCTGCAGTTCAAGACCGAGGCCCAGATATTCCATCGACGTCCTGAATGGCAGATGGAAGACCGCAACCTGATAGAAAACATCGATTTCGATAATCAGGTGTGTATTGTTGATGGCGTGAAGCATCCTATGAAATCATGCCTGTTCCCCACCATCATCCCTGACAACCCGTCGCAGCTCACTGCTGAGGAGGAAGACCTGATGCGTAAGTTGCATCACTCGTTCCGTGTCAGCGAGAAGTTGCGCAAGCATATCCGCACCATCCTGAGTCATGGCTGCATGTACACCATCTGCAATCAGAACCTGCTGTTCCATGCCTCCATCCCCCTCAACGACGATGGCACCCTCAAGCCTGTGGCTATCATGGGAAACAGCTATACGGGTCGTGAGCTGTTGGATGTCATTGGTCAGACCATCCGTTCTGCCTTCCAGAACGATACCCCTGCCGACCAGAAGGCTTACGCCAAGGATTATTTCCTCTATCTGTGGTGCGGCAAGGACTCTCCCCTATTCGACAAGTCGAAGATGGCCACCTTCGAACGCTATTTCCTCTCCGACAAGGAAACGTATCATGAGGAGAAAGGCAACTACTTCAAGCTGCGTGATTCTGCCGAGGTGTGTGACCGTATCCTTGATGCCTTCGAGGTAAAAGGTCCCAATCGCCACATTATCAATGGCCACGTACCCATTCATGTGTCGAAGGGCGAGAATCCCATCAAAGCCAGCGGACGCCTGATGGTTATCGATGGCGGCTTCTCCGAGGCTTACCACAAAGAGACAGGTATTGCAGGCTACACACTCGTTTATCATAGCCGCGGCTTCCAACTCGTACAGCACGAGCCGTTTACCAGTGCCCGTGATGCCATCCTTCGAGGCACCGACATCAAGTCCACCACACAGATTGTGGAGATGTCAGCCCACCGCATGCTGGTTGCCGACACCGACAAAGGCGAGGAGCTCCGCACCCAGATTGCCGAACTCAAGGATCTCCTCTACGCCTATCGTCACGGCATCATCAAAGAAAAGCGCATATAACAAAAATATATTCACCTTTCACCCTTCACCTTTGTTCTGTCCTCCCTTCACCTTTCACCTAAATTTTGAGTTCCCTCATCAGTTCACTCATACGCTGCAGCGTTGAGATGCGTGTGGGCACCAACGGCAGTCGCAGCACATTCTCGATGAAGCCCATCTCATGGAGCATCGCCTTCACGCCGGCAGGATTGCCATCGACGAAGAGCAGCGAGAACAAATCAGTAAAGCGATGGTGAATAATGCGGGCAGGATCATATTCTCCCTTCATCTGCAGACGAATCATCTTCGAGAACTCCTTAGGCAGCGCATTGCCAATCACCGAGATAACACCCACTGCACCACAGCTCACCATGGGGAATGTCAGCGAGTCGTCACCAGAGATCACGTCAAAGTCCTTCGGTTTATTCTTGATAATCTCATCCACCTGCTCCAGATTGCCGCTGGCCTCCTTGATGGCTACAATATTCTTGCAGTCACGAGCCAGGCGCACCGTTGTCTCTGCCTTCAGGTTCACACCCGTTCTTCCTGGAACATTATACAGAACTACGGGCAATGATGTTGCAGCTGCTATGGCTTTGAAATGCTGGTAGAGACCCTCCTGCGAAGGCTTGTTATAGTAAGGACAAACACTCAGAATGCCGTCGATACCCTTGAAGTCGCCAGTCTGCAACTCCTCTATCACGGCACGGGTGTTGTTTCCGCCGCAACCCATCAGAATAGGTACGCGAGCCTGCACCTTGTCTACCACCAAATCCTTGATTTTCTGCTTCTCCTCCTTGGTCAGAGTGGGCGTCTCGCCTGTTGTTGCCAGAATGCAAAAGAAGTCTGCACCGTTTTCCAACTGATAATCAACCAAGCGCAATAATGCTTCGTAATCCACGGAGCCGTCCTGCTTAAACGGTGTCACGAGCGCTATGCCCAAACCCTTGAAGATATTATATACCATAGTCTTACGTCAAATTCGCATGCAAAGGTACTATTTTTTTTCGGAATAACATAGAAAAATGCAAAATAATAACAAATAAACACCACGAATTGAAAGTTTATACAAGAAATACAACCTCTTCCTCCAAGGCTGCATAATATTATTGAAAACGAGCCATAATCTCACAAACGAGATTATAGCTCAATTTTTACTATTTGAGAACTCTGCGTTCACATGGTTACAACTGTAAACGTAACCAGTTTATTGAGGGATACGCTGTTGATTTCTGCTGTGATTCTGATAACCACCTGCAATGTCATTGAGCTGTTCGTCATTGAGCTCCACTTTCTTCTTGTTCTCTTCTGTTTTCATGTTTGTAATGCTAAATTGATTTCTGGTGGCAAAGATACAAAGAAGTGGTGAAATTACTTCTACGAAAGCGTTAAACAATCTTAATTGATGGTTGAAATTGGAAGAAACATTAGTGTTTGTTTAGGTTTGTTTGTACTTTTGCAGTAGTAAATTCTATTTTAAAATCTAAAGAAAATGAAGAACTATCTATTACCTGTTGCGTTAGCTTTTGGAACTGTAGTAAACTTTATGTCATGTTCCAAGGAAATGACTACAATCACTTATGAAGACGTGCAGAAACAGACCTACGCTGCCAATTTCGTAGCAAAGTATGGTGAAATCAAGTCAGACCAGTCGTGGGACTTCTCTACAGGAGACCGCATGTTGGCTACTCGTGGTTTCACAGCCATCAAGACGCAGGTCTTGGATCAGGGTATCGACTTTGGCGACGTGTCGAATATCCAGTCGGTAGTCAAGGATAGAAATTGGCTTCATACTGAAATTCAGATTCCTGGTAACGTAGAGAAAAACGCACAGTTGCTCAATGCTATGGTGAAGGCTCTGCCCGAGGCTAAAGCGAAGACAGGAAAGCCCGCCGTGCTGGTGGCTCCCTCTAATGGTTTCTATATCTTCCCATTTTTCAGTGGCGGCTGTCTGACCTATGACCTGATGGTGAAGGTTGGTGATGAGGAACCCGTGAAGGTGTATAGCAAAGACTGGATTAACTTCCAGACCATCAACGGCATGCCGAAGGATACTGTCTATGCCAATGGCGGCACAGTCAACATGAAGGGCATCTATATTGAGGCTCCCGTAGGCACACGTGTCGAGGTTTATATCGACAACATTTTCTGCCACACATCAGCTGCCGGCAACGCATATGAGAAACCCTTCCCATCGCCTGCTGGTACCACTAACGGACGCGCCATCTATGTGGAACTTGACGAGGAAGTGATGCCTGAGTTAGATGGCATCGAGCTGAAGGAGAATGCCGTGGTGAAATACATTGGCATCGAGGACATCGCTACGAGTAGACCTTACGGCATGGGTACCGACAACGACTTCAACGACGTGGTTTTAGCTGTTGTGGGTAATCCTGACGTGCCCCAGGAGAAGGTTATCACCAAGGATAGATACGAGGTGAAGACCTGCAAGACCAAGCGCTATATGATTGAGGACCTCGGTGCCACCGACGACTTCGACTTCAACGATGTGGTGGTAGATGTGGAGGACTACACCGTAGAGATTCACCAGGTGACCCGCGAGAATGGTGTTATCAAGACCGACGAGGTGATTGAGACCACTTCTGCTCCCAGCCAGGCCATTATCCGCGCCATGGGTGGTACCATTGACTTCGAGTTGACTATCGGCGAGACGAAATGGGTGAAGAGCGAGAACAACTTCGACGTGAAGACGATGTACAACACGCAGGGCGATGTGGACTACAACAAGGAACTGGCTGTGTTTGAGGTTAAAGGTTACGACTACAATGCCAATAACGTAGGCATCAGGGTGAAGGGTCAGGACGGTCTGCTGTTCGACATCAAGTTCCCCAAGGCTGGCGAGGCTCCTATGATCATTGCCGTTGACCCCTCACAGCAATGGATGAAAGAGCGCGTCAGCGTGCCCAGCGAATGGTTCTATTAAAATTCGTACAGACAATTCACAAAAATAAATCCTGGTGCAAAAGCATCAGGATTTATTGTTGAGTGGTATCCACATCCAGAACACGGAGCCTTTGCCCTTGCCTTCTGATATCACGCCGATGTCGCCATGACAGGCGTCGGTGAAGGCCTTACAGATAGAGAGGCCGAGACCAGTGCCCTGCACGAAATCGTTGACCTTGAAGAAGCGGTCGAAGATCTTATCCTGAGCCTCTGGCGAGACGCCGTCGCCCGTATCCTCACAATAGACATACAAGCCCTCGCGGCACATGCCCTCACTGGTTCTGGTCTTTGTGCTATAGCCCAGCTTGATATGTCCCTGATGGGTATATTTCACGGCATTGGTGACGAAGTTGGTGATGACCTGTGACACGCGTTCGACATCGACATTGATTGGGAGCGTGTCGTAAGGATTGTCTTTCAGGAACTCCACACTCGGTTCCTGCACCCTGGGCTTCAGCGACTCGAACAGCTCGTTGAACGTCTTGGCAAAGTCCACATTGACGGGCCTGATATCCATTTCTCCCGACTCCAGCGATGAGGCTGTGAGGATATCGTTCATCAGTCGCAGCAGCATGTCGCAGTTGTTCTTGATAATCTGGATGATCTCCTTCTTCTCCTCAGCGGCAGTGAGCGACGTCAGCACTTCCGAGAAGCCCACAATAGCATTGATAGGCGTGCGAATCTCGTGCGTCATATTAGCCAGGAACAAACTCTTCATACGTCCTGACTCGCGGGCACGTTTTGTCTCGTTGCGCAGCTGGTCCTGCTTACGCATCAGGTCGTTCATGTTTCGCCAAACGCCAAAGGCACCCAGCAGCTTGCCGTTCTTGTCGTATTCTGGGATACAGTTGATCTGCACCCACTGCAGGTCTGAGCTCTGCGTCACTACCGGATAGAGCTGACCAGTATATACCAGCGGCTTCCTCAGGGTCTCGCTGAGGTTGGACAGCGCCTTGACAAACTCATGGTCCTGATCGACGAAGATATTCTGCAACTGACTCAGGTCGATACAACGCACCACGGTGTTCAAACCATTATAGAACTCCAGGGTGTTGCGCTCCAGACTGATGCGCCAGGTCATCATCTTCGAAGCCTCCAACATATAGCGCAACTCGGCCTCGTAGTTCTTGATGGCCTCGTTCATCTTCTTCATGCGGGCGTCGTTCTCCATCACGTTGAGATACATGTTTCGCTCCTCAGTCACGTCGTTGGCTGTCACCGAGATATACATCAGTTTGCCGTTATCATCGTAGATGGGGTGGACGCTGATTTCCAGATACACACGCATCTCTCGCTCAGGAACGATACTCAGCGAGCAGGCCCAGTAGTCGTCAGGATGGTCACGGTCGAGCACCTCGTTGAAGGGCATGACGTCGAAGAGGTTCACGTTAGAGAAAAACTCGTCGCGTGTGTCGCTGTCGAAATGACATATCTGACGCATGATGCGGTTGGCATCGATGAGCCAGCCTTCAGGCGAATAGAACGACATGCCGATGATGGAGTTCTCGAAGATGGACCTATAGCGCTCCGACAACTGCTCCACCTCGCGTTCCTTCTGCTTCACCTCTGTCTCGTCGGTCAGTGTGGCAATGATATTCACCGGCTTGCCGTCTTCATATTCGGCCATAGCGCGTCCATACATGTCGTGCCAGTCGGGTTCGCCCGTTCCCGTATAGTTGTAGTTCCAGCGATAATAGCACTCGCCTACCATGTCGATGCCATCTCTCAGTCGCTCTACGAAGGTGCGGAACCGTTCCCTGTCGTCGGGATGTATATAGGTGTAACACACCTCTATACCTACATTATTGCCGAACATCGCCTTTCCGTGCAGGTCGTACACGATGTTGTCCTTCAGGTCAAGACACATCACGTGATTGCCGCTGATGTTGAGCGCCATCATCATAGCCTGCTGTTCGTCAAACATGATATTCATATTCAATTCTCAATTTTCACCTTTCACCTTTCACCTTTCAATTCACTCTCTTCCTTTCAATCACAGTGGCTGTGCAAGGTATCGACACCCACACACTGGTGCCCTTACCATAGTCAGACTGCAACTCGATGGTGCCACCCATCTGACGGGCCAGCAGCTTCACGATGGCCAGGTCGAGGCCGGAACCCAGCAGTCCCCCACCCTCACGACGTGTGAAGTGGTCGAAGACGTGGGACGCCACCTCTGACGAGAAGCCGCCACCAGTATCTTCGATGCGGATGGTCAGCTCGCCGCGATGATACTCATAACTGGCAGTAATAGTACCATGCTTGGTCGTCATGCAGGACAGATGGCACAGGCGCTGGATGATCATCGACACATGATGGGAGTCGATATCCAACACCAGCTTGTTGTAGCGCTGCGGGATGACGGGCTGCACGCCAGGTTGTATGTCTGTCAGACCATTATGGCAATAGGCCTCGAAGGCAGAGGCGAAGTCCACCGTTTCCACCTTATAATCCTCCATATTGGCTTCCAGTCGCGAGATGTAAAGGATATCGTTCACCACCAGCAGCAGCTCGTCGGTGCTGTTCTTGATCTGTTCGATGAAGAAGGGCTCGTCGCCCTCGTCGTGCTCGCTGGTAAAGAGTCCCGCATAACCAATGATGTTGTTCAGCGGCGTACGAATCTCGTAGCTCATATTCGTCAGGAAGGCCTGTTTCAGCAGCTCCGTCTCCAGCGCCTTCTTCGTCTCCACAGCCAACTGCTGCTCAGTCTGCACCACGTCGGTAATGTCGCGATACGTGCCGAAGTAGCGCTCCACCTCTCCCTTCTCATTGAGCATGGGCACCATGTTGAACAGCAGCCATATCTGCCGACCCTTCTTGTCGCGAATCTCTATCTCGATGGCCTGCACAATGCCGTGTTTGGTCAGGTGGTCCATCCTGTTCAACGCGCTGTTCACCGTTCTGCGGAAGCGCGGCGTGGCCAGTCGGATACAGCGCAGCTGCGACAAGCACAGCTTCTTTTTCGACTCGCGGTTGATGAGCTCGAAGGTATAGGAATGGGGATAGTAGTTCACCAGTTGCACACCGCTCACACTCAGGGCGTAGTCGATGTTGGCGATATATTGCTTGATGCTGTCGGTACCCCACTGCAACTGCTTCAGACTGTCCTGCAGACGATGGTAGGAGTTCACCATCTCCGTGATGTTGTGGCCCGACATATAGACGCCCTCCAGCTCACCCTTTTCGTTGCGGATGGGGTTGATGGTCGAGTCATAATACATCTTTCCCTTCAGGCCGAACTCATCCAGTCGGTACTCGGGCAGATTAAAGTCGCGGAAATTGATGATACTGCTGGTCAGCGTGTTGGTCATCTCGTTCAGCGGCACCGGAGCAAAGAAGGGGTTGTTCCTCAGGAGGAAACTGCCGTCAAGCACCTGTTCGCGGCTCTTCACCCTAAACGTCGAAGAGGCACGTTCGTTCAGGTCGGTCAGCACGCCGTTCTTGTCGTAGTACAGCATGTCGAGCAGCGACGAGTTAAATATCGTATGATAACGCGCCAGCAGATGACTGATCTTCTGTCGGCGTTCATACTCCTCAGTCACGTCGTGCTGGATAGCCATCAACGTGGTGGGCTGGCCGTCGGCGCCCCGGCTCATCACCGAGAACGATATCTCATAATGTCGGCAGTCCGAATCCTTTTTCTCCCTACTCCTGCAGGTCACCTTTGCCGTATCCATCTTGCCTTCGCAGATGTCGAAGACCGTGGCACGCATACTGTCCACGTCGTCACGATGAAAGAACTTGGCGAAGTCGGCAGGGTTGTATTCACGCTCATAGTCGCCTGCCTCCGACAGGTAGCAGAAATGGCGTGTCGTAGGGTCATAAAACCAGAGGCGCAGTTTACTGGTTTTCATAATCAGCGCCAAGCGAGCCTTCTGTTTCTTATTGTCAATATCTTGATTCATAAACAGGCTAATAGTTGTTCAGGTTTTACTTTTACTCGACAAAAATAAATGAAATTGAGCACATTTCAACCAAATACGACAAACTTTTAAGATTTGTTCACGTTTAAACAACCCACAAATGGTGAGATTTTGCTATATTTGCACCCACAATAACTAAATAAATGCATTTGGAATATGGCAAAGGTTCTTTTGATTAACGGTAGTCCCAGAGACAACGGCAACACGATGACGGCGCTGAGCGAGGTGGCAAAGACACTGAACGAAGAAGGTATCGACACCGAGATAATCAGCATAGGCAAACAGGCCGTGCAGGGTTGCATAGCCTGTGGTATGTGTGGCAGAAACGGGGCGAAGTGCACGTTCCGCGACGACCTCTATTACAAGGTGTGGAGAGCTGTGAAGGACGGCATCGACGGCTTGGTGATAGGCTCGCCAGTATATTACGGAGGCCCTAATGGTTCGCTCTGTGCCCTACTCGACCGTGTGTTCTACTCGTTGGGTGCCGACCTGCGTTTCAAGCCAGGAGCCAGCGTGGTGGTGTGTCGCAGAGGTGGCGCCACGGCAGCCTTCGACCGCCTGAACAAATACTTCTCCA
>Ga0310786_10001966_pt1 | contig 32382 bp, 18 predicted proteins | sample AusTroGonzalo_MG_FD_203881 | JGI IMG/M metagenome (GOLD analysis project Ga0310786, IMG submission 203881) | Bovine rumen microbial communities from tropical cattle in Woodstock, Queensland, Australia - Gonzalo_03 (v2) (version 2) | ecosystem: Host-associated > Mammals > Digestive system >...
GAGTATGGCCGGTTGAAAAACCAGGCCCGAGGCAACTGGCCGGTATGTGGTTTCAGGCCGGTCAAGATAGGAACGGGCCTGTTTTAGTTTAAGAAAAGCAAAAACAAATCAGGCCGATTTGATTTCAAGCCCGTTGAAATTAGTTCAGGCCTGTTGGCTTTCAGGCCGATGAAAATTAAATTAAGAAAAGGGAATGGCTGGCCGATCAAAATTAAATGTCGTTCTGGGCCGGTCAAAATCAAATCATTCTGGCCGAGTTATGGGCCGGTTAAAATCAAATTAGAATGGTCGAGTTTAAGGGCCGGTGATTTCAAATCTGGCCGATCGCTATATGGGATTGTTGATTTCAAATTAGACCGGTTTTATTTCAGGCCTGTCAAAATCAAACCGGGCCTGTTCTCTTTCGGGCCGGCCAGAATCAAATCAGGCCTGTTGTGTTTCGGGCCGATGAAAATCAAATTGGGTTTAAGGACCAACCGGCCTATCAAAATCAAACATAGTTTCAGGCCGATTAAAATTAAATAGTTCTGGCCGCGTTTCGGGCCGTTTAAAACTAAATTATGCTGGCCGAGTTTCAGGCCGATGAAAGTTAAATTGTGCTGGCCGACTTTCGGGCCAGTAAAAACCAAATCGCTCTGGCCGAGTTTCAGGCCTGTCAATTTTAAATCTGGCCGAGGGACTTATAGGCCGGCCAGTTTTAAATCTGGCCAGAATAGTTTCGGGCCGGTCAATTTCAAATCGGGCTAGTTTTGTTTCAGGCCGAGAGAAATGAAAACATAGGCCTGTTTCGGGCCGTGAACCAAAACCAAATCTGACCGGCCGTGATTAAGGATCAATTTTAAATGGTGGTGATATGGGCCGGTGAAAATCAAATCGGACTGAGGGATTTGCTGGCCGGCCGGTTTCAAATCTGGCCGGTATCGGGAGTCGGGCCGGTTTTAGTTTCGGCCAGAAAAAACAACCGGCCGTTTTTAAATTACGGCCGGTTTTGAAACACAGGCCTGTCACGGTCGGCCAGATTAGTATCGGGCCGGTTATGGCCGGTTATGGGATATTGCTGGCCGGCCGATCGGAATTGAAATTAATGCGTCGGATTTTAGGATTGATCGGCCAGGAAACCGGCCGTGAAAATCTGGCCGGCCAGAATAGAATCGGGCCGAGGGACTGGCCCGAAAGTGCGCTTTGCGGAAAAGCGGCCAGAATCAAATGTCGATCCATTGGAAGAAAAACCATTTTCAAACTGGCCGGCCGGCGCTGGCCAGGGCGCACGACATTTTACATTCTCTTTACACAAAAAGGGGTTGACAAGTGCCCGGCAAGGTGCTATAATAGTATCAACGAAAGGGAAAAACAAGGAGGACATCACAATGAAGAGCATCGACATCATCCGCATCATCGTCGCCAATATGACCGAGGAGCGCTTCAACACCATCAACAAGGCTGAGGACGACTACTGGGACTTGGACCCTAAGACCTCCCGCAACGGCTACAAGCGCTTGGTCTACAACCTGCGCAAGGAGGGCCTCACGGTGGATGAGTGGTTCGCGTGGTGCGATGACTAAGAGAAGGGCGAAAGCCCTTCTTTTTGTGCCCGTTTTGGCGGGCCGGCCGGAATGTAAAAAGTCGGTAAACCCATTGACATTGATCCGGTCATCTGCTATAATAGTCTTACCAACAAGGAAGGAAGTGCCTACTATGATGAACCTGCTGAACGCCTACGAAGCCACCACTGCTGCCACTGCCTACATCCTTGGCTTCCTGCTGAATGGCAACGTCTACGCCATCACTGTCAAGTCCCTGCCTACGTGGTTGATCGGTCTGGATCGTGAGAGCAAGACTCACGGCGGCTTCAACAAGTTGCGCATCCGTATGAACAACATCGCTCGCGCTCGCCTGATGAACCTCGGTGCTTCCTACATCGGCACTGCCGAGGAAGTTCTGACGATGAAGAATAAGGGTGATGCGTTTGAGAAGTGGATCGCCGAGAGCCTCGGGCAGAAATGGCAGAAGACCTCGACGCCCTACTTCCTCGCCGCTGATGTAAACGCCAACGGTGAACGCTATCAGGTCAAGTTCGAATCCGCGAGTCTCGCGAATGAGAAGACCATCGCTATGGCGATGCGAGCGGCTCACCTGTGAGCCACTGGCCCGAGAAGGCCAGATGGCAAGGCTCTCGTGCTGGCCCGTCAGCCCCTCAGCGAGCAGGCCCGAGCTGGCCGGCCTGACTGTGGAGCTGGTCGAGTCGAGCTGGCCGGCCCGAATGGAGCTTTCCTACGCTAACGCTTTACTATCGTAAAGCGTGGCTTTCCTAGGGACGGCGGCAGCCTGCCGCATCGGCAGCGGCTCCCAATGCTCCGCGCCGCAGATGTCGAGGGCAGGAACCTGCTTGCCAGTGGAGACGGAGACGATGATATACTTCATGAGATGACCCCTTGCTCTTGATGTACCTATTATACACCTTGCGCGCCGGCTTGTCAAGCGTTTTACGCAAACTTAACATTCGCGGGCCGGCCCATCCATCGAGCTGGCCCGTCCCGGCCCGACCCTGGCCCGATTGGAGCCGGCTAGACGGAGCTGGCCGGCCGAGCTTTCCTACTTTACTATGGTAAAGCGGTAGCGCTTTACCAGGCGAAAGCAGCGGGCCGCCAGACTTCTGGCGTCCTGGCACAGGCCGACTCTGAGCAGGCCCGGCTGGGCAGGCCCGGCAGATCGGGCCGGCGGCAGATCGGCAGAAAACCGTGGGCTTCGATTAGAAGCCCACGATGTCCAAATCCGCGCGGTCGCCGTCGTAGTAGGTGTAGCAGTTGGGGAACATCGCCATCGCCTTGTAATAGGCTTCGGTCGCGTTCGGCGCTTCGATGGTCGCCATGGTGTGGTCGTCCTTGCCGCACATCATGTGGGCGGCGTTCTGCGCGTAGGTGTAGACGCGGAAAGTGTAGAAATTCATCATGGTATTATCTCCCTTCTTTTTGTTCACCGGAAGCGCTCAACCGTTGAGCGCTTCCAGACCGTTCCGGATTGTTGTCTCTGTCGCAAGGCTTGCGGCTTCGAACTTGACCGATACTTGTTCGGTTCCGGCGTCAATGTCCGCCTGCTTCCAGTAGGCGACCGACTCTTTTTTGTGGTCGGCTTTGCCATACCATTTACGCGCTATGTAGGCTTCGAACGCATCGCCGCGGTTTTTCGCATCGCCGAAAACTTCGGCGGACGTCCCCACATACACCGCGCCCATGGTCAAGAGCTTCGTGCGGCGCGTGTCGGACATGGTGCCGACTTTAAGCTTCTTGACCTTGCCGCGGTCGGACGATTCGCACGACATGACAATCATGTCATTCGGAAGCTCCGGAAGCTTTACCGCGTACACATCGCGGCGGTCGTTCATGTAGAAGCCAAAAACGGTGACATTAGCCGCGTTCGTGTCATTGTATGCCTTAAGAAGCATTTCACGCAAGGGATTCATTCTAGCACTTCCTTCCATTTAATCGGTTTTGCGCCATGGGGCTTTACAGCCCCATGAAACGCATGTAACGCAGATATTCGGCGTTCCAGTAGTCGGCGCCGCGCCCGTCCATCATGGCGTCATAGTCTGCCATGGCGTAGGCATCCAGCGTGTCCATGGGAATGTTGAAATATCCGGCGGACGCAAGCCCCAAGATAAGCATCGCGACCGTGTGGCGTTCCTTCGCATTGAGTTTCATACTGTCAACTCCCTTCAAAGTCGTTATTTTCTTGACCCATGAACAGAATACCACACTTTGCCCCAAATTGCAAGCTCTTAAAGCAACGTTTAACAAGATCTTAACAAAGGGGGCAGATCGACAAATGTAAAGAACCAGTAAAGAAACTGTTAACTCAGTTAACCGGGGTGTAATAAAACGTTAATACCCCCGTAATTTTTTCTTAACCTGATCTTAACAAAAAACAAATCTGAAATCAATACACCCCTAACTTAAAATTAACATACCCGTAACATAAAATTTACCTGGCTATAACATAGAATTTACCTGGCTATAACATAAAATTAAACTCAAATTAATAAAGTTTGTGTTAAGAGTCTGTTAAGATTGTGTAAATCCGGCCAATGGGGGCTTATATTAAGGATTTGTTAAGGACTTGTTATGGTTATGTTAAGGCGCTCCCCAAATCCCACCAACTTTTTTAAAAATGAACTTTTTTAAAAATAAAAAATAACACCCAAACACTTGACAATCCGCCCCAAATATGATATAATACACAATGAAGGAAGTTGTATCTCCACAACGGAGATGCTAAAAATGAAGAAAAAATACTCACTCGACTATTCTATCGAGCGTGACATTGACCGTCTCCACGCAGTAGAAACTATCCTCGACACGCTCGAAACCAACCCTACCAACTCTGAACTAGAACAAATGGCCTCCTACATCCTCTACGGCAAAGACGAATCGGGCAAAAACGCCATACAACGTGGCGAAACAACCGACTCCGACAAACGCTACAAATCGTTTCAGAAAGCCGCAGACAAAGTCCATTCCCTAGACGAAATACTTGACAACCCCCTCAGCGACCAACAATCGCTCCAAACCCTAGAAACTCGTTACATTTATACAAAGAAAAAGCCAACCATCCGCCGGCCCAAATATAACAAAGAAACCGGTGAAGTAATCGACCCCGGTGATAGCGACGTCCCCGGCATGACCCAACTATGGGAAACCATTGACCGCCTTGACCGCATCAAAGCCATAAACGAAGGCACACTCCCGCCAGATGACGACACCCAAATATTCACCGACTCCTACCGCTTCTATCAATTTAAACACGCCCTCATCGACATAAAACGCCATCAATACTACCTAAAAGACGCTTACAAGCCCACACTCCACTTTCTCTCTATCACCCCACCAAAAGCCCAAACTTACAACTGGGACAGCGACTCCTACTACTGGATGGCGCGCGAAGATTGGCAAACCCGAGTAGACAATGCCCTCCTCCACACCATCTCGCGCAACATAGACGACTATGAGACACGAATAAACCCTACCACCGGAAAGGAGGAAGTAAAATGGGTAGTGCGCCGGCATACCTTCGATTGGGAAAACCCCGCGCACATCAAGGCCCTAATCAACCATTATAGCGCCATCTATATGGAGTTGGGCGAAAAACTCGATAGTTGGGGTCGCACCCTCATTTATGATTTTGACCGCTATTTTGACATGGCTGGGTTTTCGCCTGTGCGCGAATACATTCTGACGCGCAAAATAGACAAAACCCCCTATCCCCTAATTGTAGAAGAACTACAAGCCAAGTTCGGCCTCAAATATAATGAAAACCATCTCTGTACCATTCTTGCAAAAGAAATCCCCGAAAAAATGGCGGCTGCCGCAACCAAACATCGTATGCTTCTCACCACCCCACAAGAGGACCGCAAATGCTGCTTCACCTGCAAACAATGGCTTCCTCGCAACAATTACTTCTTCGCCACTAACAACAGCCGCAAAGACAAGTTCTCCTCCAATTGCAAAGAATGCGAGAGGAAAAAACGCATAACAAAAGGAGGTCAGTCTGCCTATGACAAGCGCAATAAAGACTCGGCATTGCCTAAAATGTAAGCAAGAAAAACCCGAATACGAGTTCGCGCACACCGAATCTCCTTTCTTCCCTGGCCACCACTCCCTCATTTGCACTTCCTGCCTAGAAAAAATGGTGCGGCAAGACAATCTAAATGAGGTTGATAAACTATGCCAATACCTAGACCTACCATTTGACCTAGATAAATGGACTACCCTCTACAAAATACACGGCGACCGCACCCTTTCAGCCTACTTTAACACCCTTCTTGATGAACACTATCGTTCCATATCTTGGTCTGATGAAAATGAAAGATGGCGTATTGCGCGCGAAGAACAAACCATTGATGACGAAATCAAAGTTCTCAACGAAGGCAAATTGCGCAAACTAAAAAAATCGTGGTCTCCCGCCTATTCCTCCGAAGAACTTCTTTTCCTCGAAGATTTCTACAACCAAATAAAAGCAACCCAAAACGTTTCTACTCCTATCTTAGAGCACTACGCCCGCGACCTTTGCGAAATTGAATTGCGCATTAAAAAAGGTTTGCGCGAAGGCCTAGATATTAAGAAGGATATGGACGCCCGCGACAATATTATTAAAATCGCAAAGTTTGAAGCCTCCAATGCTAAAAATGCCGCAGACTTTGAATCGGTAGGTGAATTAATGGTTTACTACGGCAAAAAGGGGTGGCATCCAAAATGGCACACCGAACCCAAAGATAGCGTAGACTTCATGATGGAAAACGTCCAAAATTACCTCAAACGTTTAGTTACCAATGAAGGTAATTTCGCAGAACAAGTAGAAGAAAAGCGTGAACGCTACAATCTCACCGAACGTTTAGAAAACATAGAAAACGAGGCGGTAGATTTTGATGAAACCGCTGACGTGGAGTTTGAGGGTGATGATGAACTCACCCGTGAATTAAGTGGCTGATGTAGTCTATCGTGATGGTATACCAATAGAAAAAGGAGTAGTCCTTACTAAACAATTTTTAGATGATAATCAAGCACTTTTTACGAGTTATTTGAACCTGTGGATTTTATATCCTGATTTGTTTTTGGATTTGATACAAGATTCAGAAGATGCGAAACATTGGCATTTACAACCTTTTCAAAGAATTGCTTTGCGCGCGTCCATGCGCTATCGCTATCATTTCTTAACTGCTACACGCGGCACTTCCAAATCATTTACTGCCTATCTTGCGGCATTGGTCAAAGCCATTCTACTTCCTAATTCTAACATCTTTATTGCTTCGGATGTAAAAGGCACCGTTATTAAAACAGCAGAAACAAAGTTTGAAGAGTTCTTCCGCCATTGGCCTCTTTTGCGCAAAGAGTTAGCCACGCGTGAAGAAGATGGTAAAACAGGGCAAAAGAAGAGCGGTAACTACTATGAACTACACTTTAAAAATAATAGTAGTATAACAGTTGTTTCAAAAGACACTAGCCGCGGATTGCGCGCGACTTGCGGCATTCTTGAAGAGGCTGCAACCATATCGGAGGATGATTACAACGAAGTGCTTTTGCCGCAACTTAACGTTCCTAGGCGTGAAGTAGACGGCACACTTAATCCCGAAGAACCCGTTTCAACCCAAACCTTCATCACAACGGCTCGCGAAAAAACCGTATTCATGTATGGTAAATTAATTGAGTGCGCCGTTAACGCTGTTTTAAACCCCGATAGTTATTTTGTCTGGGGCCTTAGTTATGAAATCCCTCTACACTATGGAATTGTAAATAAACAAATGTTAATGGATCAGCGCGATTCTACAACAATGAATGAGGAATCATTTTCGCGCGAATCCCTATCTATTTGGACTGGTAATAACAAAGAAGCGTGGTTTGATTCTAAGCGTTTGGCAAAGCGCCGCACACTATTAAAATGTGAGCGTCAAGCCCCCGATTATCAAGCCAATCCAAATACTTTCTATATCATAGGGGTTGACGTAGCGCGTTATTCTGCGAACACCGCTATTATGGTAATCAAAGTATTACCCAACGACAAAGGTTATAAAAAGAATGTTGTATATACTGAAGTTATTCATGGCGCGAACTACATTACGGAACAAGCCCCGCGCCTGAAAAAACTCATTCAATTATATAATCCACGAGAGATTGTTATTGACGGTAATGGCCCTGGTATTGGCTTATTGGATGCTATGGTTTTACCTTCTTTTGATGCCAAAACTGGTGAAAAGTTCCCATCTTATTTTACCTTTAATGATGAAAATCATTTACCATCTAATAAGAAAAAAGAAGTAGATGAACCTATACCTGAACTAAATGCTATCATTTATGATATTAAAGCAGGTTCATCTAATGATGATATTATTCACTCAAACTTTTTCGCGCAAGTAAATAATGGTTCTGTTTCTTTTCTTGCTAATGAGCGCATTATCCGCGACAAACTTATGGCTACGAAAAAAGGGAAGAAAATGTCATTATATGACCGTAGGGTGTTCCTCCTCCCTTATGAGATGACTTCGCGTCTTATGGACGAAATTAATAATTTGAAGTTGAAGCCTACGGGTGTTCAAAATCAATTTAAAGTTGAACGTATTACTACTTCTATTCAAAAAGACCGTTTCTCCGCGCTGGAATATGGTCTTTATAGAGTAAAATACTATGAAGATAAAGCTCTAAAAGCGAAGAAAAAAAGAAATATGAAACAATATGCTTTTTTCAGTCCTAGAAACAGGGGGTGAATAATGTGGGCGCGAACGATAGAGCAAAATATGACTTTACAAATTTTAAAGTAAGAATAAAAGATCGTCCTTCTAAACGATTGCCCCTTTCAAACCGGATTTATTCACGCTGGGGATACCGTGCGGATAACTCGGTACGTAACCGTGAATTTGAATTAGATGAAATAGAGCAAATTATTCGTGAGGGTGATTTAGAAACATTGCGCGAATTATCACGATATTATTACCGCACTAATGGCGAATATAGAAATAATATTGATTTTCTTGCGCACTTGTTTCTTTATGATACTATGGTTATTCCTGTCTTTGAAGAAGGAAAAGGCTCTAAAACACAAATTTTAAAAGCCTTTTATAGCGCGTGTAAGTTTGTAGATCGTCTTGATTTACCTAACACCCTATTACGCATTACTACCGAATGGTTAAAGACGGGCGTATATAATGGTATTTTAAGAAAAGATGGTGATAAGGTAGTTATTCATGATTTACCGTTAGAGTATTGCCGCACACGATATAAGGATTTCAATAATTTAAATATTCTTGAATTTAATTTACATTATTTTGATAGATTTCTTACAGATGAGTTAAAGTTAGAGGCACTTTTAACTTTTCCAGAAATTGTTCAAGAAGCCTATAGAAAATGGATTTCTGTAAATTATCAAATGGATCCGTGGGTAGAACTGCCTGCGGGTGCGGGCGGGGTATGTTTCTGTTTTGCGGGAGACCCCACTCCGCTACTAATTTCCAGTATTCCTGACCTCAAACAATTAAAAGATGCGGTTAAACGAGAAGAAAAACGCGATGATAATGAATTATATAAACTACTAATTCAACAGATGCCTATAACATCTGATGGTGAATTAGTTTTCCAACTTGATGAAGTTGCGGATATTCACTCATCTGTTGCTAGTATGCTGTCAGATATAGACACCGTAGATGTTTTGACCACCTTTGGTGAAACTGATTTGGAAAGTCTACAAGAAACTAGCGCGGCTACTCAATCTAGTGACCGCATTGAAAAATATAAGAAGAATGCTTATGATGCCTTAGGCCGCAGTTCTATTATCTTTAATGCTGAAAATAGTTCTACTTTAGCCTATGCTATTAAGAAGGATGAAGCATTAATGATGGGGTTTATGAATGCTTATGAAGCCTGGATTAAATTCCATCTAAATGATGAATTTGCGCGCACTGGGTTAGCATTTGATTTTGAAATCTTACCTACCACAGTCTTTAACCGCAAAGATTTACAGCAATCTTATTTTAGCGGTGCGCAATATGGTTACTCAAAGATGTTTGCGGGCGTAGCTATGGGCATTAAACAAATGGATCAATTAAGTTTAATGAATTTTGAAAATGAATTCCTTGATATGTCTAGTAAGATGATTCCATTACAATCTTCTTATACTACTTCTGGAACCGCTGTTGCTGCGGAAGGAAAAAATGGCACTTCAACACAAAAAACAACAGTTTCAACAGAAGCCAAAGACATAAATAATAAGGGGGGTCGTCCAGAACTTCCCGATGAAGAAAAATCCGAAAAAACTCAGGCCAATATTGCGGCCGCAGGTTAAGGAGAATGACTATGGATAGACAAATTCCTATTTATTTTGATAGTGTCATAGTCTCTTCACCTTTAGAAAGAATTTCTGAAAGTAATCAAAACTTGGGTCGCTTAAAAGTGCGTGTTTTCACTAAGTATGGAAACCGCAATGGCTCGTATATTACTGAAAGTGTGGCACAACAGCTAATTGATAGTGCTACTAAAGGAGACACACCAGTTATTGGCTTTTTTGATCCTCAATCACAATCCTGGTCTTCTCATACCGGTCCTACACTTGCTAGTGCTTATGGGTATGTAGAAAACTTTGAGGGCTGGGAGCCATTTGCCGATACTGATGGCGTCACAAGAGATTATGCTGTTTTTTCTGTAGTTTTATTTACCAAATATTTTGAAGAAGCACAAAAGATATTGGGCCAAAATCAAAGTATGGAATTAGATATTAACTCTATTACTGGCGATTGGGCAGATATTGAAGGCACTGAATATTTCGTTTATAAAACCGCGCAAATGCTAGGTTTCTGTATTATTGGAGACCACGAACCTTGTTTTTCTGTGTCTGCTTTCTTCTCAAAGAATGATGACACTTATAATACACAATATGACAAGTTCTCTTCACTTTTGTCCGACCTCAAGACTCAAGTTGAAGAGGCGCAAAATATTCAAAAGGGAGGAGAACAACCAATGAATGAATTTGAAAATCAGGAAGTTGTTGAAGAGACTGTTGTTGAAGAAACTCCCGTAGTAGAAGAAGTTGAGACTACAGCTGAAGAGCCTACTGCTGAATTTGAAAATACAGTAGAAGAAACTGCGACTGAAGTCGAAACCGAAGCTGAAGTCGAAGAAACTGTAGAAGAAGAAGAGCCTGCTGGTCCTTCTGAATATGATCTACTACAAGAGCAATTTAATGCCCTACAAACTTCCTACAACGAGTTAGAGCAACGCTATAATGACCTACAGGCTCAATTTGATAGCGCCAATGCTCAAATTGATACTCTAAACACCAAAAACAATGAATTACAAACTTCTCTTGAAGCCTATCAAGCACAGCAAGTAGAAGCTGAAAATAATCGTAAAAATGAACTAGTAGAAAAATATGAAAATCTTCTCACCGAAGAAGAAATTAACCCAGTTAAAGAAATGGTTAAAGACTTTTCATATGATGAATTGGAATCTAAGTTAGCGATTACTTTTGCTAACAAGAAGATCGCGGGCGCGGAGGCTAAGAAAGTACCGCTACCAGAACCCGAAGAATCACAATTCGCTTTACTTATGAAAAAGTATCGTAAAAATTAAGGAGGGAAATAATTATGACTAGATTTCCACTACAAGAGTATGCTAGTCTTGAGCTAAATCAAGTTGCTTTTCCCAAGACTGGTATGGTAGTTTCTCAGACTCCCCTAGGCACAGCCTTCACCAAGGATGCTCCTTGCGAGAATGGTATGTGGGTAGTTGCTGATAAGGCTGCTGGCGCCATTAATCCTCCAGCTGCTGCTACTGATAAGCCAATTGGTATTGTTTATACCACTGAAAAGGAATATGATATTTTCCATTATGGTCTAAAGACCTTCGGTCGCAAGGTCGCTGGTGATTATCCTCGCGTTGGCATTTTTGGCCTAGGCGATACCGTCACCACTAATTGCCTACAGTATAATGAGTCTACTTATTCTACTTTTGCTGATTTAGAAGAGGCTCTAAAGGCTGCTGAAGCCGGCACAACCCCAATGTATGTTGTTGCCACTGCTGGCAGTGGTGTTCCTACCCTAACAACTTCTAAGCCTGCCTCTGGCACTTATGGCAAGGTTGTAAAATACTACACTGTACCTAACGGCGAAAAGGGCGTTAAGTATCAGATTGTAAGTCTATAATAGGAGGTGCGAACTATGAATAATCTACAGGTTTTAATGAATGGTGTTTTCGGCCGCAAGGTTCCTGCTGAGTTCGCTGCCGAGAATTATGACTATGAAGCCGCTCTACATGATGAGCTAGTTAAGTTATTATGTGACGATAAGGGCCACATTAATCGCTATAAATTTGAGCGTAATAAGATTGATTTATTTGAATTACTATCTCAGAACCTAGAAGAGGTTCTACCACAGTCTATCGAGAATGCTCTTGATATGTTCTGTGAAGTTGTGCGTGTACCTCAGGGCTCCCGCCTAGAGTTCCGTGTTACCCGTGGTAAGCAGCGTGGCCGTCAGTTCGTTACTCGTGCTACCGAGTCTGGTAATTATGAAACCTTCCGTCTAGACCGTGATCGCTTTGATGTTTATCCACAGGCTATTGGCGGTGCTGGATATGTTGATTTCGAGCGCTATCTTGATGGCGTTGAGAGCTTAACTGATATTTATGAAGTTATCCAGCTTGGTATTACTGATCGTATCTTTGAAATGGTTCAGGAGTGCTTACTTGCTTCTTGGAATCAGGCTGGTCGTCCTTCCAAGAATAAGGTTATTGCTTCTACTTTCGATCCTGCCGCTATGGTTAAGCTTTGCAACGTAGTTGCTGCGTATGGCTCTCCTGTTATTTATTGTTCTCCCGAGTTTGCGGCTGAGATGACCAATGCTATTGTTTATACTCAAGGCGATAAGTATGGTGTTAAGATTTCCGATCAGGACATGCTCGAAGTTCGTGAGCGCGGCTATATTGGTCGTTTCCGTGGCTTCCCAGTGGTTGTTATGCCACAGTCCTTTACTGATGAGACTAATGAGAAGCTAGTTATGAATCCTTCTTTCGCTTATGTTATTCCTGCGGGCAAGGAAAAGCTAATCAAGCTAGGGTTTGAGGGCTCTCCTTATTTCCGTGAGTGGGATGACCATGAGGGCGATAATTCTATTGACCTACAGGCTTATGTTAAGGTTGGTGTTGGTATGTATTCTACTCCAAATTATTGGGGCATTTACTACAATGCTGGCATTGAGGCTGATGGTTGGAAGGATTATAATGATAGTTTAGATGCTGATATTGCTTCTGCTTATGCCGATGTGCATCCATAATTGATAATTAATTATAAGAATGGGGTGGGTGAGAGTCTCGCCCGCCCCATTTTTCTTTTAGAGTTAAAGGAGGAATTATTATGTCAAAAATTACTTTAAAGAATATTAGTTCTGCTACTGTTGTAGTAGGTTCCCCAAATAGTAATATGAGGTCTCGTAGTCTTGCCCCCAATCGTGTTATTTCTCTTACTCCGGAAGAGTATGAAGATTTAATGTATGAGCCGGGCATTCAGAATATGATTCGCGGCGGTTATATTAAGATTAGCGGTGTTGAAGAAGCGCGTGCCGTTATTGAAACACCCAGTAATGTGCTAGAAAAGGATAGCATTATTAAGATGATTGATAATCGCGATATTACTGCTTTTGCGAAATATATTCAAGTTGCGCCTTCTGCGGCAAAAGATACAATTGTTCAATATGTAGTAGAAAATAATATTACTGATAATGCTTTTACCGCTCTAATTAAGAAATACTGCGATATTGATGTTATTCAGGCGATTAGCGTGAAGCATCAAGCAGAGGAGAAGTAATATATGGCAACGCCCTTTCTCAAGGTGTATGATGCCTTTCTAGCACGAATTACCGCGGATGAATGGACTCTTGAGGAAGAACTCGCCATCGTAGAGCGGGATTGGCAAGAACTTCTAAACATGGCTATTTTTAGGTTTAAATATCCGCGCGTTAGTTTAGATGTAGAAGAAGTAGACCCAATTGATGACCCCGGTGTAGAAACACCGCAATTAAAGACTTATCAATTTATTGATGATTTAACTAATGATGAGATACAGTTATTAGCGTTGTATATGAAGCATGAGTGGGTTAAGCGTTGTATTGCTAGTTGGGAGAATATTCGACAGCTCTACGCAGATAAAGATTTTTCACAAGCAAACCATTTGGATAAATTAAATAAGCTGGAGGTTGCGATAGCAACTGAAGTAAAGCGGGCGGAAGGTATTTACGATCGTTCGCGCGAAAAACGTCCAGCATTTTTATTTAAAAAGTTGGCAGGTAAGAAAAATGCCTTGTGATATTACTTTTGACGGCTATAAAAATAAGTTAAAGGGCCGTCTTTATGGTGTGCTTTGTGAAAAAGAAAAGAATGGGGAATGGGAAAAGTTCTTGGATTCAATTATTATTGAACTTGAAGGGCTAGGACCAACTTGTATAAATTATTGGCCTTTGCTTGGAAAGTTAAATTCCTTACATCGCCTATCATATGATTATTTTCGTCGTACTATCTTTGAGTGTATGAATTTGGTAGGCACATTAAATATAAGGGATACAGAATGAATTATAGAGATGTATATTTTTCTCGTGTTAATCATTTAGGTGAAACAACCGCCGAACGTATCAGAAATGGTGGTATTCGGTCGTTTGAAAAATGGTTAGCAGAATCTCCTCATACAATAAGAAATTTATCTGTTGAGCGTAATATTTATTTTGATGGAATTATTCTTACTAATAAGGATAAAGAACATGAAAAGATTATGTTTTTAGAGGTGGCTAATAATATTCCTCTTTTAATTGGAGATATTATGAATTGGACTCTTGATGACGGAACTATTGAAAAATGGATTTTAGTTCAAGAGGAAAAAAAGGTGAATGGCACCTTTAAAACATTCTGGATTATTCGGTGTAATTACTTAATTAAATGGATTGATGCACAAGGACATTTGCAGCAATCTTGGTCTTATTTTGTTAGTTCATTAGATAGTAAAGTTAAGGCGAATTTCCGCACATGGAACAACCTAATTACGCCTCAACCTAATAAATATGCGGAAATCTTAATGCCTCGTTATCCTATTGATCGCGCAACTAACTTCATTGTAGAAGAAGAATCTTGGACGGTCGTAGAATATGACCATACTAGTGTGCCCGGAGTTATTTATCTTTCTTTGACTGAAGGCAAAATTAATTCTATTTATGATGATGTTATAAATAATATTGCGGATTTGGATAAAAAGGCAAGATATGGTTTTATAGTACCAGAAGCAAGTCCTCAAATTTTTAATTTGGGTGATAATGTTGAACCCGTTTTCACTCTTATGAAAAATGGAACACCTTATTTAACAGGTGAAAATGAACGCGCTTTAAAGGCAAGTCAAATTGATTATGTAATTGAAGATAAAACTATTATCAAAAAGATTGATGATGAATTAATAGGTATTAGGCGTGGTACTACTAATGTAACTGCTATATTAAAAAATGACCCGACTATACAACAGACTTTGACTATTCAAATAGGTGAATCAGAAGAACAAACGGCATTTTCTTTATATATTGAAGGTAAGGATAAGGTTCGTTTAGACCATGAAGAAAAATATGTTTATAATGGCACAGGCAATATTAATGATATTACTTGCGTTTATAGATTATATGAAATTAATATAATAAATGAACATATAGTAAGCGATTTACCTGTTTTTGAACATCCAAAATTGGCTGGTACCTATATTACGATTAAGGAAAATAGTTTTTGGGTGCCAACAGAATCTAGTGAGGATGAAGAATTGTTAAATAATTATGCGGCTAAATATCAATTAAGCAGTTTAGGCGAAGCATATTTTAATAAAGAAAAAAATAGTTGGGTTGTTCATGCTAATAATAAAAATAAATTGGGTTATGCTATTTTAGGGTGTACTTATAAAATAAATGAAGAATATAAAACTAGCTTCAAATTAATTGAAGTTATCCCATTATGGTAGGTGATTTAAATGGATTTAAATAATACACAAAGACGCTTTGCCGTAATGGGAGATAATACTTTCAAAATAGCAAATAGACTGATGCAAAATGAGCGATTATGCCGTTTATTAAAATATCAAACCAAGGACCCTTTTCTATTAAAGGATCCTGTTACAAATAAAGATCAGCCCGATGTATCTGGGGTTGAATTAATTCATAAGCAAATACTGATTGTTCCTAAAGTATTTGATGATAGCACTGAAAAAATGTCTTATGTTATTTCAGTTTTTGATGACTTTACTGTTAATCAATTAAATCCTGAATTTAAAGTTTCTACCGTGCGCTTTGATATTGCCTGCCCTTATGATGAGTGGATTTTAAATGACCAATCATTACGTCCATATTTAATTATGCAAGAAATAGACCAAATGTTTAACGGTAAACCACTTGCGGGAATTGGTAATTTACAATTTTATCGCGCAGATAATTTAACCCTTTCGCCTTATATTGGTGGATATTCAATGAGGTATAAAATCAATGAATTTAACTGATGATGAAATTTTAAAATTTCAACGAGGGACACCGGTATTTTTAGAAGATATTTGCGCGATTTATCCTGCAAAATTAGGAGAAATAATTGATGAAGGATATTCTAATTTTCAAAAATATCTAAGTGTATTAATAGCAGAAAAGCCTGTTATTCAAAAAACAGATGATAATGAATTAGCAAGTTTAATGGAAGAACTCACTGATTTTCAATATCTTCTTATGATGACAGCAGTTGATCCTGAAATTAATCAAACAGTAAAGGATGCTTTTAGATTTTTTACACACGAAAGTGTTGTTTTTTCTCTCGATCCCGCGCAAATCATTATAGGGCCCATAGAAGAAAAACACTTATTAACAGAGGAACAGTTTTATGATTTACAACGTATCCTCAAACGGATGTATTTTATAGAACAAGAAGGAGAAGAAATTATTATAAATAAAAACGATCCTCCCACGGTAAGACGATTAAAAGAACAAATGCGAAGAAATAGAGATAAGGTTCGCAAAGCTAAAGCAAAACAGGCCGCGAGCGAAGGATCAGATTTAAAGTTCTCCGATCTTATTGGCAGTATATGTATTGATAATTGTGGTTTAAATATGGAAAATATTTGGAACATTACATATTATGCCTTTCATGACCAGTTAAAAAGAATGGGGTGGCGTGATCAATTTAATATTAATAATCAGGCTGCCTTGGCTGGTGCTAAATTAAAAAAATCGCAACTCAAGCATTGGATGCGCTCCATTGCGAGTTCTGATAAATCATGATTTATATAGGAGGTAACTCACATGGCTGTTAATATTTTTGATAAGTATGGTATTAAAGAAGTTGCCAATGTTTATTTTGAAGCTCTAGCAAGTGACCCTGCTGCGAATGTTTATGAGGGCGACATTGTGCTTTTCCTAGATACCCTAAAAGTTTCTACTATTGAGACTACTGCCGAGACTACCGATGCTACTGGTGGTTGGGGCAATCCTAAGCTAATTTCTTGGGACTATGGTAAGGAGATTACCGTTACCCTAGAAGATGCTTTAATTTCTCTTGAATCTTTACGTTTCATGCTTGGTGGTGCTATTAAGCGTTCTACAGCTGATCAGAGTGTATGGGTTCGTCATACTGAAGAAGTTATTGCCGGTGAAAATGGTGCTCTTCCACGACCTGAAGATCATTTAACTAAAGAGAAGCTTACTCCTGTAGCTACTGCTGGCCATCCAATTCGTTTTATTAACTATGGCGGTGGAGAAGGCAGCACTACTGCTGGCGTTCGCACTCAAATTGTTGCTACTGGTGATACAAGCAAAACAATGTCTGATAATCAGGTTTTACAATTTAAAAATGATGCGATGGGCTTATCTACTCCTGCTCCCGCAGCAAAGGGCGACCATGTGCGTATTTTCTGGGAAGAGGAGGTTAAAACCAATGATGCTGCTGTAGAAGTTACTATTTCTCCAAGCACCTTCCCTGGTACCTATCGTATTGTTGGTGATACCTTCATGCGTTCTCAAAAGACTGGTAAAGACGAAGCCTTCCAGTTTATTATCAACAAGGCTAAGGTTCAGTCCGAAGTTACTATCACCCTAGAGGCTGAAGGCGATCCTTCTACCTTTGAGATGACTCTAAATGTTCTACGTGACGATAGTGGCGATATGATGAAGCTAATCCGTTACGGCGGCGCGGCTGGCGACTCTACTACCTCTGGTGATGACGAGGGTTCTCTAGGTTCTGAATAAGTTATAAGGGGAGTTAATCTCCCCTTATATTTTTTATAAGGAGTTTTAGCATGTTAGACCAATACTTTGGTATAAAAGAACTTTACGAAGTTGTGTTAAAAGCTAAAGTTCCTATGCAATTTGGTTCACGACACCTAGAAAAAGGAGAACCAGTTTTATATTTTGAAAATATAAATATGTCGTTACTTTCTGAACGAAATTCACCTATAATGGCGCGAGGCGGTTGGTCCAATATGCCTCGTGTTATTTGGGAAGATCGTTCAGAAGTAACGTTTTCTCTTACTGAAGGCGTTGTGTCTTCAATAAGTATGGGTATACTATTAAGCGCTAACATGATTGAGAAGGTTCAAGGTGAGAGTTTATATGTGCCTATGCGCGAAGGTCCGTTTGATTTAGATTGGGTAACTGAACCAGAAGATGAAACTAAACATCATCTAGGTTTTTATATAAAACATGAACCTAGTATTGTATTACCTGAGCGTAAGGCCTTTATTTATGAATATGAGCGAGATGTCGCTCAACGAAAGATGTATGGAAAGCATATACAAGTTTGTGATAAAGAAGATGTGTATGGTAATACATTACCTTTTATTGAAGTCACAGATGGTGATATTGCGAAACAATATATAATAGATTATTATTATGCGTATAAGGATGAAGCGTTGATTTATTTGATTCAAAAAGAACGTTTTAATGGATTGTTCACTCTTGAGGGTAAGTTTTACTCCAAGGATGAAAATGATGGCTTAAATTATACAAATTTAATTTATATGCCAAAAGTAAGAGTTGTGAGTGATATTAACTTGCGCTTGGGAGAAAGGGCTGATCCAACTACATCCGTTTTTAATATCATTGGGCTGCCAGAAAAAACGGAAGATAGTAATAATTTAATAGTGAGAATAACACGTCTTAATCAAGATATTGATGCAGAAATATGAGCCACTTCCTAGGTGTAGGGAAGTGGCTCTTTTTTATTTGGTGTAAAGGGAGAGGTGAGATAAATGCCAGAAATTACTGTGGATGTTGGCGTAAGATTGCAAGCTATGCAGTCTTCCGTGGCAGAACTACAACGAGTATTAGATAAATTACAGCCTAATAGTAGTGGTTTTAAAGATTTACAAAAAATTATTAGTAATATTACTAGTAATATGGATAGATTACGGCTTCAAACTAATAAGCCTTTTGGTTCACAAGGGCAATTTAATCAAACAGAAAAAACCGTAGCAAAATTAGAAGAATCATTAGACAGAGCAAAATTAGCTGTTGAGAGAATAAAGTTTTCTGATTTAAAATTAGATAATAGTCAAATTGCCCAATTAGATGGTTTTAATAACCAATTAAAAAAAATAAAAGAAGAATTTGCCATCTTTAAAGATGATTTAAAAAATCAGTTTTTAAGTGATGATTTTAATAAAAAATTTATAGAAGGAATAAATCCTAATTTACTTAATAAAAGTTTTGATGAAATAGTTAAAAACGTACAATCTAAAACCGATGCATTAGGAAGAACTTTGGCTAATGCCACTTCTGAATTAACAGAGTTTAAAAAGGCCGCCGCATTAGGAGAAAAGATTGATAAGGCTTCACAAAACGGAGTAATTTCAGAACAGGGTTTGGGAAAAGATGTTTATGACAAATTCTTTCAAACAAATAAAGCGGGCGTTTTTAGTTTTAAGACTGGTGGCGGATTAAAAAAAGGAGAAATTCAACAACAGTTTCTTGAGTATTTAAGGGGCGAATTTCAATTAACACCCGCTCAAATTGATGAATTAACTGGATTATCGGCAAAAGATATAAGGGCAAAATTAGCCCAAGCAGATTTTTTTGACCCACAAAAAGTTGCCGCAGAAAAAGCAAATAAAAAATTACCACAGGCTGGTTTAGATTTTACTGCTGCAAGTCAAAATTATGAAAATGCAGTAGCGGTTATGACCAGATTAGCTCCTTTATTAGACGCTTTATCTAATAAGGATTTAGATTTAGCAGAAAAACAAAAATTAGTTAATCAAGCAATTGCAGATTTTCAACAAAAATGTGAGGGCGGTGTTCGTGGAGCAGTTGCTACACAAAATGCTTTTGGTGGATTAAATTCTCAATTAGAAAGTTTTAAACAACAATTAAGTCAAGCAAACTCCCAGTGGTTAAGATTACAAAAACAACAAGCAACATTTAATTCTATGAAAATGGCCATAACTAATTTCATGGGATTTAATCAGGTTTTAAATTTAACTAAACGTGCAGTTAAAGATGCTATGAATCATATTAAGCAATTGGATGCTACTATGAATGGTATTTCAATTGTTACTGATATGAGTACTGCTGATTTATGGAAACAAGTTGATGCTTATAGTGCTTTAGCGCAAAAGTTTGGTACTACTATTCAAGGTGCTTATGATATTTCAAAGATTTATTATCAGCAAGGTTTGGAGACTAGTGATGTTATGACCTTAACTGAAGAAACTTTGAAGTTATCAAAAGTTTCTGGCTTGGATTATGCTAAATCTACTGACTATATGACAACAGCACTTCGCGGCTTTAAGATGGAGATGAAAGAAGCCTCTACTGTTGTTGACGTTTATAGTAATTTAGCCGCGAATACGGCTGTATCACAAGAAGAACTCGCAGTTGCTATGAGTAAAACTGCTTCTTCTATGGAATCAGTAGGTTCTACATTCCAAGAAACTTCTGCTATGATTGCTACTATGGTAGCGGTTACTCGTGAATCTGCTACTAATATTGGTTCTGCTATGAAGTCTATTGCTTCTCGTTATGGCGAATTAACTAAGGACCCACAGAAATTATTAGATTCTGAAGGCGAAGCAATGAGTTTCAACAAGGTAGATGCTGCTTTACAATCTGTTGGTATTACAATGCAAACTGCAGATCATCAATTCCGTGATTTTACAGATGTTATTGTTGAATTATCTGAAAAATGGGATACATTAGATAGCACACAACAACGTTATATTGCGACTCAATTTGCCGGTAATAGACAACAATCTCGTTTCTTGGCTTTAGTTTCTAATGGTGATTTATTAAGAGAGAATATGGAAACCGCCGCTAATAGTGAGGATGTTGGTACTATTCAAGCTTTGAAAGCGATGGATTCTATTGAATCTAAAATGAATCAGGTACAAGTTGCAGCACAGCAATTTTATACTACTCTTGGCGCGGAAGGAGTATGGAAGGGCGCATTAGATGGTATTAGAAGCTATGTTGATACATTAAATAGTTTACCTAAAGCTTTTGGTAAAATTCCAATTGGCGCTATTGCTGCTATATCTAATATTGTTGGGCTAATTAAATCATTTTTAATGTCTGCTTTAAGTGATGTGGCTGGTATTTGGAATCAAATGACCGCACAAGCTGTTTCTACATTGGGGAATGGCGGACAGCAAGCTGGGCATTCTTGGGTAATGCAATTTATTAATGAGATCAAGGGCGGTGTTTCTAACGCTCAACAAGCTGGCCAAGAAGTTGCTAATGCCGCTAAAGCTGGAGCTACACAAACTAATACTAAACCTAGTGGTAATAATTATCAATCTGGACAAATTGATACTATTATTAATAAAGGTCTTGGTCTTGGCGGTGTAAATTTAGCTGGCACTATGAACTCAGATGAATTACGACAAGAGTTTGCTGATAGATTAAATGAAATTCAAAATATTACAGGACTATTTACAGATGAACAACAAGCAAAATTTGATGCTTTAAAAGCAAATATTTCAGATGTATCTTCTTTTCAAACAGCAATGGAAAAAGTGCGTCAAGAACTGGTGCACACTGATCAACAAACAGAACAAAGTACTTCTAAATGGGAAAATTTTAGAAATGCTTTAACTAATAAAAATAGCGCTGCATATCAGGGCGTTTTAAATCTTTCACGTGCTTTTGTAACACTTGGAATGATGATAGATAAAACAACTGAATCTGGCAGACGTTTGGCCGGCACCTTTACTGGAATGGGTGGTTTATTACAAACTGGTTTAGGTATTGCGGGTGCAATTGGTGGCGGTCCACTAGCTTGGGCTAAAGCGGCTCCAATGATATTAGGTGGAGTAACTCAAATAATTAATGGTATAGATTTAGCTTATGAAAATGCTGAAGAACGAGCAGAGAGATTATCAAAAACTGCAGAAGAATTAGGAAATAAAGCAAAAGAAGAAAAAGCTAATTATAATATATTAGATCGTTCAGTTAATAAATTAAGAGAATTAGAAAATGCTCGTTATGATAGTGCTGAAGCCGCGGAAGAATATCAAACTGCGGTTGATGAATTAGCTGATAAATATCCACAATTAATTACTGGATTAGATGAAGCGGGTAATGCTACTATTGAGGCTACTAATTTAGATTATGAACTAGAGAAAGCACGCAAAGCAGCTGCAGAAGCGACTTTAGCCGCAGCGGAAGCAGAACGACAGGCAGCACAGGATAAATTGACAACAGCGATTGAAACAAAAGAGTCTAATATTGAAGAGCAAGATTTTTCAGCGTTGGGATCTCCTATAGAAGATCATGAAGGTCTTTTTACCCCATTTATTCAAAAGGCCGATAGTTTAGAGGGCGTTTTACAAAAAGCTTTTATGAAAGCTGGTCAATCTGATGTACGAACTGCAGGACAAACTTGGGAAGATACGCTTTTAGCTAAACTTGCCAGTGATAAACGTCAAGGAATAAAAACTAGTGCTGATAATAAATCCTATAGTGTAAATTTAGAAGAATTAGAATCTTCTTTGCCTGCGGAAGAAAATGAATATAAAGAATGGGACAAAATAGTAAAAGAATATATAGATTTTCAAAAAGGGACTGAAAAACAATCTATAGTTTTAGATCAAGATATACAAAAGTATGGTGAACAAATTAGAAAATTAGAAGAATTAAAAGGAACTGACGCATTTGATAATGCAGTTCGTAGTATTTTTAATGATATTTCTTCTGCTCCTTTAGATATGCAAGAAAAAATATCTAAAGCTTTTGAAAGTTTTATGGCATGGGGAGAGGAATATCGTAAAAATCAAGATAATATTGATAAATATGATGAAGTTTTAGAATCTACTAAAAAAGTAGAACTTTCTGCCAAAATTAATGATTATAAAAATGAACGACAAGAAACATTTAAAAATATTGATGAAGCAAATGCTATTTTTGCAGCATATTTAGTACAACAAACACAAGAGTTATCAAATGAAGAATATAAGGAATACATAAATAGTGATCAAATAAAAACTGATTTTGAAGCCGTTGCTAATGCATACGAACAATTATCTCCTGTTGATGCAATAAAGTTTGTTGATATGTTTAAAAATCGCAATCAATATACTATTAAAGATTTTGAAGAAGAATTTGGCACTGCGGCTCCTAAATTAGTTGATGCAGTTAAAGCATATTATGAGCAGAATTTTGGATTAAGTGGTAATGTAGAAAATTTATATAAACAATTAGATAGTAATTTTAAAGATACAGATATTGATTATGAAAATATTTATGGTGAAATTACTTATGCTCAAGATATTATTTCTAGAGATTTAGCTAACTGGATTTCTTCTGCTATTAATTTAGCTAAAGATTATGCTTCTGATGGATTTAGTACGGCGGCAAATAATATTTTAAATGATATAAGTGATATAATTGAACCTCTAGAAGAATTATCTTTAAGTTCACGAATAAATGTTGGAGAAATTTTAAAGCAATATGATCTTAAGACTGTTAGTGGAGTAGAATCAATTTTAAAAGAAATAGAAAATATACAGGGTACAGAAAAACTTCAACAAGCATTACGTGGCTTAAAGGAACATTTAATATATAATATTCCATTAGCAATACAATCTTATACTCAAGAAATTGTATCTAATGCTGAAGATGTAGAAAAATCTATTAAAGATATTTCTAAAGGGCTTTCTTTATCTGATGCAGTAAAAGCATTAGAAAAAATTAATGCGGATGGTGGAGTTCAAGTCAGTTTACAAGATCTAAAACAAAAAAATGGTAAATTTTATTTAGAATCTATGGTAGATGGACTTGAAAATGTTAGAGAAAGATATATTAAAGCTGTTTTAGCAGAAAATGATGCTGAATTACAAGCTATTCAGAATAGAATTAATGGATTAAATAGTAACGAAAATAATATTGATAATCAATTAGGTCAATTATTTGAATTTTATAATAATACTAAACCAGATGAATTAGCTGAAAAAATTTTTAATATTAATCAGTTTCAAGAAGGTTTTGCTGTTTTACAATCTATGGGCCTTACTACTCAAATTAATGATAATCAATTTCAATTAAATGCAACAAAATTTGCTGAAGTTTTTTCAGAAAGTAATGTTACAATTGAAGCCTTGCAAGCCGCATTAAATGCTCAATTAGAAACTGGTATTGAAGTTGCTACTTTTCTTCATATGTATTTGCCTGGACAAGAAGCATTAGGCGCAGGCAATTATCAAGAATATTTAAAAAGAATAAAAGCGGCTAATGAGGGGGTCACTACTGAAAAATATGATGAATGGGGTCAAAATTGGTTTGATGTTGATTTATTTAAAGTTATGCGTGGTGAATCTATAGAAGGCTTTACTTATGATCAATTAAAACCAATGAAAGAACAAATCAGTAATGCTTATAAGACCTTAATATCTGATGTATTAGAAAAAGGATTTGATAACATTCATTTAGAAGATTATGAAGGTTTAATTGATAATGTATCCATTGATTTAGGTGGTTCTTATAAAGACTTTGTTAGTCGAATTATAGAATTAGGAAAATATACTATTGAAGAACAAAACGCTCTAATGGTTCAAGCTATTGAGAAAGATACTCAAAAAACTAAAGGTGCTTCTGATGCTTTAAAAAACATTACAATGCTTTCTAAAAATAAGGGGCTTGGAGATTTAAGTGATATTCAATCTTTAGCTGATGCTTTGGGAATTGAAATTAATACTATTCTTGGTGAATATAATGAACAGTTAGGACAATATGCCGTTGATTTAAGTAAAATAGATTTAAGTCAAATTGATAATGGTTTACAAATATTAGCGGATAGTATTCAAAATTTTCTTTCTTCTATTGCTGATGATATTGGCAAAGGACTTGAAGGTAAATTAGATTATGCTGGTAGAGATAATTTAATTGCTAGTTTAAAACAATTTAATATAGATTTAGAATTGGATGATTTTACTCGTACCGTAGACGGTTTAGAATTAAGTCAACAAAAAGCTATTGAAGTATATAATACGTTAAAGCAAATTGATAATGTAAGTTCTAAAATAACTCTTGAATCTTTAGCTAAGTCATTAGAAGAAACAAATGAAAATTATACAAGTATTTCCACAATTTCAAAACGAATAGCTGATTTACAACGGGAAATTGGTAAATTACCTGTAAACGATGCTCGTCGTCAAGAATATGAGGCCGAATTAAAAGTTGCACAAGAAATTTATCGTGTACGTTCTTCTACAGATAATAAAGATTTTGATTTTATGAGTCGTTCTTTGCCTAATGGTATGGCTAATCCTATTAGTTATTGGGATGCTACAGGCGAAGCTTTTAAGGCGATGAATAAAGCTTCAAAATCTGGTTATATGGAGATTCAAGATTTTTACAATATTGTAAATGAAATGAATAATATGGCCGCGACCAGCGGGCAAACCCTTACGTTTATGGGCCAAAAATTAAGTGGGAGCGCAGAAGATGCCGCCCGTTTAATTGAAGCTGGTATGGGCGCTCTAAAAAATATTGATGGTGAAGGCGTAAAAGTTTCACTTAAAAATATAGGTGCTGGATTTAAAGTAGGGGCATCTGATATGACTGGTGATTTTGATGATGGAATTAAAGTCATGGCAAAATCACAAATTAAAATGCTTGATGCGGCTATTAATATGCTTGAAGCCATTGTCGCGATGGAAAATATTGATACTAATAAAGACGGCATTTTTGACATGGGTGAAATTTTTAAAGATGGTGGTCCAGAATTTGATGATGATGTTAATACTTGGCTTGACTATGTTGAAAATGCTTGTGGTGGTATTGAAATTGGTGGCGTATCATTACGGAAAGCTTTGGAAGATTTGGCTTCAGAAAGTGAAGAGGGTAAAATAAAAGTTGTTGAATTTTTAAGTAGTTTAAGAACTTTAGATTTTGAATCAGGTAATATTGCTGATGTTTCTTATCAAATTCAAAACTTAGTTAATCGTTTTTGGGCGGGAAAAACCGTAAGTGTTGGCGAATCTATTTATGATTTATTAAAAGTACCGAAAGATGCAAAAACAGATAGTGATGAATTTAAACAATGGGCCAAAGATAAAAAAATACAAGTAAAAGATGCTGAAGAAATTATTAAACAATTACAGAATGTAGAAGAAGGATTAAATATTGATAAGAGTGCTGGAAAAAAAGAAAAATCTTTATATGCTTCCGTCGAAAAATTGTTAGGATTAAAAGGAAAAGAAAAAGGTTATTTTGAAAAATTTGCTGGAGATAAAATTACTAATCAAACGGTTAAATATTGGGAAAATATTGGCTTTGATTATGATAAAAATGGTAAAATAATCGGTGCCGTATATCATGGTTCAGATGGTGGCTCTATTACTTTAGATAAAGATAATCCTGAAGGATGGAGTAAACAAATTGAAGATTATGAAGCAGCAATAACTAAAGCAAAAAAATTAGGTGGAACTACTGTTAAGGCCGAAGATAGTAATAATACTGCTTTTACATTTGAAACTACCTATGGTTCAAAACAGATTATTAATATAGTAGCTAATGATGGATCAACTTGGTATAATTTTGGTGATTACTTAACATCAGCAGGCTCTATAGAAGAAGCTATAGGAAAATATTTAGAATATTTAAAATCAACTCATCCAAAGCAATATAAAGGTAAAGATGATGATGAGATTTTAATTGAAAAAGGTTATTTATTAGAGCAAACAACTAAAATAGATTTTAAAGATCCTGCAGAAGCTAATAAAACAATTAATGGAAAGACAGATGACCAATTACAAAAAGCAATAGAAGATGCTACTCCTGAATTTAAAAATGGTAAATATCATTGGAATCTTGATTTTGGTAATGGCGAAAATATTGAAATTGATACTAATGGTAAACAATTAGATGTTGAGACATTAAAACGAAAAACTAGAGAAGCTGTTGGCATTGATGAAAACACTGTAGCTAATATAGCACAAGGCATTACAGATGCTTTAGATAATGCAGGTCTAGCTGAAAAAATTGCTGAGGCGTTAGGAACAGCGATACATGATGCATTTACTGGTGATGTTACTAGTGGAAAAGAAGAAAATGTTGATGCTGATGTTAGTACTTTAAATGTTAGTGTTCCCGCAGAAGTAAACGCTTCTGTTAGTCCTTCTGGTGCTTCAGTTAGTGGTGCTGGTATTGCTTGTTTAAATTATCCTGATCTTGATAGTGCTTGGCGTTCTTGGATGTATTATTATAAGCAACAGTTAAATTTAGGAGAAAATGAAGAAGTTTCTATTCCTGATGGACTTACTGTCACTGCCGCGACTAATGGCGTAACTAATTATACTGTTACTGTATCTGATGGACAAATAAATTATACTTATGGGAAAGGAGATGCTCCTAGTGTTGATTTACAAAGTAAAATAAACACTCATTTTGCTAGTCTGGGAATTGATACTAAAAAATATACAATTACTACTCCTCCTGTTTTATCTGCGGATGGAAGCACATCGGTTCAATATACCATAAAAGTTACGGATCAAGGTAATGGAAATTATACTGTTGATCTTCCCGGGTTGGGAGAATTATCAACAGCAGACGTGAATGCTACCGTGCAAAGTTGGTTAAATGAGCAAACAAATGAAATAACTAATACTATTAAATCTCCTGAACCAGAGCAATTAAACACTATAACTAAAAAGGTTGAAATTCCTGGGGCAGAATTTAACATTGAAGTTAGTGATCTTGGAAATGGTTGGTTTAATGTAAAAGTGCCAACTTTATCTTCACCTATATTAACTCAAAATCCAAATGCTTGTATACAAGATTTCTTAAATACTCAAATGCTTGGAGCTACTTTAGCTATTACTAAAGAAAGTGAGTCAGATCCATTACCTGCTTTAAATCGTTCTGTAGAAATTAATGGTGTGTTATATGGTATTAAGATTGCAGATAATGGTGAAGGTAAATATACAATAGAATTTCCCGACGGGCAAATGAATTATAATGTAACGGATATTCAAGATTCAATTAATAGATGGACTAAAGCACAAGGAATTCTAGTAACACGCTCTCTTTATAATACAAATAGTGAAGAAGGACAAGAGTTACAACCCCCTATAGTAGAAACAGTAACTATTAATGGTGTAACTTATGGCATTGTAATTACTAGGGATGGAGAAGGTAAATATAATGTTACTACTCCTGATGGAGTAACAATACCAAATGTTATGGATGTTGGTGCCTGGTTAAATACTTGGAAGAAAACCAAGATAAACGATATTATTTCTGCTGTTCCTACACAGTTAGATCCCGTTACTAATGCTAATGGCGTACCTAATCCACAAATTCCAATTAATGTTAATGGTATTGATTATACTATTACTGTTGGAGCTGGTGGAGCATATACTATTGCTGGAATAGATGGCACTTTTACAACAATAGACCAAGTTGTTGATAAAATTGTAGAACAAAGTAATAGTGAAGGAGAAGTTAAAAATCTTCCTCAAAAAGCAAATATTGATATTGAAGTACAAAAAGTAAATATTGATATTGAATTAGAACCTATTGAATCTTTGACACAGGTTGTTAATGAATTAATATTGAAGCCGAAGAATGTGAAAATTGAACAAAATCCTCCAGAGGATACTGGTAGTGATGGACAGCCCTCTACTTTTACTCCTGGGGAATTACCAAAATTTCCTTCTCAAGAAAAGTTTATTAATGATGGTTTTTGGGGCGATACCGGTACACTAGGCACCATTCAACAAGCTTATGAAAAAGTACAAAGTGAATATGGAAAAGGTGAAAATATATCTGCTTTACAAGAAAGCTGGGATAATTTATGTGCTTCAATATCGCAAGCTGGTGGAGCAACTGAAGAAGTAAAAAGCACATTAAGTGAATTAGAATTTCCACCAGAATTATTAGCATTATTAAATTTAGATCCAGCTAATCTTTTCCCAAATACTTCAACTACTTCAACCCCAACCCCTGCCATGCAAAATGATTCAGAAATTAAAACTGATAAAGTAGAGGCTGAGGGCGCAGAAATTACAGCTTCAAATGCTTCTACTGTAACTATTGAAACAGATAATCCTACTCTTTCTTCTGATAGCGTTAATTTAACTGCTACAAACGTTACTATTGGAACGGCAACTCCTACTGATAATAGCGGAGATAAAGATAATAAATCAGACGGAAAAGAGAAAAATTCTAATAATAATACCAATACCGCTCCTGCTGAACAAAAAGTAAACGTATCTTTAGATGTTTCGCAATTTACTAATGCCGTATCTCAAGCCCAAAGCGCTTTAGATGGAATAACTGCTACTCAGATTACTTCAACTAAGGATACTATTATTAATGCTCTCAACACAATTTCTACAAAATTTAGCGGCGCGGCTTCTAATATCAATTCCATTGCTAAAAATATTAAAACTATACCAGATATTAATAAGCAAGTAACATTAAAATACACAACACAAAAAAGTAGTGCTAAGGGTACTTTCGGCGGCAACGCTTTTGCTACAGGTACTCGTACATTAATGGGTGAACTTGGACCAGAAATGGTAGTAACTAATGGACATTATTATGTTGTTGGTGAAAATGGCGCTGAGTTTGTTAATTTAGCTAAAGATTCTATTGTATTTAATCATAAACAGACTAAAAAATTATTAAATAATGGAGCTATAGGTAGTAGAGGAAAGCCTACCACTACAGTTAGTAATGCTATTTCTTTTGCTAAAGGTGGAAAATTTGGACCCGCCCGTTTTGGAGACGAGCCAAATCCTAATAATCCGCCAACTCCTCCAACGGAAAAAATCAGTGAAGAAATAATTGCTTCGGTTACTGTAGATCCAACTTCACATAAATTTAAATTGTCTGATTCTAAAGCCAAAGGTGATGCAACCGGTCCCGCTTTAGCAAGCGCTTCTGCTGCACTTTCAGCATTAAAGCAAATACGTGCAATGTGGCAGCGAATGCTTGACGCATCAGCCAAAGATTTAGGCTCTCAAGCCGGTCGCGGTGGTAAAGGCGGCGGTGGCGGCGGTGGCGGAGGCGGTAAGGATGATAAAGATCAGCCAAAAACCACTACTGCTGATATTCAACGCTGGTATAACTGGTTACGTCAGATTGAGCATATTGAGATGCATATCACGGAACAAGAAAAATATCAAAGCCAATATGAAAGTGATAGAGTTGCTAATGGTGAGCTAATTTATAAGACGCAAAAAGACCGCTTAAAGTTATTAGACCAAGAAATTGTACGTAATCAAAAATTAGCTGACTTACAAAAGAGTTGGTATGATAATAAGAGAAAAGAATTAGCTGAGTCTTCTTATGGCAAAATCTTTACTTATGATGAATATGGTTTACAACAATATGTTGGCGAAGATCAACCTGGTTCTGGGGTAGGCCTTGATATTCTTGAAAACTTAACACGCCGTGATGTAAAAGGACAAGCTAAAGATAACGCAGCAACAGCAAAAGCGCAATTAAAATATTTACAATCTGTTGGATTTAATATTAGTGATTTATTATATAATGATGATGGTACAAAGGTTGCTAAAAGTATTAATTCTAATCTGAAATTAAGTAAATTTAATAAAAAGGATAAAGATAACGATTTATATGTCCAAATGATGGAAAACTTCTGGGACCGCGTAGATGGTTGGCGTGATGAATTAGATAGTTTATATGATAGTTATCATGAGCAACTTGAAAAAGTAATTGAAAATCAGACCAAGCAAAACGAGCTTATTCAGGCTATGGTTGATAATGAGCTTTCTATTGAACAAGATTTAGTTAAGGCTATTGAGGATAGAGAGCAGGCTGAAATTGATAGATTGCAAGATGAGCGCGATGCTCTTGATGAGGCTTCAAGCAAATTCTTGGATGGCTTAAATGATTCTTTATCCAAAGAGCGTGAAATGTATGAAAAGAATCAAGCCGGTAATGAGTTAACTAAATTACAACGTCAATTAGCCATTTTACAACGTTCTGGTGGTTCCGCTTCTCAAATTAAATCGCTACAAGATCAAATTGCTAGTAAGCAAAAAGATGCTTATTTTGACGCACAACAAAGTCAAATAGATGCCATTCAAGAGGCTTCTGATAAACAAATTGAAAAGTTAGACACTCAAATTGATTTAATGACAAAGAATTTGGAATATCAGAAAGAGAATGGGCTACTATGGATTGAAGTGCGGCAGATTATGAACGATACAAACACCACTGCTAGCGACGTAGCGGCGATGATTTTGGCTTGGAGTAAAGAGTATCGTGAAAATTCAGCTTTACAAAATGGTGAGGATTTAACAGATTTTACGGAGCGTTTCCAAGAATGGACTGAGTTTAGAGAAGATAAGAATGCTGATGAAGATTTGTGGACACAAATTGAAAAAGAACAAAATTCAAATAAAGAATATGCAGATTATTTAAATAAATCTAATAAATATCTTGGTGATACAGATACTGCTGCTCACAAAGAAAGAGCTAAGGCAGCCAGTTTAGCAGCATATCATGAAGCTTATGATGCCGCAATTAAAGCAGGAAAGTCTGAAAAAGAGGCTGATGATGCTGGAAAAGAAGCGGCAATAAAAGCTGGTAATGATACTATGGGTGCTTTAGTTAACTCTTCTCTTAAAACTTCTGATAAATATAATGAAGATTATGCGGCTGCTAGTACAGTGTTTGATAATATTGTATTAAATGAAAAGAAAGAGCACCCTGATTCAACAATTGTAAATGATAAAACCTTTATAGAACATCAAGATGAAATAAAAGAGGCGTTTATAGACGAATATTTAAATGATGAAAATAAATTTGATGAAGAAGGAAATTTAATTGGTGAAAATGTTTTAACTCATTTTAAAACTGCGGCAAGTAATGTAAGTGAAGATTATAAAGTAAATGAAAAACAAGAATCTCATGGCCCCTTTACTGCTTATACATTTAAAGATAATCAAAAATTAAAAAATGGGAAAAAATACACACAATTAATTGCCGCTGAAAAATTTGACGCTAATACACCTTTTGAACTTACTGGAAGAACAACAACTAAAGTTTTAAGTACGAATAATAAAAAATCTGGTAAACTACAAAAAGGTGTGAAATTTGTTGAAATACTTTTATCAGATGGTAAAACTCCTGCTTGGGTTAGATCAGATGAATTATATGATGCTTATCAAGAGCAGGCTAATGTTCAAAAAGTCGCAGATGAAATTAAATCTTTAGATTCCATTAATACAAATAATTTAGAGCCAAAAGACTTTACTTTACGTAGTATGACGCCTTTTAATTATGCATATGAAAATGAAAAAGGAGAAACTATAAGGAGTAAATTAACAAAGGATATGCATCTTGGCATTTCTCATATTAAATTTAAAATGAAAGATGGGAAGGCTTATGATGTT
>Ga0310786_10001967_pt1 | contig 32379 bp, 21 predicted proteins | sample AusTroGonzalo_MG_FD_203881 | JGI IMG/M metagenome (GOLD analysis project Ga0310786, IMG submission 203881) | Bovine rumen microbial communities from tropical cattle in Woodstock, Queensland, Australia - Gonzalo_03 (v2) (version 2) | ecosystem: Host-associated > Mammals > Digestive system >...
CAGCTGGAATTCGGGTAGGTTGCTTGAGGCGGTCGGTAACGATTCGTCCAGAGAGATGGTCATCGCCTTCGCAAGAAGGAACAAAACCCGGCTTACAACTACCCCTATTATGAAGGCCTCTGCTTAACGCAGAGGCCTTCTCCATTTTCATATCCTTCGTGGGCTTTGGGTTCATTTATTATATTTGCGGAAGTATGTCGGCTTTTTGGAATAAAGACAAAATAAACAAGCTAATCTTGCGCATTGGGGCTGCCATTGGCGTAATCGCTATGCTCATGGGTACAATCCTTACGGTTGCCGTTTGGAACGAAGGCTATTTCGTGGGCGCCATGATGATGATTGTGACTGGTGCGATTAGCGTGTTTCTTGGTTTCAAGGAATTGGTGCAGCCGAGCGATCATGTTTTCCACTGGCTGCCGCTATTCTATAAAATCGTACGCCGTTCGTTTTTCTTCTTGAACGTGGTCTTAATCGGGCTTGTTATTTTGACGGTCGCCCCGATGCTAGAATAGTACGAAATACCTTTCGTCTTTCGTCTGTAGGCACGAAGTGCCGTTCTCTCGTCTGATTAGTGAACGCCGTCTTCGTTGGCGGATTTCTTTTCGCTATACCAAAGCTGGATTTTTTCGCGGGCGTCTTCATTGAAGGCGTCTTTGTCTTTCAGAATGTTTTCTGCCATCTGCAGAGTCTGCGCAATCAGTTCTTGGTCATGAATCCAGTCAAACCAGCGGAATACCCAGCTACCGCTCTGTTCGTTGCCTTCCAGATTGCCGGCGCCGCGAGTTTGTAAGTCGAGTTCTGCAATTTCAAAGCCGTCATCAGTGTGGCTGAATTGTGTCAGGCGTTCCAGCGAGTTTTCGGCGGCTTCGCCATCGGGCAACATCAAGAAACACCAAGCCTGCATATCGCCGCGGCCCACACGCCCGCGTAACTGGTGCAGTTGCGCAAGCCCGAAACGGTCGGGCTGGTCGATGGCCATAATGTTTGCTTCGGGCACGTTCACGCCGACTTCGATGACGGTTGTTGCCACCAGAATATGGACTTCTCCGGCAGCGAATCGCTTGAGAATTGCATCGCGTTCTTCTTCGTCCATCTGGCCGTGAATGCCTTTTACAACAACGCTGGAATCAAAAGCGCGCAATTCATTCACCACATCTTCGACACTGCGGGCATTGCCTTCGTCGTCGCTGCCGACTCGGCTTACAATCCAGTAGCAAAGATTTCCGCCCTTCGCCTCGCTACAAATGAATTTCTTCATGTCATTTCGCTTGTCGGGGCTTACCAGGCGCGTTTTCACGGGCTTTCGGCCTGCAGGCTTTTCCTTAATCGAAATGACCTGTAAATCGCCGTATAAGGTCATAGCGAGGCTTCGGGGAATCGGGGTCGCGCTCATCACGAGCATGTCGGGGTATTCGCCCTTCGAAAGCAAGGCTTCGCGCTGGTTCACGCCAAAGCGGTGCTGTTCGTCGATAATCACGAATCCGAGCTTTGCGAAAGTCACATCTTTCGAGAACAGCGCATGCGTTCCGATGACGGCCTGACAAAGCCCCATCTGGAGCTCGCCCAGAATCTGGCGCTTCTCGGCGGCGGGGGTCGCCCCAACTAAAAGTTGAATGCGCATTCCTGCTGCCTCAAAGAACGGTTTCATCTGCTTAAAATGCTGTCTGGCCAAAATGTCGGTCGGCACCATCAATGCGCATTGCTCGCCAGCGCCGCACACGGCCAGCATGGCGAGCAGGGCGACCACCGTCTTGCCACAGCCCACGTCACCTTGCAATAGGGCGTGGAATTGCTTTTTGCCGTTCAGGCCATCGATAATGCGGTTGAGCGCCGCGTCCTGCCCTCCGGTTAAATTGAACGGCAAGCGCGATTTGGCAAGCATCACCTGGCCCAAATCAATCTGTCTTTCATGCCCGCGAATCTTCTGGCTTTCGCGGCGCTTCACCATGCGCAAGCAGAAGGGGAGCAGTTCAAGAACTTTCAATTCCTGCTTGGCTTTGCGAATCGAATCAAAATCGGCAGGCTTGTGCAGCACGCGCAGGTCGTTCAATACGGCGTTAAAATGCAGGTAGTCCGTCAGTTCCTTCGGGCAAATTCCCGATAGCGTCAGGGCCGGAAAATGAAAGATGACGCTGTACCAGTTGCGGAGCGCTTTCTGAGTAATGCGCGCTTTGGTCATGGCCTCGGTCATGGAATACACCGGCAGAATCTGCCCGCTGAACTGTTCGTCGTCGTCCATGGGCTGCATGTCGGGGTGCGTCATCTGGAGTCCGCGGTATTCGCCTACAACGCCCGTGGCAAGCCAGCGTGTGCCCGGTTGCAAGCGCCTGCTCTGGTAAGAGGCTCCCTTAAAGAATGTTAGCGTGATTTCGCCAGTGCCGTCGGCAAGGGTTGCCACAAATCGGCTGCCACGCCCGCGAATAACGCCTCCGCGTATAATTTTCCCGATTATAACGGCGCGTTCGCCTACGTGCAGGTTCCCGATGGAACTGACCTTGGTCTGGTCCAGGTACGTGCGCGGAATATTGTACAGGAAATCCGAAAGCGAAACAATTCCCGCTGACTTCAAAGCCTCAAGGCTTTTCGGGCCCATCTTGGGGAGGTTGCTCAAGTCCATGGCGAATGCCTACGGTTGTTCGGGTTCCGCTTTTTCGGTATTAGACTTTTCGGCGCGTTCGCGAGCCTTTTCGCGGGCAGTCTTTCCAATCAGGTTGAAATTCTTCCAAGTGAAGGGCTTGACCGGGTTGCCGTTTTCGTCAAGAATCTTGATGCCCTTGGTATCGATGGCGCGCACGATTTCGTTCAGCTTGGTCACCAGTTCGTTCACTTTGTCGGCCATTTCCGAAGAATACAGAATCTTGCTGTATAAGGAATCGTTTTCGATGGTGGTAATCAGCTCGTTCGTTTTGTTGGCGCCTTCCGAAATCTTCTGCATGGCGTTTTCGGCAAGAGCAATTTTTTCGTTAATGGTGCCGGTGACGGTTTCGATAGCAGAATCCGCCTGGACTGTAATATCGTGCAAATTGCGGCTGGCGACGTTCGCTTGAACGAACAAGTTGTTCAGTGCCGGCTGCAATGTCGTCAAAGTTCTTTCGGTGTTGGAAAGGGCGACTTCAATGTTCTTGACTACATATTCGACAAGGTCGCTTGCAGAACGGTGTGTTGAATCGCCATTGGTGACCAGGTGAATGATTTGCCGTATGGTTTCCACCTGTTCGTTCACGTTTTCAATATAGCGCAAAACTTCGGCAATGCCCGGTTCAAAATGTCCGGTGTGAATGTAGTCGTCGGGGAGCACCTTGCCGGTCTTGGACGGAATGATTTCGAGCCTGCGCTGGCCCATAATCGCGTAGTTGATGTTGTTGAACTGGGTTCCTTCGCGAATAATGATCGGCTCGTTAAACTTGATTTCGACGCGTGCTCGGTCGCCAAGCCACTGCACTTTGCCGATAGTTCCGACGGTGTAACCGCGAATCACGACCTGGTCTTCGGGCTGCAATGAACCGAGTTCATCGAAATCGACCTGAATGATCTTTTGGGCTTCGTGATGGGCATCCCACATACCGTAGGCGATAATGGCAAATAGCCCAAATAACGCTACGAGTGAAATGTAACCCAATGCACGGTCGGAAATCTTCATGCCCGAGAATATAGTAAAAACTCTTATCTCACATCTCCAAGAACGCGCTTGATTTCTGCAAAGTCGGTGATTCCGCTTTCAACTAGTCTCCTTGCGTTTTCCCGGAGCGTTCCATCTACGTAATTGCCGTCGGGCTTTAGAATCTCGACAATCGCTTGACGGCCTGAATAGGGGAGCGCTTGGGCCGGGCGGCAGCGGACTAGGCGCTGGGCCATAATGCCTAAGAGCGATTCTTGTAGGGCCGTGCGCGAAATGCCTAAATCTTCGAGGCGGGTGTAACCGGCCTTGGCAGAATTCGTATGCAATGTTGAGACTACCAGGTGCCCGGTTTGGGCGGCATGGAGCGCGATTTGCGCGGTTTCCTGGTCACGAATTTCACCCACCATAATCACGTCGGGGTCTTGGCGCAATATGGCGCGGAGGGCAGCAGCAAAAGTGAAACCGCATTTTTCGTTCACTTGCACTTGTGCAGCACCTTCCAGTGGATATTCCACCGGGTCTTCAATCGTCGTCACATTCACTTGCTTATGCAGAACTTCTTGCAATCCAGCGTGGAGCGTCGTTGTCTTTCCTGAACCTGTTGGCCCTGTCACCAAGAATAATCCTTGCGGGCTGTTGAACACCTCTTGCAAAAATTGTAGGTGCGCTTTACTCAAACCAAGTGATTCTAGCTTTGTGTGTGGTCCGCGGGCGAGGGGTGAAAACGCAATCGGGCTACTCGCTGTCGGTAAAATCCGGAGCACCGCTTTTTCGCCCCCCTGAACGGGGAGCGTGCTCACGCGAATGTTTGCCGTATGCTTAAGGCCTTCAAAATGGAAAGAACCATCATGTGGAATTCTTTTGTCTGTAATATCAATTTCAGAAAGAATCTTGAGTCGGACCAATACCGGCTCGCTAATCCATAAAGGCAAGTTCTTGAAATCGTTCAATAAACCGTCTTGCCGTAAACGCACACGTAGTGATTGACCTGTAGGCTCCAAGTGAATATCAGTCGCTTTCAAATCAATCGCCTGCTCAATCAGGCTATCGACTAAGTTCACAATCGGCTCGGACTCCCAAGACGTACTTTGGGCGCTTTCGGGCTTTAAAATGGCGTCTTCGATTCGATCGCAATCCCTGCTTAGCAACAGGTGAATTTCGGCCTTGCTCTTGATACATGCGTTTACGGGGGCGCCAAGCTCTGTCCGCACCTTTTGCAGCAAGAACTCATCGTTGTCGTTTGTGACCGCAATACTCAAATTGCCAAGTAGGGCAACCTCGTGCTCGCGACACCATTTTGTAGAAAGCTGTGGTTCCATACAGCGAAAATAAAAAACATTCCCGCGCAAGCGTGCAAACACCTGATTGCAAAAATTTTAGCCGGATTGTCTTTTTGTGAGTTGAACGGTATCAGTGAGCCCAAAGCGAATCGTCTGAACGAGTCGTGTGGGCGACCTTTGATCACTTAGCGCTTTAGCGCTTATGTGAGCATGGCCCCCCTTGCGGGGGTAGTGAGGCGATATCACATTTTCATGGAAACTATAGAGCCGAACGGTACTAAAAAGTCCCGGTCATGTGACCGGGACTTACTTCTCTCTCTATTGTCTAAATCTTATGCTTTATGGCGCTGGAAATTCTTCTTGATATTTCCGGCTTTCTTTTTCGCCTTGTGGAAGATGGCGTTCGGGAGCCAGAAGAAGGTCGGCACCAAGTACATGGTCAGGATTGCAGACACAATCAAGCCGCCCACAGAGGCGATACCCATCGGCTGGGTCATGGCGGCCACGTTACCACCGAGAGCGAATGCTAGCGGAAGCTGAGCCACCACAGAAGCGAACGTTGCAAGCACAATCGGCTGGAACTTGGTTTCGCCTGCGGTCATAATGGCTGAACGTCTTCCCATCGCGCCACTTCGTAGTAGTCGGTTTGCTTCGTCAAGCAATAGAATTGCGTTGTTCACCACCACACCGATAAGCATCACGATAGCCATCAAAGCAATCATCGAAAGTGCCTTGCCGGTCAAGACAAGTGCAAGGATCACACCGATAGCACCCATCGGAATCGTCGTCATGATCACGAACGGCTGGGCAAAGCTTTCAAGCAAGGCCACCAACAAGATATAGGTGAGGATAATGGCCATAAGAATTGCCACCTTGAATTCCGCCACCATGTCGTTTTGCATGTCGGCCTGTGCACCGAAACTGAACGTAATGCCTTCGGGAACTTCTTCCTTCATGCTTTCGGCAAGCTTGCCAACCTTACCCATGATTTCACCAGTGGTGTGGCCAGGGAGCAAGTTCATAGAAACGTCAACACGGGTGCGCTTGCGCTTGCGGTCGATACGGGTCGGACCTGCACCATCTTCGATAAAGAAGAGGTCGCGGGCAGATACGTAGCCCTTGGGGGTAAGGATAGGAAGGTCTTCGATATCGGTATGGCTCTGACGGTCTTTTTCCATCATGCGCACATACACGTCGTATTCTTCGCCGTCGTCGGTATACTGGCCTGCTTCATAGCCGCTTACAGCGATATAGTTGTAGGTGGCAACAGTCTGGAGGGTGAGGCCGTAGTCGGCAATTGCCTGGCGGTTCGGAATCAGACGGATTTCAGGCTTACCGGCTTCGTAGCTCATCTTCACGTCTACGACACCTTCGATCGTTTCTCTGACGCGGTCAAGGAGGATTTCTGCGGCCTTGATTACGGAATCTCTGTGGAGACCGTTCACTTCAAGCACCACGTCGCCGGCAGAGTTGTTGTTCATTTCAGAGGCAGAAGTAGACTTGATAGAAATGAATGCGTCAGGAATGTCGGCCAAGTAGGGACGCAGCGAATCAACAATTTGATCGGTGCCGCGATGGCCGCCCTTCCAATCGGGCATTTTTTTCTTTTCCCAGTCCTTCAAGAGCTTTACACGCATGGTGGCTTGGTTCACGGCGCCACCGTTGCTGCTTGTTCCGCCCACGTTTACGCTGTAGTGCACGATTTCAGGAACGTCCTTAACCCTGCTTTCGATGATACGTGCTATGCTATCGGCGGTTTCGACGTTCGTGCCCACGGGCATTTCGACCTTCACGGACATCATGCCCTGGTCTTGCTTAGGCATGATTTCGACGGTCAAGAAGTTCTTTGCGAGGAATCCCACAAAGAATATGCCTGCAATGAGTGCGGCGCCCTGGAAAAGTACGCCCGGAACAGAAAGGCAGAAGGAAAGCGTCTTGAGGTACACAAAACGAATGCCGTTCAGCACCTTGGGGAAGATTCCGAAGAGCTTTTCGCCAATCGAGCGCTGGCCTTCGATAATGTTTCCGTTTTCGTCAATCTTTTTGCCCTTGAACAGGTAGGCGGCCATGAGCGGGGTCAAGGTGAAGGTCACCAAGAGCGACACGAACGTGGCAAACACCATGGTAAGGCCGAAGGTTCTAAAGAAGATACCGGCAATGGACTTCATGAATGCAATCGGCACGAACACGCAAACGTTTGTCAGCGTAGATGCCATGATAGCGATCATGATTTCGCTTGTACCCTTGTAGGCAGCTTCCTTCGGATCCAAACCAAGATTCAGCTTGTTGTTGATGTTTTCAAGCACCACGATGGAGTTCGTCACCAAGAGACCCACGGAACTCGAAAGAGCCATGAGGGACATCATGTTGATACCGAATCCGGCGAAGTACATGAGCGTAAATGCACCAATCACAGAAATCGGCATCGTAAGGGCGGCGATAATCATCGTCGAGAACTTGCCGAGGAACAGGAGCAACAAGATAGAAGTAAGACCGATAGCAATAATAATGTTCTGAATCACGTTGTCGATAGATTCGCTCACGGCTTCAGACTTGTCGTAAACCAAGTGAAGTTCGAATCCTTCAGGCAAAGTCTTCTGGATTTCGGCCATGCGCTTGCGTACGCCCTTAGAAACGTCCACCACGTTTGCATCAGAACGTTTCTTGATGTCGAGCGATACGGAGTTCTGGCCGTTGAAGCGCGACATAGAGGTCACTGTTTCGACGGTATCCTTTACAACTGCAATTTCGGAGAGCTTGATAACGCCCTTTGCCGTCGGAATGTCCATGTCGCGGATTTCGTCAAGGTTCTTGAACTTACCCGAGGTACGGACGCTTGTGTTCTTATGCTTACCGATGACTTCGCCAACGGGGTAGTTGATGTTCGATTGTCCGAACAAGCCCATGATGGTGCCGATGTCAACGTTTCTGTCTTTCAGCTTGTCCTTGTCGACTTCAATCGAAATCTGACGGGTGGTACCACCGAATACATCGACGCTAGCTACGCCAGAAACTGCGGTAAAGAGCGGTTCGATATCGTCTTCCACCTTCTGGCGGAGTTCCGTGGAGTTCAGCGGACCGGTAAAGGAAATTGCCATGATGGCAGCACCGTTAATGTCCACCTTCGAAATAATCGGAGCCTGCACTGCATCGGGGAAATTCACCGATGCAAGGTCAATTTTCGAACGCACGTCGTTTGCGGCCACATCCACGTTCACACCCATGTTGAACATGGCGACGATGATGCCGTAGTTTTCAAGGCAGATAGACTGCACGTAGTCGATACCGTCCACCAGTTCCACCTGGTCTTCAAGCGGCTTGATAATGGTCGATTCGATTTCTTCAGGGTTTGCGCCCTGGTAGATGATGGTTGCCGTGACGACCGGAACTTCGAATTTCGGCATCAAGTCCACCACCATCATGGAATAGGTATAAAGACCGAAAACCACCACGGTCAAAATGACCATGAGCATGGTAATCGGTTTATAGATACTGGCCTTAATCATTCAGTAAGTCTCCTACTCTACGATCAGAACCTTGTCGCCGTCGTTCATCTTGGACATGCCTTCGACCATCACGGTTTCGCCGCCTTCGAGGCCTTCGAGAATCTGCACGTCGTTCTTGGGCTGCACGCCGATTTTCACAATCTTTCTGTGGGCCTTGCCTTCGCTATCGACTGTCCAAACGGAATTTAGACCGTTGCGGTAGATGATCGCTTCGGCAGGGACAACCACGCCTTCGACCTGCTGGGCGTCAAGTTCTGCGGTCACGTACATGCCGGGGAGAAGCTTTTTATCCTTGTTGTCGAATGTGACTTCGACCGGGAAGAAACGGGTCACCGGGTCTGCTGCGAGCGGAATAAGCGTTACCTTACCTTTGACTTGTTCGTTAGCAACGGTAACGGTTGCCGAAGCACCCTTCTTAAAGTAGCCGATATCCTGGCTTGTCACGTTGAGCTTGAGAATCACCTTGTTGAGCTTTGCGATGGTGGCGAGCACTCCGCCTACGCCAGGAGTCTGGCCAACCTGGAACTTGAGCTCGGTAACAACGCCTGCTTCGGGAGCGAGGATAAGCGTTGCACGACGTGCCGTTTCAAGGTTCATCTTGGCAACCTTCAACTGCATTTCTTGGGAGTCCATGTCTTGCTGGCTGATGCCGCCCTTTGCATGGAGTTCGCGCATGCGTTCGGTTGCCTTTTCGAGAATGGCAATCTGTTCCTGAGCTTGCTGGTACTGGGTGTTGTCGCCCGTAAAGAGGTATTCGGCGAGCACCTGGTCCTTTTGCACGTAAGAACCGACTTGAACGTTAATTTTGGCGAGCGGGTCGCCCATCTTGCAGATAGCCTTGTTCTGCTGCAAACCTTCGATAGAGCCGCTGTACTTGCGTACGTCGGTGAGCTTTGCCTTGCCGATGGTTACTACGCGGGCGGGCTTGCCCTTTTCCTTCTGGATTTCTTCGATGGTCGTTGCTTTCTTTTCGGTTTTGTCATCTTTCTTATCGCAGGCGACAAGCATCAGCGATGCGACAGCGATGGTCAGGAGGGTTTTAACAGTCTTGTTCATTCTATCCTCTTCTCTTCTTATTAATATTCACCGGTGGCCTGAAGGAGGGCGTTGTAAGCCTTGTTCCAATTCACGATAGCTTCCATGTAGGCTAGCTTTGCTCTACGAAGGTCGTTTTCTGCCGTAAGCAGGTTCAACTGGGTATCTCTTCCGAGCTTGTAGCTATCGTTGGTCAGGTCGTAATTCTTTTGAGCCAGGTCGATTTGGCGCTTGGCGATTTCAATCTGGGAATTAGCATCTTCGAGTGTGTTGGCGCAGGATTCAATCTGCACGCGGAATCCGCGTTCGGCGGTTTCCTTCTTGATTTGTGTGCTACGCAGATTCGATTTTGCCTGAACCACGGCTTCCTTGGTCTTCATACCGTTGAAAAGGTTCATCGTGAAGTTCAAGGCGACGTACTTGTTGATGTTTTCGTCCCAATCGGGTGCGTCCCACTGGTAGAAATGATTCTTGTTGTTCGTGTACTTGAGTCCGCCAATCAAAACCAATGTGGGCTTGTAGCCGCCTTCTTCGATCGAAACGTTCTTTTGGAGCATTTCTTCGGAAACTTCAAGCATCACCAGTTCCCTACGGCGCTTTTTCACGTTCACCATGGAGGTGTCGGGGTAGGTGTAGCCTTCCAGCGGATCGCGGAGGTCACCCTGGAACTTGACATCGGCATCCCATTCAAGGCCCATGGTGTTGAGAAGGGCGTTGCGTGCGAGAACGCGCTTCTTTTCGGTGCTAGCGATGTCAGAGGTCAGCTGATCCATCTTGAGCTGCACGCGAATCAGGTCCAGTTCGGTTGCGAGGCCGCTTTTGAGGGACTGTTCCACAAAATTCAGGTTTTCCTGCAGCATGTCCTTGGACTGGTACAGGATAACGATGGCGGAATCCAGGTAAATGAGCTGGTCAAAAGCGTTTTCCACGTCGTAGCGAACGGTGGCCTTGGTGTTTTCAAGGTTGACTTCCTTGACGTGCTTGTAAGCCTTTGCAATTTCGATACCGGTACCGACCTTACCCTGGGCGTAAAGGATCTGGGTGGCGGTAAGGCCCACGGAAGACTGCCAGCGGTATCCCTGCTTGGACATGCCGTAAATAAGGCCATCAATGGCGCCTGCGTTTACATAGTCATACGCGGAAGGTGCAGACCCGTCGTTCATCTGGGCCTGCGTTTCGTTCATGGCGTTGTAAATGGGCTTTTTGTTTTCGACGTCGTCCAATCCAAAAATACGCGTAACGGTTGCGCTGAGGTCAACCGTCGGAAGGGCGTTGCCGTAGCCGGCATCTACTTGGGAATTTGCCGAAATGACTTCTTCTTCGGCTGTTTTTACGTCCGAGGACTTTTCAAGGGCGATCTTGACGGCTTCATCGCGAGTGTAGGTCGTGGCCCCAACCATCTGGGGAACCGCAATGCACAGCGCCATAGCCGATAATGCTGCTAATTGCCTTGACATTCCATCTCCTATATACATTTTGCGGTGCAAATGTAAAAAAATGTTGCTCCATATCTAAGGGTCAAATGCCGATTTTGGGGATGAAATGGCCGAAAAGGGGGATAAATGTACGACAAAAACGAGGACGAAATGCCCCTTGCAAACGATTGTTTGTGAAGAAAATTTTACAAATAATCAAAAAAGACCCACCTTTGGGTGAGTCTTTTTGCAAAAGCGAATGTAGGTTGATTACATCAGGCCGGGGATTTTCATGCCGCCGGTAATGCCACTGATGCTTTCCTGGGTGGCGTCGTCTTTTTTCTTGACGGCGGCGTTGATGGCTGCCATGAGCAGGTCTTCGAGGGCTTCCACGTCGTCCTTGTCGACGGCATCGGGATTGATCTTGATCATGGTCAGAACGCCCTTTCCGTTCATGGCGACTTTCACCATGCCGCCACCGGCTTCGGCTTCGAAGCTCTGTGCCTTAAGATCGCTCTGTGCCTTCATCATCTTGCTCTGCATCTTCTGGAGATCGCGAAGCATTTTGCTCATGTCCATAGTGTTTTCCTCGTTAAATGTTTTGTGGGTAATATAGAAAACTATTCGTCACTTTCCGTGGTGTCGCAGCCTTCCGCTTGTTGCGGTGCGGCCATGGGTCGGCTGCTCTTGTGGCTGTAAATCAGCTCGGCTTGGAAAAGTTCCTTAAGCTTTTGGAGTCCGGGTTCCTTTTCCAAATCCAACTGGTAGGGCGACATTTGGGCCTGTTTACGAATCCTGAGTTCCGATTCGTTGAAGGCTCTGCTCTTGAGGGTCAGATCCACCTGGGTCTGGAGCATTTCTTCGAGCATTTGCTTGATGCGCTCCATGTATTCGGGGTGGTCTTCCATCTGCTTTACACCCCAGGCGTCGCTTGCGTTGTCGCCCAGATAGGTAAGTGCAATGGGGAAGGGGGTGGCCTTCAAGTCGCCGGTTTCAAGCACAGTGTCGTTCAGGGCGACCGAGAATGCAAAGTCGCCGGAATCGGCAATGCGGGTCTTGATAGAGCCCCAAGCTGCTGAAATTTCGTAACGGCTGTAAACGTCTCCGTTGCTTGGGCCTGCAATATCGTTTTGCAGGGCTGCGAACGGGTTTTCGTCGCGTTGCTGTAACGCCTTGGCTTCTTCCTCGGCGTCAATATAATTTTGGACTTCAGTTACTTTTTTTTTTAACGCCTCGTCAGAGGCGCTTTTCGGATCGTTAATGGCGGCAAGCGCACGCCTTAAGTCCGTAAGCCTGTCGAGCCATGCCATGCGGGCGAATGTGGTTTCTACCAGCAGGCGCGGGTTCGTGCTGTAACGGAGCGTCCCTTGCAGGTCAATCAAAAGCTTGCTGATGCGCAGAATATCGCCGTTCTTGAGTTCGGGCACCACGCTCTTGTACTTGGTGAACATTTCTTCGGAAATGTTCAGGGCATCGGGCGTAAAGGCGTCGAGGCGGGCGTAAAGCAGGTTGCGCAGGAACTTGCCGAATCCGTCCAGGAGCGGAGTGAATTCTATACCGCGCTTGCAGGCGTCGTCCACCATCTTGAAACAACCCTTCAGGTCGTGGCTTTCGATAGAAGAAATCAGCGAGAAGAACAGTTCTACCGGCGGAATGCCCAGGACGCCACGGACGGCGTCGGCGTTCATTTCGTTGCCGGTAAAGGCGTATGCCTGGTCGAAGTAGGTGAGGCCGTCGCGCATGGAACCGTCGGCTTTTTCGGCAAAAATGTCGAGAGCTTCGTCGGTTGCGTTAATGCCTTCCTGTTCGCAAATGTAGCGCAGGCGGCTACGGATCTGTTCAATGGTCAGGCGCTTGAAGTCAAAACGTTGCACGCGGCTGAGAATCGTCTGCGGAACCTTGTTGACTTCGGTGGTTGCGAAGATGAAAATCACATGTTCAGGCGGTTCTTCGAGGGTCTTGAGGAGCGCGTTGAAGGCGCCCGTCGAAAGCATGTGGACTTCGTCGATAATGAAAATCTTGTATTTGCCAATGACTGGCGGGTATTGCACACGTTCAATCACGTCGCGGATGTTATCGACACCGGTATTGGATGCGGCGTCTATTTCGAACACATCCATCGGGTTTCCGCCGGCAATGTCCTTGCAGCTTTCGCACTCTCCACAGGGGTGAAGCGGGTCTCCGCCTTTGCAGTTCAGCGTGCGGGCAAGGATTCTGGCACTGGTAGTCTTACCGACGCCGCGGGTACCGGTAAACAGGAATGCATGATGGAGGCGGCCCCCTTCAATTGCATTTTGGAGGGTTTTTGCGATATGTTCCTGACCGACCATGTCGGCGAAAGACTGCGGACGCCACTTTCGGGCCATTGCTACGTATGCCATGTGCGGGAATATAGAATTTAGACGAGAGACGAGAGATGAGAGACGAGAGAAATAGCTGGCATTTTGTTTGTTTTTGCGCGAGGCGCTATGATTAATCTTTCGTCTCTAGTCTGTAGGCCTGTAGGGCCGTTCTCTCGTCTTTTTTTTTGTATTATTTGTCCAAGATAACTAGCGAGGTTTACGATGAATCCGGATTTGGCTCTTTTGATTCTTTCTTGGCAGGTGGCATGCCTGTATCACGAAACTGAAACTGAAAAATTGTTGGAAGGTTCTACTTCGGCAACAGAAGCCGAAAGTGATACGCTCGATGCGATTCATGATGAAGTGACCCCGAATGTCTCTTGGGATGATTTCAACAATACCTACGCCAAGTTCAAGTCGGCCAAAGACCGCGCCGCTGCTTGCATTGATGCCCTCAAGAATGAGTCTGGCGAATTCAAGAGCAAGGTGCTGGAATCCATGCTTCGCGTAGCGAATGCCTCTAAAGAAGACGATAACGAAAGCAACGTATCGCCTGAAGAAATGGACTTTATTCAGCAGATTCGCGAAGCTCTGGAATAGCGATGAGGTCGGCGTAACCGCCTCTGAGGGCGCTACGCTTTGAGCAGTGAGCTATGTGTCTTTAAATAATGAAAGCCCCTGATAAGGGGCTTGTTTTTTATCTCTATGCTCGAAGGGCCGTAAGGCCCGACCTCACACCTCAAAGGTGCGAAGCACCGAGCTCTTAGCTAGCGGAGCACGATGTCGCCGTTAGCGACGAGCTTGTCACGCAGCTTGTTGTGGGCCTTGTTGACTTCGTCGTCGGTAAGGGTGCGGTCCATGGCCTGGTAGGTCAGGCTGTAGACCAGGTTCTTCTTGCCGGCTTCGATCTTGTCGCCTTCGTAGATGCTCTTGAGCATAATCTTCGCGAGGTTCTTCGGGTTCAGACCCTTGATGCGGGCGAGAATCTGCTCGTGAGTCATGGTCTTTTCGACTTCGATAGAAATGTCGCGGCTAGACGGTACCTGGCGGCTGAACGGTTCGAACACAATCTTCTTGTGGGTGGCGTGTTCCATCTTGTCCATGTCGAGTTCCATCACGTAGGTGGTGTAGCCGATATCGAAGGCGGCCATGGCGGTCGGGTGGAGTTCACCCATGGTGCCGAGTACCACGCCGTCGGCGAGGACTTCGACTTGCTTGCCCGGGTGCAGGAAGAGTTCTGTCTTAGCCGGAACGCGGAATTCTACCACGAGGCCCACGCGTTTGAGGAAACTCTGCACAAAGCCCTTGAAGGCGGCGAAGTCAATCTGAGCGGGCTTGTCGTTGAGCGGGTTCACGTCGAAGGCGCCTGCAATCGTGAGGGCGACCAAGTTCGATTCGTCGAAGCCCGGATCGCGCACGTCCTTGCGGTCGCGCTTGAACTGGCCCTTGGCAACTTCGAACAGACGAACGGAACCGGGGCGGTTCTTTTCGTTTTCGGCAACGCTCTTGAGCAAGTTCGGAAGGAGGCTGGTCGGAACTACGCCGAGTTCATCAGAAAGCGGGTTGAGGAGAGCTGCGGGCTTGCTGCGGCGGTCGTCATTTTCGGCGCCGAACAGAGCTTCGGTGCGGGCCTTGCTCGTAAAGCGGAGGCTCAAGCATTCGTGCAGACCCATTGCAGACAAGGTCTTGCGGATCTTGCGGTTCAGGACTTCAATCGGCGGAAGTTCGTTCGGCTGCATCTTGAAGCTCGGCAGCGTGTACGGGATGTTGTCGAAACCGATAAGGCGGGCAACTTCTTCGATGAGGTCGACTTCGCGTTCGAGGTCGGGGCGGTAACCCGGAATCTTGAAGGTGATGGATTCGGCATCCTTCTTCACGACTTCGAGGGCGATACCCGTGAGGTACTTTTCGATGTCAGCTGCGGCAATCTTCATGCCGATGACTTTTTCGGCGCGGGCAGTGCGGAGCGTGACTTCGTTCAAATTCTTCTTGTGGTCGTCGCCGGTGTATTCGACGGCGCCCTTGAGAATGCGGCCACCCGCGACTTCCTGAATCATGGCGCAGGCGTAGCGGCTGTATTCGTCTTGGGTGGTAAAATCAATTTCGCGTTCGAAGCGGTAGCTGGAATCCGTCGAAATGCAGAGGCGCTTGGCCTGCTTGCGGATGATGGTCGGGTTGAACCAGGCGCTTTCGAGGAACACGTTCTTGGTGGCGTCGACAATTTCGGATTCAACGCCGCCCATCACGCCGGCTACGCAAGCCGGACGGTCGCCGTCGCAAATCACGAGGTCGCTTTCCAGCAGTTCGTGAGCGGTGTGGTCGATGGTTTCGATCCTTTCGCCCTTGGCGGCACGGCGGACCTTAATCTTGTTGCCGTGCAACTGGTCCATGTCGAAACTGTGGAGCGGCTGGCCCACGTCCATCAGAATGAAGTTCGTGATGTCGACCACGTTGTTGATGCTGTTCATGCCCACGGCATGCAGGAGCTTGGCGAGCCAAGCCGGAGACTTTTCAACCTTCACGTCCTTGATGACGCGGCCCACATAGCGGGAGCAACCGCAACCCGGAACCACTTCGAGGCTGATAGCAGAGCTAGCGGCTTCGGAATCTTCCTTGAGTTCGTAGGCGAGCGGTTTGAGCGGACGGCCGAACTTGGCAGCGAGTTCGCGGGCCACGCCACGGTGGCTGAGGGCGTCCGGACGGTTCGGGGTCACGTTCAGTTCAAAGCAGACGTCGTAGAGACCGAGGCTTACGAACGGGGTGCCAGCAGGAATGCTGTCGTCGAGAACCATGATACCAGCGTGGTCGTCAGAAAGGCCGATTTCGTCTTCGGCGCAAATCATGCCGAAACTTTCGACGCCGCGAATCTTGGACTTCTTCATCTTGAGCATGGTGCCGTCGGGGAGCGGAAGTTCTGCACCGATCGGGGCGAGCACCACGGTCTGGCCGGCGGCTACGTTCGGAGCGCCGCAAACAACCTGGATGGTTTCTTTGCCGTTATTGACGGTCGTAATGTGCAAGTGGTCGCTGTCCGGGTGGGCTTCGCAGGTAAGAACCTTAGCCACAACGAGCTTTTCATAAACCTTGCCCGGTTCTTCGGTGCCTTCGACTTCCAAGCCGATGGAGGTCAATGCCTTTGCAACTTCTTCCGCATTTTCCGGAAGATCCACATGACGTCTGAGCCAATTCAAAGAAACTTTCATCGTATTATCCTTTATGACACGGTGTCGTACCCGTGCCTGCTTAAAATTCGGTGGTAAATTTAGAAAATATGGTTATTCTGTAAAATTGATATCTAGCGTTTTTATCAAAGAATCAAGACGATGGGTCAGTTTGGCGGCCCCGGCTTCGGATAGGTGATCGGTGTCGTTTGCCATATCGTCTGTATAATCATGATTTCCCATATTATTCTCATCCATTAGAATGAAGTTCGGATAAGTAATATTTAAATCGGCAATTTCCTGAATAAGCTTTGGCATGTCGCTTCTCCGCAGTCCGGCTCGTCCAAAGGCACCTGTTTCGTTGTAGCGAGGATTTTGTGGTGTGATAACGCCAATAACGGTAATTCCGTTTTCATTGCAAGTTTCAAGCAGTTGCGCGAATTCGTTGAAATTGCTTTGATAGATTTCAAAATTTTCGTCGAGCCAATTAGAATCTGTTGTAACGGCGGGTTCACCCCATCCGTGAGCAACGTCTGCTAGGAATCCTCTTGTCGGTCTGTGTTTGTTTGCTGTTTTAGAAGGTCCTGGAGAATTGTATGTAGCTTCAAATAATCCTTCCGGATACTCGTCTTTCCAATAGTTGTGATTTTTATCGTAGACGTATCCCGGATAAGATTTGTAGGCTTCGTAGAACATGTTTTCGGAATTCATTCCGTCGTTGCCGCCTCTGTCAGGGTCTATCGAAATGATTAGTAGCTTTAGATTCTTATAATGCGGCAAAACGTAATTGTGGAAGAACTCGTTGTTCGAATGAATGATTGTTCCGCCAACGGCCAAGTTTACAGCAAAAATGGGTTCGCTGAAAAGCAGTGGGTTTACGCCTCGGTATGTGCGCGATGAACCTAAAATAACGGCGTTCGCAGTATCCTTATATTGCCATAACATCTCCATTTTGTATCGGAGAATATTAGCTCTTGTGTAAACGCCGCTGGTGTTGTAGTACATTCCCGCGCTGTCTAGATCAAGATGGAATGTTGTGTCAACCTCGGAAGAATCTTCGACTGTGGGGATAATCTTTTGAATTTTCTTGACCCAAAGATTGGGGTGCCAAAGTTCATCGCCTTCGGCCAAATCGATAATGCTGCTGTCAATGGGGTTGATCAAGACGATTTTGGTGTGTGCGCCGTTTACGTTGGTAAGGGTGGCGACGATGTTTGTGTTTTCGCCATCGGTAGTCCATTCGGAATGATCGAAAGTGTAGCCTTCGGGAGCCTTGATTGCCTGAATGAGCTTTCCGGTGCTGTCGGCAATAAGAATTTGCTGGTGTGTGGCATAATTGCTGCCAACGAACGCCTTTCCGGTTTTTCCGCCAAAGTCTAGGAACGCAACTCGCTTGCTGCCGTCTTGTGCGAACGAAACATTGCAAGCCTGCTCGCTGTTGTACCAAATGGATTCTTTGTCTAATACTCTTGCACGTAAAAGTCGTGCGCCTGAAACGGCGAGCGAATTGTCTTCGTTAATGCCTCCATGGTATGCGCCATCAAAAAGCTTTTGCGGGGTGCCGAATTCGCCGTTTGCAAAAGTAACCTGCCATGTAGAGGCTGCTTTGAATGCGGTTTCGTCTTTGTTGTTGCCTGCGTCGGTTACGTATACGATGGCGGTGTCGCCGTTTTCGAGAATTCGCCAGCGAGGAATAGCTGCGCTTTTAACATTCAGCTTTATTGGTTCTGACGGATTTTCGGTGTCAAGGCTCTGTACGTAAATAGCCGAAGTCCCGCTGATTCCCTCGTAGCCGGTGCTGAAAGCGACCCATTCTCCGTCAGGAGAAATTTCGGGGTGGTAGGCGTTGATGTCGTTAGAAAGTTCCGTGACGGAAAGCGTGCCATCGCTGTAATCGATGTAGTTGATTTTCCCGTTGACATCGTTACGGAATGCGAGTTTTGTATTGTATGATTTCGTGAAATTCTTGACGATTTCGGAGTTTGCAATCGGTGTGACGATGCTTGCCGTAGAGTTTCCATCGCTGTTCATCCACAAGGCGTTGGGAATTGCTCCGAGAGCAAGGCGGAACCCGACATATTCTGCGCGTGTTGATGAGGTGACGGTGTAGACATCTCCGCGGCTGTAAGGGTTGAGTTCTGCAACGCTAGAATTGTAACCGCCACCTTTGACGATTCTTTCGCCCATGTCGCCACCATCGGGAGCGCCGACGTAGTTTGAAACGGTTGTGTCGCGGAATAGTCCGAGCCAGTCGTTGACCCATTCCATCGCGTTGCCGGCCATGTCGCAAAAGCCAGCGGAGTTGGAATCTTTGCTGCAGACAGGGTGGAGCTTGTATTCAGAGTTGCTGTTGTTCCAACTGTTCTTGGTGTCCCATGCGAGTGTTGTTGCGTAGACCCATTCCGCTTCGGTCGGGAGTCGGTAGCCTTCGACATCGGCATGAAATGCGAATCCTTCTAGATTGGTGCAGTGCTTTTCGTCGTCGAAGATAGCGCTACGATAGGTGTATACGGTGTCGCGCTCTTCGATTTTACTTTTGGCGTTTGCAAAAAGGATGGCGTCGTAGTAGGTAATGTCGGTGAGGGGGAGACTGTCATTTTCACATTTGCCGAAGGTCTTGAGTTCTGCTTTTTTGGCAATGCTTGCGTATTCGCCACAAGTGACTTCATGAATGTCCATGTAAAAGTCGTAATCAAGTGAGACTTTCATGGCGGGGCGTTCGTTGGCTTTAAAAGATTTGTCATTAGTTCCCAGCATGACTTTGTCGCCGGAGAGACGAAGCATTCCTTCGATTTCTTGAGTAGAGTCGTTTTGGACGGTATCTTCTGAAGCGGGAGTGACCTCGGTTGTGTCAACGATGGGCAAAACGGCAGTCTCGTCTACGGGAGGCGTAAACGATTCGCTATTGCTACAAGCAATAAAATAGAGGGACACTATGAGTGCCAAAAGAAACTTCATATTTTCTCCTTAGACCTCCCGATCCCTTTGTAAAAGTACAAAAAAATTTTTTGGAGGTGGAGAAAAGTCTAGAAGTTCTTATCGGTGTTCGTGGCGGATTGGCTTTAGCTGGTCCACGACGCTTTGCAGTTCCTTAGGAAGTGGGCAATCAAGCACGATTTTATCGCCGTGCCACACAAATTCCAAACGGCAACTGTGCAAGAAGAGGCGGTGGAGCCCGAGTTGCTTTTTGACTTCGCGGTTGAGCGCGAAATCGCCGTAGCGGGTGTCGCCGAGGAGCGGGTGACCGATGCTTGCAAAATGGGCGCGAATTTGGTGCATACGGCCCGTTTCGAGCTTGATTTTCACGAGGTCGTAGCCTTCGTAATGCTGCTTGACGCGGTAATGCGTGATTGCCTTCTGGGCGTCCTTGCCGGTTTCGCCGACCTTCATTTTGCTGCCCTTGGCGGCATCGGTGCGGGTGAGCGTTTCGTCGATGGTTCCCTTGTCTTTTTTGAGGTTGCCTTTGACGAGGGCGTAATAGAATTTGTCGACTTCGTGTTCGCGAATCATGCGCGTAAAGTCGCGGAGCGTGTCGCCGTGGAGGGCGGCGATAATCATGCCTGAAGTTTCTTGGTCGAGGCGGTGGGCGATGGTGGGCTTAAAGTCGAGCCCTTCGCGGCGGCCCCATTCCCACAGGTATTCTACAAGGCTCTCGCCGGGGCGAGTGCCGGAGCCCGGTTGACTTGCAAGGCCCGAGGGTTTGTTCACGACCACATAGTCTTCGGTTTGAATGACAATGTCGAGTTCCTTTGCGCCCCAGCCGGATTGTTTTTCGGAAGGAGATGTGGCCTTGCCCCAGGTGCTCTTCTTTTTTGCAAAGCCTGAGTTGTCTTGGGCGCTGTCCAGGGCAATGATATTGCTTGCCTTTACGGGTGCACCCGCTTTTTCGTCTTCGCTGACCGATTTGAAATTTTCATAAATGCAGACGGTGTCGCCTTCGGCGAGCATCTGGTTTGCCTTGCCCACAACTCCGTTGACGCGGACTTTCTTTTTGCGAATGACGGCGAAAAAGACCGACAGCGATTCGTCGGGGAATGCCTTGCGCAAAAAACGGTCGAGGCGCATGTTGGCAAAATTGCGGTCAATGACTCGGGTAATCATAAGCTTTCCTTTTTCGCGTAGTGGGCGAGTCGCACGCCGTCGGCGGCGCTAGTGACGATTCCGCCGGAATATCCGGCGCCTTCGCCGAGAACAAACAGTCCCTTGGTATTCACGCTTTCAAGTGTTTCGTTGTTGCGACTCATGCGTAACGGGCTGCTGGTTCGTGTTTCGGGAGCGACAATCAGGCCTTCTTCGATAAAGCCTGGAATCTTCTTGTCAAAATTCTTGAAGCCTTCGGCAAGGCTCTGGCAAATCGTCTTGTCCATCCAATCCCAGAGATTGCTCTGTACGAGCCCGCACGGGTAAGTTGTTTTCGGGAGCGATTTGTCTTCGCGGTGGGCGAGAAATGCCTTGATGGTTTGCGCCGGAGCAGCGTAATTCTTACCGCCGACCGCGTAGGCGTCGCGTTCGATTTTACGCTGGAATTCAAGCCCGCCGAAGAGCTTGTCGCTTGCGGCAATGGGCACGGCGATGGCGCCGTTGGCGAAGGGGCCATTGCGGCGGCTGTAACTCATGCCGTTGGTGGCAAGGGTCCCGGGCTCTGAGGCGCAGGGCACCAGAACGCCACCCGGGCACATGCAGAAGCTGTAGGCGCTGCTCGATTTGTTCAGTGTCGGGGTGGCGAGAAAATATTCGGCGGAACCCGTGAGCTTGGTATCTACATTCAAGCCCAGCTGGCGCATGTTGATAAGCGCTTGCGGGTGCTCGACGCGCACACCCATGGCAAAAGCCTTACTTTCGAGCGCGACGCCACGGGCGTGGAGCATTTCGTAAATGCTCCGGGCAGAATGCCCGACGGCGAGCACCAAGGCTTCGCAGGGTTTCCAATACGCTTGAGAATTTGGCGTTGAAACGTCTCGCAGCTGGATCGCCGCAATGCGGCCATCCTTAATCTCGATGTCTTCAAGCGCGGTGCTAAAATGAATCTTGCCGCCGAGTCTTGCAATTTCGGCGCGCAGTTCTCGCAACAAGAGCACCAAACGGTCCGTGCCGATATGCGGCTTGGCGAAGGTCACGACCGATTCGTCGACTCCAAAGTCGACCATGTCGTGTAGAACCTGTTCCACAAACAGGTTCCGGGTGCGGGTGTTGAGCTTTCCGTCACTGAATGCCCCCGCACCTCCTTCACCAAAAAGTACGTTGCTGTAGGCGTTAAAATTCCTGTCGACAAAGAATCGGCGAATGTCGCGGAAACGTTCCTCCACGCATTTGCCCTGCTCGTACAAATCGACGGCAAAACCTTTTCGCAGTAAATGTAATGCTGCCCAGAGTCCACTCGGGCCTGCGCCAATCACATCGACATGCCCTGGCATCGCGATGCTGTTTTTCTGCGGGTCGGTCTCTAAACTTTCTTTGTCACGTGTTGCCGCTACAAGTCCCTTGGCGTGATTTCCTGTGGCGCGGACTTCGCGCTTCAAGTCGAAAATCACATTGTAAGACCACTTGGGGTCCCCTTTGCGACGGCTATCTAACGAAAAACGCTCCACCTGCAAATTGAAAATTTCTTCGGGGTGCAGGCGGAGTTCTTTCGCCAAAGCCTCGCGGTACTTGCCTTTCTTGGCAAGCGCAACGGGCAGTTCTCTGTAGCGGTAGGTGAACATCACCTCCAAATTTAAAAATTAGAACACGTAATTTACGCGGACACCGCCGTAAATATCCTTGTATTCGTCACTCAAGTTATCCGGGCGGTGGTAATAGGCTGCACCCGTGTACCATTCCGAGCTCAAACGCTTGGTGTGGTTTACTCGCAGGTTTATGTTGCCCAACACGTCCATTTCTGTTTCATCTTCGCTTTTGCCGTTCTCTTCCCAATCTGTGTTCAGGTAACGGAATTCAGCGGAAATGCCGAGAATCAGGAATCGATTCCGGAACGGAATTTCAAATTCATCGTCAATCGTGAATTCCCGTTCAGTCATGTCGTTGCGTTCGTAGCTCTTGAGACGGGGAGTGAATCCAAAGTGGTTTTGGATGTTATTCAAAGTGGTTGTTGCAGAAAGCGGGTAGGTTTGTTCAAAGTAGTCCGCACCGCCAAAGTAGTAACCCAGCTTTGCCCAGGTGGTATTCGAAAAGTCCATGCCTTTAATCAAGTTGTCTTTGTAGAACTTGGAATCGTCTGTGCGGAGGGTCCAGCGACCGCCTGCTCTGAACGTGGTGTTGAAAGCCTTGACGCTAACGTCTAAGTTCCATATGTTCTTGTAGATTCTTTCTTGGAATTTAGAGGCAAGGTAATCTGCATCGGCAAGTTCTGTGTATTGAGCCCAGCGTGCTGCGTCCACTTCGGTAACTGTTCCGTCGTCAATGATTTCGGTTGTCGCGTTGCCAGAACGTGCGGCAAACCAAGCGTCTTTATAAATTCCGTCTTGCAAAAGGTAGTCGCCATGGAGTTGATAGGGGCGGTATTGAGTACGGTATTCCAGATTGTATCCGACATTCACGTCGATGTTTTTTCCAATTTTGAAATCGTTGCCCAAAGTCCAGTTCTGAATGTATTTGGTTCGGTCATAATCCAGTTCGTGTTCGTCGAACCATTTGGAATTGTCGTTGCTGTAAAGTCCCCATTGGGTTCCTTCGCCAAGGCCAAAGAGATTGTTTTTGCCATCTTTTGCGGCATTCTCGATATTAAGGGCGTACCCAAAGTTAAGCGTCCAGAAGTCTGTGATAATTTGCTTGATGTTGGCGCCGAATTCACGAGTGTCCGAAAGCTGATCCGGAGAACCTGCGCTGTAGAAGTCTTCACCAATATACTTGATGTGGGTAGAAATCGATGTCTTGTAAATGTTCCAGTAGAGCGAAGCTCCGAAGGCGAAATTCTGACTGCCCCAATTGAGACCCATTACGCGGTCTTCATCACGATCACTGTCGTAGTTCTTCTTTAGCGTCTTGGCTTCGCGAATCAAAGTACGCAAGGAATCGCGCATTTGCGGACGAGTCAAAGTGGTATTACCGCCAAAGATTTCTTCGAGTTCTTCTGCCGAAAGCGAATTGATTTTGTTTTCGTTTATCATCAGTTGACGGAGCTTCGCCATCGATGTTGTGCTGATTCCGGCTTGGGTAAACACCTTGTTGATTGCGCGTTCCCTGAAAACGTCGGCGGTGTCGGCGCGGCCAACAGCAATTTGTCCGTTCAGTTCGATATCACCGGGGTAGAATAGCCAGTTTCCGTCGGCGTACAAAGTGAGCGATTGTTGTAAGGGCTCGCTTGTAATGGTGGTGCGGCTTCCGCCATCGCGCAGGAGCGGATCGTGAATTTCATCATCGGCGTAAATGGCGCCTAAGCTAATGTCAAAGTGGCGAAGGGGAGCCCATTTGACAGATCCTCCGTAAGCAAGGCGTTGTGCCTGGGCTTCACCATCTTCTATATAGTTCTTGTAAATATCGGGGTGGCGATCTCCAATCAAATAGGGCTTGCGGTTTTCTCCAAAGAATCCGTTCAATTCTAACACAGGCTGGTTGGCGTTATTCTTGAGGAGTGATAGCGTGTAGCCGATACCAAAGATCGGGAGCGAAGTCATGTAGAGGTCGCCGCCGGTTTGAGTAAAGTCACCCAACACAACTTTGTGGTAGCTGTCTGTGTAGGTCAGCGTAATCGGATTCGGCGAAAAATAGTTCCAAGTGTTGGCGGAAATGTCTCCGTTGAATTCAATGGACTTGCCGTCGGTCGATTGCATCAAAAGATAAATGCTCGCGTCTGTCCCAAAACCGGGAACTTCGAAGCTGTTCGAGGTGCGTTCTCCATGCACCTTGCGGGTCTTTATGTGATGGTAGTGGTTGTCGAGAGAAACGCTACCGATAAGGCTCCAAGGCTTTTGTGTGGAATCCGCTTTGTTTTCGTTTGCCTCTTTTTGTGCAAATAAGTCTGCGATTTTATCCTTAGCATTAATCGGGCGGCTTTCAATGCCTGGAATTTCAGGACTTGCAGGGAGTGCCTGTGCGACACCGTTGTAATCCTTCTTGAATTCGGTTTCGTTTCCACCAATGCTTTCAATGACACCTTTATCCAAAACGTCTGCGGAACTTGCGCCCACTTTGTTGTTCTTTACCTGGCTGTTGGTGAAAGACAAGTGGTTGTTAGCCATGTTCAAAACGGCATACGAGTTCTTTTCAAAGTTTGCCGAAGTTACTTCTGTAATGGCGAGCGGGGCGTTGTAAAGGGCAACGTTGTTCTCGTGGAAGTAGACATCGGTGATATTTGCGTCGCTGTAGCTGTCAATGTGGACGGCGGCACCGTTGTTCCTTGTGAACTGCGTTCCGCTAATAGCCACTTTTGAATTCTTGGCATAAACGCCGCGGTTTGAGGTCTCTTTAATTTTGCTGGACAGAATGCTTGCCGCGCTATTTTCAACGACAATGCCGTTTTCAGCACCAACGATAACGGAACCTCTGATTTCAGAAGGCTCGCTGCCGGTAATAAAAATGCCTTTCCAGTCTCCGTTTTGAGGATTGTTTGCGGCCGAAACGAAAACAACTTCATCGTCGCCTAAACCGGCTGCGACAAACTGGCCTTTGACATAAAGACCGGTTCCCGGAGCGAATTGAAGCTTTACGCCCGGTTCAATAACGAGAACCTGGTTTGGTTCAACGGTGATATCTTCGGTGATGGTGTATGGAGATTGGTCAACCTTGATAAATCCGTGGACAGAGCCGCTTAAGGGTGTCCCTTGAACCAAGGCTGATGGTTCCTGGGCATACGCGAAAACAGTTGTTAGCGCGATAATCGAGAAAAGAAAGCCTTTTTTCATTAACGGACCCCGTATGACTTAGTCAGAATTTGACCGCTCTTCAAGGTAACGGTTATCTTGCCTGTGGCTGAAGTGCCGCTTGATGTTTCTATCTGCTGGTCAATATGGTTTGACTGCAAATCCGTACCGCGGAGCAAAATGTTTTGCTTGCCGGGTTGCGTAATCACAATTTGCTTGATGTAAATCGGGTCGTTTTGCGGGAGTCCTGTCACCGAGAAACTTAAGGTTTTGTGGCTCTTTTGGTCGTATGGCGGTGGTGGAATGTGAGGAGGATTTTTCTCTTCGTTATCGATACGGATCTTGGCTGACGTGATCGGCGGGAAACATTCAAGAGTTTTGCTGATCTTGTCCTTGTTTCCGGCAAGATCTTCAACCTGGAATGTATAAAGATGTTCACCCTGAGTCAAATTTTGGGTAAACTTGCTGTCGTTTTCGAAGTAAGATTCCTTTTGGATGACATTGTCAACGAAGAAGGTATAAATAGATTTGTCTCCTTTGCTTTGTTCAAGAGAAAGCGATGCTTTGCACTTGTTTACAGAAAGCGTTAATTTAGGAGGCAACAGGTTTACGGTCTTGCAACTCTTGATAACCTTAAGCGGTATGGTTTCTTTGTACTTGCCGTTGGTAGACGATGTGTAGTTCACATAGATATTTTTTTCGTCCCAGTTCCCGTTTTTATCGGACACGGAAATTGAATGCGTAAATTGTCCTTTTGCACTTAGCGGTATAAGGTTTGCCGAAGTGTATTTGCCGAGCGAAACCGTGAGATTTGCTTGCAGGTCGGTTGTGTCAAATGTTCCTTCGACTGTGGCCATTGCTGGGTCGCAAACTTCTAGCGGAGTTCCTGATGTGATGGTTAGGGGCGCTTTTGAAGTAGATTCGTTTGGATTCGGGGCGTAATAGGTTGTTACGAGTCCGCACTGGAATGAGGTTGAATTATCTCCATCAAAGAAACAGGTGACGGGGAATTTCTTTTGGCCGACTTCGGTGGGTTCCCAGTCGACGTTGATGCTGATTTCAGAACCATTGGAACGGATCGGCTGGTCAAAAATGCGGACGTGTGTTCCCTTGGTGCAGGTGGCCTTGATGGTCTGTTTCGGAGAATAGACCGTGTCGGGGAGTGCGGTAATGGAACATTTAATCTTGCTTTTTTGTTCGTTTATGCGCTTCGATATTTGCTTGTCTTTTTCGTGAATGGCTTTCTGGAGCGAATCAAGGGAAATAGAGGTGTTGCTCAGGAGCGTGTCGAGGGCGTTAAAGAGTTGCGAATTTCCCGACGAGGCAAGTTCGAGAATGAGAAGTCCCTTTTTACAATAAACAATAGTCTGACCACCTGTAATAGAGGTCATGTTTTGATTTTCGTCGGGGGTAAAGTCAAGATTTCCGGTTGCAAGAGATGCAATGGAGCAGCTGTTCGATACGCCCACAAAGCCGTCTGTACCTCGGATGGCGGCGGTGGAGTTGCCGGTCTTGAACTTGAATTTGCTCTTGTTGTTCGCCTGCTTTTGCACGTCGAACTTCATGCTGCCTTTTTTGACGACGGTTTCAAAATTGTTTTCGCCGTTTTCAAAAGAAAGCTTCGTAATGGCGACAAAGGTGTTTTCCTGAATGCTGAAGGAACCGCCGTCGGGGAGTGCAACAATGACTTCGGATTCCAAAAGGGTCTCGATGTTGTCGCCTTCCTTGACGTTTTTGGCTTTTTTAAGGCCTGGAGTCGGTTCAGAAGACTTTACCACCTGCTTTTCAGAATTGCGGTAAAGGAATACTTCACCCACAGCGTAGTGGATTTTAGCAGTTTTTGCAGCAAATGTAACCCCGACAAGAATGGCTAGAAGGGCGGCTTGAAGGCTAAAAAAACGTGAAAAAGACATAAAGCCTCGCTTTATAGTAACATTCTGTCGTAAATATATGTATTTTTTTTACATACTTAGAATGTGTGCAATACACCTAAGTAATGAAATAAAGACTTTTTTCAAAGCATTTTGGAAGAAGGTCAAAACCTATAACTACAGGACTAAATATGGAAGTTGAAGAACTGACCGTTGCCTATAGCGATGAAGATACCGGTGAAGAAGTCATCAAGGAAATCGGCAAGGAAATCCTCTCGAAGGGTGCATGGCCGACCGTGATGTTCTTTTACCAGGAACGTGACCCGAAGTCCGGTGAATTTACCGAACCCAAGGTGTCGTTGCGCCGCTACCGCAAGATGGCGGGCAATTTCAAGCCCCAGGGCAAGTTCAAGATTACGGGCAAGGCCCAGGCCGAAGCTATCATTGACGTCCTCAAGAAGTGGTATAACATTTAATGCCAGACCCTGCTAGTCGAAAGAAGAAGTATAATATCGAGTTCCTTTGCGAGGGGGACATCGAGGCTTTTCCGTATAAGGACAAGTTCGAAAAGATGGCTCGCAAGCTCCTTGCCGAAGAAGGCAAGGAAAAAGACGTGAACATTGTGCTCTGCACCGACGAGTTCGTACGCACCATGAACCGCGACTATCGCGGTCTCGACAAGGTGACCGACGTTCTTTCGTTTGAATGGAAAAACGAACTTGGAGTCGAAATCCCTGAAGACGAGGCCATGCTCGGCGAAATCTATATCGCCCGTGAGCAGGTGCGCCGCCAGGCTCCCGAATACGGCAACACGTTCTACGCCGAAATGAAACGCGTGATTGTACACGGGCTTTTGCACCTTTCGGGTTACGACCACATCAAGGCCGCCGACCGTAAGGTGATGCGCAAGCGTGAATGTGAATTCCTGGGACTTGACCCGTACAAGGAAGGTGCCTAATGGACGCAAGTTTATTGGATTCTTCTGAAAGTTGGGCTATCGCATTCCTTGCCGTTTTCGTTTTTGTTTCGTTCTCGTTTTCGCTGATCAAGGCGGCGTTTAGCGCCATTTACGCTAAGCGCGATGCCCGTGACCGCGAAGGTCGCGAAGAGGTGGTTGCATCCTTGGTGGAACTGCCGGGCTTTAACGAAACGATTTCGATCGGTCGTATCTTCTGTAATGTGGGTGCGGGCGTTTTGGGCTTTTACCTGTTCCAGATGATTCCTTGGAACTGGGTGCAAGATTACTGGTTCCTGGCTTTTGCCGCTTATCTGGTGGTTGCATGCATCGGCATTTACACGATTACGGTGTTCTTGGCGAACCTGCTCGGGAACTTGAAGCCGGACACTTTTGCAGTGGTGCTGATTCCGCTGTTCAAGTTCATTCGACTCCCGTTTGCTCTGCCGGCAAAGATTTGCCACCTGCTCTTTGTCAAGATTCTGAAGGTCTTGGGCTACGATTCCAAACTGAGCTTCTTGCCTGAAGAACGTCGCGACGCTGTACAGGCGCAGGCTGACCTTTCGGATGAGGCTGACCCCGATGCCGAAGGCCTGGAACAAGAAGAACGCCAGATGATTTTGAACATCTTCGACTTCGTGGAAACCCCGGTGCGGGAAATCATGACGCCCCGTGTGGACATGTGCGCGGTCGAAGCCGGTACTCCGCTTGAAGAATTGGTGAAGGTCTTGAATACTGAACGTCATTCCCGCTTGCCGGTGTACAAGGAAACGGTCGATAACATCGTGGGTATTCTTTCGAACCGCGACTTTTTGGAATGGTACACCGAACACCGCGACGAACCGTTTGATATCATGAAACTCGTGATGCCGCCGGTATTCGTGCCTTACCACAAGAAGATTGACGACATGCTCACCGAACTGCGTAAGACGGGTAACCAGCTCGCTATCGTGGTGGATGAATATGGCGGAACCGCTGGCCTTGTCACGCTCGAAGACATCCTCGAAGAAATCGTGGGTGAAATCAAGGACGAAGATGACGTGGACGAAGATGAAGACGTGCAGCGCCTTAAGGACGGCCGCTTCATTCTCGATCCAATCATGACGCTTTCCGATTTGGAATACAAGCTTGGCGTGGAACTCGAAGCTCCCGAAAATTCCCATGTGGAAACGCTTTCGGGCCTGATTCAGGCAACACTCGGCATTATTCCGTCTCCTGGCGCCGAAGTTACCATCAAGGGTTACACCTTCCGCGTGCTCAAGATGGACGGTACCCGCATGGAAAAGGTGCTCATGATCCAGCCCGGCAAGGGCAAGACCAAGAACATCAAGGCCGTGCCCCGCACACAGGCGTTCAAAGTCGTGTAGTACTGAGTCATGGGCTCGGGGCAAAGCCCCTTAAAGATTAAAAAAAGCAGCATTTCAATGCTGCTTTTTTGCTAAGTGACACTCATGCAATGTGTAATGTGGAATGACAAATGAGAGATGAATAATTACACATCTCTCATTCCACATCATTAATTGTTACAGCTCTTCCACGGCTTCTGCGCGGAGGTTCTGCACGATGTGGTCCTGACGCTGTGGCGTGTTGTTGCCCATGTAGTAGGCGAGCATCTTGCCGAACGAGGCATCGGGCGGGAGCACCACCGTTTCAAGGCGCATGTCTTCGCCGATGAACTGGCCGAATTCTTCCGGAGAAATTTCACCGAGACCTTTGAATCGAGTGATTTCGAGACCGGTCTTGCCGATTTCCTTGGCGGCTCTGTCGCGTTCCGTTTCGTCGTAGCAGTACTTGGTCACCTGCTTGTTACGCACGCGGAAAAGCGGCGTCTGCAGAATGAACAGGTGTTTCTGTTCCACGAGTTCGGGGAAGAATTGCAAGAAGAAGGTCATCAAGAGCAGACGAATGTGCATACCGTCCACATCAGCATCGGTCGCGATAATCACCTTGTCGTAGCGGAGGTTCTCGAGACCGTTTTCGATATCGAGAGCGTGCTGCAGCAGGTTGAATTCTTCGTTTTCGTACACGACCTTCTTGGTCATGCCGAAGCTGTTGAGCGGTTTACCGCGCAAGCTGAACACGGCCTGCGTCTGCACGTTACGAGCCTTGGTAATAGAACCAGATGCAGAGTCACCTTCGGTAATGAAGATCATGGTTTCGCGGTTCAGCTGGTTCTTGACGTCGGTCAGGTGAATCTTGCAGTCGCGGAGTTTGCGGTTGTGCAGGTTCGCCTTTTTCGCGCGGTCGTTCGCAAGCTTCTTGATGCCCGCGATTTCCTTGCGTTCGCGTTCGTTCTGCGTAATGCGGTTTAAAAGAGCCTTTTCGGTTTCCGGATTCTTGTGCAGGTAGTTGTCGAGCTGCGAGGCGACGTAATCCACAATCCAGGTACGCAGCTGGGCGCCACCTGGAGCGACCGTCGTCGAGCCGAGCTTGGTCTTGGTCTGCGATTCGAAAACCGGTTCCTGAATGCGCACGGAAATGGCGCCGATAATGCAGTTGCGCACGTCGGCCGGGTCCAAGTCCTTCTTGAAATGGTCGCGGGCGCCCTTCACAATGCCTTCGCGGAAGGCCTGCTGGTGCGTACCGCCCTGCGTGGTGTGCTGGCCGTTCACAAAGCTGTAGTAGTGTTCGCCGTACTGATTGCCGTGCGTAAAGGCGGCTTCGATATCATTTGCCTTAAAGTGGGCCACCGGGTAGCGGATAGAATCATCCACGTGGTTCTGCAACAGATCCAAAAGGCCGTTCGGGCTGTTGTAGGTCTTGCCGTTCATCACCAGCGAAAGGCCGTTGTTCAGGTAGGCGTAGTTCCATACCTTTTCTTCCATGTAGCCCGGTAAGAAACGGAAATTCTTGAAAATGCTGGCGTCCGGTTCGAAATAGATTTCGGTACCGTTCTTTTCGGTCGTATTCTTTTCGCGTTCTTCGCGGACAAGCTTGCCCTTGCTGAATTCGGCTTCCTTCACGCGGCCATCGCGGAAACTCTTGACAATAAACTTGGTCGAAAGGGCGTTCACCGCCTTGGTACCCACACCGTTCAAGCCCACAGACTTCTGGAAGGCTTCGGAGTCGTACTTACCACCGGTGTTAATCTTCGATACGCAGTCGATGACCTTGCCGAGCGGAATGCCGCGGCCAAAGTCGCGCACGCGGGCGCTATGGTCTTCAATGTCAATGATAATCTGCTTGCCGGCACCCATCACGAATTCGTCGATGGAGTTGTCGATAATTTCCTTAACCAGCACATAAATGCCGTCGTCGGGGCTGTTGCCGTCGCCGAGCTTGCCGATGTACATACCCGGACGTTCGCGGATGTGTTCGTTCCATTCTAGTGTTCTAATGCTGTCTTCGGTATATTTTGCTGCTGCCATAGTAATTAGAAACTCTCGTTATTCGTTAAAATTTTAGACGGTCTAAAGATAGACAATTTTTTTGACATTCCAGTGTCAAAAACTTCCGGAACACAATATACAAAAATCCTGTCGGTAAGTGTACGGTTGTGCAGTTAAGAACGTCGTCTATTTTTGGTCGAGGAGCTAGATTTTGGTGTTTTTTTCTTTTTTGCTGAATATTTTACCGTTTTTTCAGCGACGCAGTCGGGTGCAACAGGGGAAATTGGGGCTATCATGAGCTTAAATCCCATCGCTTTAAGAACTCGCATAATGGTGTCAAAACGGGGGTGCGCATCTTCTTTCAACGCCTTGTAGAGACTTTCTCTATTCAATCCGGCCTTTTTTGCAATTTTAGCCATCCCTTCAGATCTTGCAATATCGCTGATTATAAGTTGCCATGCAGCGGGGTCGTAATCTTCAAGAGCCTCTTCTAAGAGGTATATGACATCTTCTTCTGTTTTAAGGTAATCAGCAAGGTCCCAATCGGATACTTCTGCATCATTTTTTGCCATTTTTTAGCTCCTTTGCCGTTTCAATATCTCTTTGTTGTGTTGATTTATCCCCACCTACGAGTAACAGTACTACGACATCATTTTCCATTGTATAATAGAGGCGATATCCAGGCCCATAGTGAATTCGCATTTCATAGATTCCGTCTCCAACAAATTTAAAATCTCCAAAATTTCCTAGTTTTATTTGAATAATCCGGTTGTCTATTTTCGCACAAGCTCGTTTATCTTTTAGTTTCTCTTGCCATTTTGAAAAGTATTCTGTCTTTTTTATTCGAAACAATGCGTACCTCCATAATGTAGCCAATCGGCTACAATTTGTCAACGGGTTTGTTCATGAACCATCGGAGGCTAAAGATAAAACGACTACAAACTATAGCGTGCAATCAGTTGGTTGCAAAAGATGGAGCGTTTGTAAGTTTTTGTTATATTTCGCCCCAAAAGGTTTGGTGGGCATTCATATTTGGAGGTTTTATGAAAAAAGTCATTCTCGAAGCGA
>Ga0310786_10001968_pt1 | contig 32361 bp, 30 predicted proteins | sample AusTroGonzalo_MG_FD_203881 | JGI IMG/M metagenome (GOLD analysis project Ga0310786, IMG submission 203881) | Bovine rumen microbial communities from tropical cattle in Woodstock, Queensland, Australia - Gonzalo_03 (v2) (version 2) | ecosystem: Host-associated > Mammals > Digestive system >...
GGAGGCTCTGGGTATTTCCTCTTCACAGAAGGTAGGAGATAACCGCATCCATACGCTTCATGCTTTTTCGGGCTGGTATGTGGATGGCATGTTTGTCAAGAATCCCTTCGCAACAAGAAGGAATGCCAATGGCACCTCAATCGTCACCGAGGAAGTTCCACCTGCAAGGGTACTCACTATTGAGTTGTCAGATGACAGAAACAAAGGTGCGGAAGGTTCTGACTCTAATAGCGACAATTCCCAATTAAGTAGCGTGGGTGTGATTCCGTCTGCCGACAGCAAGGTTTCCCATCCATCACCACAATCTAATGATAGCAATAATGTGGGTAAATCTGTGACGGATGGAAGAACTACCTATTCCTCTCAGAACAACATTTCCCATCAGTCTGCCGACATCCCTTCTTCGCATGTAGAAGCCGATGGCAGTCAGAAAGATAATGCAAGTCGAACGCAGAGCCAAACTCGTTTGAGCTATGCTGAGACGCAGCTTATCTTATCTAATGAAGGGAAAAGAAATGATGAGCCATCAGCACAGCAAGAAAGACAACCGCCTCAGCCTAACGGAATCATATCTAATGGCAACAATGACTACCATCAGAAGCCTGACAGCTATTACAACCCTAATGGCTTCCATAACAACGAGTGACTGTCCTGAAGGACTCTGGTCTGCGACCTGCACCGCCCAACCATCCCAAGGGAAGTTTGCCGATGCAGGACGCAAGTCAAATCGAAACGAACTTCTAAGCCTTAACGGGAACTTCGGAGTTAAAAGACCCGCTTTTTTAGAGGGACTTTTCGAGAAATCCTTTTGTAGTACAAAACAGGTGTCCCTGTTGTTGCACTCCTAAAAGTTTCTCGGGCTACTCGCAGGCTCGCAGACCTTGTCCTTCTTTCTAACAGTTTTATATTCATCCCTTTCATTAATAGATATTGACAATGAAGAAAAAGAACATAACAAAGAAAACACCGACCAGAGTACACTCTTTCAGATGTACGGATGAGGTCTGGTCGCAACTCAAAGCGCTTGCCAAGGAATGTGGCATAAGTCTGAACCGCTATCTGACCGAGACAGGCTTGAAGCATCATCCACGTCAGCGGCTCACCAAGGAAGAGGTCTGTGCCCTTAATTCCCTTGTCTATGCAAGGACTGATCTGATAAAAATCAGCAGCGTCCTTCAAGGCAAAACGGACGAGGAAAAGTTGAAGCTCTTCAGGACGGAGAAGTTCATGACATGGTGGATTAGGTCAAGTGCTGAACTCATCCAACATTGGTATAGCATCGAAGAGAACATTTCATCTCCTGTACTGACCAAAGAAAGGAAAGAACCATGATTATGCTTGCAAAAGTCGTACCCTACGGCGGCAATGCCGTAAGGTACGCATTGGAGAAGGAGAAGGCAAAAGTGGTCAAGGTAAACCACATGCCTGAAGGTATCGAACCGACTGCCATCTGGTACATGATGAAGCATCACTGCCAGCTGCATCAGCAGGACAGAACAGTCGGGCGAAAGCTGGAACGTCTCATGGTGCAGTTTGTAATCTCCCCCTCCAAGGAAGAGGCAAAAGACTTCAGCATGAAGGATTGGCGGAACCTTCAAGATGAAAGTCTAGAAACAATGGACTCCCTCGGACTCATCCCCAAGGGCATGAAGAAGGAAGTGAAGACCAATTTCCGCAACTCAATGAACGTCGGTGGACTTCACTCCGATTCCAAGTCCGGTACGCTGCACCTTCACATGGACTGCTGCCGTGTTGACCTTGACGGAAACACTAATGATGTTCATGATATTCACACGCGAGCAATGATGGCTGCGGAAATTATCAACATGCGTCATGGTTGGAAGCAGCCAAAGGAGATACGTGACATGCGAAAGAAAGAGATAGCAGACTTTTGTGAATACACCCTTCGGAATATGCAGGAGTTTGACATTGACTTCTATTTCAAGATGCTTCGTATGAAGGGCTATGAAGTTACGCCTCGTTACGACAAGGGTAAGAAACTGGTGGGCTATACCATAGGCAAGAATGCATCTGTTTTCAAAGCTTCCGAGGTTGGTCGGAGATACATGGCATCACAACTTGAAGCCACATGGAAGAAGCTCCATCCAGAGCCTACTCAGGTCAGAGTGAAACCTGCTTCACCGACTGTTACCCCATGCAGCCGTCCATCTCGTCCAGTTATTCCAAAGCCGACATCTACCCAGGCCAAAGTTCAGCCGAGTGTCCAGCCCAAGCCAACACCAGCCAAGACCGTTTTCAATATCGATACTGGCAGTGAGATCAAGAAGGTCTGGATTCCTAATTCGGTCAAGGACATCTTCTTCAATGAGGCTCAGGTTCCTGAAGGTAATGAGATTGCAACAGTTGAGAACATTGCCCATACTGCAATGCTTCTTTTTGCTGGGTACATCGATGCCGCCACGTCAATGTCAGAATCTTGCGGAGGTGGTGGCGGTTCTTCTCCAGAATCTGGTTGGGGCAAGAAAGATGACGAGGACGAACGCACCTATGCCCGCAGATGCCTTCGGATGGCACATTCAATGTACAAACCAAAGTCTATTAAACGCGGTTTCCACCGATAAAATAATACTATACATCACTACTGTCCCGTTAAAGTGGACTAATCGTTCTTTGAAATCGCTGAAATAAAGTCTTTTACGAGCAGTTTTAAGTGCGCGACGATTTGAATTTGTAATTTTGCAGCCTTTTAATAGGGATTGCAGATGAACAAAGACAAATATGTATTCGCACAACTGATAGAGTTCCTGAACAATGACAAGTTCCGTCGTCTTGTTGACAAGTACGATGGAAACAAGTATGTCAAGCATCTCACCTGCTGGAACCAACTTCTGGCGCTGATGTTCGGCCAACTCAGTAACCGTGAGAGTCTGCGCGACGTGATAGTGGCTATAGAAGCCCATCGGTCCAAGCGCTTCCATCTCGGCTTGGGACGTAAGCCCATAGCAAAGACGACACTTGCAACCGCCAATCAGAACCGTGACTACCGCATCTTTGAGGAGTTTGCATTCTACATGATGTCGCAGGCACGAGAGAAACGTGCAGAGAGCATATTCAAGCTCGGTGGGAAGGTCTATGCCTTCGACTCAACGACGATACCGCTATGTCTCTCTGTGTTTTGGTGGGCGAAGTTCCGCAAGAAGAAAGGCGGTGTCAAGGCTCATGTCCTCTATGATCTGGAAGCACAAGTGCCAGCCTTCTATCACATCACTACCGCTTCTGTCCATGACTCCAAGGCCATGAAGGCAATCCCTTATGAGACAGATGCTTACTACATATTTGACCGAGGCTATAACAACTTCAAGGAGCTTTACCGCATACAACGGATGGAGTCCTTCTTCGTTGTCAGAGCCAAGACAAATCTGCAATACAGATGCGTCAAGTGGAAACGGAGGTTGCCGAAGAACATACTCACCGATGCCAAGATTGAACTGACGGTCTATAAGAGTGTCAAGGACTATCCCGAACATCTGCGCCTCGTCCGATTCTATGACGAAGGACAAGACAGGGAATTCATGTTCCTGACCAACGCGATGGACTTGACAGCCCAGCAGGTAGCCGACCTCTACAAGAACCGATGGCAGATAGAACTGTTCTTCAAGTGGCTCAAGCAGCACCTCAAAATCAAGAAGTTCTGGGGAACTACTGAGAACGCTGTCAGAATACAGATCAGTGCGGCCATCACTGCATACTGTCTCGTGGCGATTGTCCAGCATGACAGGAAGTTGAAACGCTCGACCTATGAAGTCTTGCAAATCCTCAGCATGTCACTTACGGACAAGACTCCGCTCGGAGAACTGTTCGATAAGACTTATTCCAATGATTTCAAAGAGCAATCTGGTCCCCTTATTCCGGGGTTATTTGATTAATATTTAACTCGTCCCAATTTTAACGGGACACTAATGACTATACATTTATGATTAAAAAGAGTAAGAATAATGAGAATAAGCCTGACTTCGATGATATGATGAGCGAAGTTCAGGAGGAAATACAGGAGAAGGATGCCGAGGACGAAGTAATCAACCGTACTTCTGAACTCAGGAAGTTGAGTGAGAACATTGACAAAGCAACAAATACTTGGGTCAATGCGACTCTTCAACTTGAATCAGCCATCCATGAGTATCAACGTGCCGAGGTAAAACTGGGTAACGCTGTCAACACCGTCAGCAACAAGGTCGATTCCATAAATGAGCACATCGACCAAGTCATGGAAGATGCGCCCACAAAGTTGAAGGTGACCGTAACAGTATGCGATACTGACTGGCAGAAGATACAAGAACTTCATGGCCAATGGCTGGAACAGGAGAAACAGATGCTTGTAGACCAACACAAGCTACAGGAATCACTTTGGCAGAAGCAGAGTCAAACATTGACGGACATAGTGAGAAACAACGAAGGAGTCTGGTTGTCACAACGTCTGTTTTACATTGTCGGTTCCCTTTCCCTCCTGTCAATCATAACGATTGTGTTGGAAATTGCCTTCTATGTGTATTTCCATTTGTGAAATAACTAATAAGATAAGTGATACCTGTCCATAAATAACGAAGAAACTCATGTGCATCGAAAACGAAATGTTGCTTTTTGCTTCAGACATTCCGCCGTAAACTCAAAAAATACACATACACATTAAGACATCTGGCGGCAGGAAAATAATTACAATGATATTGCAATCAGTGATGCGTCATCTTCCGGCATGCTAATTCTTTTCTTTAATTTGTCCACAGAAATATGAAGCATGTCTTTCTCTGCCGCATTATACATTCCGTCCGTGCATAAGAATACTTTATCATTGTCCATCAATTTATAGCAGACAAAGGGAACATCCTCACGCAACCCCTCTCCTTTGATACATCTAGTCAAGGCAGTATGACCATAACCGATATGGGCCACGTGATCGGTGGTGACATGATTCAGTTTCCCATCATGTCGGACATAAATTCGGACATTTCCTTGCCATGTACAATATAGTCGATGAGCAACGATAATGGCCACGGCTACTGCTGCCCCCATCTTGCATTTATTGTTAACGCATTCCTCTCTTACCTTTTTGTCGGCATAATCTAGTGCTCCATGCAAGACTTCTTTCTCTGCATATCCTCGGTAATTTTTCATCAGGAATTCCACAATCGACTTTGTGGTCACATCTGCAGCCACGTTGCCAAGATATAGACCGCCCATGCCGTCGGCAAGAACAGCACCGATGCCATATAGTCCCATGTTCACATACTCCAGAGAATCTTCATTATGACATGAGGTGCCAGCAATGGAAAAACTATTTATCTTCATTTCTGACAGTTATTTCTTTATTCAAAATATCGTAAATACTATTCCAAATGGCACGACTTGTTTCGTAGGCATCATTTTTCTCATCCCCATAGAGCTTGATGAAATCCTTTAAGAGTTCACTATCAGTACCCTTTTCAAGTTCTTTTTGGATTATCTCCGAATAATAATTCAGGTGTTCTGTGCTAAGTATGTCTCGCATATAACTGCCAATCCATTGTGCACCGCGAATTAAATCTTCAGAATTAAGATCCACGTCATCAGGTGGAGTTTGATCATCCATGATACTTGTGAGAAAGAATTTATCAAGGATGTAGTACATGTCTTCAGCATCTTTATGGTCTCGGTTGTGCCTGTCCATCCATGAATCCAACTTAATGAGAAACTGGCCTGCCAGTGAAGCAATATACACGGTGAATTCTTCATTGATTTTGACAGGTATTGCATGTTCCATTACGTCGGTAAAGCATTTTACGGACATTTCAGGCGTTCCATCTGGTGGCCATGCTATAATCTCGCCGTCTGCGATTTCACCAAAAGGAACAATGTCAACTTCATAATCGTTTTCGTGATGCTCGCCTTTATAATAAAATTTCTGCTTGGCCTTTCCTTTGTGAAAATAATTAGTTTGAAGAACTTCGCATAAATTATTAAACTGAGACCAGTCGGATAATGCAATAGCCACGTCAAGGTCTTTTGTCTTTCTTTTCGATTCTGTTTCGTCAAGCAGCTTCATTATCATGTCTCTTGCTGTTGCTCCAACCACATAGAGGTTGAGATTCATGCTTGTAAAACACATGTTTAGTGCTTGCAATGTGTCATATAGGAGGTCGTTCTCCAGTTCTTTCTTACTGATGCTATTTCTCATTATTCAATATTCTTTGGGCAGCTTCAAGACAACGGCTGTTCGCAGTTCCCATTAAATCTGCGTATATTAATATTTTAGGTGCTATTTGATCATCGTCGTGACCATGCCAAAATTTCTTGTATACAAGTATCTCCCCTTCAGATGAAGGAAAAATCTTACTTGTCTTAACTATTTCGTCGCTATCACCATCTGTATATATAGTTAGAATTTCTGGGATGAGGTAGCCATCAGTCAAATTGGCTCCACTCTCGCCTCCCCAACAGGCATTTAGAGGAAGTTTGGTGTTTTTCCAATTCTTGATTCTTTCAGCGCTTGCCAATGTCATCTTCTTTATAAAGAGTTTGGGCTTTAGGGACTGATTAAAGGCCACCTGCCAATCATCAAGAAGTTTCCTCCAGTCCATGAGCACTCTACCATTGCCTGTTTTAATTATATGATGCTGTGACGTCATTTCTTCAATGACATTCTTGACTGTTCCTATAGAATATCCAGTTTCTTTCCCAATCTTTCTATAGGGCTTGCCAATATTAGACTTGTCAAGGAGAAAGTAAAATATCAGTTTCAAAGCAGAATCATTAAATACCTTCTTTACTGTTTCCTTTGGCTTAGTTTGTTTTTGTCCTGTGGTAAAAATGTATAAAAGTGGAGTGTTAATGTAACAATTCCCTGCACAATCCAGTACGTTTATTCCTTCATCCGCAAGTTTTATGAGATTCTGAGGCGAAATAGAACCTACTATCAAAAGAACAGGTTTTTCACTAATACTTCTAATTTCTTTAAGACGTAGAAGCATTTGGTTGAAATTAGCACTGTTTACATAGGATTTGACCTCACCCATGAATTTCACTTCACCAATGCTGACATCGGTGTCATATCGTCGATTATCTGATGACTTAATTGTTATGTCATCTCGCCGTGTTAGAGTCTTTAGGTTCTTTACGGCATCTAGGACTAATTCTCTTTCGCTAATCATTCTGTTCAATCTTTAATTGTTGTTCACGAATTTTTGAACGGTGCAAAATTAGTGAACAAAATCTGTATTTCCAAATCTTTTGTTCAGAAAATACGATTTGTTCACAATTTTTTGAACAGACAACTCTTTTTGAACACGTAAGGGCATGGTGAAATAGCACGGCGATATGATTGGGGCAGTACTGAATGCGCCAATCATATTAGCAGACACTCCTTGATGGTTTGCTCGTCAATGCCTTTTGCCCTCATTCTCTCTGCCACATCCTGTTTAGTGTCCCTGCGTTCGAGGAAAGAGAAGATGATGTTGGTGAAGGTTTTTATTGCTCTTTCGATTCGTTGGGTCCCATCCTCCTTCTCCATGTCAATGTTGCAGAATGTGGAACGTTCTCTATGGAGATGCAGATAATAGAGTCCTCCGATCAAGAGTGAGGCGAGTGCCACAAAGTCAATGCCTGTGTCTGCAAACAGTGCATTGTACTTGTCTGCCAGAGGCAGGGTGAACATTTCTCGGAGTGTGGCAGTCCTCTTGGTTGTGTCATTCCCTTCAGCAATTTCCCAACGTAACAGCTCGTGCATCACCGACTTTTCCTTCAAGGCTTCCTGCAATCCCTCCATGAGGGCGAGGAACTGTTCTCTAGGATTGTCGCTCCCCTTCATGGCTTTGTCGGCGATATCCGAAAACCAATAGTCGCACCCCTTGACAAACTCGCTGTAGAATTCGTCAATGTTTTTGTATCTATGGTAAAAGACAGGAGGCTCTATTTTTGCCTTCTTGATGATTTCCGTCACTAACGATGACGAAAAGCCACGTTTCATCACTTGGTCAACGGCAGCTTTCCTGATGTCTTCCGTGATGTCTGCCTTTGTACGCCTGTAGCGTGTTTTCTTTTCCGTAGTCATGTTATAATTATGGTTGTTGGTGCAAGTTCTTAAAATGGAATCACATCCCTTATTTCCTCCAGTGCAACAGCAAGCTGTTCAAGCTGATCTATATCATGAGAAGCGAGTAGGCTGATTCTGATTCTCGCCTCCTTTGTCCTGACGGCAGGGTAAACGATTCCGCTTGCAAAGATACGCTTTTTCTGCAACATGTCAGCGATTTTATATACCTTTTCATTGTCTCTGACCATAACGGGGAAGATTGGAGACTTAGATTGCCCTATGTCAAAGCCAGCGCTTTGCAATCTGTTCCGTAGATAATTCACATTGTCCCAAAGTTTCTTTCTGATTTCAGGTTTTGTCTTAATCAGTTCCAGGGCTTTCAGGATGGAGCCCGTCACCTGCGGTGTGATGGCTGCAGAGAAAACGTTGCTGTCAGCATAGAACCTCAGATATTCTATCATCTTGGAGGATGCCGCCACAAATCCCCCGACACACCCGAAGGACTTGCTGAACGTTCCAGTGATGATATCCACTTGTCCTAAACAGTCAAAGTGTTCTGCCGTGCCTCGTCCATTCTTCCCCATCACGCCGATACCATGCGCATCGTCCATCATCAACAGGCAATGGTGCTTCTTGCACACTGAAATGTATTCAGGCAATTTTGACAGGTCACCGTTCTGCGAGTACACACCATCGATAATGACCAGACGCGTTTTGTACACTCCCTCTTCCTTGCCCAGTATCATGTCAAGATATTCAAGGTCATTGTGCCCGATGTGTTTGATGTTGGTGCCCCGTAGTCCGCTGGTTGCACTGGTGTGGATATACGAATCCACGTAGGCGATGTCATTCTTCCCCAAAATGGCACGGAGTAATCCCGTATTGGCGCCAAAACCCGAAGAGAAGAGGATGGCATCCTCTTGCCCCACGAATTCGGCGATTTCTTTTTCAAGCCTTTTATGAATGTCTAGATAACCGCCAATGGCTTGGGCAGCACATGCTCCTGTTCCGTACTTGCGGAGAGCTTCAATCCCTGCCTCGATGGTTTCCTGGCGTTGGGACATCCCAAGGTAATCATTGGATATGTAGGCAGAAATGGTGTCGTCGCAGCCGTCGAGTTTCATTTTTGCTCCAACGCCACTTGTTGCCATGACCCAATAAGGTTTGGTTTCAAACTGTTCCATCTGGTGGATGTAATCTTGGAATGCCTCAGCTCTGGTTGTGGCATCCACTTCCATTGAAAACTCATAATCCTTCAATGAAAGGAATCTTGTTTCTTTAATCATTATTGTATATAATTAATTTAATTCAATGCCGCAAAATTACGAAAAATCGGTTATAATTCTAATATAAAATAAAAAATATCGTTTTTTTTTTTTGCTTTATAAAATAAAGATTGTATATTTGCAGCCAAAATTCAGAAAGGACATAATAAAATGAAAAAGAAAACTCAATATTACAATATGGATAGAAAAGTGATGACTTCAGCAAATAAGTATAATATTGTATATGCTGTTCCAGATATACCTCCGATAGATCCTCCTCCAGGAAGATGGGGACAGAGGCGAAGGAATAATCTGAGGTATCTTAAAGAGATAAGAAAACGTGGATTGATAAAAGAAATTGTTCTGAAAGAGATACTATTACCTAATGGTAAAATCATCAGATGCGATAAAATTGGAAAAAAGAAATACCCAGTCAAAAAACAATTTAAATATGTCAAAAGAAAAAGCGGTTAAAGGGGCTGATAGCCTAAGTGCAACCGAGAACATTTTGTGGGAAGAACTCAAGAAGGCACTAACATACTTCAATGAGGCGTTGCTTTACACAGATCGCAAGAGGAAGTGGAGCCGAGGGGTGGACAGCCTTTTGCTCTGTGTGGGCATTGGTGCAACCTTCTGTAGAGAATATGGATCTTGGATTTCTCCCGCAGCCTTGGTGCTGATGACGGCGATATTGTCCTGCAAAACAGACATTCTTCGTTTCCTGCAAAGTGAGGATGAGTTGAGCAAGTTGGATGCTATTGGCATGTTCTATCAGAACTATTTCCACGATGTGGAACAACTTTTCTTCGATCTGCATTACAATCGCATCGATGATAAGAATGCAATGGAACGTCTTCGCCAACTTCGCAAATTGGAATACGGGAAAGAGACGGAATTCAATAAATATGTACGTAAGTGCAGCAAGAAGGACAACGAATATATTCATCAAGTAGTCGAAAGATATTATAAGAACTATATTGATAAAGAAGACAGCCCCCATCCTTGTCACTGTTGTTGCTGTGCATATTATCCGAACCATATTGAAACAGAAAATGAAAATAGATAGAATCGCGGTGAGTGACTAAATAGAATGGATTAAAAAAAGTATAGACTGCTGACCATACAGGCAAAAAGGCGTGGAACCGAAAAACGATACGAGTAGGAAAACTATAAAAATACACAATGATTATGAAGAAAGCAATTATTAAACCCACTCTTGCTGTGGTCGCCGTGGCAGCATCTTGCTTCGGTGCTTGGAAGGCGTATGATGCGTATGGAAGTGTCGATAACTCTTTGATGATGCAAAATATTGAGGCGTTGACGCAAAATACTAATCTGGAAGGAGAAAGTTATATATTAGTTCCATTGGCAGATGGTCCTTGTTATGGGTTGGAACCTACCGGTAAAACTCAACAAAACAACCAAGGAGCTTATCAGCAAGAAATGATGTGGCAACAAAAGGGAAGTTGGCAGTCATGTAAAAGAAAAGAGAAGAAAAAAAATGAACAAAGCACATGTGCTCCCCACTATTGTATAAATTCCACTGCGTTTCAAAAAGGGCAATTACCGACCCCTGCAACAATATGGGTTCCATAAAAATAATCTTTAACACAAAAGATAGTTATGAGGAATGTTGCTAACATTGTTTCAGTAGAGGGTCAATAATAACTCAAGTTTCGCAAGCTCACTTGTTTGAAGTTAAAGGAGTTAAAGGAGTTGAAGCCGAATGTTATGCTGGTGTGAAAACTCCTCTCCGCTGTTGACAGAGTATCAGCCCTAACTACTTCTAACTCCCTCAAACTCCTGAGCGAAGCGATAATTCCCGAAACTTAAATAACCTTTTAAAGATTTAGATAGTCATGTTAATAAAACTTTTTCATATTATATCCTTAGTGATGCCCATCTGCTGTATTATTATGTCTTGTAATACACAGGAAAAAGATTCTGTAACTATCAAAGACATAAAGCTGTCGAAACTGGACGGTGAAAAGTCCATTACAGACCTTTTTGAGGACTTTCAGCTTATCCCTTTGGAGAACAAAAGAGAGTGTATGTTAAGTAATGTCCAGAAATTGACAGTCACAGACGATAAATATTACATATACAATGAAGGCGGTGATCCTGCGGTTTTGTGTTTTCGATTCGATGGAGAATTCAGTCATCGAATAGGAAGTCTAGGGAGAAGCAAAAGTGAGTATCCATATATTAATGATATGGCACTCAATGAAAAAGAACATGTCATCTCGCTCTTGTTGGATAATGAGGTGAAAGTTTATGATGCGCTATCTGGAGAGTATTTGTATTCAAAAGAAATAGATTCATCCACGCGCATTCAAAAGATAGAATGGCTGCCACTACAAGGATATATCGGGTGTTCCAACCATATAGGGGCTGATTATCAGATTTATATGTTTGACAGTTTGTATAATGTGATAGAAAAGATTTTGCCATCCACACAAGAAGTGACTTCAGTCTTGTCATATGAGACAAATCCAATACAGGTGGATGGGAAAAGGTGTTGTTTTTTTGACTTCCATACATCCACATTCCATTTCATCGACTCAGAACATCCCCATTCTGTGTTAAGTCACGTGCTATTGTCTGCCAACATTCTAACTATGGCAGGTGCCGCAAGTGACTCATACTATCAATCAACTTATGATTGTGTCATATCGGAATGCTTTGCAGAGAAAAAGGTAATTGGATTGATGAATTACGATAAAAGGATTTGTTATTTCATTTACGATATTGAAAAAGAGACTTTTCGCATATATCAATGCCTTGATTGGCCTGTGGGAATCTTGGATTATCATAATGGATATTATTATGCTGTTATAACACCAGATGACCTCATTGATATAATAAAGGAAGATTCATACATGCCGACCAACACTCAAGATGTAATACGAGAGGCCTTAGCTGCTTGCCATGATTATCAGCTTCTAGATAAAAACAATTATCTTATTTTGAAAATGAAACTTAAAAAAGGTCTGTGATGATGAGAGAGAAGAATCTGGATCTTTTTGTGTTGACAGTGATGATTGTGATTATTATGTACGGTTGTCATAAAAAGATTGATCGTGACATGGGAGAATTGTATTCAAAACCAATCATGGTTCCATATTCAAAAATGGAGAAAAGAGAATGCTCTCTATATATTGATTCTGTTTCAGAGAACAAAAAATATAGAATTTTGAACTATATTGAGACACTTGGGTGTACGGATTGTGAATTATCACGATTGGCGTATATTGAGAAACAAAATAAGAAAAGATATGATTTACAAGACGTGGAATTTGTATATATAGTAAATGTCCCTAAAAATGAATCAGAAATTGTCTATTCAATGTTTCGTGATGCCCGCATCGAGGGATCCGTCTATCTTGATACATGCCATGCTTTCCGTCGTGCCAACCCTCACATACCAGATAATCCGTTATTCCATACTTTTGTGTTGAATGAACAAGATAGTGTGGTGCTGATAGGAGATCCGTTCAAGAACGACAAGATGGAGAGTCTTTTTCTGAAGGTTATAGAGCGAGAAAGAACAAAGAAAAGCCAATGAGAATCATTAGTAAATATATCATTTTTGTACTTCTCCTTCTGTGTGCGGCATGTGACAGGAATCTTGACCGTGCCCTTCAGCAGGCGGGTGAGAACCGTGGGGAGATGGAGAAGGTTCTGGCGCATTTCAAGGATGACCCCGATCCCCTGAAATATCGTGCAGCCAAGTTCCTGATTGAGAACATGCCCTACCACTACACTTACGAAGGTAAAGCCATCGAGGCATACGACAGCATATATCTTCAAATGGCGGACGAACCCTTGCCAGAACGTAATAAATTCTTCAAGGAACGTACCGACAGCATTCGTTTCTCCGACCAGCGGTTTGCCATCGATATCCAGACCGTCAAGGCGGACTACCTGATCCGCGCCATCGATGAGGCTTGCGACACATGGCGACGCTCCTCATGGCAGGATGACTATGATGAAGAACTTTTCTTCAATTATGTGTTGCCTTACCGCATCCTCAATGAACCCCTCAGCGACTGGCGCACGATCATCGCCGAGGCGCATCCCTATCTGACCGAACCTGTCGTATGGAGTAAGCGTGGTGAACAGATGGAGGCGGAAGACGCAGACTTCACAGGCAATCTGACAGAAACGGAAAGTGCCTCGGAGGGCAAGATGGTCATGCTAGACCACAATGGTGCAACGGTCACCTACACCTACACCGTCCCTGCCGAGACCCGCAAGGTGTTCTTCCTCCGTTATACGGCTACAGCCCGTCGGGCACGTGTAGCCCTGACCCTCAACGGGAAATCAATCCCGACTGTACCCCTGCACCCAGCCAACTCCCTCAAGAATTTCCTGACCAGCAGGAGTGCCACCCTGGTCACCCTGAAAAAGGGCACCAACACCCTCACCTTCGCCTACGCTGGCGACACCATTGGACTTGACTACTTGCAAGTGACAGCAAGCGAACTCTATCATCCAGAGTGTGCTGAGGACTATTCCAGCAATTACTGCCAGATCAGCAACAAGCATACGGGACGGTACCTGACCATTGGGCTGCCCCCCGACTCTCTTCCCTGTGTTGCCACCCTCAAGCGTTTTGTTGAAGGTGATAGCACTCAACTGCTACGTCTTGATTACAAGGGCTATGCCTGCTGGGGTATCTCAGTTTGTAACCCAGATTCTGATTTTTGTTTGGAAACAGAATACTGCAGTGTCAAATACAACTCTCCTGTCGGTCTTTACCATGCTCTCAATGGCAGCAACCAGAAATGGGTATTCCTCCCTACAGGCGATGGGCACTACCGTATTATGAACAAGGACAGTGGTCTTTTCCTCGAAGCCAAGTCTGTTGGGAAGATTGACACTCTTGCCCAGAATCCTTTCACAGGCAAGGACACGCAACTTTGGAAGATTGAGCGCAAAGGAAAGAATCCTGCGCCCAACACATTCTTTCGTATGGGCAGTGCCCTCTCAGAGGCATTACGCCTATTCGATATTACGGGACAATTTGAGTGGATAGGTTATGATAGTTCTCTGCCCCCTCGCGCCAGTTCCTTGCTCGTCGGCAAGACAGGTAACTGCCGTGATGAGGCAGGCTACACAGTCTATCTCTGCCGCAGCCTCGGCATTCCTGCTACTGTCGATTTCACACCTCATTGGGGCAACCGCAGCAATTCCCACGCATGGCCTGTCATAGTCCTGTCCGATGGCAAGGCTACGCCATTCTACATGGGATGCGCCCCTGCCGACACCGTACACTACTACCACAGTTACAAGAAGCCCAAGGTGTTCCGCCACCGTTTTCAGCTGAACGAGCGGTATGCCAAAGATCTCAGCAGGGAGGACGAAGTGCCGTCGCTTTTCAATGCTCCTAAATTCACGGATGTCACCGACGAATATTACGAGACCACAGACGTGACGCGTGACGTGCCTGCCAAATATGCCGATAAGCATATTGCCTACATTTGTGTGTTTGACAACCGCAACTGGGTACCTGTCTTTTATGGCAACATTCGTGACGGAAAAGTCACCTTCACCTCCATGGGACGCAACATCGTCTATATGGCAGCTTTCTATGAACATGGGCAAATTGTGCCCTTTGGTGAACCATTCCTCATCAAGGGTGATGGAACGGTTCAGACCATCCAACGCAACGAGAAGAAACGCACCACACTCAAGCTGTTGCGAAAATATCCTTTTATGGGTAAGGAAGATTTCTTCAATGCCCGCATGTCAGGTGGACGCTTTCAGGGGGCGAATCTGCCCGATTTCTCCGATGCGAAAACTTTCTACACGTTCGAGGGTTTGACCAATGGCAACTGGTATGAGATACCTGTCAATGATGGGGATAAGTATCGTTACCTGCGCTACATCGGACCAATGGGCTCTCATTGCAATATTAACGAACTCGAATTCTATGGTGCTGACGGCACGAAGTTGTCAGGCACCATCATCGGCACCGAGGGTGATCCTTGGGCAAGCAAGGAAACAGTCTTTGACGGTGACATCCTCACCGGCTTCAGTGGAGTCAGTCCCGATGGACATTGGGTGGGTTTGAGGCTTTCTGTACCGCAACAAATCAGTAAGTTTAAATTCATTCCTCGAAACGACGGTAATGGCATGGAGATAGGTGATGAATATGAACTTGTCTATTGGAAGGATGGAGACTGGGCACTTTTAGGCACGCAGGTAGCAGCCAGCAATGTGCTCACCTTCAAGAATGTCCCCAGCGGTGGATTGTATGTGCTCCGCGACAAGACCAAGGGACACGAGGAACGCATCTTCACGTATGAGAAAGGTGAACAGGTGTGGTGGTAAGATTGGTTTAGAGTTTAGGGTCGAGAGATGATTACGTTAACTATAACCCTAACGTTAACAGACCATACGAGTGAGAATGGTTTAGAGTAAAATCCAAGATTATCATAAAAGAGGAATCCGAAAAGCTGAGAGAGTAGGAACAAAATTAATAATTAAATAGAACAAAAACAAATGAAAAAAGTAATTCTAAAATCCACTCTTGCTGTGGTCGCCGTGGCAGCATCCTGCTTCGGTACTTGGAAAGCGTATGACGCATTCAACGATGAGGTCAACTCCCTACTAATGGCAAACGTTGAAGTTCTTGGACAGGATGAAAGTAACCCTTATAGAAATAAATATTTGTTTTATACAAGCGATTACAGCGAACATGTGACGGTCTATTTTGAAGATAGTGATATTGAATCACTTATGTTTATTGGACACACACTTCATTGCTGGGAAGAAAGTAAAAATGGCACTCATGAATGTGTGGATGATGCCCCATACGAGCATTATGACATAGTGGAATCGAACATGGATGTGAAATGTTTGTTCAAGACGTATTATAATTGAGCAATATGGAAAAAATAATATTGAAGTCCTTGCTGTTGATGCAATCTTTGCTATTGCTTTCATGTGGCACATGTGATTCGACATCTTATAATAGACAGGAAATCCGATTGATGTCATGTCAATCGGAATTTGTTGACAGTCTGTATTTCCGCCTTTCAGACGTGGTTCAATTGGAGAATAACAAAGCCTGTGTCGTTAACTCTATTGACAAGGTGTTGAATATTGATGACGAGTTGTATATTTTTAATTCGCGGAGGGACGAAGTCGCAATATTTGGATTGGATGGACGACACCATCGCACCATCAATAAGGTGGGACGAGGGAAGGGAGAGTATATTCAATTAATAGACTTTACATATGACAGATATAAAGATGAACTGTTATTTCTTGTGTCCCCCTCTTCGATATATCACTATTCCAAACATGGTGATTTTATCAAGAAAGAGCCGTTGAAGGAGTATTTCTCATATGTGGGGGTGGATTCTACTTATTATTACTATTATTATGTTCCTGGTGATATTGACTCCAAACACTTGATCAAGTGTGTCAACAAGAAGAGCGGCGATGCCCAGACCCTATTGACCAATGAATACAGCACTGCATCCCACTGCACGTTTGGAGCAAGCATGTTTCAGAATGAGCGAGTATTATTCGTCAAGAAGTTTGATCAGAATATCTACGAATTAAGCAACGGACAAATTTCCAGGATTTTTTCTTTGGATTTGGGCACAAAGCGATTTGACGTGGATAAATACAAAGAAGGTATGGATTGTACCCAGTTGCTTAGTATAGGAATGAAAGATAAATCCATATATACATTCTCGAGAGTCATGAATGCTGGAGATTTCCTTATGTTCTCTTCTAATTTGTTTGATCTTAATATCTGCAAGGATGGGAAATGCGTGAATTACACCCGCATGCGTTCCTCGAAATTCGGGATTCCATTAAGTACCTACATACCTGTTGAGGGATGCAGCGAAGTGAAAACATGTTTTGTTTTAGACGATTTTACCATTTCTTCTTATAAAAGAATGTTTAAAAAGAATCCTGAATCAAAATCTGCCATAAATGATGCCCTCGTTGAAATGATTGAGACATCACCAGAAGGCTCGAATCCTCTCTTGTTTATATATGAGGTAAAAAAATGAAAGTGACAATACATATAGTTGCAACGATAGTGGGAGCATTTTTATGTTTTTTAACGGGTTCTTGCAAAAACAGCAAGATCGAGGAGAACATGTTTCAGATGCTCAGCGACACGATCGCCATACCTTATGATTCTCTTTTGTATTATTCCCAATATGGTGGAGATACGAATTATCGTTTCCATGCACCATATCAAATGGTTGTGTTTTTAGACTCTATGAATTGTAGCAAATGTACAATAAAGATGTTGTTTGAGTGGAATGAACTTTTCAAATTAGAGAAAGAACGTAGAGTTGAATTTGTTTACATCGTTTCATCGAAGGATACGCTTGGTATCATAGAAGCATACAATAATTCTGCCTTGAAACATGGAATTCACCTTGATACGTGTGGCGTTTTTAGAAGCAGGAATCCTCATGTTCCATCAGATGCGATGTTTCATACGTTTATGATTGACAAAAATCATCAAGTAGTTCTGGTCGGGAATCCTATAAGGAGTCCTCAGATAAGAAATCTTTTTAACAGAATAATTAATATTAATCAATAATAACTGAAAACACCATGTCAAAGAAACTATTATCAATAGTGTTTGTTACAATCTCTGTTGCAATAGGCTGTATGCTCAATCTGCATAAAGAGACATTCAATCCATCATGTGTTTTAGAAGAAAATCTGCAAGTTTTATGTGAAGGGGGAGATACTCATTTATATTGGAGGCACAAAGATGATGGATGTAAAGAAAATCGTGGAATATGGTTTAATCCGAAGAATAATTCGTATATGGATACGATTGTTTCATATAATCATACAATCAAGTGCGAAAATCCTACAGAATTGCATCTGAACAAATGTACCAATTACCCAGTAAGAGGAGATTATTATGAAAAAAGTGATGAACACCTTATTGAACAAAACTATGCATGTAATATGGAACCAATAGAATAGACTCTTATGACAGAACATGTCGAAAATGCGGAGTTGTGTGCTATACTTTTTATTGTATATTAATGAGTAGATGCAGAGGTGTCCTTTTAACATTAACGCTGAAAGAATCGGTAACATATTCCTTCCGCCGTGCCAATCCTCACATCCCTGACGACCCGTTGTTTCACACATTTGTGTTGAATGAGCAGGATAGTGTGGTACTAGTTGGTGACCCATTCAAGAATGAGAAGATGGAGAAATTGCTTCTGAAAGTAATTGAGAAAGAGAAGCAACGGAGGAAGAAAGACAAAAACATCCGCGCATAATGATGAGAGAGAATTAGGGGGAAGGTTTGTAACAAAAAACGTTCTTTGACATTTTAAGGTCTTCCGCTGATTGTTTTGTGTGCGGATGGGTGATAAAGGTAACATACAATAAAAGACATATGAGATTTTTGGGAAAAAGAGGACATACGGAGACGCTGGTGCGTGTGCTGGCAATGGTACTGGGAGTGACATTCATTGCTTCTAGTTTGCTCAAGGTTGTCAGCATCCAAACCTTTGCGATGGAAGTTGGTGAGTACATTGACCTGTATATGCCTCAATGGCTGCATGGATGGAATATGCCATGTGCCATCGGGGTATGTGCGTCAGAGTTGTTGGTGGCTGTGATGGCATTTTGGAGAAGAATGGTTAGATGGATGAGCATCCTTTCTTTAGTGATGCTTACATTCTTTGTCTGGCTCACAGGTGTCAATTTGTTCTTTCCCACGATGTTCGGTAGTGTAGAGTCGTGCGGATGTTTCGGTGAACTGATACATTTCACACCTGTGGGTTCGTTTGTGAAAAGTGTGGTGCTGTGGGTGTTTGCCTTGGTGCTTTTTGTGATGGCTCAAGTAAAATCCATGAATAGCTCTAAACGCTGACCTCTAAACATTCAACAGAAAAAGACGTATAATGTATAAGTGGTTGAAGTACATATTGACGGGATTCCTATCGGTGCCGATGCTTTACGGCGTGTGGTTGCTGCTGCGTTGCCTCGTGTTCGACTACTTCACCATCCCTACTTCGTCGATGTGTCCGACATTAGAGCCTGGAGATAAAGTGATCGTGAACAAACTGCTGATGGGGGCAAGAATATATAGCAATTTGGACTTTAATCTTTCAGGACAGGAATTGGAATCGTGGCGCACAAAAGGATTACGACCACTCCGCCACAATGACATCGTTGTGTTCAACTTCCCTCATCATGATTGGCACATCAGTTTTGTCATTAACAACGTGTTTTGCAAACGTGTTGTGGCATTGCCTGGTGATAGTTTGAGCATCGTGGATGGACACTATCGCAACAACAACTATGAGGGGACGTTGGGATTGGAAGAAGAGCAACGTAAATTGGAGAATACACCTGATTCCTTGCTGTGGCAACCTCTATTGCCAACCATCCCTCACCATGAACGGTTCGGATGGACCATACGGAACTTTGGCCCGATGTACATGCCCCGAAAGGGAGACATCATGACGGTCACACCATACGAAGCAACGCTGTACAACATTTTTCTGGCATGGGAGATAGGAAAGCCCATCACCTGCGATTGGGACACGGGTGAAGTCTGGGCTGGTGACAAACTGCTGAAACGGCATTGTTGGCAGCACAATTACTACTTCATGGCTGGAGACAATGTGCTGGACTCTAACGATTCCCGCTATTGGGGATTGGTGCCAGAGGAATATGTGGTGGGAGTTGTAGGATATGTATATAAGAATAATACACTATGAAGAGGAAATACATACATAGCATTGTCGGTTGTTTGACAGTTGCTTTCTTGTTGTGGCTAACTGTAACGGATGTGGAGGTACGCTGGACGGAGAGTAATGTAGTGTTGGGATGGAGTGTGCTGGGGCTGTTGGTGGTTGCTGTGGTGCTGCATCTGCTGACTGGAGGGAATAGGCTTCGGTGGAGTTGGGTGGATATATTGGTGGCTATGTGGATGATATATGTGGTAGGACGTGTGTGGATGGGAGGAGAGTACGCCTGTGGAACGGAGTTTCTGAAGATGATGGAGATGGGATTGCTGTATGTGACATTGAGAAGAATTTTTGCGTGGTCAAAGTTGTCACCTGTCTATCTTATCGGCGGACTAATGCTGTGTGGTGTGTATGAAGCAACGTTGGGAGTGTGGCAGTTGGTGAGTGGAGCAAGCCGTCACTCACAATATCTAATGACAGGAAACTTTCAGAATCCAGGTCCTTATTCTGCCTATTTGATGATGGCTGCCGTGATAGGATGGGGGTGGACACAGGAACTTACTGAAGGGCGGTTGAGAACTGCCGTGTGGTGCATGACAGCCTTTGTGCTCCTTCTTCTGCCTGCCACCTGGAGCCGTGCAGCCCTTGTTGCGGTGGGGATAATCGCATTGTGGTTATATCGTCAGAAGTATTGGAAGTATAGATGGGCGGTATGGATTGGTGTGATGGTGTTGGCAATGGGTTTCTATTTCGCCAAGCAAGGCTCGGCGGATGGACGAATGTTGACATGGACAGCATCCCTTACGGCATGGTGGCATAAGCTTTGGCTGGGCGTGGGTATGGGCGGTTTCCGTGCTGCTTGTGCGGATGGCATCGCTGAATTGTATCGGGAACATCCCACATCAGGGCTGTTCACATCTGGTGGCGTGACAGACTTCGCCTTCAACGATCTTTTGAATGTATTAGTGGAGCAAGGATTGGTAGGTGCGGTGCTGTGTGCTGCGACAAGTATTTTCGTGCTGATAAAACTTTACAAGCAGAGTCTTCCATTGTTTTATGGGTTGCTATCATTATTTATCTTCTCCATGTTCTCCTATCCGTTTGAATTGTTGCCTTATCAAATCACACTCGTCCTTTTGTCTGCTTTCGCAGCCAGTCATGTAGATATGGATAAAGAAAACACACATCGTAAACTTGGAAGGGTGATGCTTCTATTGGTGCTCGTGCCCATTGCCTTCTTTGTCGCCAAAGAGATCCAACGTCGCCATGAGACAGATAAAGAAGTAAAGATGTTCTCAGGCATGCATCATGAGGCGTTTATCAACGACTATTATGAGCTGATGCCTATGGAAATGGACAATGCTTCGTTCTTGTTTGACTTTGGCAGGACACTCCGGGAGGCGAAGCGGTACAATGATAGCAATGCCGTGCTAAGACTTGGCTCACAGGTGAGCAGCGACCCAATGTTTTGGGTGCTGACAGGTAACAACTACCGAGATATGCAATGCTATCAAGAAGCGGAAGAGGCTTACCAAAAAGCTTTTGCCATCATGCCCAACCGCCTTTATCCCTTGTATCAGTTGATGGGATTGTATGAGGAGATTGGGAATGTGGAAGCCTGGCAACAAACGGCAAAGGAAATCATAATGCTGCAACCCAAGATTAAATCGCCAGCAACGGAAGCAATGGCAGATAGTGCGAGAAGGAAAGTAATTGAATTGGAAAAATAAGACATAACATCAAATGAGATCATTCAAAAGACTATTGACAGGTGGAATCCTCGTAACGGCATTGAGTATGTCTGCTCAGCAATTGACATTACCTGATGCCATCCGCATCGCACAGGAAAATTCGTATGATGCACAGTTGGCAAGGTTCTCGTTCTTGGCAAGTTATTGGACCTACCGCTCGTTCAAGGCTGAATTGCTGCCCTCAGTGAACATGAATGGCGGACTTGCCAATTTTGACCACTCTCTGGTGGCAGTGCGTAACTATGAGAACGGACAGGTGGCATACGTGAACAACAACTCGATGACAAACCATCTCACCTTGTCCCTTGACCAGCAGATTGCTGCAACGGGAGGAACGGTGTCATTGCAGTCATACCTCTACCGCCTGGATCAGTTCAGCTACGACGAGAAAACCTACAACTCGCAACCGCTGAGGGTGAGTTACACACAACCCCTGCGCTCGTTCAATTCGCTGAAGTGGGAGAAAAAGACTGCACCCATAGAATACCAAATCGCACAAAAAGACTACCTCACCGCCATGCAGGATGTGACCCTTCGGGTGACGGGATTGTTCTTCAGTGTGCTTTCGGCACAATCGGACTACAAGCAGAGCCTTGCCACCCAGCAAGACCGTGAGGCTTTGTTTAACATGGCACAGAAACGGCTCGAATTAGGTACAACGACCAAGAGTGAGGTGCTGCAACTGGAATTGTCATTGCTCAATGCACGGGTGGCTGTAAACAAGGAAAAACTGGAACTGGATGACCGTATGTACCAGTTCTTTTCCTACCTGCGAGTGACGGACTATGCCGAGGCAGAGTTGATCCCTCCTTACGTGGTGCCCGAGGTGCTGCTGAATGCCGATGAAGTGCTGCTGAAAGCCATCGCCAACTCGTCGCATACATTGGAGCAACGGCAGCAGATGCTGGAGGTGGAAAAAGCCTTGGCACAGGCAAAGTCGAGTAAGGGCTTACAGCTGACATTGAGTGGCGAGGTGGGTTTCAGCCAGACAGGCAGCACTTTCAATGATGCCTACCGGCGGTTGAGGGACAACGAGATTGTAGGATTAACTCTTTCACTGCCCATCTTTGACTGGGGTGTGAGCCGTGGCAGAGTGAAGATGGCTGAAGCACGGATGGACGTGACACGTACGAAACTGGAACAGGCACACTCGGACTATGTGCAGGACTTGCGGAAGAAAGTGCTGCAGTTCAACACCCAGCCGATGCAGTGCAAGGATGCCTTGCGGGCACAGGAGATAGCGGAGGAACGCTACGGCATCATGCGACGGCGATTTGAGACAGGTGCAGTGTCGGTGACAGACCTGAATACGGCACAGCAGGAGATGGAGTCGGCAAAGTCGCAATACATCAGTCAGTTGCAGACGTTCTGGACAGACTACTACACGTTGCAGAAATCGACGTTACATGACTGGATACATGGGACGGACATAGAAGTGAACTTTAAGGAAATGATAAATGGGAAATGACAAATGATAAATGATAAATGAAAAGAACAGGACTTTATTTGATATGTTCCCTGCTGTTGCTGGCGGGATGCAAAAACGGGAATGAACAGAAGGAAGAAGAAAGTATCTTTGCTGAACAGGAGCAAACTGTGGCAGAGGTCGATACGATGGTGATACATCGGCAGACCTTCCAAAAACAGTTGCTGTGCAATGGACGGTTGGTTGCTATCCGCAAGGCAGATCTCCAATGTCCCAAACAAGGCGAGGTGTTGCAACGTGTGCTGGTGCAGAACGGGCAGCGTGTCAGCCAAGGAGCGTTGCTTGCAGTCTCTGACACACGTGACAGGACGGCAGAACTTGAAAAGACACAGCATGACTTGGAACGGGCAAAGGTGGAACTGCAAGACAAACTCATCGGACTGGGCTATGATGGAGATCTTACTCATGTGCCTGCCGATGTGTTGCATCGCGCTGAAATCACATCGGGCTATTATTCCACGAGATATCAATTGGAGGCAGTGCGGAAAGCCTTGAATGATTGCAGGCTATATGCGCCTTTCAGTGGAAGGATAGCCAATCTGGAGGCTCGACCGCATCAGGCTGGCACAAAGTTCTGCACGTTGATTGATGATTCTTTTTTTGAGGTGGAGTTCAAAATTTTAGAGGCGGAATTGGCATTCATCCAGAAAGGGCAAACAGTCAAGGTGTCGCCATTCGTGCATGAAGAAGAGACTTTTGAGGGAACTGTGACGGAAATCAACCCGACGATTGACGAACGGGGACTGGTGGCTGTGAAGGCAAGGGTGAAGAACACTTCTGACACTTTGATGGATGGCATGAATGTGCGTGTGGTGGTGGAGAATGCGGTGGAGCAGCAGTTTGTGGTGCCAAAGGAGGCTGTGGTGGAGCGTGACGGCTACCATGTCATCTTCCTTTACGACCCCAAGACACAACGCGCCGTGTGGACTTACGTGGATATTGCCTACATCAATCTGACCAGCTTTGCCATTACAGGCTGTGAAAAGAAGGAAACGGAACTGCACGAAGGAGAGATTGTCATTACATCGGGCAATCTGAACTTAGCAGACGACACAGAGGTGAGAGTGAGTGAAGAAAAATAGAAATGGGTAAAAGCCCGTATTATTAATAACAATTCAAAATTCAATTAACATGAAAAAGAAAGTCATGATGCTGTCATGCATTGCAGCATATGCCATCGTATCGGGATACGTTGGTATGAAGGCTTACGAGTCACATGCATATGAGAAAAATATTGAACTGTTGAGTGAAGATGTCGAAGCTTTATCAACATGTGAAGGAGAAGGCGGATATCCTATGGGTGAAAATTGTATAGAATGCCCTGGAAAATATTGTTTTCAGGGAGAATTTACAGCACGTAATTGTATAAGTAATTTAGTATAGGGTATTATATAAGTGAGGATACAGAAACCATGAATAATTGGGCTCATTTCTGAATCAATATAATTCATGGTTTCTGTTTTTTCTTAATATTTATTTATTTTCAATGACAAATATATTTTAGAGTATGAAGATTGCACGATTAATGATTATAAATACCATAATTGTATTACAGATAGGATGTTCCTTTTCTGAAAAAAATAATACGGAAGAGTTTACGCATTCAGATTTTGCAAAGACTGTAGAATTGAAGGGAACTCAAGTTTCTTTTGATGCACTTGTTAATCCGTACGAGGGCTATCTTGTCAATGATACATTGTTGTTAGTTAGTAATATGGACCCCGCACAAAAAGAAAAAATCAAAATAATTTCTTTAAATGATGGTAAACTCATTTCTTCTTTTGCGCAAGAAGGACATGCTGACAATGAATTAATATCCTGTAATATAAGATATTTTTCGCCCCAATCGCCTTTTTTTTATGTTGAAGATATAGTACAAAGTAAATACTGGATATGTTCATTAGATTCTTTATTTGACCATAAGAAAAGTATAGTCACTTCTTTCTACTATTCACGAGATGTTATGAGTATATATCCTTTAGATTCCACATATGTTGGGTTTAATTTTTGGTATTTAAATCATGACAAATACAATAATGACATATATTCTCCTATAAGCGAATATAAAATAGGACAAAAACGAGAAAAAACTCGTTCAACAGCATTTAAATATTTTGTCGCCAATGTAACAGGAGCCACAATGGCCCGCAATCCTCATAATGGAGACATTTGGGTTGCTTACAATCACGATAATGTTATTCAGATCTATGATAAGAATATGAATCTAAAAAAACAAATGAATGGTCCCGACCAAATTGAAAATAAGTATCAAAAGAAAACAATAAAGAAACAAGAGTACGTTTTTTTTAGTAAAGAAGCATATGTTAGTTGTTATTATATGTCGGTTTCAACTCCCAAACATGTCTATATATTGTATGAGAACATAAATGGGGGAGGTATTCCTCTTCAGCCCAAACCTGTAGAAGTCTTTAAATTGGATTGGGACGGTCATCTTTTATGTAACTATAAGTTGGACAGACATGCATATACTATATCAATAGACAGCAAAGAATTATGCTTGTATGCAACATGCATAAACAATACAAATCAGGAAGTACAAATAGTTAAATACGATCTCAAATGAAAAAGATGTTAACATTGTTTTTGTATATTATAGTGTTTTCTTGTTCTGATTCACATACATTTGAAATGGAACAAGCAGCTTCTTTTGATGATGAAATCTTTGAAGAGTTAAAAACAGAAAAAGGAATCCCTTTGTCTACGATTTTAGGTGACAGGGACGTAACATTTTTGTATGTATCAAGTAATGAATGTGCAGAATGTATATCAGATTTTATAGATTTCAATGATATTTTACCCGATGAGATGCCTGAAAATGCCAATTTTATTTATCTTATATACGGATATGATAAATTAAGTTTTGACTATTATATGGAGAAGGAACAAGTTAAGATTAACAGTCATATTTACATGATTCATGATACTTTAGATGTTTTCCATGCGAAGATACATGATTATTATTCTAATAACTTGTTTCTTATTGATAAAAAGAAAAATATTTATAGAATCATGAGCCCTTATCCTGAATACGAATGGAATTTTACTGAGATAGAGGAATTGGTGAATAAAGAAAAGACATGCTAAGAACTTTGATACATCGTCCCATTGCCGTGACCATGGTGCTGATCGCCCTTGTGGCTGTCGGTATCTTGGCATTGACGTACATACCCGTGTCGCTGATGCCCGAGATTGACATACCGAGAATCACGGTGCAGATGTCAAACCCTGGTGCTTCGGTGAGTGAGGTGGAACAACAGATGGTCACGCCCATGCGTTATCAGCTCTCGCAAGTGGCAGGGTTGAAAGACATCGAAACCGTGTCGAGAATGGATGCAGGCACGATTACCTTGTATTTTGAGCCGGGCACAGACATGGACTTGCTCTTTATTGACGTGAACGAGAAGATAGACCGTGCCATGAATTCGATGCCGAAGGACATGGAGCGTCCGAAAGTGGTGAAAGCGAGCGCGATAGATATTCCCGCATTTTATGTCGATGTGGTGGAGCAAGAGGGAAACATTGCCTCGTTGTCCAAACTGGTGCGCAATGTCATAGCCAAGCGCATTGAGCAGTTGCCACAGACGGCGATGGTGGATTATAGCGGTACGGTGGGTACGGAACTTCTGTGTGTCCCTGACCTGAACAAGCTGGAGTCACTGGGACTGAGCACCCGCACGATAGAAGCGGCCATCAACGACAATAACATCGTGCTCGAAGCCCTCAGTGTGCGTGACGGCATCTACCGTTACAGCATCCATTTCGATTCGCAGATATTGGGCAAGGATGACATTGAAAACATCTATCTCCGACACGAGGGACGAATGTTACAGCTGAAAGACATCTGTGAGGTGGAGGAAAAGCCAGCCGTGAGGAACGGCATCGTGAGACACGACGGAAAGGATGCCATCACGCTGGCGGTCATCAAGCAGAATGACGCACAGATGGCAGACTTGCAGGAAAGCATGGAAGCACTGATGGAGGACCTGCACAAAGATTATCCTGATGTGGAGTTTCACATCACGCGCGACCAGACACAGTTGCTGACTTATTCCATCAGCAACCTGGAGTGGAACCTCATCCTGGGTGCTCTGCTGGCTTGCGTGATTCTCTTTGTCTTCAACGGAGGTTGGCGCACTCCATTGCTCATCATCATTTCCATTCCGCTTTCCCTGATTCTCACGTTGCTCTGCTTTTATGTGATAGGCATATCCATCAATGTCATATCACTTTCGGGACTGATTCTGGGCGTGGGCATGATGGTGGATAATGCCATCATCGTCATTGATAACATTAGGCAGCGGGGCGATGTCATACGAGGCACGAAAGAGGTTTTCATGCCCATGCTCAGTTCGGTGCTGACCACCTGCTCGGTGTTCATCCCCCTCATCTTCCTCAGTGGAACTGCCGGAGCATTGTTTTACGACCAGGCAATGGGTGTGACCATCGCCTTGTTTGCCTCATTGCTGGTGGCGGTGATGGTGGTGCCAGTGTATTATTATAACCTTAACCCTAACCTTAACAATAACAATAACCCTAAACTCTCAATCCTGAACTCTCAACTAAAAACAGACAGAGGGCTGCTGAAGGTTTATGAACCAGCCATGCGTTGGACATTACGCCATGCCAAGTGGTGCATGCTCATGGGCGTGTTTGCCTTGGCGGCAATCGCGGTGCTCTTCCCGTTCATCAAAAAGGAACGGATGCCCCAGATTGAACAGGAAGATGCCTTGATGACAGTGGATTGGAATGCGGGCATATCAGCAGAAGAGAATGACCGCAGGGTGCAGGAGCTGGTGGGTGAAGTGAAGGCGAGTCTTGAAACCAACACGGCCATGGTGGGGGCGCAGGAATTCATCCTCTCCCACACCAAGGACATCACAGGAAGTGAGGCAGTGGTGTATCTGAAGGCACATACGCAAGAAGGGCTGGATTCTGTGAAGAACGCCCTCTACCGCTATATGGAGCAGCATGAGCCGAAAGCCAAGGTGGAGTTCGACATTTCGGGCAATCTCTACGACATCATCTTCCAAACAGACAAACCTGACTTGGAAATACATCTGCAAAGGGAGGAAGGCGGCCGTCCCTCGGTGGCGGAAGCAAAAAGATGGGTGGATAGTCTCAGATGCCGTTTCCCTTCAGTGGAGATACCGCCTGTGGCGACGGAAGAGAACCTGCAATATACGGCAGACCCCGAGATGTTGGCTTACTATCATGTGACCTATCAGCAGGTGTATGGACGGTTGAAGGAACTGGTGGGTAGCAGCAAGGTGTATGAAATAGCGAATGGTGCTCAGAGCGTGCCGGTCATCATCTCTCAACAGTCAACTCTCAACAATCAACTCTCAGCTAACGACGTGATGCAACAGGTCGTCGTGAACAATGAAGGAGTGGAGATTCCTCTTTCTTATCTGATGGAAACGCACAGGGTGGAGAACTTTAAGCGTCTCAGTGCCGGGGGAGAAGGGGAATACTATTCCATTACGATAGAAAAGGTGACAGATGCGGAGGTGGAGGCGATGATAGCGTATTGTCACCAACTGTCAAAAGGAGAATCGCCCAGCGCAAGGGCTGGTCAACTGTCAACCGATGGAAAGGTGCGATGCTCGTTTCAGGGTAACTACTTTGATTCGAGGAAAATGATTAGTGAACTGGCAATGGTGCTTATCGTGGCAGTGCTGTTGCTTTATTTCATCCTGGCGGCACAATTCGAGAGCCTGCTCCAGCCCGCCATCATCTTGACAGAAATAGTCATTGATGTCAGTGTGGTGATGCTGGTGCTTTGGATGGTGGGCGAGTCGCTGAACATCATGTCCATGATTGGATTGGTGGTCATGAGTGGTATCATCATCAACGATTCCATCTTGAAAGTCGATACCATCAACAGATTGTACCGTTCGGGCGTTCCGTTGCTGAAGGCGGTCTGGTCGGCAGGACATCGGCGACTGAAACCCATCGTCATGACCTCGCTCACCACCATCTTGGCACTGTTGCCCTTCCTTCATAAGGGGGACATGGGTTCAGCCATGCAATTCCCGCTTTCGTTGACGCTCATCGTTGGCATGACCATTGGCACGCTGGTCAGCCTGTTCTTTGTACCCTTGGTGTATTGGATAGTATATGGAAAGTTAAGAGTTAAGGGTTGAAGGTCGAGAGTTTAGGGTTATCGTTAAGGTTATCGTTAAGGTTAAAGTGATGAAACATTCATTCTCCATACTTCTCACGATGGGCATTCTGATGCTGATAGGCGTGGCGCTGATTCCCCGTCTGGATATTGCAGACAAGCCTCGTCCCCGTCAAGGAAAGACGCTTACTGTGTCTTACAGTTGGTGGGGCGCATCGGCAAAGGTCATTGAGCAGAATGTCACTTCGCGCATAGAAGGATTGGTAAGCTCTGTGAAAGGAGTGGAATCGGTCTCTTCGGTTTCTTATTTCGGCTCAGGCAACGTGACAGTCCATTTGAAGAAGGATGCGTCAGTGTCAGGGGTGAAATTTGAAATCGCTTCCCTGTTGCGTCAGGTACGTGACAAGTTCCCCGAAGGCGTGTCTTACCCCGTGTTGTCAGGCGGTGAAGTCATCACCAGCAAATCGGACGATGAGAAAAGCAAACCCTTGTTGACCTACCTGATTCAGGCAGACATGGCAGGGAGGGACATCCGAAAGCAGGTGGAGAGAGAACTGAAACCAAGACTGGAACGTGAAGAAGGTGTGAACAGAGTGGAGGTGACAGGTGGAACAGACTTCTACCTGCAGATTTCTTATGATGCCACCCAACTGTCACTTTATGGCATCACGGCATCGGACATAGAGGAAGCCATACGGAACCAGTTGGGACGCCAGGACATCGTGGGTGAAGTCATGCGCATGGAGCCGAAAGGAACACCGACGCGTACATCCATTTTTCTCGGTGTGGACGCAGGAGACCTTCATCTGGAATCCATGCCTATCAAGACGGTGGATGGAAAAATCATCTACCTGAACAATCTCGCCACCTGTGAACAGAAGGAACGGAAACCTGACAGTTATTACCGTGTGAACGGGATGAACACCATCTATATGAATGTGTATGCCGAAGAAGATGTGAATGTCAGCAGAGTGGCAAACAGGGTGAAAGAGGTGGTTGACGCTAACGATAACCCCAACTGTCAACTAACCCTAACTTATGACCGTGCGGAGGAACAGATGTCAGAATTTCAGACCCTCATCATCAGAAGTGGCATATCTCTGCTGTTGCTGCTGCTGTTTGTCTATCTGAGCCGAAGGAGCTGGAAGTATCTGTGCATCATCGCCACCACTTTGCTTGCCAACATCTTGACGGCAGTGATTCTGTACTGGCTGTTTGATTTGCGCCTGCACCCGTTTTCAATGGCAGGTATCACCGTATCTCTCGGACTCATCATCGACTCTACCATCGTGATGGTGGACCACTACAGTTACAGCAGGAACTATGGAGCCTTCCATGGCATTCTCGGTGCGATGCTCACCACCATTGGTTCACTCATCATCATTGTCTGGTTACCGGAATTCTTGAAGAACGATCTGTACGACTTCTCATGGATGGTCATCATCAATCTGGCAGTCGCGCTATTAGTGGCAGCATTGTTTGCTCCAGCCTTGGTGAGCAGGGTGGACTACATCAGTTTTCAGACAGGGAAGCCCCGTCACCTCCAGTTTGTGCGTGGATGGACAATGTTTTATGCGAAATATGTGCGTATCTGCCAACACCGTATTGGGAGATGGCCACTCCTGTTGATGGTGGCAAGTCTCTTCGCTGGATCGCTCTACCTTTTCATTGACACATTAGACAGCAACACCTACCGACCCGAACCCGAAGAGATGCAACTGCACATCCGAGGACAGATGCCTCTGGGTGGTACGGCACAGCAGTTGAATGAGAAGGTGGAAAAGGTGGAGGCGTTTCTGTCTCAATTCAAAGAAATCAAACGCTATGAAACTCATGTCGATAACTGGGGGGCTTCCATCACTGTGCAATTCAAGCCAGATGCGCTGCATACTGGATTCCCTTATCTGCTGGAAAACAAGGTCATCGGCAGGCTCATTACCATCGGAGGGGCGGATTGGAGCACTCATGGCGTGAGTGAACGCGGGTTCAGCAATTCGCTCAACCTGCAATACCGTGCCAACAGCATTGAGATAGCAGGTTATGACTACGACCGCCTTTACCGCTTTGCGGAAGACATGTGCCGAAAACTGAAGACCAACAATCGTGTGACAGACATTGCCATCGAAACACCTGGTCATGAACATCAAGAGGATGAACTGTACATGGAATATGACAAACAGCGACTTACACTTGATAGTGTGAGGGTGACGGACATATACGGTACTTTGTCCAGTTTGTTGTCAGAACATCACTTAGGAGGCCAATATCATGCTGGACAGAAAATGAACATTGTACTTAGTCCCCGACAACATGATGATTTTGACTTGTGGCAGTTGGAAAATTCCTACATCAAGGTGGCGAATCGGGATGTGAAGGTGTCAGATCTCATGTCCATCGGACGACGGGAAGCCAAAAACTGCATTCCGCGTGAGAATCAGGAATACATTCTTAGGGTGGCTTTCAACGTGCTGGGCTCCTACACCTACACCAGCAAGTATATCAAACAGGTGACAGAAGAATTCAATGCGAAGTTTCCTGTTGGCTTCCGTTGCCTTAATCGGACGTATGGATGGTATGAGGATGGCGGGACACAATACTGGCTCATTGGACTTGTGGCTGTCATCATCTTCTTCATCTGCGCCATCCTCTTCGAAAGCCTCTATCAGGCTTTGGTCATCATTCTGCTCATTCCCGTCTCACTGGTCGGCACATTCCTGACCTATCATTTCAGTGGAACAGAATTTGGAACGGGAGGCTTCGCTGCGATGGTGTTGCTGTGTGGACTCACCGTCAATGCTGGCATCTATCTGATGAATGAATATAATCATAACGGGAAAAGATTCATCAAAGCATACAATCATAAGATTATCCCCATATTGCTGACGGTGGCCTCCACGATAGTGGGGCTCATTCCCTTTCTCATGGATGGAGCAAAAGAACGCTTCTGGTTCTCCTTCTCCATTGGCTCCATCAGCGGGTTGTTCTTTT
>Ga0310786_10001969_pt1 | contig 32359 bp, 26 predicted proteins | sample AusTroGonzalo_MG_FD_203881 | JGI IMG/M metagenome (GOLD analysis project Ga0310786, IMG submission 203881) | Bovine rumen microbial communities from tropical cattle in Woodstock, Queensland, Australia - Gonzalo_03 (v2) (version 2) | ecosystem: Host-associated > Mammals > Digestive system >...
AATCTACTCCCCCCTAATTACATACCCCCCATCCCAAAAACGAAAAAAAGACCACGAGACGCGAGACCACGAGACCATTCCAATAACCTGCCTCTGCTGAGAAATAGACGTGCGTTATTGCCCAATAACCAGCCTTTGCTATACAATACTCAGCCTCTATTTGAAAAAAGTTGGAGAAATATTTGGAAGATAAAAAAAAATGTTGTTAATTTGCAACTAGATATAAATAAACCATCTATTATGCTATTATGCCTAAAATCTTTGAATACTTCGGCTTTATCTTTTACTTCTTCTCGAATGAGCATGAACCTATCCATGTGCATGTGAAGCATGGAGATTGTGAAAGTGTTTTTGAACTGATCATGGAAGACGGGAAGTTGATGGAGATTAGAAGAAGGGAAAAGCCAGGGGTTGATCCGCTAGTATCAAAAGATGCTTCAACCGCAATTGCATTTATTCAAGTGTACTGGCAAGATATTGTCGCTAAATGGGTGGATTTCTTTGTTTACAAACGTGAGGTGAAAACCACACGAATCAATAAAAAGTTGTAAGATATGAGAACATTGTACATTTTGAAAGCAGAACCTGCAGGGAACTTGTCGGTGAACTTGTTCTTCAACGACAATACCTCCAAATTGGTGAACATTGGTGACTTCATCCGTCGTCACCCCCATCCACAGTATAACAAATACCTTGACGAGCGCCTTTTCAACACTTTCCAACTCGAAGATGGAAATATAGTATGGGGCGAAGATTGGGATTTGATTTTCCCCATCGAACAGCTCCATAAGGGTGTTGTGTGCTAAGATGACAATTCAATAATGTTTCACTAAACCCCATATGCCTATGGGACACCACGACTGCTAAAGATTGATAATCCTTGGCAGGCTGGTGGGGGATGGTTGTAGTATTCTCGACAGAGAAAGAATGTACTCTTTTCGAAAAGACGAACGGACATCGGTGGATAGATAATATTAAAGGCATATAGAAAGAAAGCGTAAACGAAGATATTTGTTTGCGCTTCTTTTTTTCAATAACCTGCCTCTACTGATCAATACTCGTGCATTATTGAACAATAACCCACCTCTGCTGCACCTCACAGATAAGGTATCCTTAAGGCAAATAAACCTTGATTCTTCAAACCAAGGGAAACCTTACGGTAACCTTAGGGTAACCTTACGGTACTCTTTGGGCACTACATCATTTCTCGCCCCTCAGTAACACCGATTTTATGAACCGCGAGGTAACCGCGACTTAACCGCGAGGTAACCGCGAGGTACTCCTTGGGCACATTTGTGAACTCGTATTATTTTACGAGAAGTAGAACTTTTTTCATTTGTCTTGTGTTTTTCTCGTTTAGTCGGACATCTTTTGTCCGTCACATCCACTTACTTTGCATCAACTAACAAAAAGTTTAACTTAAAACACAACAGTTATGAACACAGTCATTCGTGCACTTTGGGCGGCAGTAGCCACCTTGGCACTCTACAATGAGGCAAAGAAAGCAGGTCTGATAGACAAAGCAAAACCGTACTTTGCAAAAATGAGGGAGAAAATTTGTCCTGATGCAAAAGCAGAGGCAGAAAATGCTCAATAAGGTCAATGATTAGGTATTTAACGATATGAGCATAGAACTTCTTTGTAGCAGTATTTCAATCCCAATGTACTGAGAAATGGAAGAAAATCCTTATCAATTGAAACACCCTGTAAGAGTGTTGGGAGTTCCCTACCACGAAATTACGGATGAGCTGCTACAAAGGAAGTTTTATGAATACAATCACCTGTATTTCAATGGTGAACTTGGTAAGTGCCGTTTCAGATTTGATTCTATATATATGCATGGTGCCTGGGGAACATACAGATGTCTTCCAAGTGCAATATATCATTTCAACATTCACTATCCGATAATCACATTAGATATTTTGTTGACATACAATCAGGATTACTGGATTCGAGGAGTCATTCTCCATGAGATGATACACATGTACCTTGATACTGTATTACATATCAGAGAAAAAAGAATGCATGGACCGGTTTTCCAACGTGTTCGGAGATTCCTCAACAAGACATATCATCTTGAAATAGACAAATATGAACATAGCCAAGAAATAAAAGGTTATGACATCTATAAAAACGATATGGAAGGGAGCACAATCTTGTCGTGCCCTATAGACATCGAACCCAAAAGAACAAAAAAGAAAATGAAAAAGTAGTCCGTGCCGAAAAAAAGACAGAAAAAATTTTGTTATGTTCCGAAATGAATATATATTTGCAACAAATTCCCATCAATTCACACATCTTCATCAAAATGGATATTTCATTAGATACCTCAAATAAATCCATATCTGAATACCTTGCTCAACTTGATAAGTTTGAGATTGAATTATCATCCCAAGAAAAGAAAGATTTGGATGATCTCAATAAACTACTTCAGAATCGGAAGCAACAAGAAAATTTATCCACAGAAATATGGAGTACAATAAAAAAGGCTACCATAGATTCTGTTGAGCAGATTATAGGATTAAGCGATAGAGGCGACTGGCGTCCAGATCAAGGTGCTGTAATCACAACTCCACTCAATTTTCGCGAAGGAATTGTTGCGTCAGAAGCAGACCAAAAGCGTTATGAAATGTGGCAAGACAGACTTAATGGAAATGCTGCATCAGCATCAGAATTTCGTGAAGATAGTACACGATTCAAGTCTTCGTATGTTTCATCAAAAAAGGCTTTTAAAGACTCAAAAAGAAATACAGATGGGTCATACAACAATGACTACAACGAAACGGTTGTTTATGACTGGTGCGATCCTCGTACATACAACGAGGCAGATACAAGTGGTGATATGACACGTGACACCACCAAAACTATCAATGTGGATCATGTTAACTCTGTCAAATCATTATATGAGGACGACAAAATGGCTTTGTATGGTGGTGCGACAGAAGAAGGCTTTGATCAGACAATGCGTGATGTCGCAAATGATGAAGCAAATTTTGCAGTATCAGATGAACATGCTAATAAAAGCATGAAGGATCAGGACACATTAGAGGCTGCAGAGAGTAATCCTGAATTGAATATGGATCCAGAAAAGGTGAAGGCAAAAAAAACAGAAGCTGACGCTGCAAAGAACAAGCATCTTCTAAAAAATGCATTTGGTGAAAAAAGCAAAGAACTTGCTATTGGGATAGGTAAGTCCACATTGGCAGCTACCGGAAAAATGTTAGTTGGAAAAGCCATAAAGATTGCAGTAAGTGAGACTTTTGTGGAATTTCAGCAGAAGAGCGAGGAAAAGCTGCTTGATCGGATAAAACGTCTCATCAGCAATATTATTAAAAGGGCAAAATTGGAGTTGTCACGTATTTGGCAAGAAATAAAGGATTTTGCTGTTAACAATGCAGTATCAGAGATTGTTAATTTGATTCTTAATTATTTTGTAAGTACAGTTAAGAATGTATTCAAACTCATACGTTGCTTATTTGGATCTATTGTTTCAGCTTTCAAGATTATCTTTGACTCAAGCCGTCCTTGGGAAGAGCGCCTTTTTGAGGCTTTGAAAATCATATCAGCTGGCATAGCTATGGCAACAGGAACTATGCTCAACGAATTGATTGCAAAAGCCATAGCAACCAATATACCATTCCTTGCTGGATTTGCAAGTGATATAGCTGCTGTGATTTCTGGTTTAATCAGTTCTATTCTTTCGGCTCTTGTTTTGATGTCATTTGATCGCTACAAAGCTTCAATACAGATAAAGGATGAAGAGCGACAAATACAGCTCCTAAATATGCAATTAACAGGAACCTGTGTCGCACATACTCATATTTCAACTGCAAAAGCAAGTGCTATAGTGGCTCAAACTACAGAATTGGTAAAACAAGAATTATTTTCTATCGTGGAGCATAATCGTGAAATAGAAGCCTATACTAATATGATTAGGGAGTCTATAAACAGGCAACAAGTAACCCACGATGAGATCAATGAACTTCAACAAAAAAGTAGGAATTCTCAAAAAGCGCTTAATCAGATAAGAGAAAGAAACAATAGAATAATTGACAATCAGTTAAATAATTTGCCGATAATAGACAATGACTGATAATATAGATATTTCTAAGGCAAGGTCTTTGGTTCATTCCAACCAGCTTGTGAATGTGGAAACTATGCATTCACTGCAACAAGTTTCAGAAGAAATTCAGCAAGTAAAAGACGTTGTGGACTCTTACAACAGGAAAGTTGAAACTTTGCAGCCTCCTATTGTGAACGGAGAGCCATGGTATAAGTTTACTTTTGGTAAAGCCAGTGTGACAGAGGTTAATAAAGTGATGGAGTCTTTTTCTACTTTTGTCCAAGAAACCTTTAAGATGGTGGCAAAAAGCCAAAATCTCCAGAACGAAAACGACATGAACATTTGCCGTCTAGTGGGTTTGTTGGCTATAGCAGAGGCAAACTCTTATGAAAAACTCAATATTCTTGCTTCTGACATGAAGGAACTTACCACAGAAGACGAAGAATCCGCAAGACAGTTAAAGGAACTAGAAAAGTCGTTTCTACAATCTTTGAATGATTCTGCAATTGATAACACAAAGAAAGAGGAACAGATGTCTCGTCTCATTGAGTACGTAACTTTATTTACTGAAAGTAAGACAAAGAAAATCAGATCCATCACTCTGAATTTGTCTGAAATTAAAACAAAGTTAGACAAATATTGTACCACCCAAGACAACTGGGTATCAGAGGCAAAAGAGACAATTACATCATGGCAAGAAGAAGTCAATAACAACTTGGCAGAGACAACACAACAATTGTGTGAAACTCTAAATAATATCACGAAGGAAAAACTTAGTCAACTCGATGACAGTTTTGAGAGAATGAAAGATCGTTTAGCAGAATCTATAGCTAAGCAGGAGGATAAAATCGACCAAGAGCAAAAAAGACAAAATGCAAAGATTGAGCTTTCATCAAAAGCTGTTGAAGATAGAATATCAGAGTACAAATCGATAATAGAGGAACAAACAAAGACTATAGCATCTCAAAATGAATTGCTAAAAAATCACAACGAGTTAATTTGCGCATTGCAAAAAAAAATCAACATAGCTCTGTATATATCTGTTATAGTATTTATTACAATAATCGGTGTTATAACGTTCTCTCTCATCCAATAATGAAATTATTAAAAACTCGGTGTTTCTTGTTATTAACTTCCAGAGGAAATCATAAGAGAATTAGGTTTTAATTTGTACGAGGTCGATGAGTTTGAGGTGGATGAATATCAACCAGACGAGTACCAATTCGATGAATATCAAATTGATGAATATGAAGCAGACTTCATAAAAGTCTTACGTAGAGGCGTTATTGGAGTCCATCAAATAGGATATGTTTAATCGGTTTTATTATGCAATACCCCAATTATACGAATATATTTCAAATTTGTCTTTTACCAAACAAAGATATACAAAGTTCGACAGATTTATTTGATCTCTTTGATAACATACATTGTGGGATAATGAAGCGCTTTGTACTTAACAATCAATCAGAATGGGAATCAACGATGCAAACTTTGTCTTCCGAATGTAAATCAAAGAACATTATTCCTATTTTACACATAGATATGCATGGATGCAAATCTGGTTATGGGAGAAATTCTATAGAATTTATTAGTTGGGATAGATTGATAAAAGAAATTACCAATTTGAACAAGGCTTGTAACGGGCAACTATTCTTGGCATTAAATGTATGTTATGGATTAGAACTATATAACAACTTAATTGGAAACGATTTTCCGATTAGTTATAGGACTCTTGGATCATGCGAACTTGTTAATGCGCATCAAGGCAAAAGAAGTTTTTTTAAAATGTATGAAAGTTATTTTAGTAAATATGATATGAATAAAGCTATATCTGATTTCTTTCAAGTGCCTATTTTAAGAGGAACTCAGGTTTTCAAATTAATATAAGTCCTATCTATGTCCAAACTAAAGAAATGCCTATACCTCATCAACTTGTTGGAACGCAAGGGAGCGATGAGCCTCAAGGAGATCAATGAGGCTTTTCGCTATTCGTCGCTGTATGATGATGACATCCAGCCTCGCACATTTTCGAGGTACAAGGAATTTATTGCAGAAACATTTCCCTGCTATATCGAGTACCATCATGGAAAGTATGAATTGATGCAAGACTTCACGGAGGATTCGCTGTATAACTACCTGCTGTCGGCATACCACATTGAGGGAATGACGGAACTGGCGTTGAAGCATCGTGACAAAATCATGCTGATGGATGCGCCCAACGGGGTGGAGAATGTGCAGATAGTGTTGGAGGCAATTGATCAGAAGCGTGGGCTGGAGTGTGACTACTGGTCATATAACAAGAAATCGAAGAAGCATCTGACTATCATCCCGTATTTCTTACGGACTTGGGAACAGCGTTGGTATCTCGTGGCTGAACCATTGAACCCTCATCATGGACAATCCGTGTTTGCTCTGGAGAGGATGAGCAGCTTGTGGCTGACGGATGAGGAGATGTTGCCATCGAAGAAGATAACGGTGGAGGAGTATTTCAAGGGGAGTTTCGGCATCAACCATAGCGATGAACCGAAGCCAGAGAAAATCAGGGTGAAAGTGTATGGCACTCAGGTGGAATATGTGAGAGCCTTGCCTATCCATGAATCGCAAAAGGAGGTGGAGAAAACAGAGGCATGGAGCATCTTCGAATATAAAGTGGAACCTTGCTACAACTTCTACCAGCAACTGCTCTGGCATCGTGAGAAGCTTGAGGTGTTGGAGCCTCAGCACGTAAGGGATGAAATCCATGAGATAGTGAAGAAGATGCTGAAGGCATATCAGTAAAAACACAAAACTATCTTCAAAACGGAGACGCCGTTTCGAAGGCAGAGAAACGCCGTCTCAAGGGTGTCGAAACACCGTTTCTTTGTTCCTTTGCCGTTGCCTCATGATTTTTGCGCCCCAGTTAGGAAAATTTTGCTACGTAACTAGGGATATAGTTTTTCATAACTATGCAGCAAAATAGCGATCCCTCACATACTACTTTTTGAGGTGAGTGACAAGTGTGACAAAGAGATCCTCCAAAAATGATGTAACATGCATCACTTTTCCACACCTGTTTCTTCCACTTATGTAATATTTGTGCTTACAAGTCATTGTGATTGAATTGCTTGAAATCCACTAATTTGAGACTAAATTTTTCCACACCTCAACCATTGTCACCTGATAAAAAAACTGTAACTTTGCCCACGAAATGTTAAAAATGCATCTTTGATGTAAAAAAGTTGCTCAAATATTATAGATTCCTCGAAAAAGTGGGAATATATAAGTAGAAAGCAGCAAGATGGAGCGACAGATAGACAATCGACAGACAATCACGCCAGAAGAAGATGCACGGCTGGTTCAGAGCATTTTGGACGGAAACAAAGTGGGTTTCCGAATGCTCATCAATCGCCATGCTACAACTGTGCGAATGTTTGTGGCACGTTTCATCCCATTGCTGGAAGATGAAGAGGAAGTGACACAGGATGTGTTCATGAAAGCATACGAAAGCCTGCAACGCTTTGATGCAGAAAAGGCGAATTTCAAGACTTGGTTGTTACGCATAGCTTACCACACTGCCCTGAAACATCTTCGTCACGAATCACGACTGGAGTTCGTAGAATTGGAAGGATTGCATCTTGAAACCATCTCTGATGATGAAACAAATGCCTTGTTAGGAGATACAGCCTCCCATCGCCTTACGATGCTCAAAAAGGCTATGAGCCAACTCGCTCCCGATGATCAGATGCTCATCAGCCTCTACTACTACGACGGGCATCCCTTGAGAGAGATTGCCTACATTGTTGACCGATCCGACAGTTATCTGAGTTCACGCCTTCAGTGGCTCCGAAAGAAGATTTATCAAACCGTCATTCAACTCGAAAGAAATGAAAAAGACTGAAACCTATCACGATGAAGCGCTGCGCATCATCATGCGCCAACAAGCAGAGAATGCCCAACAGATGGAGTTCCCTGAAGATTTGGCAGACAAGCTGATGCAACGCATTGAACAAAAAGAAGCCCTACAACGGAAAGCCTTGCAACGCAAACGCAGATGGATTGCTGTGGGCATTGCAGCTGCTTTGGCACTCTTGGTGGGTGTTGCCCTCCATGTGTTCCATCAAGACGATGAAAAACCTCAGCAGCAAGTGGCGAAAAAGGTGGAGATACAAAACGACTCCATCCCTGAGAAGGAGACGGAAGAGGTGACAAAAGATTCTGCCAATGTCATAAAGGAAATCGAACGGCTTCAATACGAGGTGCCTCAATTGCCTGTGGCGCAAACGACTATGTCCAAAGATTCTATGATAGAAACAACAGATGAACCCTCGATGACAGACGTCATGCTGGTAGAGAATGAAGAAGACAGCATTAGCCATCCCTATTTCATCAGGAATTGGGAGGTTTACATCCAGCAGGTGGAGGCACAGATGCAGGCGCATATAGAGGCAGTGGACAGAGAATACAACGAAATGATGACCTACTATAAAGATTATTAACCCATCACAAATAAGAAGAACGCGTATGAAGAAGATTTTGGTATGCATCATCGGGTGGCTGAGCGCCCTATCGATGGCTGCACAATTTAATTTTTTCGATTATAAGGACACGCTCAATCTAATAGGAAATAAGCATGGCTATTCTGAATTGTTGATAGGTTATGGTGTCAATGGCGATGGTAAAGGATGTATGATTGAACACATGTTTTATCATGATGTTCCCAAAGAAAAGATACAGAGTATCAAAAGCATTTTCATGGAAGGAATGACGAAAAGCAAGAGATCCCTTCATGGCGAGATTCATCAGGATGGTAAAGATTCTCTTAGAATGTTTGTTTCCGACACCATGATGATTGCCCAAGAAGACAATTATAAGGTGATGGGCATGAATATGGAAGGTTGTTGTACTACTATGGCTGAAATCGAGGATATAGATCTACATGATGAGTGGGGCAGGAGCACCATTTTATTATTCGGTTGTTTTCAAGACAAAGCATCGTTTGAACACGTGAAGGAGAGTTCCCTGCGGATGGATAAGACATTGGCGACCATTCTGAAAGAACACCCACACAAAACCCATCATGTGGTGTTCGGACCCCGAACCGATATTTCCTTCCAATGGAATGTTCCCAATCCGTATGTAAAGAAAGACACAAAGGCGGTCATCTATCAAATTGAGAATCAGGAGATCGTTAAAGATCTCTATCAACAATTGCTCACTACAGCTTACGCACATCTTGACTACCAAGAGAGATTCGCTTTGGAGATTTGGGCCAATTACAACCGACGTGATCATATTGTGTTCAGCGTCCTGCGTCCCCAAAAGCCTGGCTACATCACCTGGGCGATATGTTTGGACAGGCGGAAACTTTCCATTCTTCGTGCAGAGGGCGATGAGGGCATTAACATCGATGACAATTGGTTTTTCGATGATGTGATCCAATCCCATTCAACCGACAAGCTGAAATCCTCCAACTAACACTCCCATCGTATGAAAAAGTATATTCTTTTTATTATCACATTATGTGCGAACTTGACGGCACATGCACAATATAGTCTTCTGGAACGGGCAGATGAACTGAAATCCATCATTGAAGAATCCCAAGCAGCTTCCTACGAAGTGATGATTGACTATGGATGCATCGCTCGAAACCCATATTGGCAAATGAAAATAAACCAACTTTCACCTCGCTCTGAAGAGAAAATTCAGGAACTGAAGACGCTCTACTATGACAAGATGGCACGCAGTGAGAAGTCGTACCATAATGAAATCCATAATGAGAAAAAAGACGAGTGTGACATACAAATAGATTCCCACTGCAATATCCAGCCAAAGGAAGGATATGAGATGATGGGATGTTCAGTCAGTGGTAAATGCTGGATACACGAAGGACTGACTGTCCAGGGGATTCCAGGTACGGAGGATCATCACATCAGGTGCGACATATCTTTCGCTCAACAGGACACCATCATCAAGAAGGGGAGCCCTAAAACACTCAGAAAGATAGACAAGGCACTGAGCCGAATCGTGAAGAAGGGAAAGCGTAAAAGTCACAAAGTGGTCAACGATGACCCCAAGAATTACGAAATGAAACTCATCTTGGTGCAGCCGGATTTGCTCAATAAGACAGAAGGCATCATCTATGAGTATGAAACGGTGGACACTTTGCTTCTTCAGCAGTTTGAGGAAACCATTTATCAGCATCTCTACACTGGAGGATGGTTCTACCTCAGGCATAATACAGGCATAAACCAATGGCGCGGACAGGAACAAATAGATTTTGTGCTGGGGCATCCCACGGAACCCGGATATATCATCTGGTCTATCAACACGAGCGGAAGGAAATTACGTGTGCTTCGTGCCACAGGGAAAGAAAGCGGTATTATCCCTGCTTGGTAAGGGATTCACTTCATGCTTACTAGGCTTTCCGCAAGATTTCTAAAGTTTAGATTTTAATTTTCAAACTTTGGATTTTAATTTTGAAAGTTTCAAATTATTTTTTGCAACTTTCAAAATTTTCTTGGAACGAAGGATTAAATAGAGAAAGTCGAAGGGTATTTCCCAATCGTACCAATGTTTATGTGTCGCTTGACCATTCTATAAATAGCACATATTATGCTTTTCTCGTTTCTTTGGTAAGAACTTTTCGTCAAAAGCTCATTTAATTGGTCACAAAATTGGTCAATCGGAAAGAAAGTTGTAACTTTGCAGCCGATTTAAAAGAAACTCAATAAATTAAGGTAAAGATATGAACATTTCAGTAGAGAACATTGACAAGGTAAATGCGGTCATCACGGCTGTTGTGGAGCCTGCCGACTATACGGAGAAGTATGAGAAGGCTATCAAGGACGCAAAGAAGAAAATGAACATGCCAGGTTTCCGTCCAGGCATGGTGCCAGTTGGCTTGATTAAGAAGCAATTTGGTGTGAGCATCCTCGCCGAAGAGGTGAACAAGGTGCTTCAGGACGGTCTTTTCGGTTATATCCGTGAGAACAAGATTAACATGCTGGGTGAGCCTCTGCCTACTGAGGATAACAATAATGTGGAACTGAAGGAGGGCGAGAGCTTCACTTTCAAGTTCGACTTGGCGATTGCACCTGAGTTTGAGGTGTCGCTGACAAAGAAGGACAAGATTGACTACTACAACGTGGACGTGACTGACCAGATGGTGGAGAACCAGGTGGACATGTACCGTCAGCGTGGTGGCAAGTATGATCAGGTGGATTCATACGAGGACAACGATATGATTAAGGGTGTCATCACTGAGTTGGATGTGGAGACTCCTGTGACGGCTGAGAATGTGGTGATGTTGCCTAAGTATTTCAAGAATGACGATCAGAAGAAGCTGTTCGATGGTGTGAAGAAGAACGACATCGTGACGTTCAACCCATCGGTGGCATACGATAACAATGAGGCTGAGCTGACTTCCCTCCTGAAGGTGGAGAAGGCTGACGCTTTGAATCACAAGGGTGAGTTCAACTTCCAGATTACTGAGATCACTCGTTTCGTGCCAGGTCCACTCAATCAGGAGTTGTTCGACACTGTGTTCCCTGGTGGCGAAGTGAAGACTGAGGCTGACTTCCGTGCGAAGGTGAAGGAGCTGATTGCTGATCAGTTCAAGAAGGACAGCGACTATAAGTTCTTGCTTGATGTTCGCAAGTATGTGACTGAGAAGATTGGTAAGCTGGAGTTCCCAGAGGAGAAGCTGAAGAAGATTCTTTTGGCTAACACGGGCGATCAGGCAAAGGTGGACGCTCAGTTCGACAAGAGCATTGAAGAGCTGACTTGGCACCTCATCAAGGAGAAGCTCGTGGAGCAGAACGAAGTGAAGGTGGAGGATGAGGATGTGAAGAACATGGCGAAGGAGGTGACTCGTATGCAGTTCGCTCAGTATGGCATGTTGAACATTCCAGACGAGTATCTTGAGAACTCTGTGAAGGAGATGCTGAAGAAGCGTGAGACAGTGGACAACCTCATCGACCGTTGCATCGAGGTGAAGTTGGGTGTTGCCATCAAGGAGAAAGTGACCTTGAAGGAGAGCACTGTGAGCGCTGAAGACTTCAACAAGATGTTTGAGCAGTAATCAAATCTTAAAAATAGAAAAAAATGTGGTGAGAATTTTGGTTCTTACCACTTTTTTTATACCTTTGTGTTCTAATTCGAAAATTCAAGCGATAAAACAGGTGTTTTTATGATAAAAGATTTTCAGAAATATGCTACTAAGCATTTGGGAATGAGCAGTATGGTGCTTGACGATGTCATCAAATCTCAGGCAGGTTATTTGAACCCTTACATTTTGGAAGAAAGACAACTGAATGTCACTCAGCTGGATGTTTTCTCCCGTTTGATGATGGACAGAATCATTTTTTTGGGCACAGAGGTGAATGATTACACTGCCAATGTGCTTCAGGCGCAGATGCTCTACTTGGACAGTGTGGACAGCGGTAAGGATATCAGCATCTACATCAACTCCCCAGGTGGCAGTGTGTATGCAGGTTTGGGCATTTACGACACGATGCAATTCATCAACAGCGACGTTCAGACCATCTGTACAGGTATGGCAGCAAGTATGGCTGCTGTGCTGCTGGTGGCAGGTAAGGAGGGCAAGCGTAGTGCATTGCCTCATAGCCGCATCATGATTCATCAGCCGATGGGTGGTGCCCAGGGTCAAGCCAGCGACATCGAGATTACGGCTCGTGAGATTCAGAAGTTGAAGAAGGAACTATATACCATCATCAGCGACCATAGCCATCAGCCATTCGACAAGGTGTGGGCAGACAGCGACCGTGACTACTGGATGACAGCCGAAGAGGCGAAGGAGTACGGTATGGTGGATGAAGTGCTGATGAGAAAGGCATAAGGCTTATAAGACTTATAGGGCTTATAAGGCATATAGGATTTTTAGGAAAGGAATTACACATTATTATAATAATAAGGAGAACTACGTGGCAAAAATCAATAAATGCTCGTTCTGCGGTCGGTCGGAGAGGGAAGTCAGCATACTGATATATGGTCTTGATGGCTATATCTGTGAAGACTGTGTGGAGCAGGCGAGCAGAATCGTGAAGGAGACCCAGGCCAAGAAGAGCAAGGATTCGAAGTTGGAGAACTTGCCGAAGCCGCAGGAAATCAAGGCATATTTGGACAGGTATGTGATTGGTCAAGATGCTGCCAAGATGGCGCTCTCTGTGGCTGTCTATAACCACTATAAGCGTCTGAATCATCGTGGCGAGACAGATGATGTGGAGCTGGAGAAGTCGAACATCATCATGGTGGGAAGCACAGGCACAGGAAAGACCTTGTTGGCAAAGACAATCGCCAAGCTGTTGGTGGTGCCTTTTGCCATTGTCGATGCAACGGTGCTGACCGAAGCTGGCTATGTGGGTGAGGATGTGGAAAGCCTCTTGGCGCGTCTCTTGCAGGCGGCTGACGGCGATGTGAAGTTGGCAGAGAAGGGTATTGTCTTCATCGATGAGATAGACAAGATTGCCCGTAAGGGTGACAACCCCAGCATCACACGTGATGTGAGTGGTGAGGGTGTGCAGCAGGGTTTGCTGAAGCTCCTGGAGGGTAGTGTGGTGAACGTACCACCTCAGGGTGGTAGAAAGCATCCCGAACAGCAGTTCATTCAGGTGGATACGAGCAACATCCTTTTCATTTGTGGTGGCGCTTTCGATGGTATTGAGAAACGCATTGCCCAGCGTCTGAATACTCATGTGGTGGGCTTTGATGCAGCCAGGAATGTGGCGAAGATAGACAAGTCAAACATGATGCAGTACATTGCTCCGATGGACTTGAAATCCTTTGGCTTGATACCTGAAATCATCGGCCGTTTGCCAGTCTTGACCCACCTCGAACCCCTTGATAGAGAGGCGTTACGCTCCATCCTTACAGAGCCGAAGAACTCCATCATCAAGCAGTACAAGAAGATGTTCGAGATTGACGGCGTGAAGCTGACTTTCGAGGATGGTGTTTTGGATTACGTGGTGGATAAGGCCATCGAATTCAAGTTGGGTGCCAGAGGTTTACGCTCGCTCATCGAGGTCATCATGATGAAGCCCATGTTTGAGGTGCCATCGACGGACGTGACAGAGTATGAAGTGACGCTCGAGTTTGCTCGTCAACAAGTGGAAAATGCTAACATGGCGGTGCTAAAAGAAAGCACTGAAGACAAGTAAACGTGATTTTTTATTAAAAATACAACACTTTTTTTCATTTTTCTTTGATAATACAAAACAGAATCATAACTTTGTTGGAAGAATGCGTAATGTCCCACAAAAATAATGCTCTCTAACATCTAATTTTCTAACATCTAATGAAGAAATTCGCAACACTCCAGCAGGCGCTGAAATATTATTTTGGCTTTGACACATTCAAGGGCGACCAAGAGGCTATCATCAAGAACCTTCTTGACCGTAAGGACACCTTTGTGCTGATGCCAACCGGTGGCGGTAAATCGATGTGTTACCAGTTGCCGGCATTGTTGATGGAGGGAACGGCGATTGTAATTTCGCCGCTGATTGCCTTGATGAAGAACCAGGTGGATGCCATCAAGCATATCAGTGAGGAGGACAGCGTGGCACATTTCATCAATTCGTCTTTGAGCAAGGCGAACATTGACCAGGTGAAGGCTGACATCATGGCGGGAAAGACCAAGATGCTCTATGTGGCACCTGAGTCGCTGACCAAGGAGGAGAACGTGGAGTTCCTCCGTCAGGTCAACATCTCCTTCTTTGCCATCGATGAGGCTCACTGTATCTCAGAGTGGGGACACGATTTCCGTCCAGAGTATCGCAGGATTCGTCCTGTCATCAACTGGATTGCGATGGCGCCAGTCATCGAGCTCTTCCTGCCGAGGGATAAGGTGACTGTCATCAAGGGATTGACTGACGCTTATCGCCAGAAGAAGCAGAAGTTTGACGAGATGAGCAAGGACTTTAAGCAGTTCCCCGACCGTGTGGATGAGAAGGAGCTGGAGGCGATGGAGCATAGCGTGAAGGGCTTGGCTGATGTCATTGCCTTCATGGCTGAAATGAAGGAGCAGATCAAGGAGAAGTCCGACAAGTGTCCTCGTCTCGATGCCCGATTCGTTGATGCCTTGTTGGAGATCATGCCAGCCATTCGTCGTGACTACAAGGCGCTCAGAGAACGGATGGCTGATGAGCCAGCCGTGATGGCGTTACCAGAACTTCCTACAGATGAGGCCATCAAGGAGGCTTCGGAAAAGATTTACGATGCCCCTGTCATTGCCCTAACGGCAACAGCCACCGACAAGGTGCGTAACGATATCAAGAAGAATCTCGGCATTCTCGAGTGTAAAGACTATAAATCCTCCTTCAACCGTCAGAACCTCTACTACGAGGTGCGTCAGAAGACGGCAGATGTGGAGAAGGACATCATCAAGTTCATCAAGCAGCACCCCAACAAGAGCGGTATCATTTATTGCCTGAGCCGCAAGAAGGTGGAAGATCTCGCTGAGGTGCTTCGTGCTAACAATATCAAGGCGGCTGCTTATCATGCCGGCATGGACAACAAGGACCGCAATCAGACGCAGGACGACTTCATCATGGAGCGTGTTGATGTCATTGTGGCGACCATCGCCTTCGGTATGGGCATTGACAAGCCCGATGTGCGCTATGTCATCCACTACGACATCCCCAAGAGCCTCGAGGGCTACTATCAGGAGACAGGGCGTGCGGGTCGAGATGGTGGCGAGGGTAAGTGTCTCACTTATTACTGCCACAAGGACCTGGAGAAGCTGGAGAAGTTCATGAAGGACAAGACCCCAGCCGAGAAGGATATTGGCACCCATTTGCTGAGCGAGACGGCGGCTTATTGCGAGTCGTCCGTGTGTCGTCGCAAGATGCTGCTGCACTACTTCGGTGAGGAGTACGACAAGGATAATTGCGGAAACTGCGACAACTGTCTGCATCCGAAGACAAAGACCGATCAGAAGGAAAATCTCCTGTTGGCATTGCAGACGATTTTGGCTGTCAAGGAGAACTTCCGCAAGGAATACATCATCAATATCTTGCGTGGTGAAGAAACCGAAACCATCCTCAGTCACAAGCATGAGAAGCTTGATCAGTTTGGTGCTGGAGCCGATGTGGAGGAAACCATGTGGGATGCCATTTTCATTCAGGCAGGTCTGGACGGCTACATCGACAAGGAGGTGGAGTCGTATGGCTCGTTGAAGCTTACCAAGGCCGGTAAGAAGTTCATTAAGAAGCCTGGGACATTCATGGTGGTGGAAAACAACGACTTCGATGGCGACTTCGACGACAGCTCTGAACAGGGTGGTACAGGCGTGGCAGACGAGGTGCTCTACGGCATGCTGCTCGACCTTCGGAAGAAAATTGCCAAGAAGCACGATGTGCCGCCATACGTGGTGTTCCAAGATGCGTCGCTCGAATCCATGTCTACGCTCTATCCTATCAACGAGGAAGAGTTGCAGAACATCCCAGGTGTGGGAGCCGGCAAGGCAAAGCGCTATGGAGCCGAGTTCTGCAAGCTCATCAAGCAGCACTGCGAAGAGAACGATATCACGCGTCCTTCTGACATGCGCGTCAGGACCGTCGCTAACAAGTCGAAGGTGAAGGTCAAGATTATCCAGGCCATCGATCGCAAAGTGAGCCTGGAGGACATCGCCCGCAGTAACGGACTCGATTTCGACGAGCTGCTTGACGAGATGGAGGCTATCGTGTACAGCGGTACGAAGCTCAATATCGACTACTACTTCGAGGACATCGAGATGGACGAGGATGTGGTGGACGAAATCTACGACTACTTCCGCAGCAGCGACACCGACGACCTCGACACCGCCCTCGACAACCTCGACGGCGAGATATACGAGGAGGACGTGCGACTCGTGCGTATCAAGTTCATCAGTGAATTAGCAAATTAAGGTAAAAAGTATAATAGAAAAAAATCCAAACATTATGTCATCATTTATTGAAGATAAAGTTGTGCAGGAAGGACTCACCTTCGATGATGTGCTGCTCATCCCAGCATACTCACAGGTTCTTCCTCGCGAGGTCACCCTCTCCACCAAGTTCTCACGTAACATCGAGTTGCAGATTCCCTTTGTGACTGCCGCTATGGACACTGTCACCGAGGCTCCGATGGCGATTGCCATTGCCCGTGAGGGAGGAATCGGTGTGATTCACAAGAACATGTCCATCGAGGACCAGGCACGTCAGGTGGCCATCGTGAAGCGTGCTGAGAACGGTATGATTTACGACCCAGTCACCATCAAGCGCGGCTCCACTGTGCAGGATGCGTTGGCCATCATGCAGGAGTATCACATCGGCGGCATTCCAGTGGTGGACGATGTTAACACGCTTGTCGGCATCGTGACCAACCGTGACCTCCGTTTCCAGACCGACCTCACCAAGAAGATTGATGACGTGATGACCAAGGAGAACCTCGTGGTCACCCATCAGCAGGCCGACCTCGAGAGTGCTTCACGTATCCTCCTCGAGCACAAGATTGAAAAGCTCCCTGTGGTGGATGCCGACAACAAACTCATCGGACTCATCACCTATAAAGATATCACCAAGGCGAAGGACAAGCCCAATGCCTGCAAGGACTCCAAGGGACGTCTGCGCGTAGCAGCTGGTGTGGGTGTCACAGCCGACACCTTCCAGCGCATGGAGGCTCTTGTCAAAGCTGGTGTGGATGCCATTGTCATCGACACTGCTCATGGTCATTCCAAGGGTGTCATCGAGAAGGTGCGCGAGGCCAAGGCGGCATTCCCGGATGTTGATATCGTGGTGGGTAACATCGCTACAGGCGAGGCAGCCAAGGCGCTCGTCGAGGCAGGTGCTGACGCTGTAAAGGTCGGCATCGGTCCTGGTTCCATCTGTACCACCCGTGTCGTGGCAGGTGTTGGTGTGCCCCAGTTGAGCGCCGTCTATGATGTGGCGCAGGCACTCGAAGGAACAGGTGTGCCACTCATTGCCGATGGCGGTCTTCGCTACTCAGGTGACGTGGTCAAGGCAATTGCGGCTGGTGGCTACTGCGTCATGATTGGTTCTCTTGTGGCAGGTACCGAAGAGGCTCCGGGTGAGACCATCCTCTTCAACGGACGTAAGTTCAAGAGCTACCGTGGCATGGGTTCGCTCGAGGCGATGGAGAACGGCTCCAAGGACCGCTACTTCCAGGGCGGCGTGACCGAGACCAAGAAGCTCGTGCCCGAGGGCATTGCAGGACGTGTTCCTTACAAGGGCACTGTGCAGGAAGTTATCTACCAGCTCGTCGGCGGACTCCGTTCGGGCATGGGCTACTGCGGAGCGGCCAGCATCATGGATCTCCACAATGCCAAGTTCACCCGCATCACCAACGCTGGTGTGCAGGAGAGCCATCCGCACGAGGTCATCATCACAAGCGAGGCACCTAACTACAGCGTTCGCAGCAACTAAGGGATATAGGACAATTTACATCATACGAGGCACAGGATTTCGATTCTGTGCCTTTTTTCTGAGGTAGAGATGGTGATGACTAAGGTGGTGATGGTGATGAGTCTCTGCCTCCAAGCGGTGGAAATGGCGAGGACAGAGGAAGTTGAAAGTCAACAATAAAAGTTAAAACTATTTGTTTTACTTTGTATTGTGCTTGCTTATTCGTACCTTTGCACTCAAATTAGTAAATTACTGCAAAGGAAACAATGAAAAAGATAGCGATTTTGGGAGCTTCCCTGATGATGGGGTTGTCGGCTGTAGCACAGACGGCGGACCCCGTTATCATGAAGATCAATGGGAAGAACATCACGAAGAGTGAGTTTGAGTATTCATTCCGTAAGAATAACTCCGATGGGGTCATCGACAAGAAGACGGTGGAGGAGTATGTGCCGCTGTATGTGGACTTCAAGCTGAAGGTGGCTGAGGCGGAGAGCCAGGGCATCGACACGCTGAGCACAATCCGCAAGGAGCTGGACAGCTATAAGGAACAGATGGTGGTGCCGACGATTGTGGACAGCGCCTACATCGAGCGTGAGGCTCGCCGTACGTATGACCAGACGGCAGCCCGCTTCGAGGGTGAGGACTTGCTGACGGCTCGCCACATTCTGGCGTTGATGCGTCAGGACGCGACACCGGAGCAGCAGACTCAGGCGAAGGCGAAGATTGACAGCATCTATGATGCGCTGAAGGCTGTGCCAAAGGAGCAGTTGGTGGAGAAATTTGCGGAACTGGCGAAGGCGAAGAGCGATGACAAGGGTTCGGCGCAACGTGGCGGCGAGCTGGGTCAGTTTGGCAAGGGCATGATGATTCCCGACTTCGAGAAGGCTGCCTTTGCGCTGAAGGCTGGCGAGATGTCGCAGCCGGTGAAGAGCACAGTGGGCTGGCACATCATCTACATGGAGGACCGCCATCCGTTTGAGTCGTATGAGTATCATCATGAGAATATTCTGAAGTTCCTGGATCAGCGTGGCATCAAGGAGGCTTCGGCGAATGCCTATCTGGACTCGGTGGCAAACCTGAGGAACATCACACGGGCGGCGCTGGTGGACGAGCTGCATAAGGGGATGATGGAGAAGGATGCAGATGTGAAGAACTTGTCGCAGGAGTACTACGACGGTACGCTGATGTATGAGGTGACGAAGAAGGATGTGTGGGACAAGGCGCAGCAGGACACGGCTGGTCAGGAGGCTTACTTCAAGGCTCATAAGAAGGAATATGCATGGGATGCCCCCCGATTTGTGGGCATTGTGATTCATACGAAGGATGCTGCCACGATGGCGCAGGTGAAGAAGCTGCTGAAGGGTGTGGCTGAGGAGGACTTGGCAAAGACGGCGGTATCGCTGAACAATGACTCGGTGAAGGTGGTGCGTGTAGAGCGTGGCATCTTCAAGCAGGGCGACAACCAGAACGTGGACAAGCTCATCTTCGGCCAGAAAGTGGATCTGAAGCCTATGACGGGTTATCCGGAGACGGAAGTGTGGGGCACGAAGGTGAAGGCTCCTCGCTCGGCGAAGGACGTGAAGGGTCAGCTGGTGAGCGACTACCAGAGCGAGCAGGAGAAGCTGTGGGTGGAAGGCCTGCGGAAGAAGTTCGCAGTGGAGGTGTTTGACGATGTGGTGAAGACGGTGAGGAAGTGAGTTGAAAGTTGAAAATTGAAAGTTGAAAGATAATAGGACATGGTTCGTAAAGTATTCATAGGTTTGTTTGCTGCCTGCTCGTTGATGGCTTCGGCGCAGGATAAGAACGTGATTGACGAGGTGGTGTGGATTGTCGGTGATGAGGCCATCTTGAAGTCGGATGTGGAGAATGCCCGCATGGAGTTCATGCAGATGGGACAGCGCTTCCAGGGCGACCCGTATTGTGTGATTCCGGAGCAGTTGGCGGTGCAGAAGCTGTATCTGCATCAGGCTGCCATAGACTCGGTGGAGGTGTCGGACTCGGAGGTGTTCCAGCGTGTGGACATGAGACTGAATGCCATCATCGCGGAGGAGTTCGGCTCGAGGGAGAAGCTGGAGGAGTATGCGAAGAAGAGCCTCTCGCAGATTCGCGAACAGATGTATAACTCGTATCGCGATCAGGCGATGGTGGAAGAGGTGCAGGCGAGTCTGGTGAAGAACATCAAGGTGACGCCCGCGCAGGTGCGCCGCTATTTCAAGGATATGCCGGAGGACAGCATCCCGTTCATCCCCACGATGGTGGAGTGTCAGATCATCACCCGCGAGCCTGCCATCCCGATGGAGGAGATCGAAAGGGTGAAGGACGAGCTCCGCAGCTACACCGAAAGGGTGAACAACGGCAGTGCGCAGTTCGCAACGCTGGCGCTGCTGTATTCGGAGGACAAGCTGTCGGCTCAGCAGGGTGGTGAGCTGGGCTTCACGGGCCGCGCCTCGTATGTGCCCGAGTTTGCCAACGTGGCCTTCAACCTGACGGATCCGAAGGCGGTGTCGAAGATTGTGGAGACGGAGTACGGCTTCCACATCATCCAGCTGATCGAGAAGCGTGGCGACCTGATCAACTGCCGCCACATCCTGCGCAAGCCCCGCGTGTCGACAGAGGCGCTGCAGCAGTGTGTGAACGATCTGGATTCCATCACGGCGGAAATCAAAAAGGGACTCTATACGTTTGACGAGTGTGTGTCGCTGGTGTCGTATGACAAGGACACGCGCAACAATTACGGTCTGCTGTTCGACCAGCGGACGGGCTCATCGAAGTTTGAGATGAAGGACCTGCCCACCGAGGTGGCTCGCGCTGTGGCTGGCATGAAGGTGGGCGACATCTCGGAGCCCTTCATCATGACGAACGCCAAGCAAAAGGATGTGGTGGCTGTGGTAAAGCTGAAGAGCCGCGTGAACGGACATCGCGCCACGATGGCTGAGGACTATCAGGCGCTGCAGAATGTGGTGATGGATAAGCTGTGCGAAGAGAAGCTGGACCAGTGGATTCGTGAGAAGCAGCAGACGACCTACATCCACATCAACGAGGACTGGCAGAAGTGCGAGTTTCAGTATCCTGGATGGATTAAGTAAGTTGAAAGGTGAAAGTTGAAAATTGAAAGTTGAAAGTTGAGAGCATTGGGAAAGCATGGTAACATAGGAATGAGGATATTGATAGGCACGATGTGTCTATCAGTGTTTTGTATGCTTTCTGCATCGCGCCCTGACGACAAGACTCGGAAGCAGTCGAGCGAGGAGGTGAAGCTGCTGCATAGCGATGTGCTGTATAAGAACTATATGGATCCACGAGCCGACGTGCTGGTGGGGCATGTGAAGCTCTACCACGATGGTATGTATCTGGATTGCGACAGCGCGAGGTTCTATAAGGATGACAACACGTTCAATGCCTATGGTCATGTGAAGATGGTGCAGGGCGACACGCTGACCCTGACGAGCGACACGCTATTGTATAATGGCCCGATGATGCAGGCGCATGCACAGGGCCATGCGGTGCTGACCCATCGGAAGACGAAACTGGTGACGGACATCATCGACTATGACCGCCTGGAGGGTGTGGGCTTCTACCCGCGTCATGGAACACTGTACGACAGTGATAATGTGCTGGACTCTGACTACGGACAATATACGCCCGCCCTGAACGAGACCATCTTCAAGGACAATGTGGTGCTGGTGAATCCGAAGTTTGAACTGAAGACGAACGAACTGTATTACTATGCCAACACGAAGATAGCGAGGATTGTTTCGGAGACGAACATCATCTCGTCGGACAGCACGTTCGTGTATGCGCTGCGTGGCGACTACAACACGCAGACGGGCGAGGCGAAGCTGATGGATAGGTCTCATGTGTATAAGGATATGCGCGACATCGTGGGCGACAGCTTGGCATTCGACGATGCGACGGGCGTGAGTGAGGCGTTTGGCGATGTGGTGCTGATAGATGTGGAGAACAAGTGCATGCTGACGGGCAATTATTGCCGTTATGAGGACCAGACGGGCATTGCGTTGGCGACCGACAGCGCCGTGTGCTATGAGTTCTCGGAGCAAGACACGCTGTATGTGCATGGCGACACGCTGAGGATGGTGACTTATAATCAGAAGACCGATTCGGTGTATAGGGATCTGTTCGCTTATCATAAGGTGAGGATGTATCGGAGGGACTTCCAGGGTGTGTGTGACTCGTTGGTGTCGCATGAGAAGGATTCCTGCACCTATCTGTATGGCCAGCCCATCCTTTGGAATGAGGGTCAGCAGGTGTTTGGCGAGGAAATCCGTGTGTATAACAATGACAGCACAGTGGAATGGATTCACATCATCAATCAGGCCATGACGATAGAGCGGGTGGACTCGGTGTCGTACAATCAGGTGTCGGCGAAGGAGATGTTCTGCTACTTTGTGGATGGGGTGATAGAGCATAACAATGCGAAGGGAAATGTGTATGTGGCCTATTTCATGGAGGAGGATGACGGTGCACGCATTGGCATGAACTACACGGAAACCCCTGAGATGAACCTTTTCATGAAGAACAAGAAGGTGGACAAGATATGGATGTCTACGCCTTCGGGAGTGATGTATCCCCCATTTGCCATTCCGGAGGATAGGCGGTATTTGACAGGATTCGCATGGTTTGACTACATCCGTCCGAAGGATAAGGATGACATCTTTGGATGGCGAAGCAAGAAGAAGGAACAGGAGCTGAAGAAGACGGAGAGAAGGGTGGTGCCGAAGCAGCGACTGGAGAATTTGTAATTACACATATTATATATATAATGTATGGGACTGTTCACGACACGAAAGCCAAGAGGTTTTCATCATAACTACATCTACTACGACCCTCGGAAGGAAAAGCTGAAGGAGATAGATGAGCGGGCCAAGCGAGAACTAGGATTGCTCCCTCCGAAGGAATTTTCTCCGGAGGACATCCGTGGAAAGTTTGTGCAGGCTACGAAGCACCTGAAGCGTAGGAAGGAAAGTGGCAGGAAGCCGCTGTCGTATGGTGTGCTGATTGTCGCCATCGTCCTCTTGCTGCTTCTGATGCGCTATTTATATACGGGCAGTCTTACTTTTTAGAGATTGATCATCATTAAGGTATTGAATAAAAAACATCTCATTGTGAACGACATCATCCATCTTCTACCAGATTCCGTCGCCAACCAGATTGCTGCTGGCGAAGTGGTTCAACGCCCCTCTTCCATCATCAAAGAGATGGTGGAAAACTCGATTGATGCTGATGCCAAGAACGTGAAAGTGCTGGTGACGGATGGTGGCAAGACGAATGTGCAGGTGATAGACGATGGCAAGGGGATGTCGGAAACGGATGCCCGACTCTCGTTCGAACGTCATGCCACATCGAAGATTCAGCAGGCGTCGGACTTGTTCAAGCTGACTACCATGGGCTTCAGGGGAGAGGCATTGGCAAGCATCGCTGCTGTGGCTCAAGTTGAACTGAAGACCAGGCGTCGGGAGGATGAACTGGGCACGATGATTCAGATTTCGGGTTCGAAGATAGAGAAGCAAGAGCCTGTGGCATGTCCTGCTGGTAGTAACTTCTCGGTGCAGAACCTTTTTTATAATGTGCCGGCAAGAAGAAAGTTCCTGAAATCAAACCAGACGGAACTGACAAATGTGGTGGCGGATTTCCAGCGCATCGTCCTGGTGCATCCCGAAATCTCCTTCACATTATATAATAATGGGGTGGAGATGTACAATCTCCCTGAGGCATCCGTCAGACAACGAATCATTGATGTGTTTGGCAAGAAAATCAATGCGGACCTGTTGCCGATTGAGGTGGAAACATCTCTAGTGAGCATCTCGGGATATGTGGGGAAACCGGAATCATCGAAAAAGAAAGGCGCGCATCAGTATTTCTTCGTGAACGGAAGATATATGCGCCATCCATATTTCCATAGTGCCGTGATGAAGGCGTATGAGAATTTGATACCTGCAGGTGAGCATGTGTCCTACTTCATCTACTTTGCTGTGGAGGCATCGGCAATCGATGTGAATGTCCATCCGACAAAGACTGAAATCAAGTTCGACAACGAGCAACCGATTTGGCAAGTGCTCTCTGCCGCAGTCAGAGAAACGATAGGGCAGTTCTGCAATGTGCCCATGATTGATTTCGATGTGGAAGGCAAACCCGACATCCCAGTAATGGGAACAATGACGTCCATACCGCATCAACCCAAATTGTCGCCCTCGACTTATAACCCATTTAAAACTGGGAGTTCTCAGTCCTATTCTCGTTCGAATGGTTGGGAGAAGTTGTACGGAAAGTATTCTGCCCTTGGAACTCAGGATGGTGAACAAGGAAGAGACGAGACCATATTGCCAGCTTCGGTAATTCAGGACGGAAAAATGTTTGATGTAGACCCATTGAAAAGAACTGACATTTTGAGAGGAACAGACATCCCTGAGGAAGAAAATCTTCAAGGGTCGATTTGGAACGAAATCGCCGCGAAACAAGGAATATCGACCATGCCTTTCGATGTTTCCGTGCAAAAGTTTCAATACAAAGGGCGCTATATCATCCTTCCTTGTACCTATGGCGTCATGGTAGTGAATCAGCATCGTGCTCATGTTCGTGTGCTGTTTGATCAGAATATGCAGTGCATCAATTCAGGTAACCGTCCGTCTCAGAAAGAACTTTTTCCCATCGTAGTGCAGTTCGAGAAGGACGACTGCATTGTCTTGGAGGATATGATGGATGATATAAGCAGTTTAGGTTTTGACTTATCTAACCTTGGTGGAGGCTCTTATTCTGTCAATGGAATCCCAATGGGGTTGGAAGGCATTGATATCAGTGCATTACTCCACGACATGATTGTATCCGCTAAGGAGAAGACAAATGATATTCGACGGGATGCCCAGGAAGCTTTGGCTCTTACAATGGCAGAAAACGCCGCCATTGTCTATGGTCAAGTCCTTTCGGCGGTAGAAATGGAGCGTCTATTACAGGATTTATTCGCCACAAAGACCTCTGCGAGGACTCCAGACGGCAAATTAATTTATACAATTATTGAGGATAAGACCCTGAATGACTTCTTTTAAACCTTCAAAATAAGGTTTTTTGAGGTCAAAATAGTTAAAAAATGCAAAATATTCGCAATTGGAATCATTTTTTTTACATTTTTTTTGTTTTTGTAGCGTACGAATAAAGTAAAATACTTAACTTTGCAACCGAATTAGTGTGAAATAGTGCTTATACGGCAGTTTCTGCCAAGGGTGCCTTCACCTGATAAAAGTGAAAATTGTTTTAAGAAAATATTAATTATTGTTTTATTAAAAAATTGTTTTTATGAAAAAGTTAATTATGGCGTTGGCCTTTGTAGGTCTCTGTACTGCTGCTAATGCGCAGTGCGATGAATTTGCAACTCCAACAACTAACAAGTACAGTGTTGCAACTAACTCTTTCTGGGCAAACTGGTATGTTCAGGCTGGTATAGATGCTAACATCGTTAGTTCTTATGGCTATGGTAGTCTTCTGAAGAAGGACTGGCATGATGGTCGTACCTATGGTTTTGACTTTGCTATTGGTAAATGGTTTGATCCAAGTATCGGTGTTCGTCTGAAACTCAATTGGGAGAATGGTGCATTCTATCACGCATTCCGCAATCAGGATCACGTATGGGAAACTGCAGATCCTCACAAAGGTGGTTATGCTCTTCTTGCATTTGACACTGAGTTTAATTTGAGCAACATCTTCTGTGGCTATAATGAGTCACGTGTTTGGAATCTCATTTTCTTCCCACGTATGGGTATTATTCGCAATTTTGGTACAAACTCTTATGCTCCTGCATATGGTCTAGGTTTTGAGTCTTCTTGGAAAATTGCTAAGCGTGTAAACATTTACGCTGATGTTGCTTATATGTTTACTACTCAGGATTTCATTCCATATTACAGCAATACAAAGAAAGCGATGCGTTCTAACAATATTGCAACTATCGACCTTGGTATCACTTACAACATTGGTAAGATTGGTTGGTCTAAGGCAGTTTCTCTTGAGGACTACGAAGCACTCTCTGCCGAGGCATGCGCTAAGCTCGCTGCTCTCCGTGCGCAGCTCAAGGCTGAGCAGGATGAGAATGCACGTCTTCGTGCTGAGCTCGCTAAGTGGGCTAACCACAAGTGTGCTACTACAGCTGCGGCTCCAGTCAATGCAGTTGCAGGTGCCACTTCAGTATTTTTCGATCTCAACTCAGCTAAGATTAACTCTAAGAAGGATCTCATTAACATCGAGGCTGTTGCTGCTGCTGCAAAGAATGCGAATGCGAAAGTTGTTGTAACAGGTTCTGCTGATAGTAAGACAGGTTCTTCTGCATACAATCAGAAGCTTTCTGAATCTCGTGCACAGGCTGTTGCTGACGAACTTGTTAGTCTTGGTGTAGATCGTTCTAAGATTGAGGTTAAGGGTATCGGTGGTGTTGACGTGGTTGCTCCATTCAACCTTAACCGTCGTGCAGTCATCGAACTGAAATAATTCTCATAAAAATATTATTATTTAAGGGGATATGCGATAGCATGTCCCCTTTGTGTTGTTTCCTTGCCTTTTTATATTTTTTATAAGAAAAAAGTTTTTTTTTATCTAAATAATTGTTTATTATTTGAAAAATGTGTTACTTTGCAAAAAAAAGAAAAACTCATAATACAATGAGAAGTGCTCGGTGAAATAATATGAGAATTTGTAGTGTGATAGGAACATCCATAAAATGTCTTTCTAAAGATCACGGCAATGAGTATTAACTAAAAAGAAGGTATGTAATGAAGGCGTTTTACTCTTTTCTCTTGTTGGTGTGGTTTTCTATACCGCTTGTTGCTCAAAGTGGCAATACCCTAGTTGATAGTTATAATGAGTTTAAACAGGAGGCATGGAAGGAATACGAGGATTTTAGACTGCAATGCAACATGGAATATGCAGAATTCATGAAACAGGCATGGGCGGAATATGGTGCCAAGCCTCCAGTACCTGTGCCCGCACAGGAAAAAGTGCCTGTGCAAGTGTTTGACACAAAAAGGATCAAAACTGGCAATATAGAGGTAGCTGTAGAAGAAGTACAGATGTTGCCGATGGATGATGTTCAACCTATGCCATTGTGTAAGATTCCTGAAATCAAGACAAACAATCTTTCCCAGATATCATTCAATATTGATATGAAGATTGGCGAAGAAGCGCTACAGAAGTTGCTCCCTCAGATGAGAGTGAAAAAGCAGCAGAAGGGTAGATTCCTTTTCTTTAGGAAGCGTAGTGGAAAGAAGGCAGAGAATGTGGCCACAGTGGTAAAGGAGAAGTCAGAGGAGGTTCTGGCTCCAATGGAGGAAGTGGAGTCTGAACCTTTTGAGCCTTCATTCTCTGATTTGAAGTTTGTCTTTTTTGGTACGGAAATGAAGGTAAGGGTTTTAGATAATTTCAAATATACCTTGACAGATTGTGAAGGTGAAACTTTGTCAAATGCATGGAAACTGTTGTCATCTCCCCGTTTTAATAATACCATCCGCGATTGTTTGGAATTACGTTATGATTACAATATGTGTGATTGGGCGTATGTGGAGATGTTGCAAACAATGGCCGAAGCATATTTGGGTAAAGACACTAATGAAGCTGTATTTCTGGCTGCTTACATTTATTGTCAGTCAGGCTACCAAATGCGTCTTGCCCATAGTGAGAACAAATTGTACATCTTAGTGGCTAGCAAGCAGTTCATCTATGATCATTCATATTTCTTTATCGATGGTCAAGATTATTTCACCTTGATGAAGGTGGAAGATGGTACTATGATGCATGTGTGCAACACTCATTTCCAGAATGAATCCCGTTTATCCCTTTTTCAACCAAAGAGTGTGTCGTTGGTGGATAATTACTCTGATTATCGCACCATTAAGTCATCACGTTTTGAGGGTATGTCTATGACCGTGAGAGTTAATAAGAACCTTTTGCTATTCTACGACAATTATCCTTCATCGGAAGCAGATCACAATTTCATGACTAGATGGACTATGTATGCCAACACACCTTTGGACAAGGAGGTTCAGGAACAAATTTATCCTTATTTGAGGGATTATTTGAAGGAGTACACTCTTCCAGAGCGTGTTCACATGTTGATGCACATGCTTCAAACAGGCTTGGAGTATGGATATGATGAGGACTATTGGGGGGAGGATCGTGCATTCTTTGCAGAAGAGACTTTGTATTATCCTCAATGTGATTGTGAGGATAAGAGCATTTTGTTCTCTCATCTGGTGCGTGACCTTTGTGGACTGAAGACGTTGTTGGTGTATTTTCCAGGTCATTTGCTGACAGCTGTTCATTTTGATGAAGAACTTGAAGGTGATTATTGCATGTACAAGGGTGAGAAATATATATTCTGTGACCCTACTTACCGGGGTGCCCCCATTGGTAGTATATACCCGCAATATCAAGACGTGAAACCTTGTGTAATATTACTTGAGAATTAATATAATGGGAGGGTGACAGGATGAAAAGTTTGAATACAAAGATGCTTAAAAAAGTATTTGCTACTCGGCGTGGTATATGGATTTATCTGCGTCATATGTGGATAGCTATGCTTGCTTTTATAATTGTTGGTATTCTTACGCTCATCACTGTAAATATCTCTTTTCTCAATCCTGTTGCTCAGGTGGTACGCACCTTTTCACTGACAGATATATATTATCAAGCATTGAGTGAATACCCGGATACGAGTCATGCCATTACAGTTGTTGATATGAGCGAGTTGTATACGAGGTCAGAAGTTGCCTCATTAATATATGATATAGAAAGTACGCAACCTAAGACTATTGGGGTAGATATTACTTTTCAGGATAAACGAACTGATTTGATAGGTAATGACATGCTTGTTGATATAGCGAGAACTTTTAATAATATAGTGTTTGCGTTCTATCGTCAAGATGTTCAAAACAATGAACAGACAGAGGTGCATAGTTTTTTTACAGATAGTATTTTTGTAACAGAAGGTTTCACCGATATGCCTCGTGGTTTGTATGGAGTAATGAAGAGAAAAGTGCCATTGGCTGGTGAAGCAAGAGGAAAACTATGTCAATCATTCTCATCGGCGGTGGTCAATATGTATGCAGAGAAGGAGATAGTTCCCTTACAAGAAAGAGACTTGAATATTAATTTTCGTCCGACATCTTTTATCGTGGTGAAACCTGATTCTGTTCTAATGCATCCAGAATGGTTTGAGGGTCGCATCGTTTTGATTGGTGGCGTTAATAGATTGGAAGACATGCATGATACCCCACTGGGGAAAATGGCGGGTACAGTTTTGTTAGCTTATTCAATTCAAACCATATTGGAAGATAAAGAGGTTCAGCTATTGCCTACATTATGGCTTTCCCTTCTCTCATTCTTTATTGTAATGCTAACAAGTGCAGGGCTATATGCTTATTCAGAAATGATTGAAAGAAGAATTTCCAATGAGTTCGTAGAGAAGCTTTTGAAGACTTCTTATGTGGTAGGCATTCTTATATCTCTCTGGACAGCTGTTTTGTTGGGAATAACCTTTATTATTTTCTGTAAGTGGAACATTAATATAAATTTAGGCTGGGCTTTTGCCGCAATATCATGTATCGGAGGCAGTATGAGTTTTTATACCGTTTTATATGATACAATGTTGGCGCGCAAGAAAAGAAAAAATAAATCAAATATACAATAAAACTTGTAATGATGAAATCTTTATTTGTAATTATAATGATATGCTTATGTCCCATTACCATTAATGCACAGAAATATATGGTGGTGAGAGTTGCAGGTAGTGTGTTTAAAGTTACGGGTGATAGCAAACAGCCTATCCAAACTCATCAACAATTACAAGCATCCGATGTCGTGAACATTGGAACATATTCGATGCTGGAATTGTTAGATGAAAAAGGGAAAAGGACCATCCGTATCAAGTCACCAGGGCAGAATAATTTAAAAAATATGATTTCGACAAAAAGTAATTCAATTGTTGAAATATCGAAACAATACATCGATTATATAAAGTCGAAAGCCTCTAACCAACGACAGATTGCAATGAGTGATCCTGCAACGATTACTATGCAGGGCATAAATGGTGATTCTTTATATATGGATATGTTCGATGTGATGAATGGTCAGCTGGAAGATGAACCGATGGGATTCCGACAAATGGTAATGCATGAATATGCGGACTTTCGTAAGCAATGTATTGAACAATATATTCAGTTCGTGCGTGAGTCATGGCAGGAATATCATGGACATCCAGCAGAAGCACTTCCTCAAATAAAAGAAGTAGAACCAATTGAATATGATTCCCAAGGGAATTCTCTAGAGGAGCATGCTGCAATTTCTTTGCCATTTGACAAAGTGATAAAAGTGGAAGAAGATGGAGAACAGCCAAAACCGATGACTCGAATACCAGAAGTTTCGTCTTTGAGTATGAGTTATAACTCTTTTTCATTTTATGGAACATCTGTGAGGGTTCGTGTGAATAAGAGTTTGAATTTCAGAGTTATGGGTGTTGATGAGGGAAAAGTTGCAGATGCTTTAGTTATTTTAGGGAAAGAGGATTTTGACAACACCATTAGGGATTGTTTAGAGATTCGCTACGAATTGCAGTTAAGCGATTGGGCATATCTTCTTATGCTTCGTCAGATGGCTGAGCAAATATATGGTGAGGAAACTAATGAAGCAACGCTTCTGACAGCGTATGTGTTTATGCAGTCGGGATATAAGGTGAGACTTGCTTCTGATAAATATCGTTTGTATATGTTATGGGCAAGTAAGCATCACATATATGGAAAGAACTATTATGAATTGAATGGCGATCGCTATTATTCTTTGGAAAAATTGCCGATGACTATGCACATCTGTAACGTGAGTTTCCCTAAAGAGAAATCGTTGTCATTGTTAATTCCTTCAGAACAGTTGTTTAATGAGAATTATACTGAAACAAGGACGGTTCATGCATCAAAATACCCTGATGTAAGCATTAGTTTCCAGAGCAATAAAAATCTGATGGATTTTTACAATTCTTATCCATCTTCTAAGTTAGGTGATGATGTGATGAGTCGATGGGCGATGTATGCAAACACACCTTTGCAGTCGAAAATGAAAGAACAGATATATCCAGCTTTGCAGCAAGCTATACAAGATTGTAGTGAAGAGGAAGCTGTGGAAAAGCTTTTGAATTTGGTACAAACGGGTTTTGTGTATGAATATGATGATAGAGTTTGGGGAGAAGATAGGGTGTTTTTTGCGGAAGAAAGTCTTTTCTATCCTTTCTGTGATTGTGAAGATCGAAGCATTCTTTTCACTCGCCTTGTAAGAGATTTGTGTGGCCTAAAATGCGTATTGGTATACTATCCTGGGCATCTTGCCGCCGGTGTTTCATTTTCGAATCATGTTCAAGGTGATTATATAAACCTAGATGGTAAGTATTATACGATTGCAGACCCAACGTTTATCGGTGCGCCAGTGGGGCGTACAATGACAGGCATGGATAACACTTCTGCAATAGTTATTCTGTTGGATTAAAAATGAATAGTAATAGTTTAGTAAGATGAAAAGAATAAATAAGAGTGATTAATCACTACTATTATGAATCTATAGAACTTACATTAACTGTTATCTTTCAAATAGAATAATAGTGGTATATAACTATATTGATTGTTTGGCGAGGTACGTTATGATAGAGCTTCTTTAGGGTATTTTTTGTAATTTTGAAAAAAAAGTCATATTTGTTTTGCCAGTTCAAATAAAAGTCGTACCTTTGCAGTGCTTTTGAGAAAAGAACGCTTGAGAGCAGTTGAAAATCGGGATGTAGTACAGTTGGTAGTATACTTGGTTTGGGACCAAGGGGTCGCACGTTCGAGTCGTGTCATCCCGACCAACAAAGGGCGCTTAGCTCAGTTGGTTCAGAGCGTCTGCCTTA